>Ga0209040_10000706_pt1 | contig 26037 bp, 27 predicted proteins | sample BogFormECP12_OM3_FD_188240 | JGI IMG/M metagenome (GOLD analysis project Ga0209040, IMG submission 188240) | Bog forest soil microbial communities from Calvert Island, British Columbia, Canada - ECP12_OM3 (SPAdes) (version 2) | ecosystem: Environmental > Aquatic > Freshwater > Wetlands > Bog ... | reverse complement strand
TGCCGTGGCTCGCTCTGCTGGTGCTGGAGCGGGCTGGTGTTCCGACCATATGGGCGCTTGCCACTGCTGCGGTGTTTCCCGCTGTCGGGCTGCTGTCGGCGTGGCGCGGTGCGCGCAGCTTCGATGTGGTGGGCGCGATCGTACTGGCGAGCCTGGGCATCGGCCTGATCGTGGCTTCATCTGTCGGCGATACCCGATTCGCTTTGGTGAAGGCGGCTCCTGCCTTCGCTCTGTTCGGCGCCGCCTGTCTTGCCTCACTGCCCACGCGACGCCCGTTGATGTTCTTCGTCGCCCGCCATTTTGCGCCGGGCGATGCGGCTGCCAAGGCAGTCGAATGGAACCAGCGCCTGTCCCGACCAACCTTCCGTGCCGCGATGCGGCGGCTGACGCAGGTCTGGGGCATTGCTTGCCTGATCGAGGCGTCGCTGGGCATCGCCGCGGCTTTTCTGTTGCCGCTGCATATCGCGGTGGTGGTTGAGCCTTTGCTGGCCATCGGCACAGTGACGCTGCTGCTGGCGTGGACGCGCAGGTTCGCCCGCGCCCGTGCCCGCGCCGCTGCCGAGACGGTAGCGGCCTGACGCACTATGCGATGGGTGGGATATCCAGGCGCACGGTGTCCGGACATCCGGCGACCGGCGGGAAGCGCTTCAGGATCAACGGATCGTGGCCGGGAATGATGTGGTCCGGACCGTCGGCCAGGCTTTCCAGGATCTCGGAGCCCTTCAGCACAGCCTAGCGCGGGTCGGAGAACCCTGGATACCGTGCCCCCCGATTGACCGGCGCGGCCGAGCGGGCGAACATGATAAGGTTGTGCAATCGCTGGTTGTCCGACTAATGTTCGCGGATGACCGATGACCGCGACAACATGCCGAAGCCTGCATCCGACGTGTTGCTGACTTTTCCGCCGCGCCTATTGACACTGGAAGAGTCGAACCTCGTGGCGGAATGGCTGAGTCTTGCTGCGGACGTTTCACTTGCGTATGTGAGTACCCGAAGATCGGATGATCCGGCAATATATCAGCGCGTTGTCATCTCAGACGCTCCGGACAATAGGGCGACGCACTTGGTGCACGCACCATCGGGCTTGCGTCTTTGGGTAAAGTTGACGATCGGCCGAGACGAAGGCGCGGAGCTGTTCGGCTCCCTATCTGCCGCCCTGAACTCGATCCGCCACGTGCTGGGCTGAGCGATCGAACCATCACGCGCGATAACTCTCGTCCGGGGCAGTGGAGCTTCGACCGGGCTTGGATGAGGAGGGTCACTAGCTGGCCGTGGGAGCGTGCGGCGCGCGTTGACATAGATCGTACGGTTCGGGGACGGCGCGTGCCCTAGGTCAGCTGCCCCACGAGGAAGAGCACCAGCCCGGCGACCGTGCACCTGCGACGGACCACTCCGAGGAATTGAACAATTTCGGCACGCACATCGGCAAGATCGTGCACGTAACCGAGGGCGATCCGTTGCCGGCCGCACCGCGCGGCTTCACGTGGCGGCGAAAGGGTCGGGAAGGATGTTGAGTGCGGTCCAGCTACTTCCCGTTCTCTTCGCGCGCGTCTGGTGTCTCCGCGGCTCGCTGAGCCAGCAGTGCGTGGTGCGCTGCTTGCAACAGGAGCCGAGCCTTCAAGTCCTCATCGCGTGTCTTGCTGGCAGCGTGAGTTTCTTCGGAGAGCGCCAACCACAGCTATCTGCGAAAATTCATGGAAACTGCAATGGTCAATCGTGATCGGACCAGATGTCCCTTGCTCGCGTCTTAGCGAGATCATCACGGGACCACGGAGACAAGTGCGCCCCAGATGATGCAGAGTGCGAGCGCGACGACAAGGTATGGCCATGAGCGGTGGGATTTCGACCGCTTGGGAGACGGTTGCCCGACGCGGGGAATGGACCAACCAGGATCGTCGGTCTGACGAGCTTGGTTGGTTCTCGATGACGCCAGAGACTCTGCGTCCGGTTCCAAATCGACGATCACAATCGACCTTGAGAAGAAGAAACCCGCTACGCGGGGGGAAGGTGCGCAGCCGGGCTAGGCGCCGTCATTCAAGCAATCAGTAGCGGGGGCATTTGGCTCAAAATAAGCACGAAAAGCAAGTGTAAAAATATCCATATTGTCGTCTTTTAGAGACGCCTGGGTGTGCCCTCGCTCTTCCTCGCCGCCAGCCTCCGCATCTAGCGCTGCGGTAGTTGCGCCGGTGCCGGCTGGGGGCGGGGGATGGACACGGGAGGTGAAGCGGGCAGTAGTGGATGCCGGCTTCGTCGACAACCACCGCACCGTCGCGGTAATCGACCATTCACTTCCTCGCTGCTGCCGGCCCCCGCCGCGCCACCCGGCGCGGCCGGACATGAGCGTTCACTACAGGCCCAGCCACGAACGACGCGGTGCCTACATGCCCGCCTCAGGCGCCGGAGCAGCGCGTAGAAGCTCGCCAGATCGGCTACCGGCTGAAATGAAAGGGACTCGGGGTCGCGGCGAGCACGTGCCTACGCAGCTACCGAGATCGGGTCGTCCTTCCGGCTCTTACCGTTCATCAGCGCCAGCGTGGTGCGCGCAACGTCGTCAGCGGCGCGCAACACCACCGCGTCCGCAGGGTGTGTGCAGCGGGCTGTTGTGCCCTGCCGCTGGTGGCCGAGCAGGGCACCGATGACGGCGTCGCCGTATCCCAAGTCCGCGCCGTGCGGCGGCTGTTTCAAGGCATTTTCTCCGGTCCAACGAATTTGCACTCAAGGTCTCGCACCACATGCTCATTCCCAAACTGGTCGAGGACCGAAATCGCGACCCTAAGCGGTTTGCCCGGAATACCTCTCACAGGCACTGCAAAGAACATGAAGGTCAACTCACCGATAGACCCGACTCTGATGAAATGTCGTAGCTGTGCATGCCGGTGTTGGGGTCTTCGACCGATACCATATAGGTGAGAACTTCAACCTCTGACGGTTCCAAGAGCCTAATACCGGCTGCGCGGATATTGAACTTTGACGTGTTGGTTGCCTGCAATTCTCCACTGATCTGCATCCCCTCCTGGTCGCCCGCCTTGCCCAAGTTCCAGAGCAGCGCATGCGAATGAACGCCAGGAAGCAGGATCAGCGTCTTCTTCGGGATTTCGATGCTGTGCTCTGGTTTGTCCCGCTTGTCTCTCTTGAAAAGGTCTCGCGCTGACCGAGGCCGTCGAATAGCGGCTTTATGAACGGTATGAACTGCTCCATATCTTGCAACCAAGCCATGCCGCCGGCCTCGAAAACGCGCTGTGTGGGGAACGATGCGCTCTCGCGAGCCCGCCGTGAAGATCAACAGATGTCGAACCCGGTGGCCGGCGTCATTTTTCGCTGCCGCCTGATCGCCGTTCGCGGATCGGGGAGGGGAGGGTGCCAGCGATGGCGCCCTTTCTCGTTGTCCCACAGTGGGGCGATCTAGTACCGGAACGTCTGTGAGTTTATGTAATCGCAGGGAGTTTTCCCGCTACTCCATCCTCTGCGACCCAGTGCATGTGGGTCAGCACGACATCCGGTACTTCCGCGGGATCGATGCCTGCTTGCAGCAACGCCTCGGCCGGCGTGCGCAGCAGTTCGCGGCCGCGGCGTTTGGCCGAGACCGGGTTGAACCCGGTGTCCATCACGATGGTGCGGCCGTTGCCGCGGACGGCGAAGACGTAGAAGTCGAGCGGATCGGGGGCCGCGTGATCGTCTGGGATGATGTAGTTCTGGAATTGCAGGCGCCCGTCGAAGATGCCGTAGCGCAGGGCGAGAACTTCGTATGTGATGTCAGGCATGGTTGTGCCCCAATGTCATTGCGAGGAGCGAAGCGACGAAGCAAGCTCGATGTAGTTGCGCACCTGGCCCGAGATTGCTTCGTCGCTTCGCTCCTCGCAATGACAAACGCGCGCTTGTCGCAAGTCAACCGCTTGCCCGTGACCGTGGCAATCTCTACCGTCCATGGCCACGCATTGGAGGACATGCGCCATGGCCAACATCCCAAACCGTCCAGAATACCAGAGCGATCTGTTCAAACGGGGCCTCGAAGTTCGCCGCGACGTGCTGGGCGCCGACTATGTCGATGGTTCGCTCACCCGCGCCGACGACTTCAACGCGGCGTTCCAGCAGATGACCACGGAAGTCGCGTGGGGCATGATCTGGACGCGTCCAGGCCTGCCGCGCAAGACACGCAGCATGATCAACCTGACGATGCTGGCCGCGCTCAATCGTGGCGCCGAATTCCGGCTGCATCTGCGCGCCGCGCTCACCAATGGCGTGACGCGCGACGAGATCAAGGAGATCCTGCTGCAGATCGGCGCCTATTGCGGCATTCCCGCTTGCCTGGAAGCGTTCCGCATCGCCACCGAGGTTTTCAAGGACGTCGACAGCGCGAAGGGCAGCGACTGATGGCGGACAAGCCAAGCGTCGGCTTTGTCGGCGTCGGCAACATGGGCTGGCCGATGGCGTCCTGCCTGGTGAAGGCGGGCTTCCCGGTCCACGTGAACGATGCGCGCCGCGAGATCGCCAACAACTTCGTGCAGCAGATCGGCGGCGATGCGCCCGACAGCCTGCGCCAGCTCGCCGCCGCATCGGACGTGGTGATCACCATGCTGCCCACCAGCACGATCGTCGAGCACGTGCTGGCGAGCGGCGGCGACAACGTGATGGCCGGCATGAAGCCGGGCACGGTGGTGATCGAAATGAGCTCCGGCGTGCCGTCGGTGACGCAGACGCTGGCGGAACGGGTGATGGAACTCGGCAGCCACATGATCGATGCGCCGGTGTCGGGCGGCGTGCCGCGGGCGAAGACCGGCCAGCTCGCGATCATGGTCGGCGGCGACAGCGCGATCATCGATTCGGTGATGCCGGTGCTGCGAGCGATCGGCACGTCGGTGCTGCCCACCGGCGCGGTCGGCTCCGGCCAGGCAATGAAGGCGCTGAACAATCTGGTGAGTGCCGGCGGCTTCCTGATCGGCATCGAGGCGCTGCTGATCGGTCAGCGCTTCGGGCTGGACCCCGCGGTGATGGTCGACGTGCTGAACGCCGCGACCGGGATGAACAACTCGACGCAGAAGAAGTTCAAGCAGTTCGTGCTGTCGCGCAAATTCGATGCGGGCTTCACCATGGGGCTGCTGGCGAAGGACCTGTCGATCGCGTTGCAGGTCGGCCGCGAGACCGGCACGCCCGCGCCGCTGTCGGCGCTGACCAAGGAAATGGTGGCGGCGGCGCTGGCGATGTTCGGCTCCGACGCCGATCACACCGAGATGGCGAAGCTCTGCGAGCGACTGGCGGGCACGCAGCTTGGAAGGGGCTGACACGCAGGTTGCTGTTGCGGTATGATTGCGCCAGCCAGCAGGAGGGAATCGTCATGACAGTGATTGCGTGGTGCAGCCGGCGTCGTCTCGCCGGCATCGCGGCGGTGGCCGCCATCGCCGCGGCGAGCTTTGCCGGCGGTTGCGTGGTTGCCGCCCAGCCGCACATGCAGAATGCCCTGGCGGCGTTGCAGAGCGCCAGAGCCGAATTGCAGGTCGCGGAAGCCAACAAGGGTGGCCATCGCGTGACCGCGATCCGTCTGGTCAATGAGGCGATCAGCGAGGTGCAGGCTGGCATCGCTGTCGGCTCGTGAGAAATCAGCCCTGGTAAACCCGGCCAGCCTCCCCATATCCGGACTTCGGCACTTTTCGCCAGGATAACTCTTGGCCAGATCCGCGACACCATCGCATCCGGCATCTCCGATGAAAAGTACTACGGTCCGCAGCGTGCGGATCGCCGATATCAACCGGAGTGACGTGATGTCTTCAGGTACGGTAAAATGGTTCAATGGGCAGAAGGGTTACGGCTTCATTCAGCCCGATGATGGCTCGAAGGATGTCTTCGTGCATATCTCGGCGGTGGAGCGTGCGGGCCTGACAGGTCTGAACGAGGGCCAAAAGGTCAGCTACGACCTCGAGCGTGGCCAGCAGGGCAAGACTTCCGCGGTCAACCTGCAAGCTTCCTGAGCGGATGGCGACCGTCCCCGCATCGTGCGGGGACGGGTTCCTCTGCTGGAGTAGTTGCCAATGGTCTCACATAAGTTCGCGGTGGGCGATCGAGTACGGCTTACCCTGGAACGACATGCCGAGAGCAGCCCGTGGGACATCCATACGATCTCCCGCAAGCTGCCGGCCGAGGCCAATGTCTGGCAATATCGCGTGAAGCGCGTGGGCGACGGCCAGGAACGCACGGTCAGCGAGCCACAGATGGTGGCGGTCAAGGCGGAAGGACGCACCGCCGATTCGCACTTCAAGGCGATCGAGGCGCAGCAGGACCTCCAGCGGGTTCGCAATGCGGATGCGCGGGCGCGAACCGATCGCCGCCGTCGCTGATTGCCGCTTGGACCCGGCATCGCACGGGGACGATGACGTGACGGACGCAACCTATCGTGTCGTTCACCGGAAAGACGACGGCTTCGCGGTCGAGATAACCAGGCCGGGTTCGCTTCCTCAAATGGCGGCCGGCTTCGCGACCGAGGCGGAGGCTGCCGATTGGATCGCGCAGGACAAGCGCCTGTGCAATGCCGCGGATCCATTCCACACCCCGGCAGTTCGCAGGCGAAACGGATGGTAATCTGCGGTTAGCGGTAAGCGAACGCCAGCCGTTGAATCCCGCCCTGCCGCGCCACCAGGAAGCCGATCACCGCGAGGTTGGCGATGTCGAAGAACACGCCAACCGCGAATGCCGGCGCGTAGAAGCCGAACCGGTCATACAGCTCACCGGCTAACCAGCTTCCGAATGCCATCCCGGACATGGCGACAAAGAAGAATGTCGGCACGCGCCACGACGCCTCGGATGACGGAAACCATTCGCGGATCGCCACGACGTAAGACGGGATGATGCCGGAAAAGCCGAGCCCGAACGCGGCGGAGACGGCGAACAGACCGATCTCGTTCTGCGTCAGCAGGAAGGCGCCGATCGCCACCGCCTGACAGGCGGAGCCCGCCATCACCGCACGCAGTCCACCGATGCGGTCGGCCAGCATGCCCCAGAACTGCCGGCTGAGAAACGCGCAGGCCAGCAGCACCGACAGCATGGCCGCGCCGTGCGTCGGCGCGATGCCAAGGTCGGTGCAGAATGCCACGAGGTGGCCGTTCGGCACCGCCATCGGGATGCAACAGAAGAACGAGGCGACGCAGATCAGCGTCAGCACAAGGTTGGGCGACATGCCGAGGACTCGGGCGCCCTTGCGTGGATCGGCGGACAACGCATGCACGGTGTGCGCTTCCGGCGAGGGGCGCAGGCACAGCAGCGTCAGCGGCAGGATGATCGCGATCACCACCGCCGAATAAGCAAGCATGGTGCTCTGCCAGCCGTACCACGTGATGCCGCGCTCGAACACCGACGGCCAGACGATACCTGCGATGTACTGGCCCGATGAAATCAGCGCCAGCGCGGAGCCGCGGCGGCGGTCGAACCAGCGGCTGACATAGACCACCAGCGGCGCGAAGATTGCGCCGTTGCCGACCAGCCCGATCAGCAGCCCGTGGCCGACATAGAGCGCCCACACGCTGCCGGTGGCAGACAGTGCGAGGCCACTCGCCATCATCACCGCGCCGATCGTCACGGTTGAGCGGATGCCGATGCGGTCGGCGAGCCAGCCCATCAAGATGCCGCCGACACCGGTGCCCATCCAGACCAGTGCGCCGGCGAGCGCCACGACGGAACGGTCGGTTCCCAGTGCCTCCTGGATCGGCTTCAGGCCGACCACGACCAGCAGCGGCGCGCCGTAGGAGATCGACAGGATGGCCAGAGTGACGCAAGCCGCGGTCCACGACGCGCGGCTCTCGATGCTGGCCGCGCGCTGCGGCGCCATGGTGTCCGGCATTGCCGGCGTCTCCTCCCGGGGTATAAGCGGCAGGCCGGTATGGACGCGGGATGGCGCGCCGGCAAGCTGGAGAGACGGCATGAGTGACCCCATTGGCACGCAACCCACTGGACCACTTCGCGGTCTGCGCGTGTTCGATCTGACGCGCGTGCTGGCGGGGCCGACCTGTGTGCAGATGCTGGCCGATCTCGGCGCCGACGTGATCAAGATCGAGCGTCCCGGCACCGGCGACGACACGCGCGGTTTCGCGCCGCCCTACATGCCGGGAACCAAGGAGAGCGCGTATTTCGTCGGGGTGAACCGCAACAAGCGCTCGGTCACGCTGGACATCGCGCAGCCCGAGGGCCAGGCGATCGCTCGGCAATTGATCGCGCAGTGCGACATCCTGGTGGAGAACTTCAAGGTCGGTGCGCTGGCGAAATACGGGCTGGGGTATGAGGAGCTGCACGCGGAATTCCCGCGGCTGATCTATTGCTCGATCACGGGGTTCGGGCAGACCGGGCCGTACGCGCCGCGGCCAGGCTATGATTCGCTGATCCAGGCGATGGGCGGCGTGATGAGCCTGACCGGCGAGCCGGACGGGCTGCCGCAGAAGGTCGGCGTGCCGGTCGCCGATCTGTTCGCCGGGCTGTACGGCTGCATCGGGGTGCTCGCCGCGCTGTGCCATCGCGATGCGACGGGGCAGGGGCAGCAGATCGACATCGGCATGCTCGACACGCACGTGGCGTGGTTGGCGAATCAGGGGATGAACTATCTGGCGACGGGGGAGAACCCGGCGCGGCTGGGCAACCAGCATCCGAACATCGTGCCGTATCAGGTGTTCCCGACCGCGGATGGCCATATTGTGCTGTCGATCGGCAACGATCCGACGTTCAAGCGGTTCTGCGAGGCGTTCGCGCTGACGCATTTGTTGGAGGATGCGCGCTTTGCCACCAATGCCGCGCGGGTGGAGAACCGGCAGTTGGTCACCGACAGGCTGACGCCGGTGATGCAGACGCAGACGATGGTATGGTGGGTGGAGCGGCTGGAGGCGCTGAAGATCGGCTGTGGGCCGATCAACAAGCTATCGGAGGTGTTCGCCGATCCGCACGTGGTGGCGCGCGGCGTGGTGCGCGAGATGGCGCACGGCTCAGGAGAGACGGTGAAGGTGATCGCCAATCCGGTGCGGCTGTCGGAGACGCCGCCCGATTATCGCATCCCGCCACCGCTATTGGGCGAGCACACGGATGCGGTGCTGGGCGAGCGGCTGGGGTTGGATGCGAAGGCGTTGGCGGAGCTGCGGGCGAAGGGGGTGATCTAATCGTCAAGAGCGCCGTTCGCCTGGCTTGCGAACATGTGCCCACTGTCATTGCGAGGAGCGCAGCGACGAAGCAATCTCGGTGGATTGGCGTTCCCACCGTTCTTTTCCCGGCGTAGTTACCAACCAGGCACGAGATTGCTTCGTCGCTGCGCTCCTCGCAATGACAGTTTACTCAGAAACGCCTGTATCGCAACGCCTCATGAATGTCGCCAGATTCGAGATCCGGATATGCAGCAAGGATCTCCGCCTCAGTCATCCCATCGGCGGTCATGCGCACCACAGTCGCCACCGGAATCCGGAGTCCGCGAATGCAGGGAGCGCCGCCCATCTGCCCGAATTGACGGTGATTCGCGTGAATTTCATGCCAGCGTTTCCGATCTTCAAGCGCCGCAACCCTTCTGTCAGAATGCAGTATGGCATCACCACCATCCGAGGTCATCTATCTGCCATTCGAGATCGGGCCCTACCGCATGGCGATGGCGCTCACAACGGTGCCCGAAAGCGCCTGGTTCGAGATCGACGCACGCTATGCCGATGAGATGGCCGAACGACGTCGCCTTCTGAAGGAACAGCATCAGGACGTATTCGGTGTGTTGCCGGTTTCGGATGCCGCCCGCGCCGAGACGCTGCACGAACTGATCACCAACCTGACGACCTATGCTCCGCAGTGGTTCGTGCGCGATAGCGACTTCCTGCGCAATGCACTGACCGGCGAAACCTGGGATCTCGCCGCCCCGCCCTGCGATCCGTTGGAATTTGCGGGCCGGTTGGTGCAGGAGGATCTCTGCATCATCCAACAGGGCGACGGTGGCCCGATCTTCACTGCGGCCGTGCTCTGCTTTCCCAGCCGCTGGCGCCTGCACGAGAAACTCGGCAAGCCGCTTGTCTCGGTGCACGGGCCGGTGCCGTTCTACGGCGAACGGCTCGCCGCCCCGGTCGATCGCTTCATGGCCAAGGTGAAGCCTGGCCATATCGCATCACGGCTCAACTGGTCGGTGCTCGACGATCCGGCGATGTTCCAGCCCGGCGGCAAATGGCGCGAGCAGCGCAATACCGCGATCACATCCGACAACGCCGGCGACAGCCTCTACCTGCGCGTCGAGCGCCAGACGCTGCGGCGCCTGCCGCGGTCGCGCGCGATCCTGTTCGGCATCCGGCTGCACTGCTACAAACTGGCACGAGCCATCACGACGCCGACCGCAGCGTCACGCCTCGCTGCGGCGGTGCGCGCGCTGCCGGAGGCGACCGTCCATTACAAGAGCCTTAAGGTGTTCGGCTCAGCATTGCTCGCTTGGCTGGACGCGCGTTCGCACTGATCCGATCATCCCCCCGCTTCACTCCGCCCACAACCCACGATAGACCACCCGCGTGATCCGTCTCTCCATCCAGGCCCGCCAGGCACTGGCGAAACTGACGCTGCCGGTGCTGATCGCGGCCTCGTTCGGGCTGATGCTGCTCGGCAAGGCCGATGCGTTGCTGGCCGAGCATGCGCGCATGGCGCTGGCCGACGCGCTGGCGCCGATCTACGCCGGTCTCGCGGAGCCGCTGGCAGGGCTGCGCGACACCATCGCCGGTGCCACCGACCTGTGGGACATCCAAGCCGAGAACGCCCAACTGCGTGACGAGAACGAGCGCCTGCGCCGCTGGCAGTCGATCGCGCTGGCGCTCGACGCCGAGAACCAGCGGCTCAAGGCCAATCTGCGTTGGATCCCCGACCCGGCGCCCTCCTACGTCACCGCCCGCGTCGTGGCCGATGCCGGTGGGGTCTATGCCAAGGCGGTGCTGTTGTCGGTCGGGCCGAACCACGGCATCCGCAAGGGCGAGATCGCGCTCGACGAACGCGGCCTGGTCGGCCGGGTGACCGAGGTCGGGGCGCGCACCGCACGCGTGCTGCTGCTCACCGACCTGAACAGCCGCATTCCGGTGATCCTGGAGAATTCGCGCGCGCACGCGATCCTGGTCGGCACCAACGGCGCGCGGCCGCGCCTGACCTACTGGGCGGAAGGCGCGATGCCGCAGGAAGGCGAGCGCGTGGTCACCAGCGCCGAGGCTGGCGCCTTCCCGGCCAACCTGCCGGTCGGCACGGTGCATTTTTCCGCCGCCAACGTGCCCGAGGTGGTGCCGGCGGCGATGCTCGATCGGCTCGAGATCGTGCGCATCTTCGATTACGGCCTGGGCGGCGTCGCGGCGCCGGAAGCCCCCGGGCGGCTATCGGAACGGCGTGAGCGCTGATGGCACGCGCCGACGAGACGCCAGGGATTCGCCCGCGGTCCACGCTGGGCCGCCGGCTGGACATCGCGGCGCGCCACGCCTTCCCGGCGGGATGTACGATCCTGCTCATGCTGCTCACCGAGACGCCGTTCGGCATCGCCGATCAGGCGGCCCTGCTGCCTGCCGTCACGCTCGCTTGCGTGTATTTCTGGTCACTGTTCCGCCCCGCCGCCATGCCGCCGCCGGTGGTGTTCCTGATCGGCCTGCTGTTCGATCTGCTCGGCTACCTGCCACTTGGGGTCGGTCCGCTGACGCTGCTGGTGGTACACGGGCTCGCGCTGCGCTGGCGCCCGGTGCTGTCCCGTTTGGGGTTTGCGTCGGTCTGGCTGGCGTTCGCCGGGTTCGCCGTCGGCGCGGCGGCGCTGGGCTGGGTGCTGACGGCGTTGCTGTCATTCCGCCTGTTGCCGTTCGGGCCGGCGCTGTTCGAGGCGCTGCTGACTGCCGCGGTTTATCCCGCGCTCGCCGTGCTGTTCATCCGCGCCCACCGCACCATGGCCGACCCGGAGCGCGCCTGATGGCCAGGCCGGGCTCGTCCACGCCGTGGCGCAGCGACACGCCCCGCACCGGCGTGTTTACCCGCCGCGCGCTGCTGCTGATGGGTGGCCAGGTGGCGCTGCTCGGCGGCCTGGCGGCGCGGCTGTACCAGGTGCAGGTGATCGAAGGCGGACGCTATGCCACGCTGGCTGAGGAAAACCGGATCAGCGCGCGCCTGATCGCGCCGCCGCGGGGCCGCATGCTGGACCGGTTCGGCACCGTCGTCGCCGGCAATCGGCTAAACTGGCGCGCCCTGCTGATCGCCGAACAGACCACCGATGCGACCACCACGCTGGACACCTTCGGACGCATCGTGCCGCTGGCCGACTACGAGCGCGCCCGCATCGAGCGCGAGCTGCGCCGCCACCGTCGCTTCATCCCGATCATGGTGCGCGAATTCCTGACCTGGGAGGAAATGGCGGCGATCGAGGTCAACGCGCCCGATCTTCCCGGCGTCCTGGTCGATGTCGGCACCACGCGGATGTATCCGTACGGCGAGCAGCTCGCACATGTTGTCGGCTATGTCGCGCCGCCGGCCGAGGCGGACGTTGCCGATGATCCGGACCTGGCACTGCCCGGCATCCGGGTGGGACGGGCCGGCCTGGAGAAGGACCGCGATCTGGATCTGCGCGGCACCGCCGGCGCGGTGCAGCTCGAGGTGAACGCGCTGGGCCGGGTGATCCGCGAACTGGATCGCCAGGAGGGCACGCAGGGTGAGGAGCTCGGCCTCACCCTTGACACTGGCCTCCAGCAGGCGGTGCTCCACCGGCTCGGCGACGAGAGCGCCAGCGCCGTGGTGCTCGACTGTCGCAACGGTGAGGTGCTGGCGATGGGCACCAATCCGTCGTTCGACCCGTCGCTGTTCAATTCCGGCGTGTCGCAGGCGCAGTGGATGGAGTGGTCGCGGGACAAGCGCACGCCGCTGCTCAACCGCGCGATCGCGGGCGTGTATGCGCCAGGCTCGACGTTCAAGATGGCGGTGGCGATGGCCGCGCTGGAGGCGCGAAGCATCACGCCAGGCGACGTAGTCTATTGTCCCGGTTATCTCGACCTCGGCGATGCGCGGTTCCATTGCTGGCGCAAGGACGGCCACGGCACGCTCGACCTGCGCGGCGGGATCAAGAACAGTTGCGACGTCTATTTCTATGAAACCGCGAAGCGAGTAGGGATCGACCGCATCGCGGCGATGGCACACCGCTTGGGTTTGGGAACCGAGCTGGAAATCGACCTACCCGGCCAGCGTCCCGGCTTCATGCCGACACGCGCGTGGCGCATCGGCCATGGCCATCCCTGGAACCTGGGCGACACGGTCGTCTCCGGGATCGGCCAGGGCTACATCCAGGTCACGCCGTTGCAGCTCGCCGTTTATGCCGCCCGCGTCGCCACCGGGCGCAAGGTGGAGCCGCATCTGACGCGCAAGCTGGGCGGCGTGCTGCAGCCGGGATCGAAGCCCACCGACTGGCCCAGTCTCGGCCTGTCCGAGCGTTCCCTGCACGTCGTGCGTGACGGCATGTGGGCGGTGGTGAACGAGGCGGGCGGCACCGCGCCGGTGGCGAGACTGCCCGACCCGCGCTGGCAGATGGCCGGCAAGACCGGTTCGTCGCAGGTGCGCCGGGTGTCGCGCGAGCAGCGCGAGCAGGGCAATTTCGACAGCTCCAAGCTGCCCTGGCAATTCCGCCCGCACGCCCTGTTCGTCTGCTACGCGCCCTATGACTCGCCGCGCTACGCACTGTCGGTGGTGGTGGAGCACGGCAATGCCGGGGCCGCGGCAGCCGCGCCGATCGCGCGCGACATCATGATCGATGTGTTGCAGCGCGACCCGGCGGGACATGACGAGCTGCCCGGCGCTCAGGTTGCCCAGCGCGAGGTGACGCGGTGATGGCCGGATCAAGTCCGGCCATGACGATTGAAGGTCGGGCGGTCGCCCGAAACCAAACATGAGGGAAGGGCGGCTGTGGCGCGAGACCTCGTTCGATCTCGGCGCCAAGATCTGGCAGGTCAACTGGCTGTATGTGGCGCTGCTCTGCGCGCTCGCCGGCGTCGGCTACGCGGCACTGTTCAGTGCCGCCGGCGGCGCGGACGAGCCGTATGCCGCGCGGCATGTGCTGCGCTTCGCCACCGGACTGGTGCTGATGATCGGCATCGCCCTGGTCGATATCCGCTTCCTGGCGCGGCTGGCCTGGCCGAGTTACCTGGTCTCGCTGGTGCTGCTGGTCCTGGTGATGCGCTACGGCCATGTCGGCAAGGGCGCGCAGCGCTGGCTCGACATCGGCGGTCTGCAACTGCAGCCGTCGGAGCTGATGAAGATCGCGCTGGTGCTGGCGTTGGCGTCGTGGTTCCACCGCGCGTCGTGGGAGCGGATCGGCAATCCGCTGTTCCTGATCCCGCCGGTCATCGCCGTGCTGGTGCCGGTGGCGCTGATCGTGAAGGAGCCTAATCTCGGCACCGCGGTGATCACCGCCATCCTGGGTGTGGCCATGTTGTTCGCCGCCGGCGTGCGATGGTGGAAGTTCATCCTGCTGGCACTGCCGGTCCCGTTCGCCGCGCGCCTCGCCTACAACCATTTGCACGACTACCAGCGCGCTCGCATCGACACCTTCCTGCATCCCGAGAGCGATCCTCTCGGCGCCGGCTACAACATCATCCAGTCGAAGATCGCCCTCGGTTCGGGCGGCATGTGGGGGAAGGGGTTCCTGCAAGGCACGCAGGGACACCTCGATTTCCTGCCGGAGAAGCAGACCGACTTCATCTTCACCATGATCGGCGAGGAGTTCGGCTTCGCCGGCGGGGTCGCGGTGATGGCGCTGCTGGGCCTGATCGTGCTGGGCGGCATGGCAATCGCGCTGCGCTGCCGGCACCAGTTCGGCCGGCTGGTGGCGTTCGGCATCGCGATGAACTTTTTCCTGTATGTGTTCGTCAACATCGCCATGGTGATGGGCGCGATCCCGGTCGGCGGCGTGCCGTTGCCGCTGGTGTCGCATGGCGGATCGGCGATGATCACGGTGATGATCGGCTTCGGGGTGCTGATGTCGGTGCACGTGCACCGCGACATCGAGTTCGGCGAGGTTCGCGCCGGCCTGTGACCGCTGTCATCTCGCCGCGTCTGCTGCGCGCGTATCGGCTGACTCGGTACTGTGCTGCGGGCGTCGAGATCCGCATCGGGCGGCGGGCGCCGGATGTACTGTTCCTTCATGTCGGAGCGCCGAGCGCCGCACTCATCACCGCGTGGAATCCGCAGTCGCGGCGCATGCCGGATGGCTGGAACTATCGGATGCAGCGGCGTCTGTGCGAACATCTTCGTCGCTGCAGCGTGCTCCCAGCCGAAGGCGTACTGCGGCGTTGGCGGGAGGCACATCTTCTGGCGGCCGGTGATCCACGCTGGGTACAGCGCATCGCACGCAGGTTTCGCCAGCGCGGCATCATCCTCCTCCGCCGCGGACAGCGTGCGCACTTGGCTCTATTGCCTCAGCCTACCGCCGATAGCGTGTCTCCAGGACAGCATGGATAACCGTCAATTCGTCGAAGGCCTCCGATGCTTCACGACGCAGTTCACGCAACCGCCGACGATCCGGGGAGTAGCCGATATAGTCGTTCGCGTAATCCAATCCATCCCACACGACCATGCCGGCGCAACCGAGGGTCAGCAATAACGACCAGCCGAATGTGATTGGAGCGGCAGCGGCACCCGCCAGCCCAAGCGTGGTATTGATGGCAAGCTTCATGCCCGATCTTCTGATCCTCCCACGTTCAGCGATGACGATTGGTTCGAGCGCATCAAGCTCCGCACCGATGGCCGCCAGCCGGTTCTCCAGCTTTGCGCCGATGTCAAGAAGCTCGTCGCCACCGATTGTGCCGTAATGGACCAGGCGAGGAACGATGGCCACTGCTGACAGTCGGCTGGGTCACGTGCCGGGTGATTTGGCGTTCCGACCGTAGGACCTAATGGCCGAAGCATGGCTCACGCCGAGGTCGATATACCGTCGTGTCTCGGTCACATCGTCCGTCATGTTGGTGAACGCATTGACCCTCGCCGCCAGCAGGATGAAACACGCGACGGTGATCGCAGCAAATCCGATGGATACGCCGAGGATGACCGCTCCCGACACAGCATCGCTTGAACGACCAAGCATCAGACCGAGCGTGTTGGCCAAGCAGAGTCCGATCAACACACCGGCGAACAGCACCGCGATCGGGACACCTATGGGAAGACGGCCGACGGACCGCTCGCGGAGCGAGGGTATCGCTGGCCTGGTTTCGTGTAGATCAATATGCCCGTCTGGCGCGGGAGTCGCCACGAATGCATCCTCAACCGTGTGTAACATAAGCTGGGGCGCCCGACCCACCGTTGAAAGGTGCGGCAGCCGCCTGAACTCGCGCCACCATAAAAACCCTGTGGAACGGCAGCAGCGTGTTTCCATCGGCGCGCGGCGGATAATGCCGCCGCGCGGCAACCGAATAGGCCAGCCGGAACGCCACCTTCCGATCGTCCGGCAGCCGGTCCAGGAACGGCCGCAGGCTGCTGCCGGCCGCCCATTCCGTCACCGCGTTCTCGCCCCTAAGCGCATGCATATACGTGGTCTGCCACAGCTCCAGCGATGCGACATACGGGCGCAGCAGGTCCCAGTACTCCATCGGCGACAGAATTGCCGGCGCCGATGTGACACCACTCAGATACTCCGCCCAGGGTTCCGTCGCCGCCAGCTCGTACGGGATCCGCCGCAGCGGCGTATCGTGCATCGCCGGCATCTGCACCGCCAGCACGCCGACCGGCGCCAGGAACGACAGTAGCCGTGGGAACAGCGTCGGATGCCCGTCCACCCAGTGCAGCGCGGCATTCGAGAAGATCAGATCGGGCGGCTCGGCCGGTTGCCACCGGAAGAAGTCCGCCTGCTCGAACCGACAGCCCTGCACTGTGGCGCGCGCCGTTTCCAGCATCGCCGCGGAGCCGTCCACGCCGGCCACATCCGCCTCGGGAAACCGCTGCTTCAGGATCGCCGTGACGTTGCCGGCCCCGCAGCCCAGGTCCACCACACGCGCGGGCGCATCGAGCGGCACCTGCGCCAGCAGATCCAGCGCCGGGCGCAGGCGTTCATTGGCGAACCGCAAATACTGCGCCGGATCCCAGACCGCAGCTTCCCTTGCCATCTCAGTGCCGCATCTGGTCGAGGCGGTCGAAGTGCCGCTTGATGAACAGGGCAGCGTAGATCACCGCGCCGGCGAACAGGCCGAGGCCCAGCACATAGATGGTTCCCTCACCGCCGGATGCGGCGAGCAGTAGTCCGACAATGCCGGCACCGCAGGCGAGCGCAAGCACCAGCCATTCCCCGATCGACACGTGCCCCTCCCTCCGGACTCCGTTGCGCTCGCGCCCTATACGTCGGCCGGCGTGGCAGGGGCAATGCGCGCGCGGCTCGAAGCGATTTCGGGCGCTTCCTCCGAGTCAACGGTTCGCAGGATCAGGCGGAACGTGGTGCCGGCTGCGCCGGTCGCGACCAGTTCAATGTCGCCGCCGTGCGCCACCATCAGATCGCGGGCAATGGCGAGCCCGAGCCCGGTGCCGCCGCGCCGTGTGCTGCCGGCGAACGGACGGAACAAATCGGTGCGCACCTTCTCCGGCAGCCCGGGCCCGTCATCGGTGACTTCGATTGCAATCGTCGGGTTGTAGTGATGCGCCGAGATGCGCACGGTCCGCGCACCCGCCTCCGCCGCGTTGCGCAGCAGGTTGGTCAAGACCCGGAACAATTGGATACGGTCCGCCCGTACCAGGATCGACGGATCAACATCGTTGGTCAGACGCAGGACGCTGCCCAACGGCCGTGCCGTCTCCGCCGCCTCGCTCACCAGCGGTGCCAGCGCGACCGGTGCGAGCTCGAGCGGCGGCGGGCCCTCGCGCGCATAGTCCAAGGTGCGCCGCACCAGGTCGGCCGCCCGGTCGATCGCCTGCACCAGAATTTCGCCCGCGCGCTGCACGCGAGGATCCGCGTTGAGCTGCAACCGTTCCGCGGACAGCAGCGCCGGGGTGAGGATGCCCCGCAGGTCGTGGCTCACCTTGGCGACCACGGTGCCGAGAGCCGCCAGCCTGGCGTTGCGCCACAGCGCGGCGCGCAGTTCGTGCTGCATCGCCGCCAGTTCCTCTCCGGCTACCGAAATCTCATCGCGCGCCAGCACGGTGACATCATGGGGATCGAGCGGAGTCGTGTGCTCGGGATCGGCGCGGAATGCGGTAATGCTGCCGGTGATCCGGCGCATCGGCCGGACCAGCAGCAGCAGCACCGCCAGATAGACCAGACCGCCGGTGACCCCGGCGATCAACAGCGAGAGGACGGCAAAATCGCGGGCGAACTGCTGCAGTGTGAGGCTGAGGTCGCGTTCACGCAGCAATAGCTCGAGCTCAGGATGCGGACGGAACGGGCTAACGCCCAACACGCGGATCAGGCGGTCCTCCCGCAGCACGACGGCGCGGAGCGCGCGACGGATTTGGGTGAACAGGTTCTCCTGCCGGACATCGAAGGTGGTGTCCGGCGACATCGCGAAATTGCCGACCGTGTTCACCGTGCCGTCGTGGGCGGTCAGGCGGATTGCTTCGGCGCCGGACAGATGCAGCAACTCGTCGCGCTTCGCCGGGTCCGTTGTCCCGTCGGCGGCAGCGAGCACGGCGATCGTGGCATCCTCGAGGCGGCCGACCAGCCAGGACGACCGCTCGTGCGCGACATACGGCAGGAACACCACGATCTCGCTCAGCAGTACGGCAAGCGTGGCCACCAACCAGAGCCGACCCGAAAGGCTCTGACCTCGCCTGACGCGCGGCGGACCGGTATTCGACTGCGTCATGGCAACAAGGTGGGTGGAGCGGCGGCTCACGGCAACCGTGCCAGCAGGCGGAGCAGCGCCTTGGTGCGCGGCGCAAACAGTCGCGGCACGAAGAAGTTGCCGGCGGCGCGTTTGCCGGCCTCCGATCGGGTCGGATAGGGGGCGATCAGCGACGCGAGAACGCCGAGCTTCACTCGCCGGGCGATCGCAAGGACCCATAGGCCGATCATCTCCCCGGCGTTCGGCGCCAGGATGCCGGCGCCGAGTACTCTGCTGCCGGCTACGACGAGCTTGACCAGTCCCGTCGCATCGCGCTCTGCGGTGGCGCGGTCGTTGTCGGCGAGCGGCCAGCGCAGGATCGCGACGCGGTGGCCGGCGGCCCGCGCCTCGGATTCGGTCATGCCGACCTGCGCCAGCTCCGGCCAGGTGTAGGTGACGCGCGGCAGCGCCGCGTAGTCGATCCGGGCCGGCAGGCGAAACAGGGCGCGGCGGATCACGATGCCGGCGTGATACGAGCCGACATGGGTGAATGCACGCGGCCCGATGCCCCGCGGGTCCGCGATATCGCCTATCGCATAGACTCGCCGGTTGGTCAGGCTGCGCAGCCCGCGGTCGGTGACGATGCCCGCTTGGCTGGTCAGCACGTTGCCGGTGGCCAGATCGAGCGCATCGAGGTTTGGTCGCCGGCCGGTCGCGACCAGCAGGTGGCTGCCGACCACCCGGCGTCCGTCGGCCAGGACGAGAGCCGGACCGGGTTCGATCGCCGCCACCTTCGCGCGCTCCATGATGATGACGCCACGCTCTACCAAACAATCTCGCAGTCCGGCGACCAGTTCGGGGTCCTCATTGCCGGCGATGGTTGCTGCCTCGACGATGGTGACGCGACTGCCGAGGCCGACGAAGGCATCGGCCATCTCGACGCCGATCGGACCGCCACCGAGGATCAGCAAGTGGTCGGGGCGCGGCTTCAGGTCGAACATGGTGGTGTTGGTCAGGTAGGGAACCTGATCGAGACCGGGGATCGGTGGCACCGCCGCGGTACTGCCGGCGGCGATGACGATGCGGCGGGCGGTAATCCGGCGGCCATCGACCAGCAGCGCGTCGGGGGCGACGAAGCGGGCTTCGCCGCGCAGCACGGTGGCACCGAGCGCGCGGAACCGGGCCTCGGAATCGGTGGGCGCGATGGCTGCGATCACGCCGTGCACGTGCTCGTGCACTTCATCCCAGTCGATCGCGGGTTCCGGCAGGCGGACACCGAAGCGGCCCGCCACGCGCGCCGCCTGGGCGGAATGCGAGGCCGCGAGCAGCGCCTTGCTCGGCACGCAGCCGAAGTTCAGGCAGTCGCCGCCCATGCGGTCCCGCTCGATCAGCGCCACGCGGAGGCCGAATTGCGCGGCGACCGCGGTGACGGACAGACCGGACGCGCCGGCGCCGACCACCGCCAGATCGAACTCAGGCACCGGAGCGCTTCCAACGGCGCCAGACGACCGGGAGGAGCGACAGCGCGGCCAGCCCGACCAGCGGCCCCAGGACGCGCGGCGAGAAGATCACGGCGAGATCGGGCCTGCTGCCTGCCGACAGCACGTCGGCGAGGCCGGCACCGATCGAGGCATAGATGAACGTGGCTGGCATGATCCCAAGCACCGTGGCAGCGGCATACGGCAGCAGCCGCATGCCGCTCAAGGCTGCGGCGAGGTTCACCAGCCAGAAGGGAAAGGCAGGCACCAGACGGATGGCGAGCAGATAGCTGAATCCGTCGCGTCGCAAGGCCAGACGGACGGCGTCGAGGAACCGGCCACGGCGGGCGGCGATGGCGTCGGCCACTTGGTAGCGGACGGCGAGGAACAGCGCGATGGCACCGGCCGACGAACCGACGACCGCAAGGATGCCGCCGGACGCGGTACCGAACAACAGCCCCGCCGCCACGGTCAGCACCGCCGCTTCCGGCAGCGACACGAAGACCGCCGCCGCGTAGATCAGCATGTAGAGTGTCGGAGCGAGAACGGGATGCGCACTGACCCAGGTGATCAGCACCGCCTGGTTGCGCGCCAGTGTCGACCAACTGATCTGCTGGCTGAGGCCGCTGGCCCAGGCGGCAACGACAGCCAAAAGCGGCAACGCAAGCGGCCAGAATCGGCGCAGGACACGCATGGCGAAACCATGTAGCGGCTTTGCGCTCGATGTCGCGTTACAATCGGTCGCAGGTCTCTGCGCCGCGATTGACGGCCCAGGACCGCCCGCCTATAAGCCGCCGCCTGCGACGGGCGCCGGGTTGGGCGCGCGTGCCCGCGGCTATGCGGGTGTGCAGGCACCATCGGAGAACCGGCTGTGAAGCGCACCTATCAACCGTCGAAGCTGGTCCGCAAGCGGCGGCATGGGTTCCGCGCCCGGATGGCGACCGTCGGTGGCCGACGGGTCCTGGCCAACCGCCGGGCCAAGGGCCGCAAGCGCCTGTCGGCCTGATCCGGGGTCGAGCTTGGCCGCGCCCGGCCGCCTGACCCGCCGCGCCGAGTTCCTGCGCGCCGCGGCCAAGGGCCGCAAGGCGCCGATGCCCGGAATGGTGCTACAGGCATTGCCGCGCGACGACGAGGGGCCGGCGCGCGTTGGTTTCACTGTCACAAGGAAGATCGGCAACGCCGTGATCCGGAACCGCATCCGTCGCCGTCTGAAGGAAACCGCAAAGCTGGTATTGGCCGAGCACCCGGTATCGGGTGTCGATCTGGTGCTGATCGGCCGCGCGGCGACACGCGGGCGGGATTTTTCCGCGCTTCGGGACGATCTGCGCCGGGCGCTGGCGAAGGCAGGCGTGGCATGAGCCCCGCCGCGCACGTCGCGATCGGCGCGGTGCGCGCCTATCAATGGACGATCCGTCCGGTGATCGGTGCCAACTGCCGGTTCTTCCCAAGCTGCAGCGACTACGCGATCGAGGCGGTCCGCAGTCATGGGGCGGTGCGCGGCAGCGGTCTGGCGACGCGGCGCATCCTTCGCTGCAACCCCTGGCACGAAGGCGGCTACGATCCGGTGCCCGCCTGCGACTGCAGGACGAAGGTGTGATGGATCAGCAGCGCCTCTTCATCGCAATCGCGATTTCCGTCGCCATTCTGCTTGGCTTCCAGGTGCTGATCGCGCCACACCTGCCGCAGGCGCCCAAGCCGGCGCCACAGGTGGCCAGCACGCAGACCACGTCGACGCAGACGCCGACTGCTCCCGCTCCGGCGGCACAAGCCGCGGTGGCTACGGGGGTGCCCAAGGAGGTTCCACGAGTACCGATCGCAGCGCATCGGCTGCGTGGCTCGATCAGTCTGCTGGGCGCGCGGCTCGACGATCTGGTGCTCACCGACTATCGCGAGTCGCTGGCCCCCAATTCGCCGGACGTGCGACTACTTGAGCCGCGCTCGGAGGATCAGCCCTACTATGTGCAATACGGTTGGAGTGCCGCGCCCGGCGACCAGGTGAAGTTGCCGGACAACGACACGGTGTGGACCAGTTCCGGCGGCACACTGAGCGCCGGTCATCCTGTCACCCTGTCATGGTACAACGGCGCGGGTCTCACCTTCCAGCTCACGTTCTCTGTCGATGACGACTACATGTTCGACGTGCAGCAGTCGGTGAAGAACGCCGCGGGTGCTGCGGTGAAGCTGTTCCCCTGGGCACGCATCCGCCGCGACTACACGCCGAAGGTGGCGGGCTACTATATCCTGTTCGAGGGCCTGTTGGGCGTGGTGGATGGCAAGCTGCAGGAGACCACCTACGCCAGCGCCAAGAGCGAGGGCGAGAAGAAGAACGGCATCGCCTACGATGCGGCTGCGACCGGCGGTTGGGCGGGCATCACCGACAAGTACTGGCTGACCGCCCTGGTGCCCGATCAGTCGATCGCGTCGACGGTGAATTTCCGCCACACCAGCGAGAACGGCGATCACTATCAGGTGGACTACGTCACCCAGGAGCCGAAGACGGTCGAGGCGGGCGGCGAGGCCTCGGTGACCTCGCGCGTATTCGCCGGCGCCAAGATCGTGCGTCTGCTCGACCGCTATCAGGCCGAGGACCACATCCCGAACTTCGACAAGGCGGTGGATTTCGGCTGGTTCTACTTCCTGACCAAGCCGATCTTCTATTGCCTCGATTGGCTGAACGGCTTGCTGGGGAATTTCGGCCTGGCGATCCTGGTGTTCACCGTGTTCGTCAAGGCGCTGTTCTTCCCGTTGGCGAACTATTCATATCGCTCGATGAGCAAGATGAAGCTGCTGGCGCCGAAGATGACGGCGATGCGGGAGCGGTTCAAGGACGAGCCGCAGCGCATGCAGCAGGAAATGATGGCGATGTACCGCGCCGAAAAGGTGAACCCGGCGTCGGGCTGCCTGCCGATGGTGGTGCAGATTCCAGTGTTCTTCTCGCTCTACAAGGTGATCTTCGTCACCATCGAGATGCGTCAGGCGCCGTTCTTCGGCTGGATCCACGACCTGTCCGCGGTGGATCCGACCAACGTGTTCAACCTGTTCGGGCTGATCCCGTTCGATCCGGGGACGATCTCGCCATGGCTGCATCTCGGCGCGTGGCCGCTGATCATGGGCGGGACGATGTTCCTGCAGCAGAAGCTGAACCCACCGCCGCCGGACCCCGTGCAGGCGAGGATGTTCCAGTTCATGCCGCTGATCTTCACCTTCATGCTGGCGAACTTCCCGGCCGGGCTGGTGATCTACTGGACCTGGAACAACCTGCTGTCGGTCGGGCAGCAATGGCTGATCATGCGGCGCACGCACCTGGCGCGGCCCGGGCTCGCGCGCACCTGACGGTCGACGAACCCGCGCTGCTGGAGGCGGGGCGAGTCCTGTTCGCGGCCGAGTGCCGGTTCGTGTACGCGGCACAGCGGCTGGATCAGTTGCCGCCGGCCGCCGGGTCGGAGGTTGCGTTCGCCGGGCGGTCCAATGTCGGCAAGTCGTCGCTGCTGAATGCGCTGACCGGTCGGCACGCGCTGGCGCGGGTTTCCCATGAACCCGGTCGAACGCGGCAGCTCAACTTCTTCGATCTCGGCGGGCAGCTGACGCTGGTCGATATGCCGGGCTATGGCTATGCGCGTGCCGGTAAGGCGGTGAAGCAGGATTGGCAGGGGTTGATGTTCGACTACCTGCGCGGCCGCGCGACGCTGCGGCGGGTGCTGCTGCTGCTGGATGCGCGCATCGAGGTGAAGGAGGCGGACCGCGCGGTGATGGAGCTGCTGGATCGGGCTGCGGTGACGTTTCAGGTGGTGCTGACCAAGGCGGATGGGGTGAAGCCGGCGGCGCTGGCGCGCAAGCTGGACGAGGCGCGGGCGCTGGCGCGCGCGCATCCGGCGGCGCATCCAGAGGTGGTGGCGACCAGCAGCGAGACGGGGCAGGGGATAGCGGAGCTGCGGGCGGAGATTGCCGAGCTGGTTGGATGACTGGGAGCGCGTTCGTGCGAAACTCACCTAGGCTTGCGCCGCCGCGCGTCGAGCAGCGCCTGTGTGCGATCACGGTTCGCGCGGGTGACACCTGTATAGTAATCGGCGCCCGCCGCCTCGAACACGTGCAGCGCAGAGTCGAAGATATCGACCGCCTGCTCCAGTCGCGCCGTGCCGGTCTCGCGCTCGCCAAGCGCCTCCAGCGCAAGGCCAAGGTTGTTCTGTGTCTTAGCCCGGTCGAGCGGCACGCGCTCGCGCGTGAGTTCCTCGAGCGCCGCGCGAAAGGCCGCCACCGCCTGCTCCAGCCGCGCCGTGCCGCTCTCGCGCTCGCCAAGCGTCGCTAGCGCGGAGCCGAGGCCCCACTGCGTCGTCGCCCAGTCGAGTGGCACGCGCTCGCGCGTCCATTCCTCCAGTGCGGCGCGATATGCCGCCACCGCCTGCTCCAGTCGCGTCGTGCCGGTCTCGCGCTCGCCAAGCCTCTCCAGCGCGGAGCCAAGCTTCATCTGCGTCCTCGCCCACTCGAGCGGCACGCGCTCGCGCGTCCTTTCCTCCAGCGCCGCGCGATAGGCCGCCACCGCCTGCTCCAGCCGCGCCGTGCCGCTTTCGCGCTCGCCAAGCCTCTCCAGCGCCGTGCCGAGGCCCCACTGCGTCGCCGCCCATTGCAGCGGCACGCGCTCGCGCGCCGTTTCCTCCAGCGCCGCGCGATAGGCCGCCACCGCCTGCTCCAGCCGCGCCGTGCCGGTCTCGCGCTCGCCAAGCCTCTCCAGCGCGTTGCCGAGGTTGTTCTGAGTCTCGGCCCAGTCGAGCGGCACCCGCTGGCGCGTTCGTTCCTCCAGCGCTGCTCGGTAGGCCGCGACCGCCTCTTCCAGTCGCGTCGTCCCACTCGCGCGTTCGCCCAGCCTCCAGAGCGCATAGGCTAGGTTGCTCTCAGTCTCAGCCCAGTCGAGCGGTGCTTGATCGCGCGTTCTCTCTTCCAGCGCCGCACGAAAGGCGGCTATCGCCTCTTCCAGCCGTGCCGTTCCGCTCTCGCGCTCGCCAAGCTTTTCGAGCGCGCGTCCGAGGTTATTCTGTGCGGTCGCCCACAAGAGAGGCACTCGATCGCGTGTCCACTCCTGCAACACCGAGCGGAAGGCCGATACCGCCTCCTCCAAATGTCGCGTTTCGTTCTCTCGATCACCCAGCTTCACGAGCGCCAAGCCGAGACTGTTCTGCGCCTGGGCCCACAGCAGCGGCGCCTTGTCGCGGGTCCACTCTTGCAGTGCGGCTCGGTACGCCTCGACCGCCTCCGCCAGATGCGTCGGCTCGGCCTCCCGCTGCCCCAACCGCGCAAGCGCGTCCCCGAGATTGTATTGCGCCTGCGCCCAATCAGGCGGCGTGTCGTGGCGGTTCAGAACGGCAACCGCGGCTCGCAAAGCCGCGATCGACTGGCTTCCGCTCTCCCCGCCTGCCTGGGTCTTCGACAGCGTGTCCTGTGCGCTGGAGAAGGCCGCGAGGGTGCGAGACAGCTCCTGTTGCTTGATCTCCAGCTCGTGCTTCCTGATCTCCAGCTGCGATTCTACCTGGCTTAGATTCTGCCCGGCCTCGGCAATCTTGGTTTGCAGGTCAGAGAATTGAGCATTTATAGTCTGCAGCTTATATCCGGCATAGATGATCAGGGCTGATACTGAGATAAAACTAAGTGAGATCAGCGCAACGTTCAACCACACTGATATATTTTGCCGCAGTGTGTACTTTCTCTCCAAATGGGTTTGGTCTATTTCATGCATGGCTATAACAATTTAATGGGTCTTCCGTGAATCGTGTGGGTGATTCTCCGGCGTCATAGCACCGGAAGCATGCATGGCTATTGGCTTTTCGAGGCTTGGAGGTTCCCCGAAA
>Ga0209040_10000705_pt1 | contig 26054 bp, 31 predicted proteins | sample BogFormECP12_OM3_FD_188240 | JGI IMG/M metagenome (GOLD analysis project Ga0209040, IMG submission 188240) | Bog forest soil microbial communities from Calvert Island, British Columbia, Canada - ECP12_OM3 (SPAdes) (version 2) | ecosystem: Environmental > Aquatic > Freshwater > Wetlands > Bog ... | reverse complement strand
CGTTGGCACCGCAGCACGACGGGGTACCGATGCGTATCGGGCAATTCGTGCCGTCCTGGACGGCGAATCTGTCATTCAGCCGGGATGAGCAGATACCCATAGGTCACGCGCCTTCAACATATTGGCCGGAGGCGGGCGTTTGGTCCCTTCGGGAGCTTTGTGCCACCCTTGTCGCCGATAGCGTCCTAAGGAGCAGCCCCAATGCCGGACAACACCGCCGCGTTCGACCTCCTCGCCGGCGTCCGCATCGTCGATTTCACCCAGTTCGAGGCCGGACCGTCGTCCACCGAGGCGCTCGCCTGGCTTGGCGCCGAGGTGGTGAAGATCGAGAACCCGAAGCTGGGCGATCCGGGCCGGCGCCTGCGCCCAGGGCAGCCGGACAACGATCCGTACTATTTCCACGTGTTCAACGCCAACAAGAAGTCGATCACGCTCAACCTGAAATCGCCGCGCGGCCTGGCGCTGGTGAAGGACCTGCTGCGCAAGGCCGATGTCTGCGTGGAGAACTACGCCCCCGGCACCATCGAGCGGCTCGGTCTCGGTTACGACGTGGTACGCGACCTCAACCCTCGGATCATCTACGCCCAGGTGAAGGGCTTCGGCGAAGGCAGCCCGTTCGAGCACAACCTCGCCTTCGACATGATCGCGCAGGCCTGCGGTGGCACGTTCAGCGTGACCGGCGCGCCGGACGGCCCGCCGACGCGGCCCGGTATCTCGCTGGGTGACACCGGCACCGGGATGCTGATGGCGATCACCATCCTGGGCGCGCTGCGCAAGCGCGACGCGACCGGCCAAGGCAGCCGGCTGCAGGTGGCGATGCAGGACGCCATCCTGCACTACATGCGGATCAACTTCGCGACCCAGGCGCTGACCGGCAAGCCTGCGCAGCGCGGCGGCGACAAGGTGCCGGGGGTGAACAACGCGCCGATGGGGCTGTATCCGTGCCAGCCGGGCGGGCCGAACGACTACGTCTATCTGATGACCAGCCGGGCCAATCCCGAGCACTGGGACCGGCTGCTCAAGCTGATCGGCCGCGAGGACCTGATCGGCGATCCGCGCTACGCCACGCCGATGGACCGGCTGCAGCGCGAGCCGGAGGTGGACGCGATCATCGCCGCCTGGACCCGCCACCACACCAAGCAGGAGGCGATGCGGATGATCGGCGACGCCGGCATTCCCGCCGGCGCGGTGCTCGACACCATGGAGCTCCAGAACGATCCCAGCTTCGAGCAGCGCGGCATCATGCAAGTGATGCACCACCGCGTGCACGGCGACTTCAAGATGCCGGCCTGGCCGGTTCGGGTGGACGGCAAACCGTCGCGGGTGGTGCCCTCACCGGTGCTGGGCGAGCACACCGATGAGGTGCTGGGGACCTGGCTTGGACTGGGCGAGGCGGATGTGGCGGCCCTGCGGCGCGACGGTGCGTTGTAGCGGTTACCCACTGCTTTTTCGGGGTTCGTTGCGATCGCAGGCTTGACCCGGGAGGCACCCGGCGGCATCCGCACCGAGTCGCTTAGGACATGTCCACCTTGCCAATCGATCGACCGCGACGGATCTTTCGTTCCGCGTTCCCGCGCCTGGATGCGAGGGGGCTGGCGATGTTGCTCGGTGTCGGCCTGATTGCCGCGACCGGCGTCTCGCTCGCCATGCTGCCGCATCGCGACGCCGCCACGCCGTTGCCGCCCGCGGAGGAGCTGAGCGCCCAACCGATGCAGGTTGCCGTGGTTGACGGGGGAACGCTGCTGCTGCGCGACCGGGTCGTCTTGTTGCAAGGCGTTGCGCCGCCGCCCCGCGGGACGGCGTGCGAGCCGCACGACGGGTCGGATGAGGACTGCGGCGCCGCCGCGGCCAACGCCCTGGCAGCCCTGGTACGCGAGGCGCCCGTCGCCTGCCGGATCACCGGCGCGGACGGCCTTGGACGTCCATTCGCGATTTGTCAGGCGAGCGGCACCGAGCTGAACCGCGCCGTGATCGCCGCCGGCTGGGCACGCGCCGACGGCAGGCAGCCCGCGTTGAAGCAGGCGGAAGATACGGCACGTGCCGAGCGTCGCGGCGTGTGGGCGTCGGTTCGCAATCCCGGTTGGTAACGTTCGCCGGAAATCTCGCTGCAAAATCGCGGGGGACTGCGAAAGAAGATGTCCGCCAGGCGCCCTTGAGCGCAATGTGACCCGGCACTCGTTGCCGATGTTTGCGGTCCCTCCAATGGATTAACCATTATCCGGTTAACTGTCGCTATTGCATTGCATCATAACGGTTTTCGCCACCGTGCGCTTGCGCGAACGGGGTGGTGGACGCTACCTCTGGACACTGCGGCTAGGAGGAGCGCCATGGCAATCGCAGCCGAGACCAGGAAGCGCAGCGGCAAGGCCCGCGAGCCATCCGTCGACAAGCAGCACCTGCTCAAGGCCTATCGCGACATGCTGCTGATCCGCCGCTTCGAGGAGAAGGCGGGACAGCTTTACGGCATGGGGCTGATCGGCGGGTTCTGCCATCTCTACATCGGCCAGGAGGCCGTCGTCGTCGGCATGCAGATGGCGCTGTCCGAGGGCGACGAGGTGGTCACATCGTACCGCGACCACGGCCACATGCTGGCAACGGGGATGGACCCGCGCGGCGTGATGGCGGAACTGACCGGACGCGCCACCGGCTATTCGCACGGCAAGGGCGGCTCCATGCACATGTTCAGCAAGGAGCGGAATTTCTTCGGCGGCCACGGCATCGTCGGGGCACAGATCAGCATCGGCACCGGGCTGGCGTTCAGCAACTGGTATCGCGGCAACGACCGCGTGGCGGTCACCTATTTCGGCGAGGGCGCGTCGAACCAGGGCCAGACGTACGAAAGCTTCAACCTCGCCGCACTGATGAAGCTGCCGGCGATCTACGTGATCGAGAACAACAAATACGGTATGGGCACCAGCATCGAGCGCGCCTCCGCTTCGCATGACCTGTCGAAGAATGCCGCGCCCTGGGGCATTCCCGGCATCCAGATCGACGGCATGGACGTGGTGGCGGTGAAGGAGGCGGCCGACCAGGCGGTGGTGCATTGCCGCTCCGGAAAGGGGCCGTTCCTGATCGAGGCGAAGACCTACCGGTATCGCGGCCACTCGATGTCGGACCCCGCGCGGTATCGCACCCGGGAGGAAATCCAGACGATGCGCACGCAGCACGATCCGATCGACGGCGCGCGGCATCGGCTGGAGGCGCTGGGCGTGGACGAAGTGGAGATCAAGCAACTGGACGATGAGGTGAAGGCGATCGTGCAGGAGGCCGCCGACTTCGCGCAGAGCAGTCCGGAACCGGACGAAGCGGAACTGTGGACCAATGTGCTGGTAGAGGGCTGAACGATGGCCACGCAGATTTTGATGCCGGCGCTGTCGCCGACCATGACCGAGGGAAAAGTGTCCCGCTGGCTCAAGCATGTCGGCGACGAGGTGCACGCCGGCGACGTGCTTGCCGAGATCGAGACCGACAAGGCCACCATGGAGGTGGAGGCGGTCGATGAGGGCAGGCTGGCGCAGATCCTGGTGGATGAAGGCACCGAAGGGGTGGCGGTGAACACGCCGATCGCCGTGCTGGCGGTGAACGGCGAGGATGTGTCGGCGGCCCCGGCGGCGGCGAAACCCACGCCGCGTGTGGAAGCGCCAGTGCCGGCGCCGCGGCCGGCTGCTCCTGCCGCGGAACCGATAGCGCGCGCGGAGCCTGATAAGGACTGGGGACCGACCAAGCCGATCACCGTGCGCGAGGCGCTGCGTGACGCGATGGCGCTGGAAATGCGGCGCGACGACAGGGTGTTCCTGATCGGCGAGGAGGTCGCGCAGTACCAGGGCGCCTACAAGATCAGCCAGGGGCTTCTCGACGAGTTCGGCCCCAAGCGGGTGATCGACACGCCGATCACCGAGCATGGCTTCACCGGCATGTCGGTCGGCGCCGCGCTCAACGGGTTGAAGCCGATCGTCGAGTTCATGACGTTCAACTTCGCGATGCAGGCGATGGACCACATCATCAACTCGGCGGCGAAGACGCTGTACATGTCGGGTGGGCAGATGGGCTGCCCGATCGTGTTCCGCGGCCCCAACGGCGCGGCGGCGCGCGTCGCGGCACAGCACTCGCAGTGCTACGCGAGCTGGTACGCGCATGTGCCAGGCCTGAAGGTGGTGGCGCCATGGTCGTCCGCCGATGCGAAGGGCCTGCTGCGCGCGGCGATCCGCGATCCCAATCCGGTCATCGTGCTGGAGAACGAGATCCTCTACGGCCACACCTTCGATTGCCCGACCGACGAAGACTTCATCCTGCCGCTCGGCCGCGCCAAGGTGGAACGCGTCGGTCAGCACGTGACCATCGTCGCGTTCAGCATCATGGTCGGCGTGGCGCTGAAGGCGGCCGAGGCATTGGCGGAACAGGGCATCGAGGCGGAGGTGATCAACCTGCGCTCGCTGCGCCCATTCGACACCGCGACGGTGGTGGAGAGCGTGAAGAAGACCAACCGGCTGGTCTCCGTGGAAGAGGGTTGGCCGTTCGCCGGCATCGGCGCCGAGGTAGCGATGCAGGTGATCGAGCACGCGTTCGACTGGCTGGATGCGCCGCCGGTGCGCGTGCACGGGCTGGATGTGCCGCTGCCCTATGCCGCCAACCTGGAGAAGCTCGCGTTGCCGCAGCCCGAATGGGTGGTGGACGCCGTGAAGAAGCTGGTCTGAAGGGAACAGCCGATGGCAACCAACATCCTGATGCCGGCGCTGTCGCCCACCATGACCGAAGGCACGCTGACGCGCTGGCTGAAGAAGGAAGGCGAGGACGTGCGCGCCGGCGACGTCATCGCCGAGATCGAGACCGACAAGGCCACGATGGAGGTCGAGGCGGTCGATGAAGGCGTGCTGGGCAGGATCCTGGTTGCCGACGGCACCGAAGGCGTGAAGGTGAACGAGCCGATCGCGATTCTCGTGGAGCAGGGTGAGGCGGTTCCTGCGGCCGCTCCTGCACCTCGGCCCTCACCCGTCGCGCCGAAGCAGGAGGCCAAGGTGCCGGAACCGCTACCGCGGCCCGCGCCGCCGAGCGGCAACGGGCACGATGCGGCGGCCGGCGAGCGCATCTTCGTCTCGCCGTTGGCGCGACGGATGGCGAAGCAGGCGGGCCTCGATCTCGCGGCACTGAAGGGCAGCGGACCGAACGGGCGCATCGTCAAGGCGGACATCGAGGGCGCGTTGCGGAAGGGCGCGCCCGCCGCGCCACCGCCAGCAGCGCCGGCGCCGGTTGCCCGACCGGCGGCGCCAATCGCTGCGCCGCACACGCTGGTGCCGCACAGTTCGATCCGCAAGGTAATCGCGCGCCGCCTGACCGAGGCGAAATCGACCATCCCGCATTTCTATGTCTCGATGGACGTGGAGATCGGCGCGCTGATCAAGCTGATGAACGAGCTGAACGCGAAGTCGCCGAAGGAAGGTCCGGACGTTTATCTGATCACCATCAACGATCTGGTGATCAAGGCCTCGGCCGCAGCCCTGCGCCGCGTACCGACGGTGAACGCGGCGTGGACCGATGATGGGATGGCGCTGTTCGACGATGTCGATATCAGCGTCGCGGTGGCGATCCCGGATGGGCTGATCACGCCGATCGTGCGGCGCGCGGACCAGAAGGGGCTGGCGACGATCAGCCGCGAGATGAAGGACCTGGCGGGCCGCGCACGCGCCGGCAAGCTGAAACCGGAGGAGTTCCAGGGCGGCGGGTTCTCGATCTCCAATATGGGGATGTTCGGGGTGAGCGAATTCGCCGCCATCATCAATCCGCCGCAGGCAGCGATCCTGGCGGTGGCCGCGGGACAGAAACGGCCGGTGGTGAAGAACGATGCGCTGGCGATCGCGACGGTGATGACATGCACGCTGAGTGTGGATCACCGGGTGGTCGATGGCGCGCTCGGTGCGCGGTGGTTGCGGGAGTTCAAGCGGATCGTCGAGGACCCGCTGAGTCTGCTGCTGTGATGAACCGCATTTTGCAGAGGCGACCATGGCGCAGCGTTTGACCCGGGAGCAGTTTCGGGAATGGGCGGGTACTCGGAGGGGTCGCTTCGAACGCGTGGGCGGTGAGCCCGTGGCGATGTCGCCGGAACGGATTCAACATGCGCGAATCAAGAGCCGTGTTTGGGCTGCGCTCGATCAGGCCATTCGAAGCGCGAGGCTTGCCTGCGAAGCCCTGCCTGATGGCGTAACAATTGAAGTGGACGCCGATACCGACTACGAGCCAGACGCGATCGTGAACTGCGGTCCACCCGCTCCGGGAGACTCGGTCGCCGCGACCAATCCGGTCGTTGTGGTGGAGGTGCTTTCACCCGGTACACAGTCTGTCGATCTGGCAGAAAAGTTGGCCGACTACTTTCGGGTGCCCTCTATCCAGCATTGCCTCGTTGTGCGCGCGACCCGACATGAAGTGATCCACCACCGGCGTGTGGGAACCGACATCATAACTCATGTGATCAATCTCGGGTCCATTGCACTCGACCCGCCTGGCATCGCGATCAACGTGACAGACATCTATCCGACTGAACTTGCAGGCTGATAGCCTGACCCGTCATGCTGAATAGGCTTCGGCGGCGCCATGGAGGCACGATGACAGCCCTCGGGTATGAACAACCATGACCGCCTGGACACTCCGTCCCACCACTCCCTCGGACATACCCACGCTGCATCGGCTGATGCGCGAATTCGCCACCTACGAGAAACTCCGGGCCCGCTTCAAGATCACCGAAGCGGCGCTGCACGACGCCCTGTTCGCGCCGAATCCGCCGCTCGACTCCATCCTGGTCGATGGCGGCGACACCTCGGTCGGCTTCGCCCTGTGGTACTTCATCTTCGGCACCTTTTCCGGCCGCTGGGGCCTGTTCGTCGAGGACATCTACGTCGCCGAGCCCTACCGCGGCCGCGGCATCGGCTTGGCACTGTTCCGCCACATGGCGCGCATCGCCGTGCAGCGGCAGTGCACGGTGATGACCTGGAACGTGCTCGACTGGAACACGCCGGCGATCGAGTTCTACCACCACCTAGGCGCCAAGCCGGTGCGCGGCTGGATCGCCGAGGAACTCAGCGGCGACGCGCTGACCGCGCTGGCCGAAGGAGCAGGCAATGGCTGACCAGACGTTCGACCTCGTCGTCCTCGGCAGCGGTCCCGGTGGCTACGTCGCCGCGATCCGCGCCGCGCAACTCGGCATGAAGACCGCGGTGGTGGAGCGCGACGAGCTCGGCGGCATCTGCCTGAACTGGGGCTGCATTCCGACCAAGGCGCTGCTGCGCACCTCCGAGATCAACCACCTGCTGCACCACCTGCCCGACTTCGGTTTTTCCCCCGTGGAACCGCGCTTCGAGATCGACAAGGTGGTGAAGCGCTCGCGCGCGGTGGCGAAGCAGCTCTCGCAGGGCGTCGCGTTCCTGCTGCGCAAGCACAAGGTCACCGTGATCGCCGGCATGGGCAAGCTGGCAGGCAAGCAGACGCTGGCGGTGGAGAAGGACGGCAAGCCGGTGGCGACGCTGAAGTCGCCGCACATCATCCTGGCGACCGGCGCGCGCGCACGGCAGCTTCCCGGCATCGAGGCCGACGGCAAGCTGATCTGGACCTACAAGGAGGCGATGATCCCGCCGGCGATGCCGAAGTCGCTGCTGGTGATCGGCTCCGGCGCGATCGGCATCGAGTTCGCCAGCTTCTATCGCAACATGGGCGCCGAGGTGACCGTGGTGGAGGTGCTGCCTCGGATTCTTCCAGTCGAGGACGAGGAGATTTCCGCCTTCGCGCACAAGGCGTTCGAGAAGCAGGGCATCCGCATCCATGTCGGCGCGGCCGTGAAGGGGGCGAAGAAGGGCCGCGACAACGTCACCGTCGCGGTGGAGGCGGGCGGCAAGAGCCAGGACATCACGGTGGATCGGGTGATCTCCGCCGTCGGCATCGTCGGCAACGTGGAGGGGATCGGACTGGAAGGCACCGGTGTCGCGGTGGACCGCACGCATGTGACGATCGACGAATACTGCCACACCGGCGAGCCTGGCGTGTATGCGATCGGCGACCTGGTGGGGCCGCCCTGGCTCGCGCACAAGGCGAGCCACGAGGGCGTGCTGTGCGTCGAGAAGATCGCCGGGCTGAACGACGTGCATCCGCTGGATGTGACCAACGTGCCTGGCTGCACCTATTGCCGGCCGCAGGTGGCCTCGGTGGGGCTGACCGAGGCACGCGCGAAGGAGGCGGGGCATGAGGTGAAAGTGGGAAAATTCCCGTTCATCGGGAACGGCAAGGCTATCGCGATGGGCGAGCCGGAGGGCATGGTGAAGACGGTGTTCGATGCCAGGACCGGTGAGCTGCTCGGGGCGCACATGGTGGGGGCGGAGGTGACGGAGATGATCCAGGGGTTCGCCATCGCCCGGACGCTGGAGAGCACCGAGGCGGAGCTGATCGAGACGATCTTCCCGCACCCGACGGTGTCGGAGACGATGCATGAGGCGGTGCTGGATGCGTGGGGGAAGGTGATACATATCTGATTCGCGTGGCGCGTGCGCCGAGGTGATGATAAATTGCCGCCGTGGAATGGCGGAGGCACAGCGCCAGCAACATGAATCTATCTTTCCAGGCTGCAATCGCCGCTGCCTACAAAAGCCCGTTGCAACGAACCAGGGTACTGAGCGAACACTGGGTCGGCAGCCAGGCATACTGCCCGAATTGTGGTAACCCTCACGTCGTAGCCTATCCCAACAACAGCCGCATTGCCGATTTCTACTGCCCATCCTGTAATGAGGGGTACGAGCTCAAAAGTCAGAAGCGCTCGTTTGGCGCCAAGCTTGTCGACGGTTCATATCCAGCGATGTTGGAGCGCCTTACAGGAGGTAGGAACCCAAATTTTCTATTGCTCGCCTACGATGCACACTTGCTTGCTGTGCTAAATTTGCTTGTCGTTCCCAAACACTTCTTTACTCCGGACATAATCGAAAGGAAGCGGACTCTGCCCATAACCGCCCGGCGCGCAGGCTGGACCGGATGCAACGTTCTGCTGAGTGGCATTCCTATTGCAGGCCGCATCTCGTTGGTGCGAGACGGTATCATCGTGCCGAAGTCGCAGGTGCTTGCGTCATGGCGCAAGACGCTGTTTCTGCGCGAGCAGAAGGACCCGTCAGCACGGGGTTGGTTGCTCAACGTGATGAAGTGCATCGAGAACCTCAAGCAACAGACGTTCTCGATTCAACAGATGTACACCTTCGAAAATGACCTGCGGCGTACTTATCCAAGGAATATGCATATCAAGGAGAAAATCCGCCAGCAACTCCAAGTCTTGCGTGACAAGGGCTACCTCGAATTCGCGGGTAGAGGAACATACCGATTGACCGGCGATCCCTACTGATCACAGTTCCCACTGGAGGAGTGACCTGCGTTGGCGTGGTTTCGCAACTACTATGTCTGCGATCGCTGCGACTATCACTGGGAAGACGAGTGGTCGTGCATGAGCGACGACGATTGCCCACAATGCGGCGCCCGCCACATGGCTCCCCACCAGAGCGATGATGCCGACGAGCCGCTGACTGAGCCGCCGGATGACCACATCGGCTTCGGGCCGCCGGACGAAAAATAGATCGACCACGTGCCGATTCTGATCATAGTGCAAATGCTGCCGACCTGATCACCGCGGTGCGCAACCGAGTGGCGTGAACGCGACAAGCAAGCAATTTGAAACCACAGATGAACACGGATGCACACGGATGGCGACGACGCGGATGCGACGTCTGTGCCTTATCCCGACCCTATCCGTGTTCATCCGTGTTCATCCGTGGTTTCAAAATCCTTCAGTTGCCGCGCCGTGGTGTCCCCAGCGTGACGCCCTTCTCCACCCTGGCGGCGGCTGGCTTCGGAGATGATTTCGATACCGCGCTCCACCAGCCAGCGCTTGCGTCTATCTGTCTCGAAGGCAGCGAGCGTCACGCCGGCCATTTCGCTGCGGATGATCTCGATGGCATCAACGATGTCGGTCAGGCGCGCGGTTGGTGACGGCTGAGGCATCTAAAACACCTGCAGCGCTGATTCCTCGATGCGCTTCCGCAAGACCCTGTGCAGGCTGCGGCGCGTCATGATGTCGGCCCTGCAGCCGAGGATGCGCGCGGCGGCCTCCCTCACGTCCATCAACTCGTAAAGCCCGATCGAACCCTCAGGATGGTCGAAGAACAGGTCAACGTCCGAATCGGGGCGGGCCTTGCCACGTGCGGTTGAGCCGAACAGATACGGGTGCTCGATGCCGAGTTGCTTCAACTCGGCCTCATGCTCTTTGAGCCTGGCCATGGCTTCGCCGCGATCCATGCCAACCACTATAGCGGAATTCGGTCGGGCGCGCAGCGCGAGGGATACGGCGGCAGTGCATCAGCAGGCATACCCCAGGTCAGGGCAACATCACTATCCATTGACATCAGCGTGTCTAACTACCACCTCCCCTCCTTTCCACACAGCAACCAGCCGAGACCGCTATGCAACCACCCCCGACTTCCCCGCCTCCATCACCCGCGAGGTCTTCGCCACCCCTCTGTGCCAGCCTTCCCCCGCCCCTCACCGACACCCCCGAAGCCCGCGCCGCCCGCGACGAAGTCGCCATGGCCGCGGTCGCCGCGCTGCATCCCACCGATGCCCTGGAGGCCAAGCTCGCCGCCGACGCTTGCCACCGGCCTTGACCCGGTGGTCGTCCCTGGCCGAGGCCTCCTACGCCGATTCGCTCCGCCTCGCCGGCGCGTGCCGCAACGATCTCGCCGCCACCGACCGCTGCCGGGCCCGGGCCATTGCCATGCTGCGGCAGATGCGCGGCCTTCTGCGCAACTACGAGCGTAGGCAGGCGGAACGCGGCAAGGCCCTGGCCGCGATGCACCCGGCGGCGATGGAGCGCGCCGGCTGGTGGTTCCGCGAGGCCTCGGTCCCGCAACCCGAGCCCGCCCAGACCGCACCGCCCGATCCCGCCGTGGCGCCGAACCCCGACCGGAACGAGGACAGGTTCAGTCGCCTCACCGAGGGGGAGCAATACGCCGTCATCCATCCTGCCCGCGCCGCCAGTATCCGCGCCCACGGCGGTTTGCCGCCGAACCTGGATTATGGCCCGCCCGAGCCTCACATCGTCGAGGAGCTGGTTCACGGCACCAGCCCCATCCTGCTTGCGCTCGACCAGCACGCGCGCGCCCCCGCTGTTCCAGCCTGATCTGCCATGCAGGGCACACGCTGGCTGCCCCGTCATGGCGCGCGTAAGCCTGCTGCGCGACGTACAGTCGCGTTCCTTTGCGCTCACCTGCGGCTACATTTCTCATTTTCGCTATCAGCATCTCATGTGAGTAAAGCATGAGACAATGCTGCGACCCCGGCGGCCTGCTCACTCCGCGCTTGACGCCCCCACCCCCGCCCGCCACTTCTACGACATCCGGACCGCCCACCCCAGGTCAATGTCCCGGCCCCGAAGAGGCCTTCACGATGCGACCGTCCGAACTCCTCGCTCAGCATCGACTAGCAATCCGCCAGGTGGTGGCGGCCCATCGTGCCACCAATCCGCGGGTCTTCGGCTCAGTCGTGCACGGCGAGGACACCGAAGACAGCGATCTGGACCTGCTGGTGGACCCTCAGCCGAGGATGTCCCTATTTGATCTCGGCGCCATCATCGCCGAGCTCAACGAACTGCTAGGCATCAAGGTGGATGTCGCGACACCGGGGGCATTGCCCGAGCGGATGCGCGACCGCATCCTGCGCGACGCCCTGCCGGTATGATCAGGCCGATCCTCCGAATACAGGAATACCTGGAGCACATCCTCAAGGCCATCGACCGTATCAGCGCCTACACCGCCGATATCGATGAAGCAGCCTTCATGGCCGACCAAAAAACCCAGGACGCCGTGACCCGCAATCTGGAGATCATCGGCGAAGCGGCGCAAAACCTGCGGCAACGCTATCCGGACTTCGTTGCATCATATCCCGAGCTGCCGTGGCGCTCGGCCTACGGCATGCGCAATGCACTGACGCATGGCTATTTCGCGGTCGAACTGGATCAGGTTTGGACCACCATTCAGAACGACTTGCCATCGTTCAGGACACGTCTTCGCACCGTGTTGAGGGACCTTCCTGGAACCTGACGCGACTGGTCACCCAAAGTGGTGGCACCCGAACCATAGCACCAGAACGCCGGAAAGGGCACTGCTTGACGCCCCTCGCCGCCCCCGCCACATCTGCCCCGCCATGTCCACCCGCCTCGTCATCGACCACCGCCTGCGCCATCCGGAGAAGGCGCACCGGCCGGATAACCCGATCCAGCGCAAGCCTGCCTGGATCAGGGTTAAGGCGCCCACCCATCCGGTCTATCACGAGACCCGCGCCCTGATGCGTGCCAACGGCCTGGTCACGGTCTGCGAGGAAGCCGCCTGCCCCAACATCGGCGAGTGCTGGTCGCAGCGCCACGCCACCATGATGATCATGGGCGACACCTGCACCCGCGCCTGCGCGTTCTGCAACGTCGCCACCGGCCGGCCCGCCCCGCTCGCCGCCGATGAACCCGCCCGCGTCGCCGATGCCGTGGCCAAGCTTGGCCTGGCCCATGTCGTCGTGACCTCGGTCGATCGCGATGACCTGCCCGATGGCGGTGCCGGCCACTTCGCCGCCACCATCCGCGCCATCCGCGCCGCGGCACCCGCGACCACGATCGAGGTCCTCACCCCTGACTTTCTGCGCAAGCCTGGCGCCGTGGAGCGTGTGGTGGAGGCCCGCCCCGATGTCTACAACCACAACCTCGAGACGGTGCCGCGGCTCTATCCGACCATCCGCCCCGGCGCGCGCTACTTCGCCTCGCTGCAGTTGCTGCGTCAGGTGAAGCAGCTCGATCCGTCGATCTTCACCAAGTCGGGCCTGATGGCGGGCCTGGGCGAATCCCGCATCGAGATCATGCAGGTGATGGACGACCAGCGCGCCGCCGAGGTGGATTTCCTCACCATCGGCCAGTACCTGCAGCCCACGGTGAAGCATGCGGCGGTGGATCGCTTCGTCACCCCGGGGGAGTTCGCCGAATACGCAGCGCTGGCGCGCGGCAAGGGCTTCCTGCTGGTCTCCGCCACGCCGCTCACCCGCAGCTCCTACCACGCGGACGCCGATTTTTCCTCGCTGCGCGCGGCCCGCGAGGCGAAGCTCGCCTCCGCCTGATGCCCACCCACGCCGAGCGCCAGATCGTCCCATACAGGCCCGACCAGCTGTTCGATCTGGTGGCCGATGTCGGCAAATACCCGCAATTCCTCCCCTGGTGCGTCGCCGCGCGCGTGCGCAGCCGCACCGAGCGCGAACTGGTTGCCGACCTCACTATCGGCTTCGGCCCGTTTCGCGAAACCTTCACGAGCCGCGTTACGCTGGAGCGGCCACAACGGGCGAAAGTGCGCTACGAAACCGGCCCGTTCCGCTACCTGAACAACCAGTGGGAGTTCCTGCCCCACCCGCAGGGCTGCGAGGTGGACTTCTTCGTGGACTTCGAGTTCCGCAGCCGCATCCTGCAGGCGGCGATCGGGGTTGTGTTCAACGAGGCGGTCCGCCGCATGGTCGGCGCCTTCAAGAAGCGGGCGCGGCAGGTTTACGGCCCGCCGGTCGTCCCCGATGCTCCGCCTTCGCCAGTCAGGAGCTGACATGATGCGCTACGCGCCGAAGCGTCCGGCCGCCGATCTGCCGCCGGTGCGGGTGAACCTCTACTCGGACACCCAGACCCGGCCGTCGCCGGCGATGAGGCAGGCGATGCTGCACGCCGAGGTCGGCGACGAGCAGCACGGCGACGACCCGACGGTGCACGAGCTGTGCGATCGGATGGCGGCGCTGCTCGGAAAGCAGGCGGCGGTGTTCCTGCCGTCGGGCACGATGTGCAACCAGATCGCCATCCTGACCCACTGCCGATCCGGCGACGAGATCATCGCCCATGAGAGCGCGCACATCATCCAGAACGAAGCCGGTGGCGCGGGCGCACTGACCGGCGCTCTCATCCTGGGGTTGCAAGGTGCACGCGGGCAGTTCGACGCCGAGACGGTGCGCATGGCGTTCCGCGAGCGGCGCCGTAACGTTCCGTCGCAGACGCTGCTCGAGGTGGAGCAGACCGCGAATAGCGGCGGCGGCTCGGTCTGGCCGATCGACAAGCTGAACGCGGTGCTGGATACCGCGCACGAGCATGGGCTGGCGACCCACATGGACGGCGCGCGACTGATGAATGCCGTGGTGGCGTCGGGCGTTCCTGCGCGCGAGATGGTGGCCGGCTGCGATTCCGTCTGGGTCGATTTCACCAAGGGCCTCGGCGCGCCACTTGGCGCCGTGCTGTGCGGTTCGGAGGCGTTCATCGACGAGGCGTGGCGCTGGAAGCAGCGTCTCGGCGGCTCGCTGCGCCAGGCCGGCGTGTGCGCCGCCGCCTGCCTCTACGCGCTCGACCATAACATCGACCGGCTGGCCGACGATCATGCCAACGCCCGGGCCCTGGCGCGCGGTCTGGCGCGGATCCCCGGCATCACGGTGGAGGAGCCGGAAACCAACCTGGTGTTCTTCGACACCTCCGGCACCGGTCTGACCGCGGACCAGCTCGCTGAACGGGCGCGCCGCGAAGGCATCATGCTGTCCACGACCGGCCGTTACCGTGCACGCGCCTGCACTCATCTCGATGTTGACCGCGCCGGCATCGAGACCGCGGTGCAGGTGGTCAGGCAGGTCGCCGCGAATTAGCAATGCGTTAGTTCAGGACTGGCATCTTGGCGGGCATCGAAACACCAGGAAGGTCTCGCCATGCGTATCATGCTGCCGCTGCTCGCCGCCGCCATGCTGGCCCTGCCCGCCTTCGCCCAGACAACAACCGCCAAGCCGACCCATACCCGCCTGACCATGGCGCAGCATTTCGAGCAGGCCAACGTGACGCACGATGGCCACCTGACGCTGGAGCAGGCACAGACTGGCTACAAGTCGATTGCCCGCCACTTCGCCGCGATCGACCAGGACAAGAAGGGTTACATCACCGAGGACGACATCCGCGCCTACAACAAGACGCAGCGCGCGCTTCACCACCAGTCCGCATCAACGCACAACACCCCCAGCAGCTAGGGTGCCGCGTAGGCCTTCAGGAACGTCGTCACCGCCGCCTCTACGGTAGCGTCGATCTCGGCATCCGTCGGCGGCGTCAGTCCAACCGAGGCACGCAGGAACAGGCTGGTCCGCAGCATGCCGACGAACTGCTCGCCCGCCATGATCGGATCGGTTACGGCAAGGCGGCCCGCCTCGGTCTGCTCGGCAAGCCATGCGCCAAGTGCTCGGAACAGCGCCGCGGGCCCGTTGTCGTAGAACGCGCGGCCGAGCTCGGGAAACCGCGTGCTCTCGCCGATCACCACCCGGTGGATCGCCAGCGCACGATCCTCCAGGAAAAACCGCAACAGGCCACCGCCGAACGCCGTGAGCGCTGCCCGGACGTCGGTCGCGTCGGCCGGCAGGAGCTCGCCAAGCGCGATCTTCTGCTGGCACGCCTCGCCGATAATGGTGGCGAACAGCTGATCCTTGGAACTGAAATGGGCGTACAAAGTTGCCTTCGACACGCCGGCGGCACGGGCGACCGCGTCCATGCTGACCGCGCCATAGCCGTGCGCCATGAACAGGGTGGCGGCTGCATCCAGCACCAGCTGGTGCTTGGGTGACTCGCTGTCGGCCCGGACTTCGCTAGTTGCGCTCACGCCGCCAAATTGGGCTGACTGGCCCTTGGTTTGCAAGGGGCGCGATCAACTAAACTGTACGGTTCAGTTTAGCCTTGACCGCCGCTCCGTCCAGCGCCACTCTCGCTCTGAACTGAACCGTCCAGTTCAGAGGAGCCGAGAATGAACGCCATCGCCGATAAGCCGCAGCCGCTGCCTGCGGACACCCAGACCGTGCCCCGGCCCCGCCGCCTGCGCCGTCTCTGGCGCCCGGCGGTCGGCTTGGTGGCGGTGATCGGGATCGGCGTCACCGGCTCCTGGTGGTTCACCGAGGGCCGCTACATCGAGAGCACCGACAACGCCTATGTCCAGGGCGACATCGCGGTCCTCAGCCCGCGCATCGAAGGCGACGTGGCCGCCATCAAGGTCGCGGACAACCAGCGGGTCCGCACCGGCGACCCCCTGATCGTGCTGGATCCGGCCGATTGGCGCGCCCGCCTCGCCCAGGCGATCGCAACCGCCGCCGAGGCCACGGCCGCGATCGAGACGGCGAAGCGTCAGGTCGCCCAGCAGCAGGCCACGATCGACGGGGCGCAGGCCGCCATCGTCCAGGCCCAGGCCGAGCAGGCCCGGGCGACCGCCGATGCCACGCGGTCCGGTACGCTGGTGGCGAGCGGCTGGGCGTCACGACAGGCCAACGACCAGGCGGTTGCCGACTCGCGCAAGGCCAACGCCGCCGTGGTGGCCGCGCAGGCCCAGAAGGCAGCGGCAGAACAGCAGCTTGGCGTGCTGACCGCCCAGGTGGCCCAGGCCACGGCGCGACAGCAGAATGCCTCCGCCACGGTCACGCTGGCCGAAAACAACCTCGCCTACACGGTGATCCGCGCGCCGTTCGATGGCATCGCCGGCAATCGCGCCGCCGAACTCGGCCAGCATGTGACGCCAGGCACCCAGCTCATCGCTGTCGCCCCGTTGCGCGAGCACCTCTACATCGTGGCGAACTTCAAGGAGACCCAGCTTCGCCGCATGCAGCCGGGCATGAAGGTGCGGCTGATCCCCGACATCGACCCGAGCGCGGCGGTCGACGGCCGGCTAGACAGCCTGGCTCCGGCCACCGGCGCGCTGTTCAGCCTGTTGCCGCCGGAGAATGCCACCGGCAACTTCACCAAGGTGGTGCAGCGCGTGCCGGTCAAGCTGGTGCTGGATCCTGCCGCGGCGGCGCGTGCCGGCTGGCTGCGTGCCGGACTGTCGGTCACCGCCGAGGTCGATACCCGCGGTCCGGACGCGCAGCGGCTCGGCGTGTTCGGCGCCGCCGCGGCGACGCTGGAGCACATCATGCCATGACCGAAGCCACCGACCGCCTGAGCTGGCGCCAGTGGATCGGCTTCATGGCGATGGTGCTGGGGATGTTCATGGCGATCCTGGACATCCAGATCGTCTCGGCGTCGATCTCCGACATCCAGGCCGGCCTGGCCGCCAGCCCGGACGAGGCGTCGTGGGTGCAGACCAGCTACCTGATCGCCGAGATCGTCATGATCCCCTTGTCCGGCTGGCTGTCGCGCCTGCTGTCAACGCGCGTGCTGTTCGTCGCCAGCGCGCTCGGCTTCACACTGTTCTCCCTCGCCTGCGCCGGAGCCTCCAGCCTGACCGAGATGGTGGTGTTCCGCGCCGCACAGGGCTTCATCGGCGGGGCGATGATCCCGACCGTGTTCGCCACCGCCTTTCTGCTGTTCTCCGGCGAGAAGCGCACACAGATGTCGGTGCTGATCGGCCTGACCGCCACGATGGCCCCCACCATCGGCCCCACGCTCGGCGGCTGGCTGACGGACCAGTTCTCGTGGCACTGGCTGTTCCTGATCAATGTGCCGGTCGGACTGGTGGTGGCGGGCGCGGTATGGACCTGCCTCGACATCGACAAGCCCGACTGGTCGCTGCGTCGCCACTTCGATCTGATCGGCCTGTTACTGATGGCGCTGTTCCTCGGCGCCCTGGAGTACGTGCTGGAGGAAGGCGAGCGCTGGGACTGGTTCCAGGACGAGACCATCGCCTGGTGCGGCGTAATCTCCGCCGTCGCCGGAGTGCTATTCTTCTGGCGCATGCTGATGCGACGCGATCCGCTGGTTGAGCTACGTGCCTTTGCCAACGTCAACTTCGCCTTTGGCTCGCTGTTCAGTTTCGTGCTTGGCCTTGGGCTGTATGGCTCGGTCTATCTGGTGCCGCTGTTCCTTGGCCGCGTGCGCGGCTACGACAGCCTGCAGATCGGTGAGACGATGTTCGTGACGGGTGCGGCGATGTTCCTATCGGCACCGATCGCGGGGCAGCTGGCGCGCGTGCTCGATCTGCGTGTGATGCTGGCGGTCGGGTTGCTGATGTTCGGCGGCGGTCTCTGGTGGATGTCGAATCTCACTGTCGATTCGGCATTCTGGGAATTGTTCGGACCGCAGGCTCTGCGTGGCGCCTCGATGATGCTGGTCATGCTGCCGGTCAACCAGATCGCGCTCGGCCGGCTGCCGCCGGCGGCGGTAAAGAATGCATCCGGCCTCTACAATCTGATGCGCAACCTGGGCGGCGCGGTCGGGCTGGCGATGATCAACACGGTGGCGACATCGCGGCTCGCCGTGCACACGCTGCATCTGCAAGAGCAGGTGACGTGGTCACGTACCGCGGCTATGCGCGCGCTCGACAACATGACGCACATGCTTACCGCGGCGAAGTCGGGCGATGCGCATCTCGCGGCGCTGAAGCGGATGGCGATGATGGTAGAGCAGCAGGCGCTGACGCTTGCCTATAACGATGTGTTGCTGCTGATGGCGGGATGCTTCTTCGTGGCGCTGCCACTGACGCTGTTGCTCGCCAAGCCGACCGGCGCGGCAGCGGAGGCACATTGACGCCTACACCGTCTTCAATCCGCGGCCATCGGTAATCCACATCGCCTGACGCGCGAACCACTCGGGGTCCGCCACCCCGTCCGTGGGCAGCACCCCGTAGCGGATGAACTGCCGCAGCAGTTCGGTTTCGTGCGACGGATCCGGCATCGTCTCCAATGCCTCCAGCAGGAAGCACTTCAACGCCGAGGAACCGGTTTGCACGTGCCGGCGCAGGCAGCGCTTGTTGAGCGTGAAGTTCGGTTGTCCAGCGTATGTGCCAGCATCGGGTGCCATGACATTGATCACACGCAGGATGCGGCGTCGCTGCGCCAGCGGCTCCAGCGCGGCAAGCTCCTCGGGCTCGATCGGCGGCGCCATGTTGATGGCCAGACGGCCCATGCGATACGGCAGGTGGAATTTGTAGTCGAGCGATCGGGCCGGCAGTCCGCCACTGATCCGAATCGGGATCACGCGTCGGCGCAGCGCGAGCGTCACCTCCATGAGGTCCCTGGACATGGTCTGGACCTGCTGGCCTTCGTGGTACTCGCGCCAGGCTCCGACATGCACCAGCAGCGACCGCCCCTTGAGCCGGTCCGGCAGACCAAGCAGGAAGTCACGCGCCGGCTTCAACTCATGCGGTACCGCGACGACATGGATCAGGTCGGCCGCCGGGTGGTTCAGGCGGCGCAGGTGCTCGACCAGCAGCGCGCAGTGCTCGCCATAGTCGTTGTCGAACAGACCAGGGTGCGTGACCACAAGCGACGGCACGCCGGTGATGGCGAGGTGCAGGAACGAGATGAGGAAGGACTCGTAGCTGGTCTGATGGTTGGCGTAGTAACAGGCTGGCGCGCGCGAGAAGCGCAGGGTCGAGCTCGCGTGATCGAACAGATGGTCGATCGGCGCCAGCGCCATGTCCGTGGGCAGGCCGACCCCAGGCAGCCGGGAGCGCAGTTCCGCTCGGATCTGCGGCAGCGAGAGCGTTTCGGGCGGCAGCGGCGGGCGGACCGCATGCACTCGGTCCTGGATCTGATCGGTAAGCGCGGCTTCGCTCATTAGAGCTGGATGCCGGATGAAGCCCGGCGCTGTCGCGTGATAGTTGGGTTACAATCGCCGGTCATCGCAGGAACGGATTGCTGCGCCGCTCCGCGCCAATCGTCGATCCCGGGCCGTGGCCGCACAGGAACGAGAAATCGTCGCCCAGCGGCAGCAGTTTTTCGGTGATGGCGCGGATCAGCGCGGTGTGGTCGCCGTACGGGAAGTCGCTGCGGCCGATCGATCCCTGGAACAGCACATCGCCAACCAGCGCGAACCGTGCGGCCTGGTTGACGAACACCACGTGTCCGGGCGTGTGGCCCGGACAGTGCAGCACGTCGAAGCGATGCTCGCCAAGCGCCACGCTGTCGCCCTCGCGCAGCCAACGGTCCGGCATCACATTGCGCATGGTGAAGCCGTAGGGGCGGCCCTGCGCCTCCAGCCCCTGCAACAGGAACTCGTCGCGCTGGTCCGGCCCCTCGATCGGCACGCCATTCAGCCTCTCACGCAACTCATCGGCACCGCCGGCATGGTCGAGGTGGCCGTGTGTCAGCCAGATCCGCTCGACCGACACGCCGGCCTGCTCAATCGCGCCGACAATGCGATCGACGTCGCCGCCGGGGTCCACCACCACCGCCTGCTTGCTGCCTTCGTCCCACAGAACGGCACAGTTCTGCTGGAACGGCGTGACCGGGATGACCGCACCGCATAATTGACCCACTTGCTCGATCTCCACTGCTTGCCCGACCGAGGCCCCTTCGGTCATTCTATCGTCATGCCCGACCGCCGCTTCCGAGCCCTTGAAAGGTTGATCCAGCAGGCCAACCGGACATCGTCCAGCAAGCCCAACTCGGCGCAAATGCTGGCGGAAGTGATCCGCGTGATCACCGATGACGGTTCCGATCCCTATCTCGTTCTCGGCGTCCTGGTGGAAGGCGCCGCCCATACGCTGGCGAAGCACATTCCACCGGAGCGGCAAGCCGAGACCGTGGCGGAACTCAGGCAGCTCCTGACCGAACGGCTGAAGGCGCACGGTCTGCTGTGACGCACGCCGCCATCAGTGCAGTTTCGGCGACTTCAGGAAACTCGACCGGTCCTTCGATCGCACCGTCACCGCCACCGGGGTCTTGTCGCGCATCAGCCGCAGCCGCACCTCCGCCCCGGCGCTGCCGGCCGCCCAGACGCGGCGCCACAGCCCCACCAGGTCGGTGATCTCTTCGCCGCCCACCGCCAGGATGCGATCGCCCGCACGGATGCCTGCCTGCTCGGCCGGTCCGTTGTCGGTCACGCGGCCGACCACGATCGAGTCATCCGACTCGGCGGCCAGCATGCCGAGCCATGGCCGTGCCGGCCGGTTCACCCGGCCATAACTCAGCAGGTCCTTCATGATCGGCGTCAGCAGACCGATCGGCACGACCATGTTCATGTCGAGTCGCCGCCCCTTGCCGTCGCCCTGTTGCAGGATCAGCGAACCGATGCCCATCAGCTTGCCGTCGTTGCTCAGCAGGCCGCCGCCGCCCCAGAACGGATGCGCCGGCGCCGTGAAGATCGCGTCGTCCAGCACATATTCCCAGTAGCCGGCGAACTCCTGCCGCCCGACCACCCGCGTCTCGACCGAGTGATGCCGGCCGCCGCCGGCGGCGAACACCACCTGGTCGCCGACCTTCAGCCGGTCGGAATCCCCCATCTCCAGCGCCGGCAGGTCGAGCCGGCCCAGTGCCTGCACCAGCCCGAAGCCGCTGTCCTGGTCGTAGGCCAGCGCGTGGCCGGCGATCGCCCGCCCGTCCGACGACGTGATCCAGATCGTCTCCGCCTCGGTGATCAGATAGCCGATCGTCGCCACCAGGCCGCTCTCGCGGATCACCACGCCGCTGCCTGCCCGCTCGGTGCCGAGCGTTTCGGCGGTGAACGCGTCCGGCGGTACGTAGGTCTTCAGGTTGACGATCGCGCGGAGCGAACGCTCGAGGTCGAACGAGTAGTCGTCCGGGTCGGGCTGCAGGTTCGCGGGGATTTCCCAATCCTGGTTCTTCATGCCTCTACGTCTTCCCTGGTTCGACGGCGGGGCGGTCATGGGGAGAATATCGGCGCTTTGGCCGCCCGTGGCCAGAGATCAATCGCCGGTCTCACGCAACAATCAGAACAACCGGTCTGGCGTCGCATAGGGCACGATAATGTCCGATGGATCGGCCAGGTTCAACATCGCGCGCGCCCGCTCATCCAGCGTGTCGGCATCGATATGGCGGCTGCGCAGGCCGGCGACCCGCCGTTCCCAGGCATCGTGCTCGGCCAGGGCCTTGGCCTGGTCGGCCTGCGCCTGGGCGAGCAGCTCCTGCCGCTGCGCGTAAGCCACCAGCCCGTGGTTGCCCTGCACGACGTTCCAGCCGAAGTAGCCCACCAGCGACAGGAAGATCAGTGGCGCCACCGCCGCCTTGGCCCTCCGCTTGATCTCACGTCCGAGTGGCATCGATCGCTCCGGATCCTACCCTCGCATGCTACATGATTCGGGCGAGCGCGGGAACGCATTGTCGAGAGTGGGGGGCCGCCTGTTGGCTCGATTGACGGGCGAAACCGAAACGGTTAGGCCGAGCAGCGATTCAGCCGGAGGAACCAGCGCAATGAACCGTCGCACTCTGATTCTGGGTGTCTGCGTACTGCCGGCACTTGCCGCGTGTGCGTCGGTGAATACCCAGCAGACCACCACAGTGAACGCCGTTGTGGAAACGGTGGACCCGGTTTCGCGGGAACTGCTGCTCCGCGGCGACAATGGGTCGCAGTCCGGCCCGCTGCTGTCGATGATCGTCGGCAGTCACGTAACGCGGCTCAACGAAGTGCATCCCGGCGACCACGTGACCGTGACCTACTACCAGGCGCTCGCAGCCAAGGTGGTCAGCCCGCTTGCGGGAAGCAATCAGCCCTTTGCGGGCGTGACGCTTGAGCGCAACGACATGGCCGAGCGGCCAGGCGGGGAGTTCACCCGGGTTCGCAGCGGCCGTGTGACCATCACGGCGGTCGATCCGGCGACCGGAACCGTCAGCTTTATCGCGCCGGACAATCGGCCGCGCACGGTCGTCGCGAAGAACGCGGATGTGCTGGCCTTCGTGCGTCAACTGCGCGTCGGCCAGCAGGTGGATATCGTCTACGAGGAAGCACTGGCGATCTCGGTCGAGCCGATGCGGTGACCGAGTTTACAATGACCTAGTCATCGGGAGCCTGATCGAACGCGGTGCCCGCCCACCCCGGCACCTGCTTGATGGCCTCGGCGGGATCAAACGGGAGCTTGGAGGGATCCACGCGCGGCTGACTGGCAGCCTTGGTCGCCGGACGCGGGTTCTCCAGCCCGGTGAATGGGAAATCGCGGGCCTCCGGTGTGTTCGGATATTTCTGCATCCACAGCTCGTGCCTGGCTTTCATGAGGCTGAACATCCCCTTGGCCGACAGCATCGGAACCAGCTTGCCGTTCTCTTCGCGCGGATCGGTATAGAGATCGAAGAAGGCAGCGCCCGAGAGGCCGGGCTGTTCACCCACCCAGTGGCGCTTGTAGCGGCCCTTCACCGTCGCGGCCAAAACGTTGCCGGTGTAAATGAACACGTAATCGCGCCGACCGAAGGTGTCGCCTTTCAGGAACAGCGCGGTCTGATCGATGCCGTCGATGATGCGATCCGTCGGAATGTTGTCCGTCGCACCGCCGAGGCGCGCAAACGTGGTGAACAGGTCGGTCGCGTGGATGATGTCGCCGACGAGCTGACCGGGTGCGATCACGCCGGGCCACCAGGCCATCGCCGGCACGCGCACACCGCCTTCGAGAAAGTCACCCTTGCCGCCACGGTAGATGGTATCGATCATGCCGGGTGGTCCGTTGTGCACCATCGGGCCATTGTCGGCCATCATCACGATCAGAGTGTTCTCGGCGATGCCGAGCCGCTTCAACTCACTCATCAAGGTCCCGATCCGGACATCGAGCGGGGCGATCAGCTCCGCGGTTATGCCGCCATTGGCTGTCAGCTTCTTCGGTGAGGGCAGGAAGGAACCGAGTGCCGGCCACCAGGCGACAAAGAACGGTTTCTTCGCCGCCGCGTTCTCCTGGATGAAGGCCAGGGTTCGTTTCTCGAACTCGCCCTCGAGTTTCAGATAGTCATCGAGACTCGGCGCTATGCCGAATTCGCGCACCGGCCCGCCCTTGGTGCCCTCCAGCGCATTCACAAAGCCGACCGGACGCCAGCCCGGATCCATGTCGTAGGGGTCGGCCGGAAACATCTTCGGGAACAACACCGCCGGTGACAAGACCGCCACCTGTCCCTGCGGGGTGAACACGCTCGTAAGCTGATTGTAAGGCATCCACAGGGCCTCGTCGAAGCCGTGCCTGGTCGCGTAGCTAGCTTCGATGTCCCCAAGGTGCCACTTGCCGTAAAAGGCCGTTGCGTAGCCGGCTTTGCCGAGCACGTCCGCTATGGTGACCTCGCTCGCGGCCAGCCCGCCGGATTCGTAAGGAAAGCCCACGTTGAACATGCCGTTGCGCACGGCATGCCGGCCGGTCATCACCGCCGCCCTTGTGGCGGTGCAGGACGGCTCGGAGTACATCCTGGTAAAGTTGATGCCTTCGTCAGCGAGGCGGTTGATGTTCGGAGTCTCCCAGCCGCGCTGCTTCTGGATGAAGGGAATGCCGATCTCGCCGACCGGTGTGTCGTCGAACATGATGTGGATGATGTTGGGCGGTGCGCCATACTTCTGCCGAAGCTCCGCCAGCTTGCTGTCGAGATCGCGGTCCTCGGCGGCCCATTGGTCGCCGTGCTGCGCTTCAAGGATGTAATACTCAGAGTCGTGGACTATCTGGGGTTTGCTGCCCTGCGCGAGCGCCGTTTGGCTGACGAGCAGCAACCCGGCAACAAGGGCCAGGGCGCCCCGGGCTGCTTGCATCCAGTATCGCATCATTGTCTTCCCTCAATGGTTCGGGAGCTTGGTTCCGTCGGTAAGCAATTGGGCCACACGAGCGCGCTACCTGTCCATGGACTCGATCACTTGTAACAGGGGCGCGGGAGAGAGGCGTGCGACGCCGGTATAAGGCTGGCCGAGCTCGAGGATGAGGAACACAGCGGAGCCAATGGCGCAGGCGCCGACCGCCAGACCGACGGCAACGACCCGGTTCAGTCGTCCGATGACGCCGAAGCCGAAGAACAGCAGCGACACCCAGGCAACGAGAATCGCCCCGAACGGCGAGGAGATCGTGCTGGCGACCTGTAGCGACATCAGCACCCGCGACTCGCCCAAGGATGCTACCTGGGCGAACGACTGGGCCAGCATCCGCTGCTGGAATTCGGTCGTCGGCTGCAGCGTGGCGAGGAACTCGGTGATCGACCGTAAATAGGCGGGACTCTGGCTGACCTGGAGCGCAGCGGGGTCAGCGACGCCTTTCCCCCAGTACCGATCGCGGGCTTCGATCAATGCGTGCTTCAGCAGATCCTGTCCCGGTTTCGCCTCCGGCCCGTATAGAGCCAATGCCTGATGGAGCTGCAATGCCCGTGCGGTCATCGACTCCAGCCCAGCCTCTTGGGAGTTGGCGAGATTGTTGGCGGAGTTTATCAACAGCCCGAAGACCAGGGCAGCCAGCGTGGCCATGAAGCCCGTGATGAGCCTGATTCCGTCCTGGGCAGAGGGCGACATGATGCGTTCGGGAACCAGGCCGCCGGTGATCATTCCTAGCACACCGCAAGCAAAGGTCAGGGCGGCGACGCTCAAGGCAATAACGTTCGCGCTCGCAATGTCCAAGGGGTTCATCGATATCCCGCCATAACGATCGTGCTCAAAGCTCCGGGTGCGGAACGCGGCCTGGATGGAGCCGAAGCTGATCGCCAGCATAGCCATGCGCGGGCCATGGACGGCAATCGGAGAGGGCTGTAAGTGGATGGTTCCTTGACCGAGAGGTGCCCGGTGATGAAACGGCCCGTGATCGTACTGCTCGCCTGTTTACTGACGGGCGGCGCCTACCGCCCGGTCGTGGCACAGGTTCCGCCCAGCGCGCCGGCGGTCGCTGCGCCCGCCGAGCAGGCGGACGCCATGGCAATCCTCACGCGCATGACCGACACTCTGGCCAAGGCCACCAGCTTTTCCGTGACCCTGAACGTCACCTACGACGTCGTGCAGGAAGCTGGCGAGAAAGTCGAGTTCGGCGAAGTCCGCCGCATACTGCTCAGCCGCCCCAACGGCCTGCGGATCGACCTCGAGGGGCGCGACGGCACCCGGCAGCAGACCACCTTCGACGGCAAGACCCTGACAATGTTCACACCTGGCACCCCGTTCTATGCAACTCTGGAGCATCCAGGAAGCGTCGACGACATTCTCTACTACATCGCCTTTGAGCTGCAGACGCCGATTCCGCTGTCCATGCTGCTGGTCACGACCGTGACCAGCAATTCCAAATAGTCCTGATCCTGTGTTTTGTTGTCGTCATCCTTCCCTGTTTTCCGTGAGCCTCGCGCGAAACAGAACCCAGCCCGGCTCA
>Ga0209040_10000704_pt1 | contig 26055 bp, 37 predicted proteins | sample BogFormECP12_OM3_FD_188240 | JGI IMG/M metagenome (GOLD analysis project Ga0209040, IMG submission 188240) | Bog forest soil microbial communities from Calvert Island, British Columbia, Canada - ECP12_OM3 (SPAdes) (version 2) | ecosystem: Environmental > Aquatic > Freshwater > Wetlands > Bog ... | reverse complement strand
GGCGGTGCCTCGAGAGAAGCTCTTCAACGTCGAAGCGTACAAGCCTGGCGACTTCCACATCTTCTTCGACGATCCGCGCACTCGCATGAACTACATCGGATGGGCGCCGCTACTGCTGGAGTCGGAGGAGTTCCACGCGGGCAACCGCAAGGATCAGGTTCGCGCGCCCGAAGTGATGCCGGAGCCGCGTAGGCGCAGTCCTGGCGGCAGCTACGAGTACCAAGCACGCAAGCGCAAGCTCGCCCTCGTCGGCAAGGCTGTACGACTGACGCGCAGCATCACCATGCGCAACAAGAAGATCGTCTACCCGAAGGGATCGCTGTGGCGTGTCGAGTCCTACTACCGTGGCACGTTTCGTATCGAGGGCATCTTGAAGGACGGCACTCGTCGCAAGGCCGAAGGCGAAAAGATGTGGACCATCTCGAACACCAGTGAGTACGACTGGACGGTTGATCTCACCATCCCGCCCGCCCCGTCGAAGAAGAGCTGATGCCATGAGCACCATCGTCAAGACACCGGGTGTAGTTGGAGGACGAGCGCGCATTGACGGATCGCGCATGCCTGTCTGGACGATTGTCGGCTACTGGAAGCACGGCATGACCGACGAACAGTTGCGAACCGAGATGTACCCGTGGCTCACGCAGGATGATCTCGATGCCGTCAGAGCCTACGCGCAAGCGCACCCAGAAGAGATCGAGCGGGACATCGCTGATCAGGAGGATCCATGACGACGAAGTGCAAGGTCTGCGGGTCGACGAAGGCCAAGCTTCTGCTCGATCGCTGCGTGAACGAAGCCGGCTGCAACGTGAGACGCATCGAGCGTCGGATACGAGAGGACGACAAGCGCGGAGGCCGGCAGTGCATGAACGCACTCGGATCGAGCTCGATCCGGTTCTGTGTCATGCATGAAGGTCACAAAGGACTTCACACCAACGGAGGCATCGAGTGGGGCAGCGAAGAAGAGAGCCCGGTGGGACGAATGTTCGCGAGCGTGCTGCGGCTCGCACCGAGGTCAGCATGAACGACAGCAAGAACGTTCGCGTCACTTTCGAGTCGCCCAACGTGACGTGCGTCATCGAGATCAGTGGTACCGAGAAGTCGCTGACGATCACCGGTAGGAACGGAATCAAACAAACTCTCACAGGAGCTCGCGGGAAAGCCGTCGCGGACAAAGTGATGGAGCTCGCGCTCATGTGCGCGCTCGAAAGCTTCGGAGACACGAAAAGTGTCGGCTGATCGAATCGTTCGCGTCGGCGTCGCCGCCATTCTCTGGCGAGAAGTTCTTGGCCGGATCCCCGTAGCCGGCCCGGGAGTACCTCGGCTCGGGCGTAGCCTTCTCATGGGTCGGCGTAAGGGTTCGCACGGTACTGGGACGTGGAGCTTTCCGGGCGGCCACCTCGAGCCGGGTGAAACAGTTGCGAAGTGCGCTGCCCGCGAGACACTCGAGGAGACTGGCGTACCCGTCTCTCCGCTAGAATTTCGCAAGCTCACCTTCACGAACGACATCTTCACCGTCGAGGACAAGCACTACATCACGCTCTACATGGTCGCGCGCTGGCCCGAAGACGCGCCCGAACCGCGCATCATAGAGCCCAACAAGTGCGACGGCTGGCAGTGGCAAACATATGCACCGTCGCCGCTCTTTCTGCCCGTCGAGAACTTGCTGAAGAGCGGTTTCGATCCGTGGAGAGGAGAGTTGCAATGAAGAAGACAGTCGAAGAGGTGTGCGGCGACATCGCCGGATCGATCCTGCGCAAGAAAAACAACTTCGGCTTCGTCGCTTCACCTGGACCGCACGGTCCCTTCGCGCTGCTTGCGGGTTCGGCGCGCTGCGAACGCTACGAGGGTGGCTACATCGTGCAGATGGGCATCTCTCGCGAGCGCCTCATCCAAACCCGCGACGAGATCAACGCTCTGCTTGCCGAGGAACCGGCCGATGGTTGAACGACTGAAGTTCTACTGGTCCGAACACGAGACCGCAGCACACTCCATGACGAGTGGCGTGCATCCGAGCCCGCCCAACTACGGTGCAAGCTACAGCGCCGACGTCGTCAGGATGAATCTCATGAGCATCATCGGACCCAACGTCGATGTCTGGAAGTGGTCCACGGAGTACAATGCGTCTTCACGCAGCGCGACCGTGCGTGCTCATGGCTACGCTCGTACGATGGAGGCAGGCAGGCTGGCTGCCGAGAACGCCTGCAACCGGATCCACAAGGCATTTCTCCCGGAGAACTGATCGTTGCAACCCTACCGAACACCAGCAACGCCGGGTCCGCCGCTCGAACCACCCAAGCGGCCACCGTGCTTCTGTGACGACGTGAAACGCATTCGCAAGGGACTCGACGAGCGCGGAGAGTGGGACTGTCCTCGTCATCCGCTCACGGGCGACCATTGCCTCAACTCGTTCTGTAGAGACGCATCGCAGTGTGCGTGCTGTGACCCCGATAGGAGAGCCGAACCATGAAGAAGCGAAAGACCGTTCCCGTCATCCTTCGGTGCTTCGCGCAGAGCGAAAGCAAGTGGCCGCACTTCAAAAGCTTCGAGGCTGTACTGGAGATCACGAAGCATCGTGGAGCGACGCTCATCAGCCACGACGGTCTTCGCCACTACACCACGTACCGCCCCGGGTTGCCTGGGATGAGTGGATACATCAGCCAGACGATCTACGACTCGCACAACCGCTGGCACCTCGGTGTGTCCGAGCTCACAAGCACGATCCCACCGAACGCTGTGCCGATCTCGAGTATCGACGTCAAACGCATCGAGATGTCGTGGAAGGACGTACGCAATCCGATCGTCTCAACTGCAAGTGGCTTGGAGATCGCTGACGCTGTGGGACAAGTCGTTCACAGTCTCGTCGACGAGTACGTCAGCCGGCGTGCGCACGCATGAACACCGCTGTCCCGGAGAAAACGGTTCTCGCCATCCTACGCAACGAGGAGAACCGAAAAGACCCCGAGCCCGTGATGCTCACCAAGCAAATGCTGGAAGAGGCGGGCTACGAGGTGATCTTCGAAGACGAGAAGGAGTTCATGGCGCGCGGTCGTCCAGCCGATTGCGACTGCGAACTCATCTCGTGCGTGTGCACAGAGGCGCGTCAGCACAAGCTCGCATGCCGCTACCGCAAGGCGCTCACGTGCGCCGTCGCCATCGACTGCGAGCCTCACGGCTTCGACGTGTGCCCAGAGTGCGATCCGTGCACGTGCAAGGAGCTGCCGTGAATGCAGATGAAGCCATCAAGCGCGCGTGCGAGGAGCCGACACTCGCCAAGGCGCTCAACTGGATCGCGATGTGGGAAAACGACCGCGCCGTGAAACAGGCGCTCGAGTGGAAACGCACTGGCGTGAGCACTGCTTCGCACGGAGGCGGTTGGGACACGTGCTTCGAGTACCTATTCCAGAACGTACTCGAGCAGTGGAAGAGTCCTGCGCCGAAGCTTCCGATCGTCAAGCCGTGGATCATCGTCTTCAGTGAGGACGGTCTCACGTCGCTCAACAGCAAAGGACAGTCGCTCTTCGGACCAAACGACGAGTCACTCGAAGAGGACGTACTGGCTATCGTGGTCGATGTGCAAGGCAGCATGCAGGCTGCCATCGAGCGAGCCAAGTCCGTACCGCGAGGCTGCAACGGCGTTGTCGTGTTCGCAGCCATTGGACCAGGACCCGGACAGGACATGAGCGAGCTATCAAAGCTCGTAGATGGTGTCGTTCTGCGACCACCCGAAAACACGTTCGAAGCGTGGAACACGGCGTTGCAGCCCATCCTGATCTCGATCAAGCACCCGGAGTACAAAGACACGCTCGATCCGAGCGAGACCCAGGGAAGCGTCTCACGAGAAGAGTTCGAAGAGACCATCCGAAGAACCAACGCACCGTGAGCGAGAACGGTTGGCAGCCGATCGAGCTCGAGCTCGTCCGCGACGGTTTCCTCGCACGCGTGACTCGCGACCGCCACGGAAGGTGGCGTTGGGCGGTTACGGAACTTGAGCACGTAGGAAGGTGGCTTCACAAGGCCGTGCAGCATGCGTTCGCGCGCGGCTACAGTCGCAGCCCTGAGCGTGCAATAGAGATGGCTGAAGCAGCAATCGTTGCGCTTCAGGAGGCCAAGAAAGACAAGCCGGAGAATCCATGGTTCGAATCGACTACGACGACCATCCCGAAGACATCATTGAAAAAGTGAACAAGGCCCTGAAGAAGCGCGGTCTCCAGCTCAAGGATGACGAACAAGAGCACGACGGCTTCGTTTTGCTCGCGCTCGTCGAGCTCGACAAGGGAGCCACGGAGGTAGGCGCTGACGACGAGGACGATGATGAACCGTGAGCGGCGAGCGCGCGCGTTCGCTGAGAAGCACCACGCCGATCAGAAGTACGGCGACAAGCCGTACATCACGCATCTCGAAGCGGTGGTCGAGATCCTCCGGCCGACGAGCAGCGACGAGCTTATCTGCGCTGGATGGCTCCACGACGTCATCGAAGACGCTCAGGTAGCTGTCAGCGACGTCGCATCGGTAGTCGGTGAGGAGGTCGCGCTACTCGTGTGGGCAGTCACTGGCGTCGGCAAGAACCGCAAGGAGCGTAACGCGTCGATGTACCGGAAGATCCGGGACTATCCGACCGAGGACGCTGCGACGTTGAAGCTCGCCGACCGTCTCGCGAACGTACGCGCCAGTCGTGTCACACGTACGACCGACGACGCCGGCAACGCGATTGTGCTCGGAGACCCGGCGAAGTTCTCGATGTACCTCAAGGAATGGCTCGAGTTCCGTGTGCAGCTCAACGCACGCGGTTCAGCGCATCTCTGGAAGGCGATCGAGCAGGAGTTCGCCTGAAGTCGCTGCACGCGTGTGGCCGTGACGCGCCCACAGAAACCAGAGCAGCCCGCCGGCGACGCCCACGAGCGTGCCGATCCCGACAGCGACCCATGGCGATACGCCCGCGCTGCTCGTCACGGTCGGTGTCGTCGGCTCGGAAGGAAGGACCGGCTCGGGTGTGGGCGGGTTTGGATTGTTGTTCGGTGGAGTCGGCGGCGCTGCCACCGCGAGAAACAGGTTCGCGATGGAGTAGGTCACGGCGAGCGTCGCCGGAAAGCTGTCCGTGATGGGGATCGCCCACGGACTGGTGCCCGTGTAGTCGCCTTCGGCGTAGACCCAGCGTTCGCCGCTGCGTGCCGGCGCCGTGATGCCCGAGAGCCACGTGTCGATGTTGTACTCGTTGCGGGTGCAGCCGCCCGGAGGCTCGCAGATGAACGAAACCTGAAAGCCCTTGCCGGCGAGGTAGTTCGAGATGTCGGTGGTTGACTTCCCTGTGTCGACGCTCGCGAGTACAGCGTAACTCTGTCCCGGCTGGAACGTGTACGAGCCGCTCGAGATGTCCTCCGCCTGCCAGACCATCGCAGGCGGAGTCTGGCCGAGGGTGTTCATCGCTTCAGCGCATCGGGAAGGCTTGACCGGCGAGGCGCAGAGGACGTGGACGGTGCACGATCGTCGCAGCTTGCGCCATGCGGGTCGTCGTCGGTGCCCATTCGTAGGTTGCCCACGACAGCCCCGCCATCGGATTGAAGATGTTGAGGCTGTAGGCGAACGCGCATCGCATCAGCGCTCCTTCGAGCTGGTAGACGACCCACGCATTGGTCGGGTTGGAGCGCGAGCGAGGAGCGAGAAAGATCGGGTTGGAGCTCGATCCGGGCCACGGACGGTTGGTACGTGCCCATTGGAAGCCGCTTGGTACGGGAACGATGCCGTTCGGATTGGTCGATGCGATGGCCGCTGCGGCTTGCTGGAGAACCATACCTTGCGGTACCTGTCCGACGCCGAGCGGCAGGAGTGCGAAGGGCGGGTGGTACCACCACTGGATCCCGTTTTGCAGGCGAGCAGCGAAGTAGCGCACCTGGCCACCGATGATCGCGACGCCGGTCCATGCTCCTGCCGGAGCAGGCGGCATACCCGCAGGCAGCGGTGCCGGTCTGGAGCCGCTTCCGTTGTACCAGTTCGTGAACGCCTGGATGATGTACGACGGCACGCTCGTTCCCACTGCCGCAGGAGCGATCGGGTACCACGGCGACATGCGTCCGATGTTCATCGGCTGCGTCATGCCCTTGGACGCTGCGCCGACGCCAACGGGCAGTCCTGCGACTGCGCCGGCCGTCGAGAAGAGTTGCGCTCCGGGCAGCGGAACCGGGATTGGCTGCGGGCCGCCGTTGATCGAGAGAACCATGCGCCACTCGTTCGTACCCTGGTCACTCGAGGGCCAGTTCGAAGGCACCTGACCCACGTCCCAAGACTGCAACACAGTGACCTTGCCGCTCGGGCTCTGCGCGCTCGCTGTCTGGAGGTTGCTCACGGCCGTAGCGAGCGCCATCCCTGCGATCGGAGACATGCTGAGGAGGTACGTCTCTCCTTGCTGCATGTACGGAGCGGCGACCGGAACGCTTGCCGAAGCAGGTGTGACTGCAACCGGCGTGTACGGACCGGGCGTTCCGACGTTGGGCACTCCGCTGCTGCTCGAAGACGACGCAGCCGCCGGCTTCTTGAGCAGGAAGTAGGCGCCTACGCCGAGTACCGCGAGGACCCCGACGCCGATGCCGACCTTGGCATTCGTCGAGAGCGGGTTCTCGAAGCTCTCGAACTCCATTGGGTAGCTCGAGATCGCGCGGTGCATGTGGTGTCGAGTCATGGGACGCATGGTCTTCTCAGCCTGTGCATTGGGTTGGATCGGATACGACCGTACCGTCATTGCACGTCCAGGTGTCCGTGCTCGGATTGTACGTAGGCGCGCTCGATGGTTGGTAGTTCGTATCCCCGGAACTGTGGCTGGCGGGCAGACCGCCGTTGTTCTGACCGCTGCTTGGTGGAGGTGCCGTTGGTATCGGTGAGGGCGCAGCCGCTGCTGACGGCTTGAGCAGGAAGTACGCACCGATGCCGAGCACCGCAACGACTCCGACCGCGATGCCGACCTTGGCTCCTTGCGACAGCGGGTTCTCGAAGAGAATCGGGTTCTCGAGGAGCGCCAGCGGGTTGCTGAACATGCCTTCGTTCGAGATCTCCTCGCTGTGCATGTGACGACGGTGGTGCGTGGGATGCCGCATGGATGCCTTACGGGTTCGTGTAGGTCCCCGGAGATCCCCACCACGAAGGTCGCGAGTTCGGGTTCGCGTTCGAGTAGCAAGCCTGCGGCGGGTTCGATACGTACTGCGCGAGCGCTGCGGCCACGTCGCCGCCGTAGCGGCCGTCGGTACCTGGAGGCGTCACGGCGTTCGGATCACCGGTGCCGCCCGTGATCGTCATTCCGGCGGCAGCTTCGAAGTTTCGAACGAGCTGTTCGCTCGACTTCTGGCACGGATCGACCGCAGCCAGAGCCGTCGCAGCTTGCTGCACGTTCGACGAAACGCTTCCGTTGTACGCCCAGCCGCCCGGAGGCGCGTCCGGGTCGTTGTTTCCGAGCTTCGGAGAAGGGCAGTTCGTCAGGTTGCCGCTGGGCGGCAGTGAACCATCGGGACACTTCGGCGCCGGCTGCTGCGCGGCCGATGCCGTCTTCGAGCTGAGCAAGATGTACGCGATCACGCCTACTGCGGCGACCACGCCCACTCCGATCGCCACCTTGGCTCCTTGCGAGAGCGGGTTCTCGAAGAGGATCGGGTTCTCGAGCAGGTTGAGCGGGTTGCTGAACATACCCTCGTTCGAGAGCTGCATGCCCTCGTTCGAGAGCTGCATGCCCTCGTTCGAGAGCACTTCTCGATGCATGTGGCGACGCTGTCGTGTGCGGCGTTTCATGATCTACCTCACTGGTAGTAGGGCAGACCCGAAGTCATCCCGCCGGTCGTGTAGAGGTTGCCGGCGCCCGGGTTGACGACGGCTCCGGTGTTGTTCTGGAGCACGAAGCGGTACTCCATCTCGCTCGGGTCATCGATCGGCCAGCTCGCCGGCTGCTGTCCGAGATCCCAATACTGGAGGACCGTGATCCCCGCGCTCGAAAGGTTGCTGGCGGCCGACTGGATCGTGGAACCCGACGGTGCCGGAGAGCTGAAGAGATAGGTCTCTCCGGGCTGCATGCTCCCGCCCGAGATGTTGGTGTACGGACCCGCTGTCGCGACGTCCGGTACCGGAGCTCCCACTGCAACCTTCGTCGGTGCGGAGGCTGCGACGACGGCGAGCGCTGCGGCGGTTGCCTGATCGAGGGTGCCTGTCGTGTTGAGCTGCACCGCCGTGCCGCCAGGAGGCGTGTACCCACCGTGAGCGTTGACCGCTACCTGAAAGATGGCGAGGGCAGACTTGAACGTCGGGTCGTTCGGGTTGCCGTTGACCATCTGCTGGGAGTAGTTCGACGTGTTCAGCCCGCTCGCGAGACCGGTGGACGCAATGAGAGCGAGCTGCTGCTGCGCCGTCTGCACCGACGTGGGGTTGGTGACAGGTTGCGTGAGCGGGTTGGCCGGAGCCGCTGCCGCCGCCGCAGGCTTGAGCAGGAAGTACGCTCCGATTCCGAGGGCAGCCACGATCCCGATCCCGATCGCAGCCTTCGCGCCGCCGGAGAGCGGGTTCTCGAAGAGGATCGGGTTCTCGAGCAGCTCCATCGGGTTGCTGAACATGCCCTCATTCGAGAGCGCTTCGTGATGATGGCGGTGCGAGCGGTGGGTGCGCATGTCACGAATGCTACTACGGTACTTTCCGACGTGCAGCGATTCATTCGCACCGGCCGAAAACGCTACATCTTGCCGATCAGCAGCGAATCACCGGCGCAGTTGGCGGTGTGAGCTCGATGAGTTTCCGAGCAGCATCTCGGTTCGTCTGCGTCGTCAGACCGCGCTCCTCGAGTGCGTGATCGACGACGCATCCGTCGTCGTGGTTCGGTCGGTTTCCTCCGCAGATGCGACACACACCGTTGTCCCACTCGAGCAGAAGAAGCGCGGTGCTTGTGTACTCCATGTCCGACCTAGAACGCATCCAAGCCGTGCGCGTCACACCACGTGAGTGCAGCCTCACGACTAGGAAACGATCGGATCACCTTCTCATCGGAGACCCGGTAGAGCCACACAGTTCCCGTCCACCGATTCTCCCACAGCCGATACTTGTGCGCGGGGTTCATCGCGAGCTGCGGCTTCTTCACGAGCGCGAGCAGTCCATTGGCCGCGAGGCCGATGCCGGCACCGATGACGAGTGGCAGAAGCCAGAGATCGAAGAACGGATCCCAAGAACCTACCTGCCCACCGACCTCCGGCATCGATTCGCCGTAGACCGCTGCCGTAGGATCGGGCGTGGAAATGTTGTCCTGGAACGGTGTAGCAGTCACCGACGCGCCACCTGGAGGCGGAACGAGTACCGACACGCCCCAGATGCAGATGCCCGTCAGCAGCTCGCCGTTCTTGTACGTCCACGTGTGGTTCGACACCCAGAACGCGACAGTCTGACCGTTGTAGTCGATCGTCTTGGCAACCGTCCCGAGCGCGTACGACCGCACGTGATCGCGAATGTCCATCGCCGCCTGGGTGATCGGCGTCGGCACCGCTCCGCGCCAGACGCGCCACCCTTGCGGGATCGGTTGCTCGGGACAGGTCATGCCGATCCTACTCAACCCTGTGAGTAGACGAGCCAGTCGAACGTCGGGCGATCGAGCACACCGTCAGTGCGAAGCGGGAGCGGAGGCAGCGTGACGCCACCTCCAAGCTCTGTCTGAAGCGATGACACGGCGGCAGGCGTAGCGAACTGGTTGAACGCAGCCTGGAACTGCGCAAGGCTCTGCGTGAACGCCGGCGTCACCGAGACCGGCGGCTGATCGATCGTGTACGGCGTCGCGACGTTCAGCTTGGTGCCGGCGCTTGTTGCCTGGCTGAGGTTGGACTTCGCCTGCGCGATCTGCGCCGGATCGGTGATGGGCGCCGTACCTGCGCGGTACCTCATGTAGAGGTACGTTCCCAACCCGCCAACCGCAGCGGCGACGAGCGCGAGCAAGAAGCCGCCACCATCGGGGTTTTCCGTGCCGTACGTGGCCTTCATGTCGATGTCGTACTTGGCCGCAACCACCGCCTGGCGGAAGGTCGCAGCGCATCGACGCCCGCGACCGGCATCGAAGCACCACTTCCGACCGGATCTCTTGAGCACAGTCTGAGTGCCTCGGTAGTCGAGCGTGTACGGACTGAGCGCGTCGTAGGCGGTGATGGCGTGGCCCTGCATGCGCTGAGACTAACACCACCACTGCGCGGGGAGCCAATCCCACCTCCGTGGCTTCCTTGTCGGTCCGCTACGGAATGACACCGTCTGTCTTGAGCGACACGTAACCCGATCGAGCCACGATGATGTGATCCAGAAGCGGTGTTCCGACGCGCTTCGCGGCCTCGTAGAGATCCTTCGTCATCGTGATGTCTTCAGCACTCGCTCCGGCGTCTCCACTTGGATGGTTGTGCACGAGGACGAACGCTGAACCGCCCTCACGCAGCACGACACGAAGGATGTCACGCGCAGCTACGTGAAGTCCGTGTACGCCTCCGCGAGCTACCATCTTGGATGCGCGCAGATGGTTTCGTCCGTCGAGAACAAGAACCCACAACTCTTCGTAGTCGAGAGGCAGAAGACGCGCGCTCGCCCACCGGTAAACTGCTTCCGGGCGGTCCAAGATCGGCAGCGACGGCTTGGAAAGCTCCTCGATCGCGCGGGAACCGAGCTCGATTGACGCACGCAGACGCACGGCTGGCGCCTGCCCGATGATCTCAGCTAGCTCGCCGGTACCCGCTCGAAATAGACCGGGCAAGCCTCCGATCTGATCGAGCAGCCAGACAGCCTTTGCTTCGCTGATTCCTGCGCTGAGAGATACGAGCTCCGCAGGACTCATTCGGTCAACCGGATTGCGTCTCGGAGCCATTGGTGCTCGATGATACACTCCTCGCCGACGTAGAGAGGAACAGGATGGTCGCGTACATCGCAGACGAAGAGCGCATCACGAAGCTGGCCAACAAGTACGCGCCCAAGATCCTCCACCTGCTCGAGATGATCAGTGACGCCTGCGAGTCGCAGGGCTTCATGGTCGAAGGTCCCTACGAGCAAGACCTGGATGAGTACGCGTGGAGCATCAATGCGTACCCCGCAAGCGCAGGACCGCCTGAAGGCGCGCTACTGCACGATGCGTCGATCGTCGACTTCGTCATCATCTCGATCTACCTCGCGATCTCGGAGTATCGACCCGACCCTGGAATGCGCGACGGGCCTCCAGGAGGGATGTCCTTCCTCCTCGACACTGTTCACTACGACGGAACGGTCATCGGCGGATTCGCGCCGTTCAACTTCACCGACGAAGTGTGGGTTCCTCGTGACGACAGAGATGATGTCGAAGACCGCTGGCATGCCTTCGTCGAGGGCGTCGACCCGAACGCCATCGTCGAGTCGATCAAGAACTTCTACCAACGCCGCCCCAAGTGATCGCGCGGACCGCACGCCGGATTGCGCTCCTCAGTACGGCAGGCGGCATCGTAGCCTTCCTCGGCTACCTCCTTATGCAGAAGGGCACTCAGCCTGCCTCGCCTACGCGCATCGCGCTCATCGGCGACAGCCTTGCCGTAGGACTCGCGCCGCAGCTCAAGGCCCTTGCTACGATAGACAGCATCCCGTTTCGCGCTGAGGGCCACGTCGGCACGACGCCGAAGCAGTGGGCAACCCAAACCAGTGCCTGTGGACAATGCGGCGATTGGCTGGCGGAGTTCAAGCCAACAATCGTTCTTGTGTCGCTCGGGACCAACGACATCGGGTACGCAAGCCCTCCGGCGAACTACTACCAGACGATCCGTGACCGGATTACCGCCCTCGGTGCAACGGTTGTGTGGATCGACCCGCCGATGATGCCGAACGACCGGTTGACAGCGGTTCGTGACGTCATTGCTTCACTCGGCGTCCAGGTAATCCCGCCGGCGAACATCCCGATCGGCCCCGACAACATCCACCCAACCAGTTACGTCGGGTGGGCGAAGCTAATCTGGCAAACCCTTCGGGGTTGAAGCTCGGCACGACAAGGGAGCCACGGAGGTGGTAGCTTAGCCTCGAGATGCATCCGGTCACGCGCGCTGCGCTCCTAGATCTGGCTAGGGACACTGAGCCTGTCACCGAGGTCTACATCTACGCCGCTGACATCTACTGCGAGGACTGCGGTGACGAGATTCGGGCGGAGCTCACGAGCCAAGGTAACGCACCCGATGACCCGGATGACGAAACCTCTTACGACTCGGACGATTTTCCGAAGGGTCCGTTCGATGACGGTGGCGGGGAAGCCGACAGCGTTCAGCACTGCGGTTCGCACGCAGCCTGTAAGAACGTCATCACGCTTCCGAGTGGACACAAGATTGGTGCATGGCTGGGCAACCCGCTCACGAGCGAGGGTGTCCGGGATACTTGCGAGCGCGTACAAGAGGGCGGAGAAGTCGCTACGCTTTGGAGCGTCTGGTATGCCGACGAGCTGGATGCCGCCGGATGCGAGCCACCAAAAAAGCGCGTGATCTACTACCAGGGACGTCCGGTCCTGCGGTGAGGGAGTTCGACATGGCAGGCTATGGCGCAGAAGAGTTCACGCTCACCGACATCGCGATGTATGTGACCGACGTTTCGGTTCTGCTCAGAACCAAAGGGCTGTCACGCGATCAAGTGCAACAGATCATCGACGGCTACGGCCATCTCGTTCGAGACGAGTGGGACGAAGGCACTTCGAGCTCGGATCTCGCGAAGGAGTTCTTCGCGATGTACCAAGCGCGCATCCCGATGCATCCGGCCCCGAAGCCGCTCTACCGGCTGAGCAACTACATCGAGGAAATCGTCCACACCCTAGTCAACCAGTTCGGTTTCGACGAAGAAGACGCCCTTGCCATCGTGGACGACTTCGACAGCGTGGTCGTCTCGTGGTTCCCCATGGTCCCGGTGAGGGTCGCAGCACGGCGGCTAGGCGTGATGAACAACCGGCTCGAGGCAGGGATCGCACTTCACGAAGGATGAGCCATGCGCATGTCTACGGGGTTGCCGCTTGCCATCGCGGCAGTAGGTGGTGTCGCTGTTCTAGCGTCACTCGCGCTGGGGTCGGAGCATCATAACCCGACGAGCGAACGGTTCGTGACGTGGCTCGGAGACGCGAAGGGTCAGCACGGCTCGTGGATCTACACGTGGAGCGACACGCCCGTCCCCATGGATGTCATCCGGCACGCGCGCCAGCGAGGGTTCGAAGCTGGGCGTCACGGACAGATCGGTGAGAACCCGGTCGACTTTCAGACTGATCGATCGTCACCCGATCTTCGACTCGTGAACGTGTGGTACGCCGGCTACCAGCAGGGACAGGTGCAATCGCGAGAGGACCGTCGCAAGCCGACATTCCGTCTTCGTCCCGCACGCGAAACCGTTCGGAACCCATGGACGCCTCCAGGCGCGCACTGGCCCGTCTACGAGTACAAGATCGAGCCGGACAAGCGCGCACGGAGTCTTGCAGACGTACGTCGCTGGACCGTCAAGGCGTTCGTGCGCAACTCGACGCCGGCGAACGATCCGCTATTCGTGATGCGCCCGCATAGCGTGCCGGCATCGGCGACCTACTTCACGGCTCACGAGTTCTCGTTCGGCTCGTACGATGAGGCGTTCGGATGGGCCAAGGGTCACGCGCAGTACGTCGCAAGCCGTCAGGTGCGGAGCCCGAACCCTGTTCGCGTGCTCGATCAGCGCGGCGTGTGTGTCTACTCCGTGAAGTACGCACCGAAGATCGTGCCGACGAGTAGAGGCAGCAAAGCCGCCGACTACTGGAGCGAGATCCCGTGCACGTGAGGCTGCGGTGAGGGTCACTGGTTGGAAGCGGTACGACGTCGACGGCAGAACCGTTGACATCGAGTTCGTCGAGTACGACCACCCGATCACGCTCATCGGCCAGCGCATCAAGGGCTGGCAGTACGCGAACGAGGAGAACGAGACCTGGCAGCGATCGTACATCGTCAGCTTCGACGACCACACGAACTACGGCATCCTCGTCAACGCGGACAACGAGAGCGATGCGCTCGACGTCGCAGCCGATTTTGCAGAGGAGATGGGTTGGGAAGGTTACTTCGTCGACGACAGCGACGACGATGAAGACGAGGACGACGAAACCTACGAGTTCGTTGGAAGCTACGACCGGCGAGTGCGTAGCGAGGAGATCAAGATCTTCGAGGTCGAGACGCCACCTCCTGCCAAGCGGCGCGTGACCTATTCGGGAGGTCGTCCCGTACGCAATCCTCAGAGCAACCTACCCCAGGACGTCATCGCTGCCTTCACGGAGCTCGGATACGCACAGCGCGGTGACCCCGAAGAAGCCATGCGGCGCGCTCAAGCTGCCATGGGCGGCGGCGTGATGAGCGTGCTCATCGAGCACGTAGGTGATCTAACCCACCGCATGTCGCACAAGGCTCTGTACGACTACGACGGCTACAGCGAGGTCCACGAAAAGCTCGACCAGACGATCTACTCACTTCATGACGAGTACAGCTTCGCGCACGAGGCGTTCGAGAACTTCCGCAGCAACGCGCGATACCACGGCGTGCTGTTCGAGACGTACTGGGCGAACATCCAGCAAGCACTTGCGGTCTACGTCGCGGCGCACAAGGCGCTACCGGCGTACAACGAGGCGCAGTGGCTTGCTCGTGAAGCAGCCATCGAGGTGGGTGAGATGCACTTCGTGCTCGCCAAGAAGTACCTCGTGCGGCTTCAGCACATGCAGAAGACGCGATCGATGTGGCACAGGGCCGCATTCGCATACAAGCGTGGACCCGGTGGAGGACTGCTTGTGTCGCACTGGCCCGAGGACATGGTCCACGCGCTCAGGCGCGGCTAGCGTTGGTAGTGCTGCTGCCAGTTCTCGTCCCACCCTGGCGGCCACGGCCAAGAGGTCTTGTCGATCTCTTTGTTCGTGCCGTCGAACCACGAGTCAGGCAGGTTGAGTTGCTCACCTTGGTAGAGCTCTCGGAACGTGACGAACCCGTTCGAGTACGTCATGCGCGCTTTGTGAGGGTTCGCGAGCACGAGAGAGCGCACGCACTTCGGGCAACCGCAGTGGGCGATGGTGATGCTGACGGGTGTGTCCCCGGGCTGAACGACGTACGTGTGCATGATCACCTGCGACGACGAGTGTGACGCGGTAGCGCCGGTTGGGACGGATGCCGATGGAAGACGGACTTCACGATGCTACCCATGGTCGTGTGATGCTTGCGTGCGTAGAGATAGAGTCCTCCCGTAGCAACGCCTCCTACGAGAAGCGTTCCGAGAGCCCACTTGGCACCGGTGCTCATGCCGGCGCTGGCGGGAACGGCACCAGGCGGTGAGACCACGCCTACTTTGAACCCTCCCGCATGAAGCTGGATCGGACCCACAGCGCGGAACACTGGTGGGGTACTACTGGGCGCGAGCATCGGACCGATGTTGATCGTGACGGGATCGCCTGCATCAGCCTGGGTGGCGGTCGTGTTGTTCTGTCCAGGGATCATGATGGCGCCCTGGATCACGGCGTCGACGACGGACACGATGTCGTTGTCGAGCCCGAACGTGTACTGCGCCACGTTGCTGAAGGTTGCGTTCCAAGCTTGAGCGACAGCTTGAAGCAACGTGTACGGGTAGCTCTCCCACGTCTGCGGCGAACCTCCCGGTCCGGGTCCAGGCGTGCGGTTGTTGATCATCGACTCACACAGACCTCGAAGCAGCGCCTTGGCGTAGATCTGCACGAACGTCGCGATGTTCTGCGAGAGCACTGCGGCGCTTGTGCCGCCGGTGCCCGCTTGAAGCATGTTCTGGAAACCTTGTTTCGCGATGACGTCGTTGATCGCGACTGGGTTGAGCTGCGGCTGGCCGATGGGCGACGCGCCGGGGTTGCCCATCGGCAGAAAGTATCCCGTGAACGTCCCAGGAGGCGGCGGTGGAAGCGGTTGACCGATTTGCCAGCCCGGAGGTGGGGTTGCCATGTACGGGCCGCCGACAGCGAGCGATCCGCGAAGCGTTGCACTGAACGGTGCTGCGTTGCCGCCCGGAAGTTGCCAGCACGTCGGCGTACCGAACCATGGCGCGAATGCGATGTCACCCCACGTGAGCACTTGCGTGGTGTGCCCGGCATCCATGGATGGATCGTCTTGCGGGTTGAAGCTCGTGTTGATCGTCTGCCAAGAGGCAGTAGCCTTCCCAAGAGTTGCGCTTCCACCTGAGCAGAACTCTTCGACGGTGAGCCAACGCGGATCAGGTGACGCCGGAGTGCTGCCTTGAGGCGGCAGAAGCGGTCCTGGCGGCGAGACGTGGTTGTGGAAGCAGGTTCCAACCTGAGAGTTCAGCGGAATAGGACCGCCGTTCCCGGATGAAGACGAAGTTCCGAAAACATCATCCTGGTGGCTTATGTTTCCGAACGCATCCAGCGAGTTGTGGATGTAGACCGTCGGCCAGAGCGTGTAGTCACACGAAACAGTGGGCGGAGGCGGCGGAGGCGGGAAGAGTGACGAGAAAAGCGCCTCGAGCCCCGCTCCGATGGCTCCACCGACAGCCGCTCCAATGGGACCGCCGATCACACCGCCGGCGGTCGCTCCAATGAGCGGCGCCAGTTCACCCATCGCACCACCGATGTTGCCGTGCGCGAGATCGCTGATCGTGCCGACAGCCGCCGGCCCGAGTTGCTGGTAAGCTGTGGTTGCCGCGTTGACGGCTGCGGCGCAATTGGTCCCTGTGACGTTTGTACACGCGCCAGCAAGTGTCGATGTGACGTCGCTCGTACTGACTGATGTCCCGTAAAGATTCGACAAGCTCTGGCCCAACCCGACCAGGCTGGATGCGTTCCAGTTCTCGTCCCAGCCGGGCGGCCATGGCCAGGAGGTCTTGTCGATCTGCTTGTTCGTACCGTCGAACCACGAGTCGGGCAGGCTCAAGACTTCGCCGACATGGAGATCCCCGAACGAGACAAAACCGTTCGTGTACACGACACGTGTCTTCTGCGGGTTCGCGAGCACGAGTGAGTACACGCACTTCGGGCAGCCCGAGTACCCGATGGCGATCCCGATCGGTGTGTCACCCGGCTGAACAAGGTACTGGCGCATAGCGGCTACGCTCTCTGCCAGAGAAGCGACCCTGGCAAGTCTGCATCGACGACGTTGGCGTTCGAGGGCAGCGTACCTTGGATGCGAACGCGCGTCGGATCGGTATCGTTCGACGGCCAATCCGGCGGCAAAGCGCTACCCGGCATCCAGACCGAGACGTTCGTCCAACCTCCCTGAGTGAGCGCCGCTGCAACTTGCAGTGCGGCAACAGGAGATGGTCCAGACCAGCTCCAGCGGTAGGTACCTCCAGGTGTGGCTTCAGGAGGGCTACCAAGAACAGCGCTCCACGTTACCGTGCGTGACAGCCACCACGCGAAGATGCCAAGACCGATAGCACCGATGCCCAGCACGATCGCGGCCTTCGCATCGTTTGAGATCGGATTCGCTCGAGGGTTGAAGTAGTGCTTCGGTGGCGATGGACGATCGAAGTCGATCTCTCCTGACCGGCACGCCACTTCGATCGGACCCTGAACAGTGGACTTCACGGCGTACGTGCACAAGCCGTATTCGTCGAGCACGCGGATCGCGTTCGGGTTCGGCGGGATGCGCTGCGCGAGGTCGTGGGCGTAGCTTGCAGCGACCTTGAGGGCTTCGCTCTTCGGCTCAATCGCTGACGTCATCTTCTCTGCACGCCACGGGCTCTCCGGCCGTTGCTCGTACATGAACACGTTCCAGCCGGCGTACATGTCTTGCCGGATCTGGAAGGTGTACTTCGCGAAGAGATACGGTAGCTGCGTCGTTGGAACGATTGCAGCCGCAGACTCAGGTTCAGGCTCGCCTTCGCGTCGGATCGGCCAGCGCTGCCCGCCGAGAAGGATGAAGCCTTGCGCGTCGGCGTCGGTGACTTCTTTGTCCGATCGTGTTGCGAAACGCGCGGCCTCGACAGCGTTCCAGAAATCCTTGACCACGTCCTCGGGGACCTGAGCCAGCGGAATCTGATTGGCAGCCTCCAAGAAACCGTTCATCGCCGAACGCATCAGATCGGTGTCGTAACCAGAGTCCTTCCAATCGTCGCCGATGAAGCCCCACGTAGCGTCAGCCTCCTCCCACTCCGAGCTCATGATGAGCCGCCCGTGGTCGGTGACGTCGTCCTCGCTCAGACGCCAGGACGCCTTGACGCCCCACACGCCTTCGTTCTCGACGCGCTTCTGGATCTCTTTCTTCTCCTTCGGATCGTCGATGTAGCTGTCATCGTACGGATCTTCGTCTTCGATGGGCTCGAGCTTCCAGTACACATCGTCGAACGTCTTGAAGGCGGCCTTCACGCGCGCTGAGCGCATGGCATCGGGCCAGGTCCACTGCTTGGCGAGCAGTCGATTGGCCTCGCGCTGAACGCGGTTGCGCAACCGGTCAATGAATGCCTGGTCCATCCCGATTGAGCCTACACTAGGATGAACTCGATGAGCATAGGACAGGCTCCGCCTCCGTCGACGCAGTTCCAGGTTGATGCGTACCCTGGATCGGACACCAACATCCTAGGCAGCGTCGCCGTGACGACGACCTTCTGGAACTACTACGGCATCTGGGCAACGGCCTATGCGCTGTACTTCGGCATCCAGTTGGAGGTCACGAACTACGTCTACAACCAGCCGTCGATCGAGCGAACCATCACGCAGCCGGGCGAGTGGGAAGCGTGGATACCAACGCTGGACGTGGGTACCAAACCGCCAACGGGAACGATTCCTCCGCCGGCGCCACCGCCGCCTCAACCTCCAGCACCGCCGGCCACAACCGACTGGAGCCTGGTCGCTCTCAGCGGCGCAGCCATCGTGAGCGTCGTCGGGCTGTTCATCCTCATGCTCAACCAGAGCGGCAAAGCAGCCGCGAACCCAGTCCTCGTGTGGCAACCGAGCACGGGTGGCACAGGATGGATTAGTTACGGGCCGAGTGGAGCATTTCTGATCCGCAAGCAACCGAACGACAAGTGGGCGGTCTGGTTCTGGGCCACGAAGTACGGACCTGTGGACACACTCGATGAGGCCAAGGCTCTAGCCGAGTTTCTCAGCGCGCACCCGCACTCCTTTCCGCGCCGCTCCGGCAAGGGCGTGATCTACGCCAGCCCAAAACGGTTCTATCGTACTGAGCGCGCACAGCCGCCCACGACGCGCTTCCGTGTGCACATGAAGAGCGGCCGAGTCGTCATCGTGTCGGCTGTGTCACCCGAAGCCGCGATGACGAGCGCTGTGGGAAAGAGCTCGGCGAGCATCGACGATCCGCCTGTCCATGCAGAGCCCGTCTCGAGCTCTAGTTGAGCTCTCGCCGTGACGCTTCGCGTGCAGCTTCGTCGAGCGCGCTGAGCGCACGACTTTCACGCCTTGCCGTGAAGACGAGCGCGATGATACCGAGCCCGATGATCGCCGGCAGGACCCACGAAAGAATCCACGCACCGCACCACCACACGAGCGTGTTGATCATGACGGCAACGATTCGACCTTCAGTGGGTCCGACGCCGTAGTGAGCGATCTGAAACCGCCCGCACGCACCCACGACGAGGTAGCTGCTCACCATGATCGCCCCGACGATGATGAAGGCGACGTAGAGCATCCAGCTTGCCGGCGCGAGCTTCCAGTAGCTCCCGAAGACGGACGCGAGGAAGAGAAAGTCCAGCATGTGGTCGGCGTAGAAGCCCCAACGCACCGCACCCGTGCATCGCACCCTGCCTAGCGCACCGTCGAGCGTGTCGGTCAACCATTGAAGAGCAACAAGAAGCGACGCCAGATGCAGCAGAGCAGGATGCGCGACAGCTCCAAGCCCGGCCAAGACGACGCCGAGGCTGATCGGCAGTGATGCAGCGGTCAGATGATCAGGATGCACCCAGCGCGGCACGCGAGGCAGCATCCACGCGACAGCGCGTTGTTCGAGGTCGTACGTAACGCCGCCTCCATTCGTTTTGGCAGCATCGATGTGCGCCGCAACGCGAGGTGCAGTGTTAGTGAGCGACGAGGTGCTTCCGTACGCGTTGAGCATGAACCGAATCCTACTCAGGGTCGCCTTCGACGGTCACGATCGCCATCGTCGAGCCACATACGCAGTTGCGAAGCTCCTGCTCCTCGCCCCAGTCGAACTTCTGCTGGCCGACGTAGTAGAGCTGATCCCACTGCGCCTTCGTGTACGCGAGACCGCACGAGCACTTCTTGAAGACCGTGACCTCGGTAGGTGCAGCTTGGATGGTCCCGCCGCCCTTGTACACGACCCGACGCGGGTTACGCAGGCGACGAACGGTTCCACGCGGAGGTGAGTTCATCTCTGCGTGCCGTGCGGCCATGATGCGCGGAGCTTTCACGATGAGCCACCACGCTGCAAGCCCGGCTGCGGCAACACTGAGGGTGAGGCCAATGACCTCGGCGGTCTCGAAGCGAGCGTAAGGGTTCGAAGAGCTCATCGTACGACCCGGAACCCGATCTGCTCTGCGCGCTCGACCTTCTCTTTGCGTGTCGAGCTTGCCTCGAGCACGATCTCTCCAGCATCCGTCACCATGAAGCGTGCGTAGCCACCATCGCCGTAGATGACGCCGAGTTCGATGCCCATGTCACCAGCGAAGTAGTCCTTCCAAAACGGCAGATCCTGCGGTCCGAGAACACCAGGCTTGTGCGTCTCCCACCACGCGAACTGGAAGGCGTGCGCCGTGTTACCACTGCGATACTGCTGCCACATGCGGAGGTCATCTGCGAGCCAGCGCTGTCCCTCGAGCTCCGCTAGCTTGTCGAGCGCATCCGGGTCGTAGATGAAGACCTTGCCTACGGGGTTCGCAACAGCCAGCGGCATGGAGCACGACACTTCCTCGAACGAGCCGAGCCAGCGCTCTCCGAGCTTGCCCCACTTGGGGTCGAAGTTCGGCGGGATCATCTTGTTGCGTGCGGCGTGGATGCATCGACCGTTCTCATCGAGCAGACGCACCACGTTCGGGCTGTTCTTCTGCCCGGCTGCCGACATGTTCACGAGCTGCTTCCCACTCGGGGTGAGCTCAGCGCGACGAGAAGCACCGAACACGATCTCTTGATGCGTAGCGCCTGACGGCTCGCGCACGAGTCTGATTACGGACCATGGCCAGTACGGAGGTCCCGTGCGCTTGATCCGGTACTCGATGACGGGATGTTGCGCTCCAGGTGGAGTCCACGGATTCTTCGTCGGCTTGCTGCGCATGAGCAGGACGAGACCGAGACCCGCTACGCCAGCGACGCCAAGCCCGATGATCCAGGCTGTGCTCGAAGACGTTGATACCGCTGCGGACACGGGCGTCGTAGGCGACGTGCTCGCGAGAGGCTGGTTCGAGAACGCACCGTAGTTGATGGTCCCGTCCGAATCCGAGATGGTCGTCTTGTCGGCACCGTTCCACGTAGCCGCCACCGAGAACGCGGTGGTTGCCGCAACACTATCGGGCATGCTCGCAAGGAGACTCATCACATCGGAAACAGCCGCCACCTGCGCAGCGCTCCAGCCTTTGCCTTGCAGGTAGGTCGCCGTCTGGGCCGCAGTCCATGACGCGGGCACCCGCACGTCGAAGGCGTAGCTCGTACCCGTACGAACGAGCCGCGTGAGATCGTCTCGCGCCTGCGCCGCGACCAGCATGTATGTGAAGCCACTGACGGTCTGCGGCGACAGCGGCACGGTCCACGAACGGTTGGCGATGCCCTGCGCGACCCAAGTGCCGCTTGAGCCGACTTGGTAGAGCTCGAAGCTGTTGCCTACGAGATCGAACGCCCAGTCGGACTGGAGCGAACCCTGAACGTCACCAGACCACGATCCGGTCGTCGGCTGCTGCACCGCGAACCGATAGCGTTGTCCTTGAACGACGTTGTTGGTGATCTGCCAGCCCATCGATGCTCTCGATGCTACCGCATCTGGTGGGAGTTACATCTCGCCAAGCGCGATGCGCGTAGCGATCACGAGCTCGTCGCGCATCCGCTCGGAAGTTTCACGGTGAAGCGACGTGCGGAAGTACCAGTCGGGCGTCTTCGTGTAGTCGGGAGCGTTCGGGTACGCGCTGTAGAGGATCACTCCGCCTCGCGGGTTGCCAGCCGGAATCGACCACGCATCCTTGAACTCGAAGCTGTCCGGCAAGAGCATGAACAGGCCCTCGGGAGGGACGTGGATCTCCTTGTGCGGCCGATTGAACTGGTAGACCGATAGGTCGAGGATGAACTGCTTGCCCTTCACCTTGCCGGCGATGATGAGGTGCCCCGAGTATCCAGGACCCTCGCACGTATCGTCGATGACGAGGTAGCGCGCACGCTCTGGATCGAGTGGAGCCTCACCCTTCACGTACTGCCAGTACGCCTCGTTCATCGCCATCGCCTTCACCGCCACAGGTCTTCCTGCGATGCCGAACGGTTTGAGCGCCTCGATTCCTACCCTGGTCGAGGCGATGCAGCAGTCCGGCGTGTAGCACTGCCCAAGCACCCGCCACGAAACGTGAGCCATCGCCGCAAGAACCTTGAAGGGATCTCGCTTCGGGTTGGGTTGGTAGCGAGGAATGACGTTCACCACGCCAGCCTACCTCTCCGTGGCTTCCCTGTCGTTCATCGGTTCGACAAGGGAGCCACGGAAGTTTAGCCGTGGCGTGGCAGCGCTCTTCTCGATGTGGCTCGGCGCATACGCGGTGTGCGATGGAACTTGCTCTTCACATCCGCCCAGAGATGTTGCGTGCCTTGCTTGAGAGTCATGTGGTGAGCGCGTGAGTACCAGTAGAGCCCCGCCAAGCCGGCTGTGGCTACGATACCGAGGCCAATCGCCCACTTCGTGCCTGTCGACATGCCCGTCGTTGTTGGAGCAGCAGCAGCCGCTTTTGCTCCGGCAGCGGCACCGATGTGCGCGATGGTGATGCCGGTAAGACCGTTGATGATGTGAGAAGGTTGGAAGTGAAACCCGCTCGTGCTCTTCAGAGGTCCCGTATTGATCTGGAGCGCGTTGTTGACCATGAGCGGGTTTTGCGTTCCTGCCGGGTCGTTGCTGCCGTAGTTCGAGATGACGTCGTTGATGAGCAGCGCTTCGTAGGGATAGAACGGCGGTCCTGATTGAGTTCCTCCGAAGCCACCTGGAGTGCCTCCGCTGCAATTGCCAGCGGGATCGTTGTACTGGGCCATGCTGCTACCCAACGGAGCGACCATTGCAGGCCACGCGGGGATGTACGCCGAAGACGATCCGCCTTGGGCTTGCAGGCTGTAGCCGTTTCCCTTCTCGTGAGCTGCATTCCAGATGCGTGCCGCGTGAAGGAGTACCTGCCAGTCCGGCTGCGGCTTGAGCCCATTTAGGATGTACTCCTGATTGGCTTGCCACGCTGTGAAGAACGACTTCTGGAAGTTCGCGAAGGCTTGCGTTTCGGGCGTTACCGTTATCTGGAGAGGTCCAACCTGTTCACTGACTTGCTGAGCACCTTGCGGGATCTGGACGCTAGCTATGGCCTGCGCCTGTATGTGCTCGCATTCGAGATGGTGATACATCGGAAACGCGCGATCGATCGCGCGGTACACGTCTGGGAACCCTGCTGGAGCCCAGTTGACTGAATTGTTGCTGGGCCAGTTGAAGTAGCTTCCGCAGCCTTCCATGCCGGGGTTGCTGCTCCCTGCCTGGCCCGAACCTGCGCAGAACCACACTGCATCGGCGCCGTTCGTAGGATTGGGAAAACGCCGCCAATCGCTGTCGTTCGACGTGTTGATGACGTTGCCGTACGCGGCCACGCAACCGACCACCCAGTTGGGTTGATTGCTGTACGTCGATCCGCAAATGTTGTAGCCGGGCGAACTGCCCAGATTGAAGAAGTTGCTGAGAACTTCCGCAACGAGAGCCACCGCAGTCACGATGGCCGCGCCTACGCCTGCGGAGACAGCACCCGCAGCAACCGCGATGCCGACGAGCGTACCGATGAACGCGTTGGCTGTAGCAATCGGCGGCGCTCCGTCTTGGATGTCGCGAACGAGATTTTGAACGTTGCTGATGGCGCCCGCGATTGTCTTGCCTGCAAGGACGTATTGTTTGGCGCCGTCGATGGCCGATCCGATGTCGCTGGCAGCACTTCCCGCAACGCTTTGGGAGAACTGGTTGTACGAATCCGCGAAGGACGCCTTGGCATCGTTGATGGCGTCCGTTCCTGCGCCTTCGCTGGAGAGCTGCGTCTGGATGTCGTTCCACGCAGACGTGAACTGGTCTCCGCCGGCTTGCATCCCGCTTTGGTAGAGCGAGTTGAAGTCGCTCAGACCTTGACCCAGCCCAACAACAATGGCTCGCATGGTCTGAGCCTACATCAGAACTGTTGGCGCTGGAATCAGTCCCAGCGGCGCGCTTGGTCGTACCAGTAGTTGTGCGCGCCTTCGAGGTTGATCGCGACCCTCGCAATTCGCTTGCCCCAGTACGCGTAGATGTTGCCGCCGAAGCACTCGGTCGACAGCACCTTCGGGATGTCAGCCACCGACAGGAACGTCTTCGTCCAGGGCGGCGAGGTCAGCTCGCGGTAGTAGATAGCGTGACGCCGACCGTGTTCGTCATTTTCGTAGAGCTCGATGGACACGCGCATCTCGGCGGTAGGATCGAGCTTGAAGAGCGAAGCTGCTCGATGCCGTCCTTCGTGGCCCGTCACTTCTCCTGTATCGATGTCGATCATCAGGAACGGTGGCACGCTGATCTCGCCCGAGCGAGAGAACTCGTTGTAGGACTCGAGCGGGAGAGCCTCATCGATCACGTGCTTGATGTACGCGTCCGACGGCGTCGTCAGGAGCAAAAAGTCGATCGTGTGCATCCAGATGTACCCGACTGCCTTGTTGCTCCTGGCGCGATCCATTTGCTCGGGTGTGACCACAAGCTCTGGCTCGCGTCCCCAAGTAATCGGCGCGGTGTAGCGCGACTTCATGGCTTCATCCGCTTGAGACGATTGTCTCGTCGTCGACGCTTGTCCTTCTCAGCGTACTCGATGATCTCCTCGAGCGAGTGGAACTCGATCTCTGATCCGCCGACGGTCTCCACAAGAAGCTGGTCGTACTCGGAGCCGTAGACACCGATGACGTTATGCTCGGAGCAGATCGGGAAGATCGCTTGGTACTCCTCGTCGCCGTCGTGGTAGGCATCCACAGCGCAGTCGCACTGGAAGATGACGATCTTGCTTCCGTACCTGTGGCGGCCGTAGCTGAGAACGTTTCGGCGGGTAACGTCGAACGCGAAGCCGAAAATGACTTCGCCGGTGCCGATGTTCTCTTCGTCGAGGTTGCGTGAGCAGTCCGCAAGCTCTTTATTGGTTCGCCAAGTCGACAGATGCAACCCACGAAGACTCGTGCCTCGATCGAAGCCACCTACGAAGCTCTCCCTCGAGAAGTGCACAAGCCAGGAGCCTTTGCTGAGTTTCTCTCTGGCGTGAAGCGTCAGGTACGCCGGCGCGTCAAACGGATCACTTTCTAGGTAGCTACTGATCGCGTAGGAGTTCTTGAGCCAGTGAGTGAACGCCTTGAGCTGGGCTTCGGTGAGCTCGTCAACGGTAAGCTCTTCGGGGTCTTCATCACCAATGTCGATCTCTTCTTGTTCGATCCACTGAGGCAAGTAGTGGTTGAAGTCGTACGGATCGACGTCGATGTTGAGATAGTCGTAGAGCCAGTTCTGAATCCAGCGGCAGTCCATCACGCACCGTCATCGCTGAGTGACGTACCAAAGTCCGAAGCTCGTGATCGACCACCAATCATTCTGCTCGACGACCAGCCGTAGCCGGTTCATGTCGAGGAGAAGTCGAACAACAGTGGGCTTGCCGATTCCTGTTGCGCGCACGACGTCGCGAACGCTGTAGGCCAGACCATCGGAAAGCTGATGCAAGATCACTTGCGCGTTGGCGAGTAGAGCGCTCATTTATGCGCCCCAGATCCAGACCTTCTTGATCCCCGGGCAGCTCTGCGTTCGAGCACGCACATCACGTCCGCGCCGGTACACCCAGCCGCCGCCCTTCAGGATCTCGGTCGTGCGATCGAGCCAGCGCTCACGATTGCCTCCGTACCGAGGAAAGATGTCGATGAGCGCGACGTCGGCGGTGAGCTGA
>Ga0209040_10000702_pt1 | contig 26069 bp, 25 predicted proteins | sample BogFormECP12_OM3_FD_188240 | JGI IMG/M metagenome (GOLD analysis project Ga0209040, IMG submission 188240) | Bog forest soil microbial communities from Calvert Island, British Columbia, Canada - ECP12_OM3 (SPAdes) (version 2) | ecosystem: Environmental > Aquatic > Freshwater > Wetlands > Bog ... | reverse complement strand
AACCCTGCGATCGACTGCTAAACCACTGCCCAGCAACAACTTTGACGTATCTTAAGCAAACTAGTCCACTTAAGCAGATAAGCAGTACATACTTTCGATGGTAGCAGGGTCCGCCGACACCGAGTCCGATAGAGCGGCAGGGCTGTTTGCTGATCTTTGCAGCGAGGGGGCAGTAGGGTCGTCGTTGGCGAAAGGAACATCCCATGGGGACGGCCGACGATTCCAAGGCGCTGATGTGGCGCATCACAGACGAAATCTGGAACAACGGCCGACTCGAATTGATCGACGAGCTAATTGCCGAGGACCTTGTTGATCATGTCGAGCTTCCAGGTCGACCGGGAAATGGCCGCGCCCGGTATCGCGCCAGCATTGAGATGGCACGGGCAGCCTTCCCGGACTACAGAAACCCGCTGGACTTCGTGCTCGCTGATGATGAATTCGCTGTTTCCTATGGGCGCTCGACAGGCACCCATCGAGGCGAATACATGGGAATACCTCCCACCGGTCGTTCTTTCGATGTGCCGACGTTTGGCATTTTGCGCTTTGCTAACGGTCAGGCAGTCGAACGATGGGGTTTCTCGGACAACCTCGCCATGATGCAACAGCTGGGGTTAATGGGATAGGAGAAACTCATGCCCGACGGTCGACTCGCCAATCCCGATTGCTCACTCGGTACCGATCCACGCTCCGACCCGCGAATGGTCAAGGCTCTCGCGCCGTTCGGCATTGACGCGCTCCTGCCTGAACTGCCTGTGACCGTTGACTCGCCACTCGACGATCGGCTGGCCTTCACCGCCGAGACCGAAGAAATGATCGGCACGGTATTCGAGGCGTTCGCACAAGCAATGCCGATCGCTCAAGGAGTGACAACCGCGACCGTCACAATCCCTGGCGGCGATGCCCAAGACCTGACGCTGTATGTCAGCCGACCTGACACCGCCGCGGACCTGCCGTGCGTCGTGCACCTGCACGGCGGCGGCATGGCCATCCTCAGCGCCGCCGACACCGCAATCATGCGCGGACGCGAATGCCTCGCTGCCACAGGGCTTGTCGTCATCGGCGTCGAATTCCGCAACTCGGGCGGCAAGTTGGGCGTTCATCCGTATCCAGCCGGGCTGAACGACTGCGCCGCCGCGGTTCGTTGGGTGTTCGCGAACCGCGAGCGACTCGGCATCACTCACCTGATCGTTTCCGGAGAATCCGGTGGCGGCAACCTCACGCTGGCGGTCACGCATAAGGCGAAGCGTGAGGGTTGGCTGCACGAGATCGCCGGCGCGTACGCGCAGTGTCCTTACATCTCCAACCGGTGGCTGGAACAACCGGACGAGTTTGCATCAATGAGAGAAAACGACGGCTACTTCATCAGTTGTGAGCAGCTGGCCCTAATGGCGTCGATCTACGACCCCGAGTATGCGCACTCCGACGACCCCACATGCTGGCCGGGCGTCGCAAAGGATGAGGACTTGAGCGGCATGCCCCCGCACGTCATCTCCCTTAACGAGCTCGATCCGCTACGCGACGAGGGACTGGACTACTACCGCCGCCTGGCGCGCGCGGGAGTTGCGGTGACATGTCGGGTGGTCGCTGGCACGTGTCACGGTGGTGACATGCTGCTCGGCGGCGCCATGCCCGACGTCTTCGCGGCGAGCCTGCGCGATGTCAGCGGCTTCGCCAAGTCGCTTGCCTAATGGCGTGGTGCTTCGTGGGCTTAACGGACCCAGAGGAGAAACCGATGGCCCCAGACCGTCTGAGCAGTCTCGTCTGTTTCTGTGCCGCGTCGCTCGCGCTCACCTCGCCGCTTCCCCCAACTGCCTCCGCCGACTCCCCGTCCTGGAACGGCGAGTACGCGATCACTTTCATCGTTGGGCCAAAGTCCGGGACAAGCATGGCGGCCGGTGACCCTGAGGTGCAGTACACCGATACCTACGGATTCCGCTCGAGCTGTACGAGCGGAAAGTGCATCGCCACGATCGTTAGCGGCCCTCCGCCGAGGAACCCGACGGTTCCGCAACCGGTTCAATTCACCTGGGATGGGTCATCCTGGACACAAGTCAGCGATTTCCAATGGGACTGCATGATGCCCGACACCACGATCCAATGGAATCCGGCCCGCGCCAACGTGCGCTACACGCCCCAACCCGACGGGTCACTTTCCGGCACTATGCACACCGAGATCTTGAGCGGCGCGTGTCAGGGCACACTTGACATGAACATGACGGCCGAGCGCGCATAACGGCATAGATGGGGGTGGACCGGGCTTCGGTGTTCACTCGGTGAGCCGGTCGATCCATTCGATCGTTGCGTCGATGATCTCCGGCACGTCGTCACGGTTCTCGCACCCCGCGACCATCAACGACGACTCCGCCATGGTCGCCACCAGAACGCGGCTGAGGAGTTGTCCGCGAAGCGACTTGTCCAGCTCGAGCACCGCCATCCAACTGCGGAAGGCGGCCTGCATCCGGTCGCGACGAGCGATCTCGAATCCGGCCGGTGTGTCTCCGGACGTCAGCACCCTGGCCAGGCGCCGGTTGTCCCACATCGCCTCGAGGTAGGCCCGCACGTGGAGCTCGAACACCCGCCGCCCGTCGAGCCGGTCTCCGGCTTGGCGCATCGCCTCGTCAATGCGGCGGTCGACGGCATCGGCCATCTGCTCGAAGATCGCCAGAAACAGCTCGCTCTTGCCGCCGAAGTGGTGGTAGATGCTGCCGATGCTGGCGCCCGAAACGGCCACCACGTCGGCCATCGTCGCCGCGGTGAAGCCCCTGGTCGCGAATACCTCGGTCGCTGCGTCGAGTATTCGCTGCTGGGTGGCGCCGGTCTTGGCCCAGCGGCGAGCCTGCGCCGAGGTCGTCATACCTAGACGTTAACGGGTTCGCCGGACGATATCGGGCCGCGTTACGTTGGTCCGTGCGCACGGTGGTAACGAAGGTGAGATCCGATCCTGGGGGAGGTATGCCCGCGATGACTGAGCCAGGCTGGATCGACATACCGGGCCCTGGTGTGGATCTGAAGGCCCTGACCTGGGGGCCACCCGACGGCCCGATCGCATTGTGTCTGCACGGCTTCCCCGACACCGCGTACGGGTGGCGCAAGGTCGCGCCCCGGCTGGCCGAGTCGGGATGGCGGGTCGTCGCGCCCTTCATGCGCGGTTACGCACCGTCGGCGATTCCGGACGACGGCAGCTATCACGTCGGTGCGCAGATGGACGACGCCCTGCGGGTGCGCCTGGCCGCGGGCGGCACCGAGCATGATGTGGTGATCGGCCATGACTGGGGCGCGATGGCCGCCACCGGCCTGGCCGCAATACCCGACAGCCCATTCACCAAGGCGGTTATGATGTCGGTGCCGGTCGCGGCGGCGTTCCGCCCGCTGGGCCGGGTGGCCGACCGCGCCGGGCTGGCCCGTCAGCTGCCGCGCCAGCTGCTGCGCAGTTGGTACTTCTTCTACTTCCAACTGCCTTGGCTGCCTGAGCGTTCCGCTTCCTGGCTGCTGCCGCTGCTGTGGAGGCGGTGGTCGCCGGGCTATCGTGGCGCCGACGAGGATCTGCGCCATGTCGACGCGGCGATCGGGACGCCGGAGAGCTGGCGGGCCGCGCTAGGGCCGTACCGGGACACGATTCGCAACACTCGGCCGCCGGCGCGGTATGCCGAGTTGAACCGATTCTGGACCCAGGCGCCCATACTGCCGAGCTTGTACCTGCATGGTCGCGACGACGGCTGCATGACATCGGCTTTCACGTACTGGACGGAAAAAGTGCTGCCGGCGGGCAGCGAAGTTGCCATCGTCGAACACGCCGGCCATTTCCTGCAGCTCGAGCAGCCGGACAAGGTTGCCGAGCTGATACTCGCATTCGTCGGCTCACCCGGCTCACCCGGCTCGACCGGCTGAGGGGCCGTGGCGGCGCACCGGATGGCGGCCGTCGATGCGCAGTTCTACTGGATGTCGGCCAAGGTCCCCAACGATGATTTTCTGCTCTACGCATTCGACGGCGAACCCGCGGAACTGGAGCGTGCTATCGAGCAGGTCTGTCGTCGTGCCCGCGCCTGCCCGGACCTCACATTGCGGGTCCGCGACGGATCCGCCCTAACGTACCCGCAGTGGGTGCCGGCGGCCATCCGTCCCGAGCAGGTGGTCTGCCACGATCTGGCTGATGCAACCTGGCGAGGCTGTCTGGCGGCGGTGGTCGGGCTCGCCGACAACCAGTTGGACATTCGCCGGATGCCGTGGCGGCTACACGTGTTCACGCCGGTGCTCGGCATTCCGGGCGTCACCGGGGCGGGTGCGGTTGCGGTGATGCAGGTCCCGCACGCCGTGGCCGACGGCATTCGCGGTGCGGCGATGGCGGCCTGGCTCTTCGGCCGGGATGCACCGGTGACGGAGGTGGCACGGCTGCCGGCGGGCTTCTTGCCGTGGCGCGCGGCCGATGCGGCCCGCAACCACCGCCAGCTGGTTCGTGATACCCAGGCTGGTCTGCTGGCACCGGGACTTGGGTCCCGGCCGCGGCTACCCACCAACGCCCGTCCGGACGGCCCGCGCTCGATGCGCACCCTGGTGCGGCACCGCGCGCAACTGTCCGGTCCCACGGTCACGGTCGCGGTGCTGGCGGCGGTGTCCACGGCACTGTCCGGTCTGCTCGGCGGGCCGGTCGATTCGCTGGGCGCCGAGGTGCCGATGGCCAAACCCGGTGTGCCACATGCGCATAACCACTTCAGCAACTTCACCGTCGGGCTTTACCCTGGGCTTGGCATGGACACCCGGATCGAGCGGATCGCGACCGACGTGGCCAATGGCCGGCGCCGCATCGAGCATCCGGCCACCCGCGCTGCCGACCGGGCCTTCGCCGCGGTACCCGCGCCGCTGTTGCATTGGGGCATCGCCCTGTTCGACCCGAATGCCCAGCCGGCCCAGGTCGCCGGCAACACCGTGGTGTCCAGCGTTCACCGCGGAGCCGCCGATCTGAGCTTCGGGGATGCCCCGGTGGTGCTGACGGCCGGATATCCGGCGCTGTCGCCGCTGATCGGCCTGACCCACGGGGTTCACGGGATCGGCGACACTGTCGCGATCAGCGTTCACGCTGCAGAATCGGCCGTGCCCGACATCGACGCCTACCTGCAGCTCCTGGACGCAGCGCTGTAATGAAACCTATTGAGCGTCACCGGATCTGGCTGCTTCTTCGCGGGTCAATCCGACGGCCAGAATCAGCTCCTCGTGCAGTTCGAACCACACGGTGTGGTACGAGTCAATGAGCGGTTTGGTCAGCCAGGCGATCTCGCCGGCCTTGACTTTGTTCAGCGCCGTGCGCAGTTTCGCCGCGTAGACGCTCAACCGCGGCAACTGCATCGCCGCCGCTGCGATGATCGGCGCCACCCGCTCGTGCACGCCCTCGAGGCGCGCCAATACTGCCGCGTCATATTCGGCGTCCTCGTGGGTGTTGCGCTCGCCGTCTGGGCCACCCTTGAGCTGCCAGTCCGTCACCAGGGCTTTGAAATCGGTGTTCACCGAACGGAAATCGCCGTAGGCATTGGCCAGCGCGGCCGAGTCGACGCCTTTGCGCTCCGCGGCGAGCAACGCCTCCAGCCTGGCGCGGCCGCGGGGGGTGATCCGCAACGTCGTGCTCCCGGCCAGTAGGCCGGAAGTGGCCAGCTGCTCGACGGTCGTGGCGATCTCCGCGGGATCTGAGCCCAATGTGCCCAATGTCTCAGCCAGGTCGGCGGGACTGACCCGGCCCTTGAGCCGGACCGCCTGCAGTACGGTCAATTCGGTCACGGAGTGGCCGGCCTCTTGAGCCCCAGCGCGGTCAGCATGACGATCAGCGGGGTGGCCGACACCACCTCGGTCTGCCCGGTTTCCATCGCGGCGCGCACTCCGGGCTCGGAAGGGTCGTCCAGGCTGGGGTAGTCGCCGGATGCGTGCGCGTGCAGCGGGCTGATCCGTCGTGCAATGTCGGCCAGCTCGCGCAGCTCGGGCGTGTCATTCTCCGACCAGGCCGACAGGGGCAGATTGCCTTCGCGCACTTCACCTTTGTAGCCGTCGACGGTGATGTGCTTGCCGGCCAGCGAAGCTGCGACTCCGGGGCCGCAGCCCACCACGGCCACCCGCCCGAGTTCGCGGCTGACCACTGCGGCATGGCTGGCGGCGCCGCCGACCTCGGTGACAATGCCCTGTGCGGCCAGCATGCCCAAGACGTCTTCGGGCCTGGTGTGGTCGCGTACCAGGATGACCTGCTCGCCCTGGTCGGCGGCGTCCAGTGCCTCATCCACTTCGGTGTACGCCATCCCCGATACCACGCCCGGGCAAGCGGGCAGGCCCTTGGCCAAAAGTGGTGCAGCCAAACGTGTTTCCGGCTGCAGGGCCGGTAACAGCAGGGTCTCGACGTGTGCCGGGGTCACTCGGCGCAACGTCTCGATGTCGTCGATGAGTCCCTCGCGTCGCAGTTGCAGCGCCAGCCGCACCGCGGCCTGCGCCGATCGCTCTGCCGCCCGTGTCTGCAACAGCCACAATTTGCCGTCTTCGACGGTGAACTCAATCTCCTGCACGTCGGACTCAAGCTGCTCCAGGCAGCGCGCGGCGTCCATCAGCTCGTCGTAGACGGCCGGTTGCTCATCGCGCAGGGCCGTGATCGGTTCGACGTCCAGCAATCCCGACACCACGTCGTCGCCTTGGCCACCGGGCAGCCACTCGCCGAAGGGTTCGTTGGCGCCGGTTATCGGGTTGCGGGATATCAACACTCCTGCCCCGGAGTTGGCGCCCCGGTTGCCGAACACCATCGCCTGCACGACCACCGCGGTACTGCCCCGATCGTCCAGGTTGTAATGCGCGCGGTAAGCGACCGCGCGAGGCGAATTCCACGAGGCGAACACGGCCTCGATGCCCGCGCGTAATTGCGCGTATGGGTCGGCTGGAACGAATGGTTGTTCACCGGCGCCGCCCACTATTCGCTGATACATGCGGTCGAATCGTCGGCGGGTGTCGCGGGCGAACGCCTGGGCGCCCGGCGAGTCGCCGTGCCCGACTAGTGCCCGTTCGACGTCATCGTTGATGCCCAGATCCAGGATCGTGTCCATCATGCCGGGCATCGATTGGATGGCCCCCGATCGCACGCTGACCAGCAGCGGATGCCGGCCGCGCCCAAATGTGCGCGAGGTCTCTGCTTCCAGCCAGCTCATCCCGTCAAGCACGTTGTTCCAGATCGCGTCCATCGTCGGCCCGGGTTCGGCCAGATACCGGACTCCGACCTCGGTAGTGATGCAGAACGCGGGTGGTATCGGCAAATTGTGCCCGCGCATCGTGTCGATGCCGTGGCCCTTGTTGCCCAGGATCTCGCGCGCGCGATTCGCATTGCCGTCGAGCAACACCACCGGGCTTTCGGGGCCGCCGTCGAGGGCACCACCGAAATCATTGCCTCGTGCGATATCAGCCGTGGTACACCCCCTTGTCGTCGGGCGTGTCCTGATGGGTCCTTCCCGGCAGGCACCGACGAGTATGTCAGGACTGGCCGCCCAGCAGTCGGAAACCCAAGTTCGTCCCGAACCCGCGACGGATTGCCCCGACGCCGACTGTTTCGAAGCCAGGCTCGGTGGACCAGTCCAGCCGTCATGGTGACCGCACATGAGCATCTGATGATCTAGGTTTGCACGTATGACTCCTGACGTCGGGTTATTGATCCTGCGGTTGGTGCTGGGACTGACACTCGCCGCGCATGGCCTCAACAAGTTCTTCGGCGGCGGCCGGATACCGGGCACCGCGCGCTGGTTCGAGAGCATCGGTATGAAGCCCGGTACGTTTCACGCCACGGTTGCCGCCACCACCGAGACGGCCGCCGGACTGGGGCTGGCGGCCGGGTTGCTGACACCGATCCCCGCGGCGGGCTTCGTCTCGCTGATGCTGGTCGCGGCCTGGACCGTGCACCGCACCAACGGCTTCTTCATCGTCAAGGAAGGCTGGGAGTACAACCTGGTGCTGGCGGTCAGCGCCGTCGCCGTGGCCACGATAGGTCCCGGCAGGCTCAGCCTGGATTGGCTGATTTTCGGAAAGAACTGGTGCGACGGCTGGGCTGGTCTGCTGCTGTCGGTGGGGCTGGGCCTCGCCGGGGCCATCGGCCAGTTGCTGATCTTCTACCGGCCACCGGTGGAGCAGGCCAAGTAATAGGCGCTTCCGCCATTGATGCCGTTCAGCCGACCGCCGCGGCTTCTGCCGCCATCACTTCGGCCGCCGCGCGCTCTCCGGAGCGAATCGCGCCATCGATCCACCCGCACGTGGTGGCCGAACTCGCCGTGCCGGCCCAATGGATGCGACCACACGGCGGACGCAGTGCGTGGCCGAACTCCGTCAGCACACCTGGCGGCGCGTGACGAACGTGCGACCGCCGACCCGGTCACGCGCCTCCAGCAAAGCTACCGAGCGCCCCGCTTGTTTCAACCGCAGCGCGGCGGTCAAACCTGCGAATCCCGCTCCAACGACGCAATAGTCGAACTCCGCCACGACTGGCTCCTCAGTTAGTGCCGCCCCAGCAGCAAGCTACACCGACCCCGGCCTCGGCGTGGGCAAGATCGCACCCCAGGCCGGCGGCTGAAATGAAATGCCGTGGCCGCCTGTCGCTTTGAGAGATTTCCGGCCTTGCAGCGTCGAAAGCCGTTGGCAGACAGTCTCGAAGCCCATGCCGTACTGGCGGCCCAGCGGGTCGAGCCTGACGGCTAGCTGGGTCCGCCGTACTGCCACACCAGGCTGTGATTGCCGGTCATCGTTGGGTTGCACCACATGGTTCGGCCGTTGGCGTCCTGGGTGGTCGCGTGCAACACCGTGCACGAATCACCCGGCGAGGGTGCTTGGGCTTTCGCAACAGGGTTCGCGGCGCCGCTCGTGACTACGAACGCGATCGGTGACACACCAGCAATCATCGCCAGCACGAGAAACCGAAGTCTGCGCATGATGGCCATCTCCTAAGCCGTTACCAGGTAGTGCGGACTGCGAAACGCCGACCCCGTTTGACGGTAGCCCAGATATTAGTGCCGCGTTGTCGCTGTGGCTGGTCCCGCCAGGCAAGCCGTTGAAGAAGGCGTGCGAACCGTTCGCACGCGTCTAGAACGCGTTTTAGTCTGACGTCCATGGGATTCCTCCAGCCCCAATTGCCGCAGATCGACCTTGCCGAGTGGAGCAAGGGCACCCGCAGCGAAAAGATCCGCCCGATGGCCAGGCACTGGGCCGAGGTGGGCTTCGGTACGCCGGTCGTACTGCACCTGTTCTATGTCTTCAAAATCCTGCTCTACATCCTGTTCGCCTGGGTGCTCTCAGTGGCAACCACTGACGGGTTGGCGGGCTTCACGAAAGTCGCATCGTGGTACTCGGAGCCGATCGTGTTCCAGAAGGTCGTGCTCTACACGATGCTGTTCGAGGTGATCGGGCTGGGCTGCGGCTTCGGGCCGTTGAACAACCGGTTCTTCCCGCCGATGGGCTCGATCTTGTACTGGCTACGCCCCGACACCATCCGGCTGCCACCGTGGCCGAGTCGCGTCCCGTTTACCAAGGGCACTGCCCGCACCCTGATAGATATCGCTCTGTACGCGGCGCTGCTGTTGATGACGTTTGGGGCGCTCTTCGCCGATGGCACCGGCCCGGTGCCGGAGCTGGGCACCAAGGTCGGTTTGCTGCCAGAGTGGAGGATCTGGGTAATCCTTGTGCTGCTGGCCGTGTTGGGGCTGCGCGACAAGGTCATATTCCTGGCCGCGCGCGGCGAGGTCTACGCAACGCTGACGGTGACGTTTCTGTTCGGCGGTGTCGACATGGTCATCGCCGCCAAGCTGGTGTTCCTAATGATCTGGATGGGCGCGGCGACGTCGAAGCTCAACAAACACTTCCCGTTCGTGATGTCGACGATGATGTCCAACAACCCGCTTTTCCGGCCCCGGTTCATCAAGCGGATGTTCTTCGAGAAGTTCCCGGACGACCTGCGGCCCGGACGATTGGCGCGGATCTTCGCCCACATCAGCACTTTCGTCGAAATGTGCGTGCCCGTCGTGCTGTTCTTCTCGCACGGCGGCTGGCCGACCACGGTGGCCGCGACGATCATGGTGATCTTCCACTTGGGGATCTTGACGGCCATCCCGATGGGGGTCCCGCTGGAATGGAACGTGTTCATGATCTTCGGCGTGCTGTCGTTGTTCGTCGGCCACGCCAAGCTCGGTCTGACCGACCTGAAACACCCTGTGCCGGTGGCGGTTTTCATCGCCTCCATCGCCGGGATCGTGATCGCGGGCAACCTGTTCCCGCGGAAAATCTCGTTTTTGCCGGGCATGCGCTATTACGCCGGCAACTGGGACACCACCCTGTGGTGCATCAAACCCTCGGCGGACAAGAAGATCAACCACAACATCGTCTCGATCGCCAGCATGCCGCAGGCTCAGTTGGAGCGGTACTTCGGCGAGGACCAAGCGCAGACCGCGATGTATCTCGGATACGCGTTCCGTGCCATGAACAGTCACGGCAGGGCGCTGTTCACTTTGGCGCATCGGGCGATGGTGGGCCAGAACGAGGACGACTACGTCATCACCGATGGCGAACGCATCTGCAGCACCGCTACCGGGTGGAATTTCGGCGACGGCCACATGCACAACGAGCAGCTGATCGCCGCGATGCAGCAACGCTGCGGCTTCGCGCCCGGCGAGGTGCGGGTCGTGCTACTCGATGCGCAGCCGATCCACAAGCAGACCCAGGCCTACCGGCTGGTGGATGCGGCCACCGGTGAGTTCGAGCACGGCTATGTCCGGGTGGCCGACATGGTGACGCGGCAGCCCTGGGACGACGAGGTGCCTGTCCAGGTGCTGCCGCTCGGAGACGAAGAGGACGATTCGACCTAGACGCCCGCCCGGACCTCCTGCGCCGCGGCAACCATGTTCTGCAGCGACGCGTTCACCTCGTCGACCGAGCGGGTCTTCAGGCCGCAATCGGGGTTGACCCACAACCGTTGTGCCGGCACGGCTTTCAACGCGGCGCGCAGCGACGTCGCCATTTCGTTGGTGCTCGGCACCCGCGGCGAGTGGATGTCGTACACGCCCGGGCCGACGCTGTTGGCGAAGCCGACCGAGTTCAGGTCGTCCAGCACCTCCATGTGTGAGCGCGCCGCCTCGATGGACGTGACGTCGGCGTCCAGGTCGGCAATCGCCCCGATGACCTCACCGAACTCCGAGTAGCACAGGTGGGTGTGGATCTGCGTCGAGTCGGCGACGCCGGAAGTGGCCAATCGGAAAGCGCCTACGGCCCAACGCAAGTAGTCATCCTGCTGTGCGCGACGCAGCGGCAGCAGCTCACGTAGCGCGGGCTCGTCGACCTGGATTATCGCGATGCCGGCGGACTGCAGATCGACGGTCTCGTCACGAATGGCCAGCGCCACCTGGTTGGCGGTGTCGGCCAGCGGCTGGTCGTCACGGACAAACGACCAGGCCAAGATCGTGACCGGCCCAGTCAACATGCCCTTCACCGGCTTGTCGGTCAGCGACTGCGCGTAGGTGATCCACTCGACCGTCATCGGGTGCGGCCGGACGACGTCGCCGTAGAGGACCGGCGGCCGCACGCAGCGGCTGCCGTAGGACTGCACCCAGCCGTTCTGCGTGGCGAAGAAGCCCTCCAGCTGCTCGGCGAAGTACTGAACCATGTCGTTGCGCTCCGGCTCACCGTGCACCAGCACGTCCAGGCCGAGGTCTTCCTGCAGCTTGATGACGTCGGCGATCTCGGCCTTCATCCTGCGGTTGTATTCGGCCTCGTCGATCTCACCGGACCGCAGCGCGGCGCGCGCCTTGCGGATCGCCGTGGTCTGTGGGTAGGAGCCGATGGTCGTGGTCGGCAGCGGCGGCAGGTGCAGGCGCGCGTCCTGGCTAGCGCGGCGCTCGGCCGCGTCGCCGCGATGCGCGCCCGACGCGACGATCGAGTCGATGCGGGCGCGGACCTGCCCGTTGTGCAGCCGCGGGTCCTTCTTGCGGGACGCCACGGCGGCGTTGGATGCCGCGATCTCATCGGCGACCGCGTCGCGTCCGTCGTGGAGGGCGCGCGCCAGCGTCACCACCTCTGCGACCTTCTCCTGTCCGAACGCCAGCCAGCTCCGAAGGGCGTCGTCCAAGTCGGTTTCCGGTTCCAGCGAGTACGGCACATGCATGGTCGAGCACGACGTCGAAACGGCAACCGTGCCCGCCGAACCCAGCAGCGTCGCCAGTTTGCCCAGCGCCGCCTCCAGGTCGGTGCGCCAGATGTTGCGTCCGTCGACGACGCCGGCCACCAGGGTCTTGTTGGCGAGCTCGGGCACCGCCGCGACAGCCGTGTTCGGGCCGTACACCAGGTCGACGCCGATTGCCTCGACGGGCGTGCGGGCCAGCCCCGCTAACGAGGCGCCGGGGTCGCCGAAATAGGTGGCGACGTAGATCGCGGGCCGGTTGCTGACTGCGCCCAGCGCGTTGTACACGGCCTCGGCCAGGGCGGGCGCGTCGGGGGAGATGTCGGTCACCAGCGCCGGCTCGTCGAGCTGCACCCACCGGGCGCCGTTGTCGGCGAGCAGCGACAACAGTTCGGAGTAGATCGGCACCAGGCGCTCGACCGGTGCGCCACCGCCGTTGACGCCCTTGCTCAGCAGCAGGAAGGTGACCGGCCCGATGACCACCGGGCGCGCGGGAATGCCCTGCTCGAGGGCCTCTTTCAGCTCAGAGAGCACCTTGTCCGGGTTGAGCGCAAACTTGGTGTCGGGCCCGATCTCGGGAACCAGGTAGTGGTAGTTGGTGTCGAACCACTTGGTCATTTCCAGGGGCGCGACGTCGTCGTTGCCGCGCGCGGCGGCGAAGTATCGGTCCAGGTCGTCGGGGACTTGCGCGACCCTGGACGGCAGCGTGCCGAGCATCACCGCCGTGTCGAGCATTTGGTCGTAGTAGGAAAAGGTGTTCACCGGTACCGAGTCCAGGCCGGCGGCGGCCAGGCCCGACCACATGTCGCGGCGCAAGGTAGCGGCGACGGACTCCAGCTCCGATCGGCCGGTCCGTCCGGCCCAGTAGCCCTCGGTCGCGCGCTTGAGTTCGCGTTTCGGGCCGATGCGCGGTGAGCCGGTAACCGTGGCGGTGAATGCTGTAGGGGTCACGAATTCGTCCTTCAATCGACGTGGTGGTCACCGCCGGCGGACGTGCAGCCGATCCGGATTGCGATGCGCACCTTTGGTACACAAGCCGCAACGGCTGCAGCCATACGCCCATTCCACGAGGCGATGAGCCGCCGGACGCGGCGCGCCCGGCACAGCTGGCAGGTCTTCGGACTCGCAGGCATGCACCGGACGGTGCCCCTAGTGGCCGTCGCTTCCCAGTCGGGCTGACCAGTGCTGTTGACGGCGGTCGTTCCTGCATACCGCTGCGGGACAGTCCCGGATTCTCACCGGGTTCCCTCTCGCGATGCATCTGTAACATGCCTCGCTCGATGCCGGCGCCGCGTGCTGCGGCGACGGCAGACCAGCTGCGCCGTTCAGATTACTCTGCCGCCCAGGTCAGCCTGCCAGGGCGTCAGCGATCGGGACATCACCGTTGTTGAACTCGATGGTTCGGCCGATGGTCGAGTCGTCCGCCAGCGCGGCGGCTACGACGAGCGCGACATCCGCACGCGACACTTGGCCTTTCCCTTCGCCGACTGCGATGCGGCCCGTCGCCGGTTCGAGGGTGAGCCGGCCCGGTCCCAGCACGGTCCAATTCAGCTCGCTGGCACGTAGATGGGCGTCCGCGGCGGCCTTGGCCTCCGCGTACGGGAAGAACGGATCGTCTTGCGCCACACCGTGATCTGGACCTGCGCCGAAGTAGGACACCATGACGAACCGCCGCACGCCCGCCTGCGCGGCAGCATCGATCACCCGGATCGCGGCGTCCCGGTCGACGGCGTAGGTCCGCGCCGGGTTGCCGCCGCCGGCCCCGGCGGAGAAGACGACCGCGTCGTGCCCGGCCAGCAGACCGGCCAGCGCGCCGGTGTCGAGCTGCTCGATATCGGCCTGCAACGGCGTGGCGCCAGCGGCGGCGATGTCGCCGGAGTGGTCGGGATTGCGGAAGACCGAACTCACCTCGTCGCCGCGCTCGGTCAGGATGCGGGCCAGTTGCAGCGCGACTTTCCCGTGGCCGCCGATGACGATGATGCGTGCCATACCAACCGACGGTACCGCTCCGAAAAGCTACGAAAGCGAGACGCGCCCCATGATCAGATCGATGATGGGCTTGCCGGGCGGGAATGCGCCGGTAAGCGACGCCATCGTGTGCCCGTAGTCCACCAGCAGCGTGATCCCGTTGATGCCAAAGGCGGCGGCGCTGTTGAGGAAGCACATCACGTCGCCCATCTGCTCCGGGGTGTGGACCTTAGAGCCGGTTTCATCGCGGTAGTCCTGCGCAAAGGTGAGCCACAAGTCGGCGTTGGCCTGGGCCAACGGCGTGTCGGTGGGACCCGGGCAAATCGCGTTGATCCGGATGCCCTTCTTCAGCAGGGGATAGCCCTGTGTTGCCACGTAGGCATTGACGGCCTTTTTGCTGAAGCCGTAGTGGATGATGCCCTCTGCTTCGTGCGCTGATACCCATTCTTGGGCCGCCGCGTAGTCGGGCGTCGCCAGGAAGTCCGTTAGCAGCGGAAGATCGTTCTCCCACCCCATGCCGGCCACCGAGGAGATGAAACAGATCGCCGAGCCCGAGGACAGCTGGCCTTTGTCGAGCAGGCGCTCGATGACATAGCGGTGGCCGATGAAGTTGATCTTCATCAGGTCCGGCCCCTCGGCAATCCCGGCGGCGGAGAACAGGGCGTGGACCGGTCCATTGACCTGCTCGAGCGCGGAGTCGATCGAAGCGGGGTCGCGCAGGTCGACCTGAAGAGCCTGGGCGACGTCATAGCTCACCGGCGCGTAATCCATCACCACGACCTCGGCGCCGAGTTCGGCCGCTGACCTGGCCGCCGCGGCGCCCATGCCCGTCGCGCCGCCGACAACGAGCGCCCGTTTGCCGTCATACCGCAACCGGTCGATAGCAGTCATTTGCGATCCTTCCTGCAGCCATGCCTACTCGGCCCAATTTAGTTAGAACATATATTTGGCCCGATACCCTGGGCCAAGCGGGGGTGTTCTCACTCGGCGCGAACGGCAACTCCGCGCAAGACGGTGTCACGGGCGTGCACCAGCGCCGCGCGTTTACCGATGGAGCGAAGAATGTTCTCCGGTATCCACTGCAGGCCGATTACACATCGCGCCAGCATTGCGGTGGAGCGAGTGTCAACGCGGATCTCGCCTAACCGGATACCCTCGGAGAGCAGTGATTTCATCTGCCGAAGTCGCGTCGCATACGACCACCCTGGGTTGTGCGCGTCCGGCGGCGATTGCCGCATCCAGGCAAGCTGAATCCTGAACTCGTCGGAGAACTGATCCAGCGCATTGACGTTGACCCAGCTCAGCGCGTCCAACTTCTCGATGGGCGTGGCATCCGAGCGCAGCACGCCGACCCAACCCGCCTCAACTTTCCTCCCGAAGGATTCCATGATGGAGGCGAGCAGTTCGTCCTTGGATCCAATCACTCGATAGACGGTTCCGGTACCCAGACCCGCCGCCGATGCGATGTCCCTGATGGTGGTGACTTCATAGCCTTTGCGGCCGAACTCCGTTCGTGCCACCGCACGGACATGGGCCGCTTTGTCGCTGGGATCGGCGTCGCTGTAGTCGGCCCACGTCTCGATGACGTGATGTGCTGCCGCAAAGGCGTTGGACTGATCTAACGCTGAATCGGTGGGTGGCCGGGCCGCCAACCCTTGCAAGATGATTCGGCACAGCAGCTCGGCGACCTGGTCGGCGGAAGAAGTGTGGCGCATGACGTCGAGCCCGACCTGCAGCATGGTCTGGCAGATACGGTCGGCCAGCGTGGGAAGGTCGATGTCGGGTTTGATGTAGCCGCTCCACCTGCCGGCGCGCAGCGTTTGCAGCATCGCCTCCTGAACCGCGGTGGGCTGCTGCTGGGTCAGCTTCATCAGCTCGGGATCGGCGCTCGGTCCCTCGTAGAACGACATCTGCAGGGCCGCCCCATGCCGCACGGCACAGTTGGCGATCGCCGACCCCAGCTCGATGATCTTCTCGGGCACCGGTCGCGAGTCGGGTTCGTCCAATCTCGCCTGGGCGATTTGCCCGATACGGTTCAGATCGTCCTGGTAACGGTGGATCAGCTCGACGAGGATCGCCTCTTTGGACTCGAAATGGTGATACAAGCTTCCGGGGAGAATGCCTGCCGCGTCGGCGATTTCCTGCAACGACGTTCGCAGTCCAGAGGAGGCGATCAACGACGCCGCGGTCTGCAGGATCTCGGTCCGGCGCGTCCCCGAGTCGTCGGCGCCGCCTTGATCCGCTCGATCGGCTGCCGGCCTTCGGCTCTTCGCCGGTGCATCGGCTTTGGCCATGGCTAGCCAGTCCTCCCGCTGAACCAAATGTTTGTTAAAGGCTATCAGACTGCCCGCAAGGAAACGCGCTGCTTACAGCGGCGACGGACCCATTCTAAAGGGGAGGTCCATCCCAACGGTCCAACGCGACCACCTCGTCCACGGGCCGCCGAACCGCCGGCCGGAACGTGTGCCCGGCGCGGAGCCGGCCCACGGGCAGCAGGCAACCCTGGACGTAGGTCTCCGGGATCCCCAGCAGTTGCCGGACTTCGGCTTCGTAGTGCAGGTGCAGCGTCGTGATGCAGGTCCCGTAACCCCGGGTATGCAGGGCCAACTGAAAGTTCCACACCGGCGGGAAGATCGAGCCGTATAACGTTGCCAAGTGGAACGATTCGTCGCCGTCGACGCGCGGCAGGTATGCCTCGTAGCAAGGGATTACCAGCAACGGCACCTTCGCCATGTTCACGACCAACCACTCCGTCGACGACATGAGGCGGGTCTGGGGGGTGCCGGCCGGCATCTTGTCGGCGAACAGTTGCCCGCCGACTCTCAGCAGATAGGCCTTGCGGTACAGCTCGGCGATCTTGTCCCGCAACGCGGGGTCAGAGACGACCAGCCACCGCCAGTTCTGCTGATTCGAGCCGTTGGCGGCCTGCAATCCGATGCGCAGGCACTCCCGGATGTCGGCGAGGTCGACGGGCGCGTCCAGGTCCAGCGTCTTGCGCGCCGAGCGGGTGGCGGTGAGCAGGTATGTGATGTCGATGGTTGCGCTCCTAACGGCTGCCGCTCTTCGTAAGCTGCGCACCGAGTTCAGTGAGGTACTGGTCGGAGCTGCCGAGAAGTTCGCTCCAGCTCAGTAGGCGCTTGAGGTAAAGATGAGCATCGTGTTCCCAGGTGTATCCGATGCCGCCGAACACCTGGATGGCTGTGTCGCCCACGGTGGCCAGCCGCCCGGCGAACGCCTTCGCCCGCAGCGCGGCCTGGTGCCGCTCGCTGGGTGGCGCGGCCTGCATGTCAGAGGCCCAGAGCGCATGGATCACACCGCTGCGGGCTAGCTCGACGGTCTCGAACATGTCGACACACAGATGCTGGACCGCTTGGAACGAGCCGATCACCTGCCCGAATTGTCTCCTGGCTTTTGCGTATTCGACGGCCAGGTCCATGATTGCCCGCGCGGCGCCGAGCGCGTCGGCGGCAGCGGCGATCAGCACGTCGTCGACCACCGCCGCTATGTCGTCCGGTGCAGCCGCCGCCAGTCGGTGTGCGGGCACCGCGTCAAGCGTGACACGAAACTGCTTGCGGGTCTGGTCGATACCGCGCTCGGGCGCCACCGAAATACCGGACGAGTCGGTCTCCACCGCGAAGAGCCCCATGCCTTCGGAATCGTCGGCGACCGCTAACAGCACGCCGGCCGCCCCGGCGTCTGGCACCGCGGCGATCTCGCCCCGCAACACGACGTCGCCACCCAACCTGGCCGCGGTGAGGGAGGTGTTCTCGAAATCCAGGAAGCCGACGGTCGCGATCGTGGTGCCGTCCGCGATCCCGGTCAGCAGTTTGGCCTTGGCTTCTGTCTCAGTGTCTTTCGTGCCGAGACGGGTCAGTGCCCGCGTGGCGGCGACAGCGGTCGACAACCACGGGCCTGGATGCAGGCCCGCGCCGAGTTCTTCGGCGACGATGCCGGCCTCGACCATCGTCATCCCCGCGCCGCCATATTCTTCCGGCACCAGCAGCCCGGTTGTCCCGAGATCTGCGAGACCACGCCACACCGCTTCGGTCGTGCCGGTCGGATCGTCGAGCAGCTGTCGCACGTGGCCTGAAATCGGCGCCTTTTCGGCAAGAAAACGCCTCGTGGTGTCGCGCAGCGCCACCTGCTCGTCGGTGAGTTCGAGGTTCATTTGCGCGGCAACCCGAGTACGCGTTGCGCGGTGATGTTCTTATTTATCTGACTCGTGCCGCCCGCGATGGTCAGCGAGCGCGACGTCAGGCGGTAGTTCGCCCACGTCGCGCCCGCGAGCCGGGTGCCCAGTACGTCAAAGGCCAGGGCGGCCAGGTCCTGCCCGATCTCACCCCAAACGGTCTTGGCGAGGCTGGCCGACCCGAAGGCGGTAATTTCCGAGCCGCCGTGCAGTGTCGCCGAGATCGACCGCTGGCAAAGCACTTCGAGATACTTGATGCGGACGGCGATTTCGCCAAGTCGCCGCAGGGTCACGGGGTCTTCGAGGGCGCCGTGCCCGCCGGCGCCGGCCGCGGCGAAATCATCCACCAACTCTTCGAGCCTTACCTGCATCTCTGTGTACAACCGAGCGGCGCCGGCGCGCTCATGGCTGAGCGTGGTCGTCGCCACCTGCCAACCAGCATTCAGCGGTCCGAGCAAAGCGTCGGCGGGCACCCGCACGTCGTGAAAGAACACCTCGGCGAAATCGGCGTCGCCGTTGAGCGTGACCAGCGGACGAGCCTCGATGCCGGGCAGCTTCATATCGACGATCAGGCAGGAGATCCCCTTGTGTTTCGGGGCATCGGGATCGGTGCGCACGTATAGCTGACACCAGTCCGCCCGATGCCCGAGCGAGGTCCAGATTTTCTGCCCATTGACGACGAAGTCATCGCCATCACGGACCGCGCGAGTGCGCAGCGCCGCGAGATCGGAGCCCGCTTCGGGCTCCGACATCCCCTGGCACCAGATGTCGTCGGCGCGCATCATGCGGGGAAGCAGCATGAGCTTCTGGGACTCGGTACCGTACTGCATGATCGCCGGAGCGATGTTGTTCATCCCAATGACGTTGAGCGGCATGGGAGCCCGGGCGCGCGTGGTTTCCTCGGTGTAGACCAGTTGCTCGAGGACCGTCGCTCCGCGGCCACCGTAATCGCGCGGCCAGGAGACGGCGGCCCACCCCGCGTCGGCCATCGTCCGGTTCCAGGCGCGCAGCATTTCGAATGCCGCGTCGTCGCGGCCGGTGGGCCGGCGGGCCGCCACCAGCTCATCGGTCAGATTCGCGTACAGCCAGTCGCGCAGCTCGGTGCGGAACCGTTCCACTTCCGCCGGATAAGAGAAGTCCACTGGTCCTTGACTCTGGTCCTTGGCTCTGGCCCTTGACGCTGGCTGGTCGTCTAGCCGGACTCTACGGTTGAGCAGATTTTTGGTCAACAACGCCCGTGGCGATCGCGGCTGGCGAAGATCAGCCCCTGTTGCGTTCGGGTTCAGGGAATGCCACATCGGCGTTGTCGGGCATCGCGCTGATGCCGCGTCGCTCACACACTTCCAGCACCTCATCCACGATCGACGTGGGCACGAAGAATTTCTCCGTGGCCGATATCTGCTCGAGGTGCGCTTCGATGTCCTCCGCCGTCGGTTCACTTTCGGCGTCTGCCAGCCAGCCGTCGCTCAGGCCGACGAACACGCGGGCGTAGCGTCCGGCGGAGGCGGAATAGTTGCGGTGCGTGAACGTGCAGGAGCTGCTCGCCAGGAACGTCACCAGCGGCACGACGAGTTCTGGCCGGATGGCCCGCATGAAGCCGGATTCGGCGAGGAATTTCTCGTCGCCCACCGTCTCGGTGACCATACGCGAGAAGCCGGTTGGCATAACGGAATTGGCGAGTATTCCGTGCGCTTCCCCCTCGATCGCGATGACGTTTGTCAGCCCCACAAGGCCGGCTTTCGCCGCGGCATAGTGAGCCTCCATCGGCTGGCCGAAGATCCCGGCCGAGGACGAGATGAATACGAATCGTCCGCCGCCGTTCTTTTTCATCACGCGATAGGCGGGCTGGGACAGGTAGAAGCCGCCGTCGAGATGCACGCGGAGCATTCGAGTCCACTCGTCGAGTGACAGGTCTTCGAATGGCACGCTGCCGAAGATTCCCGCGTTGCTGATGACCGCGTCAGCCGCCCGAATGCGTCCAGGGCCGCGTCCACGATCGCTTGGCCGCCCTCGGGGCTGGCGACCGAGTCGTAGGAAGCGATCGCCGTGCCACCCGTCCTCTTGATCTCGTCGACCACGTCGTCGGCGATGCTGGAGTTGGCGCCTTCACCGGGGACGCCACGCATTGTGCCGCCGAGGTCGTTGACCACCACTGCGGCGCCTCGGCGCGCCAGGTCCAGTGCGTACAACCGACCTAGTCCACGGCCGGCTCCGGTGACCACTGCCACCCGGCCGGTGAAGTCAATCACTATGCGATCCTAAATAACTATGGCGGCCGGCTAAATCTGATTGACCGCGGTGGCACCGGACTCTACGGTGGAACAGATATTTGGTCAACGAGGTCCCGCGTGGTTCGGAGGTTGAGCGTGGCAAGCGACGCTCATGGTGACCAGTCGCAGGGCTTAAGCATGCTCGCTTCTGCACTGGCGGGCCGACCCGTGGCGGTTGCCAAACTGACGCCGGGTCAACCCCCGTGGACGGACGGCCAGACGATTTACGTCGATCCTTCCGCGCGACCCCGCGCGAAACTCGAGGCGATTGCCATACAGGCGTCGATGATCGCCGCCGGCAGCCTGGATCCTGACGTCGTGGGCCTCCTGGTCCGCCACCCCCGGCTGGCCAGACGCTATCTGTCGGTTGAGGGTCACCGCGCACTGGTCAGCAATGGTGACCTGCTACCACGCGTCTTGGCGTCGGTGGGAAACCGCGACATCGCGAGTCGCAGCCACTCGCCCGCCGCTTCGCTGAGCCTTGCCGCCGGGCGGGCCACGATCGACGACCCGGCGCCCGGCTTCGGCGTCATCCGTGCGGACAAGGTGCTGGCCGCGTGCTCCCGAGTGGCCAAAGAACAGGGTCAGGCGGACCCGCGCCATGTCCCGCGCGGTCCCGGCGCGCAGGATCTAGAAGAGTTCGACGACCGCGAGATCGACGATTCCGACGATCCCGATGTGTTCACCAGCCCGGTTGGCGGGGGCGGCTTCATAGGCAAGTGGTTGAAGAAGATGCTGTCTTCAAAAAGAAAGAAGTCGCGTAGTAGCGGCGGCGGACCGCCCGGCGCCGATACCCCGACACATCGCACAAACTCCTCGAACCGCGGTGTGCATGCGGTGTCGTCGCTGGCCTCAACGTCGAGCGAGGACCTCAACGATCATGAACTCCGAACCGTCGCGGACGGCGTGACGTATGCGGAATGGGACGTCACCCGCAAGAGCTACCGGCCCGCGTGGTGCACCGTGCGGGAGGTTGAGCCGAAGATCAAGGCATCCGCCACCCAGGCGATCGACGACGCCATCGCGGTGCGGCGCCCGCTGTCACGCCTCGGCATGGGTTTGCACCGCCGCCACCGGCAGTCGCAGGGCGACGACATCGACATCGACGCGGCGGTCGAAGCCCGCGTCCAGGTGCGGTCCGGATCGGTGCCCGACGAAGCGGTGTACCTCGACAGCCTGCGGCGCAGGCGTGACCTGTCGGTGCTGCTCCTTCTCGATGTGTCGGGGTCGGCGGCGGAGCCCGGAACGCTGGGGCGGACGGTGCACGAACAACAGCGTGCGGCGGTGGCCAACCTCACTGTCGCACTGCACGACCTCGGTGACCGGGTTGCGCTCTACGCGTATTACTCGCAGGGCCGGCGTGCGGTCAGTGTGGTGCCCGTCAAGCGATTCGACGACCACCTGGACGCCCAAGTCATGCGCCGGCTGAACAGCCTGGAACCTGGCGCGTACTCCCGCCTCGGCGCGGCCATCCGCCACGGCTCGGCGGTCTTGGAGGCCCGCGGAGGTACGTCGCGCCGGCTGTTGGTGGTGGTGTCCGACGGCCTCGCGTACGACCACGGATACGAGCTGGCCTACGGCGCCGCTGACGCGCGCCGCGCTCTGACCGAAGCCCGCCGTCGGGGCACCGGCTGCGCATGCCTGACGATCGGCGCGGGAACCGACGTGCGATCGCTGCGCAGGGTGTTCGGCAGCGCCGCGCATGCGACGATCGCGCGCCCGGATCAACTTGCCGGTGTGATCGGACCTCTTTTCCGGTCCGCGCTACGCTCGGCAGAGGTCCGCCGCAGGGTGTCATGACGAACGCCTGATCGTGCGAACTTCTCCCTGATGGCATGTCCCAGAAAGCAGTTGGCACGTCAGCGCCGAGCCGCAACCAGGCAGAGTACCCGCACTTCAGCGCACTTGAAACAAACATCTGTTCCGATTAGGCTCCAATGACCGCGGTGTAGCAGGTGGCAGAAGGGACGCTATGGCCAACGAGTCCGGCCTCGCTTACCGGAACGGCGCTACCCCGGAGGCGGAGAGCATGCGACCCTACTACAAGGCGGTAGGCAACGAAGAATCCATATTCAAGGCGGCCTATCGCCAGGGTCTGGCACTCGTCCTGAAGGGGCCGACGGGTTGCGGCAAGACCCGCTTCGTCGAAGCGATGGCTTACGACCTCGGCCGGCCCCTGATCACCGTCGCCTGCCATGACGACCTCACCACCGCAGACCTTGTCGGTCGATATCTCCTGCGGGGCGACGAAACGGTGTGGGTGGACGGTCCGTTAACCCGGGCGGTGCGCGAGGGCGCGATTTGCTACCTGGACGAAATTGTGGAGGCCCGGCAGGACACGACGGTAGTGCTGCATCCGCTCGCCGACCACCGTCGCCAACTGCCCATCGAGCGCCTCGGTATCACGCTGGACGCGGCGCCCGGATTCGGACTAGTGGTGTCCTACAACCCCGGCTATCAAAGCGTGCTCAAGGACCTCAAGGATTCGACACGTCAGCGGATGATATCCGTCGAATTCGGTTTCCCCGCAGCCGATGTCGAAGAGGGGATCGTTGCACATGAAGCGGGCGTGGACGGTGCCACCGCAGCCGAGTTGGTGCGCTTCGGCCAGGCCATCCGCCGCCTGGAAACCGGCGGGCTGCGTGAGGTCGCATCGACCCGTGTGCTCATCGCGGCAGGCAGGCTCATCGCAGAGGGGCTGACCATGCGAGAGGCGGCCCGGGCCGCGATCGCCGGACCGCTCACCGACGACGTGGCAGTGGGCAGGGGTCTCAACGAGATGATCGAGGTTTATCTGGGCGGGTCTGATGAGGTTTGATGGATCCGACGATTGACGCCGCAAAACGTCATGGCTACCACCCGAACAAATATTAGGTCGGTTACGGATCCATGCGAGTGAGTTTGTCACCCGGGAGGTCAGATGTCCTACGAAAGCAGCGCAGAGCCCATCAAGGTCGGCTACCTGATGGATTTCAGGCTCCCGCCGGGGTTCCCCGAGGAGATGCTGGCGGACCTCACGAGATGCTTTGATCTTGTATTCGCCGACGCCGTTGAACACGGGGTGATGGACCGGCCCGTACAGATGGTTTACCGCGAGGTGGAGGGGCTGCCCAAGGGATCGGTCAAGGCGGTGATCGATGCGTTCGGTGAGCTCGTCGACGAAGGCTGTCTGGTGGTGTTCGGGCCGCACATCACCGACAACTGCGTGCCGACGCGCGAAGCGATCGAAGACCGGTTCAAGGTCCCGGCCATCAGTGTTACCGGCACCGACGACTGGTTGGGTGAATGGACATTCTCCTTCCCGCAAGGGTCGATGACCGACGAGCCGATCTTCATTGCGGACCTGGTGGCCAAACGTGGGCTGACTGAGATCGGGGTCCTCGTCGAGCAGAATCTGATCGGCGAAAGCTACCTCAAGAATCTGCGAAGTGCATGCCGGCGCAAGGGCATTCGCATCGTCGCCGAAGCGGCGATCGCGCAGGTCGCGCAGGACATCAACGAGGCCGTACGCACCCTGCACGATGCGAAGGCGGAGGCGATCGTGCACCTGGGCTTCGGCTTCGGGATCGTCTTCATCAACCCGGCGTTGCAGGCCGTCGATTGGGACCCTCCGAGATTCACCACCACGGCGTTCCAGAACGCGTGGGTGAACCCGATCATGTGGAACGCGTTCATGGGGTGGATCGGGGTCGACCAGTACGACGAGGCGAATCAGATCGGCCAGGACTTCCTGGACCGTTACGCGAAGAAATACGGCGGACGGCGCCCCGAGTATTGCGTGCCGCCGGTCAACCGCGACGTCGCCGAGACGTTGGTGCGGGCGTTCACCGACGCCCATCCGCTCAGCCCGCGCGGCGTCAAAGAGGCGCTCGAGCGGGTCAAGATGATGCCCGCCGCTGCGGGCGCGCCCGGCACCCGGGTGTCGTTCGGCAAATGGACCCGGCGCGCCTGGATGGGCGCCGGCTACCTGGTGGCACGGACCCTCGATGCCGACGGCATCAACTCGCATCTGGTCGATCGCTTCGGAGAGGAAGGCTGACGCATGTCGACCGAACAAGCAACACCACTACCGGCAGACGAGAAACCCGCCCGGGTAGGCCAAAAGCGTAGGTGGGGCGGCTGGATCGCCGGCGCTGCCCTGGCAGCGTTCGCGCTCTTCTTCATCGTGAACTGCCGCACCGCCCTCGACCCGCGCGTCGCCAACCCGAATGTGCAAGGCCGGCCGCGCCCTGTCAGGTTCACCTTCGGGTTGGACTACATCACCTTCTTGGATGTTGCCACCGCCATCACGCTGGTTGTGCTACTGGTGGTGTTCATCAGGGGCTGGCGGCGCAATCCGGGCAGTCCGGTGATGCTGATGTTCTTGTGCACCACGCTGATCGTGTGGCAGGACCCGATTATGAACTGGGCGCCGTTCGCGGTCTACAACCCCGACCTCATCCACTGGCCGGAGTCGTGGCCGCTGGTGTCATTGTCACCGACCGTCGAACCATTCGTGGTGTTCGGTTACGTGATGTTTTATTTCGGCCCCTACTTCCCGGCGGTCTGGATCCTGCGCAAACTGCAGGCAAGGAAAGGGCCGGAGGCATTCGTATCACGGCACCCGTTGATCTGCCTGGGCCTGGTGACTTGTGCGATCGGCTTCGTCATGGACGCGTTTCTGGAGAACACGTTGGTCCACTGGGGAATGTACATCTATTCGCAGGTGATTCCGTGGGGTTCGATATTCACCGGAACGACCTTCCAGTTCCCGCTGATCTGGGAGTCGTTCTCGGTGACCTTCGTAATGGTCCCGGCTGCGATCCTGTGTTACCGCGACGACACCGGGAAGTCGGTGGCCGAAAAGCTGGCCGCGAAAGCAAAGATCTTTCCGAGCCGGCCGGTGCTCGGCACCTTCCTGGTGATGTTCGCCATCATCAACGTGTCCTACTTCGCCTACGGCGCGTGGTTCTGGGCTATCAAGGTCAGTCATGCGGCCACCTCGGTCGCCTGCCCGTGGCCTTATCCGGAGGCCAAAGTCTATGATCCACAAGGGTTTTACGAGAAGGCGGGCGCCCAAGGCCCGTACTCGGTCGGCATCTGGTCGACCTGGGCGAGTGGGGAACCGAACGGGCGGCCGCACGTCGACCCACCGCCGCCGGGTCAAGGCGCCTGTGCGAGCAAGAATGGTTGAGCCGCGCACCGTCGTCATCACCGGTGCGTCCCGCGGACTGGGGTTCGCATCGACCGTGCGCCTGCATCGAGAGGGATGGCGCGTGGTCGCGGCCATGCGGTCACCCGACCGCGCGATGCCGCAGCTTCGGCAGGCCATTCAGAAACAGGGTGGGCCGGCCGACGACGATGACCGGCTGATCGGTGTGCAGCTCGACCTCACCGACGCCGGGTCGATCTCCGCGGCGGCCAAGGCCATCGAAGAGGCCGTCGGCGCACCCTACGCGCTGGTGCACAACGCGGGGATCTCCGCCGCCGGGATGGTGGAGGA
>Ga0209040_10000699_pt1 | contig 26087 bp, 27 predicted proteins | sample BogFormECP12_OM3_FD_188240 | JGI IMG/M metagenome (GOLD analysis project Ga0209040, IMG submission 188240) | Bog forest soil microbial communities from Calvert Island, British Columbia, Canada - ECP12_OM3 (SPAdes) (version 2) | ecosystem: Environmental > Aquatic > Freshwater > Wetlands > Bog ... | reverse complement strand
GAGGGCAATGTGGGCTACATTGAAATCCCAATAGACGGGAGGCGATATGGGGCGCGCAGTTGTGGGAGTAATCGCTGGGTATCTGGCAATTGGTGCATTCGTCGCATTCACCGACATGTTGTTCGCGCGGCTTGTTCCAGGATGGAAGCAAATGGGGCAGCCGCCGCTGTATTACTTCGCCGTCACCTTGGGGATGGACTTTCTCTACTCCATTCTGGGTGGGTACGTGTGCGCCGTGATCGCCACGAATCACCGCCGAGGCGCCACGCTGGGCCTCATTGTCCTGGGGTCGGCGATCGGCCTTGTGGCCCAGGCCCTGCTGTGGAAGACGGTTCCGCACTGGTTCGGGATTGGATTGCTCGTCCTCTACCCCGTAGCGATATGGATCGGATCGCGCCTGGGGAGCGAGCGGGCGGTTCCAGCGACTTAGGGTCTGACTGGTGAATTCCCACATCCAGCGACTGACTCAGTTGCCGCATGTGCTCGCCATGCCGTAGACTCAGCTTTCTTACCCAGCATCCTGCTTTTGGCAGGACCTCAAGAGTAAGGATGCGTATATCTTGTGTTAGCAGCGTTGTACACCCAACCCAGAACCGCATTGACCAGCGTTTCGACAGCATGCTTTAATGACGCGTTTTGTATAAGTTTCGCGCGCCTCACCAGGTGTGTGGTCCGTGTTTATGCCTGTAGCAAGTGAGCCGCCGGCGAATGGCGGGTCATGAGAAGTTAAGGACTTAGCGTTCCTGTGCTCAAGCGGTTAGACGTGTGAGGCAGGGATTTTGTAGCTCTTGGAGGCTTTTGAATGGCGTTTTTTGTTCCCGTAGCGTTCGCGGCGTGGCAGGCCGACGGAGGCACTCTGGCTGGCAATGACAACCTGTACCTCTGGATCGCGCTCGCGATCGGCGTTGTTGGTCTGCTGGCCGCACTTTTCTTTGCCCGCTCCGTGCTCGGCTCCGATACCGGTACTCCGGAGATGCAACGCATTTCCAACGCCATCCGGGAAGGCGCCGAAGCCTTCATGAAGCGGCAGTACAGCACGATCGCGATGATCGCGCTTGGGCTGGCGGTAGTTCTTTATATCGGATACCGCCTCTCGCCTTTCACCGCTCCTTATGCGAACAAAGTCGTTGTCAGCTTTCTGATTGGCGCGGCGTGTTCGGCGCTGGCTGGTCAGACGGGCATGTGGGTATCGATCCGGGCGAATATCCGAACAGCGGCGGCTGCGCGCACGAGCATGGGCGACGCGCTCAAGATCGCCCTGCGAGGCGGTGCCGTGACGGGTCTGGTGGTCGTGGGGTTGTCACTGGTAGGAGTGGGCCTGCTGTTTCTGGCGTTTGGCGGGCTGCATGATCCGCAACAGGTCCCCTACCAGCTGGTAGGTTTCGGCTTCGGCGCATCACTGGTAGCACTGTTCGCGCAGCTGGGCGGAGGCATTTATACCAAGGCCGCCGATGTGGGCGCGGACCTGGTCGGCAAGGTCGAGGCGGGCATTCCGGAAGACGACCCACGCAACCCGGCGGTGATTGCCGATCTGGTCGGTGACAACGTGGGAGACTGCGCGGGCCGCGGGGCGGACATTTTCGAATCGACCGCTGCGGAAAATGTGGGCGCGATGATTTTGGGAGCGGCGCTGTATCCGGTCTTCGGGCTCAAGGGGATATTGTTTCCGCTCATCGTACAGGCCATCAACCTGGTCGCGAGCATCGTGGGCGTGAGCGTCGTGCACAGCCGCGAGGATGAAGACCCAATGCACGCCCTGAACAAGGGCTACTACGTCACTTCCCTGCTGGCGCTGGTTGGTTTTGCAGTGGCGATTTACTTCATGCTGGGTGCGCGCTGGTGGCTGCTGGGCAGCGGCATCTGCGGCATCATCACGTCGTTCCTGTTTGTGCGCATCACCGAGTACTACACCGAGACACGCTTCCGGCCGGTGCAGAGCATCGCAGAGGCATCATTGACCGGTCCGGCGACGAACATCATCCAGGGGCTTGCGGTGGGCATGGAAACGCCTGCCCTGCCTGTTATCGTGATCAGCGCCGCACTCCTCCTGAGCTATTACTTCGGCACCAAAGGCCTGGCGGACATCACGACGATTTCCAGCTATGCCAAGGGCATCTACGGAACGGCGATCGCCACCATGGGCATGCTGTCGTCGGCAGCCTACATTCTGGCGATGGATACCTTCGGACCAATCACCGACAACGCGGGCGGCATTATCGAAATGAGCGACCAGCCGCACAGTGTTCGCGTGAAAACGGACAAGCTGGACGCGGCAGGCAATACGACCAAGGCCCTCACCAAAGGCTACGCGATTGGATCGGCGTCCCTTGCGGCCTTCCTCCTGTTCTCGGCGTATCTTGCCACGGTTCACGACATCGTTCACCAGCGGGTGACAGCAGCGGGTGGAACTCTGCCTGAAGGCTGGACCTTCTCGAACGTAAACCTCGCTTCGGTGCCGGTATTTGTAGGCGCGCTGCTGGGCGCGATGCTCACGTACCTCTTCTCGTCGATGGCAATCAAGGCCGTGGGACGAGCGGCGCAGACCGTGATCCAGGATGTGCACGAACAGTTCCGCGACAATCCGGGAATCATGGAAGGCACATCGCTGCCCGACTATGGGCGCTGCGTGCGCATCGTGACGGGAGCGGCACTTAAAGAGATGGTGCTGCCCGGCATTCTGGCTGTCGCCATGCCGCTGACCGTCGGCTTGATCTTCCGCCACTTCGGACAGGAATTCTACCCCGGCGCGCTGCACAACTGGCCGATGATCAATGGCATGCCTGTGAACCTGAGCGGCGCGGAGGCAGTGGCGGCGCTGCTGATGGTTGGCACAATCAGTGGCATCCTGCTGGCCATGCTAATGAACAACGGCGGCGGCGCGTGGGATAACGCCAAAAAGCTGATCGAAACCGGCGCACATGGCGGCAAGCGCTCCGAGGCTCACAAAGCTGCGGTGGTCGGCGATACGGTCGGCGATCCCTTCAAGGACACGGCTGGGCCATCACTGCACGTGCTGATCAAACTGCTGGCCACGGTCACATTGGTGCTGGCCCCGCTGTTTTTATAGAGACAGGGGGAGGGTGTAGGGGCGGGTATAGAAACGCCCGCTTTTCTTTCCTCTGAAGCACAACCCCTGTAACCTCTTCCCAATGAGTTATGGCTCCAAGGTTCCGTGGTATAAGCGGTCGCCGCAGGGATGGAAGCACTTCCAGTCTGTCCCGCTTGCCCGGCTGCGTCCACTGATCATTGCCGTCTTCGTGCTCTTCTCTACCTTCGGCTATTTCGACGACATCATTGGTGGAGGAGTCTACCCCTACTCCATCCTGGTCCCGAACGTTCTCTTCAGCGGTCTCATCGCATGCACGTGGATACTGATTCTCTCTCGCAAGCCCTTCGTCTGGATCCTCTTGCTCATTCCGATTCAGATTCTCAGCCCGCTGTTCCTCGGCTGGTTGGACAGGATACTTTTGATTCACTTCCCGGCCGCGCCCGCGACAGCCGCTCTAGGAATACGGATAAATGCGATAGGGGCGATGTTTTCGATCGTGCTTTCTTACGTCTTCTTCATCCTTTTCATTCGCGGCGAGGGTAAAGAGTCCTTCAAGATCCGCAATGAACTGGAACTGGCGCACGGAATCCAGAAGACTCTGGTGCCTCCCGTGACGCTGCGGATGGCACGCTTCGAAATCTACGGCATTTCCAAGCCCAGCGAGAAAGTAGGCGGCGACCTCGTCGATGCGCTATCCCTGCCGAATGGTGATGCCATCGCTTACCTTGCAGATATCGCTGGGCACGGCCTGCAGGCTGGAATCCTGATGGGCATGCTGAAGACCGCGACCCGAACTGCCCTGCTTGAAGCCGGCGATCTGGATCCAGCGCGTACTCTGCCACTGCTGCTCGAGCGCCTGAACAGCGTTCTGCCTGAGGTGAAAGAGCCGCATATGTACGCGACCTTCACAGGCTTCCGGCTCGGCGTTGACGGCAACGTCTACTACGCCCTGGCCGCGAGCCCGCCAATCCTCCACTGGCACGCGAACCGCGCAGACCTTTCGCATGTGGAGGAGCCGCAGTTTCCGCTGGGGCTGTTGCCCGTCTCGGCTTTTGCTGGACGGCGCATGGAGACAGCGCCCGGCGATCTCATCGTCGTTGCAACGGACGGCATTCTCGAGGTGAGTAACCGAAGCGAGGATGAATTTGGCGTGGAGCGATTGAAAGACGTGATCGCCGCGAACACGCAGGCTCCCCTGTTCGAACTGGCCGGGAAGATTCTCGAAACGGCCCAGGCCTTCGGGAAACAGGTCGACGACCAGACGATTCTGATCGTGCGCTGCCTCTAGCTCAGACCGTGCACTCCACCAGACGCTGTCTCGACACGCGCGGCCTTCAGCAGCTTCGCCGTCGTGACGATCTGCCCAGTGTGCCGCTGCGTGTGATCTGCGAGATGTACGAGTAGGCCTCCAACGCTGGTGGGAAGCTGTTTCTTGCCGACGCCGCGGGGCTGTTCGAGATCGGCTGAGGCGAATGCGCGCACACGCCCGGCGGCGCGCTCCAGCCCCTGGTGAAACTCGGCGAGCAGTTCTTCGCGCGAGATGCCGGGATCGAGTTCCGTCCTGGCCGCAGTAAACTGCTCGGAGCTAAGCTGGTTGCCTTCGGCGTAGGTCAGCAGCCGGTCGAGACTCCGTGCAATATGGCGCATATGAAAGGCAATCGGCGAGAGTCCGCTGGGAGAGGCATGAAGCTCATCCTCGGTCAATCCATCCGCCCAGCGTACCGCGTCTTCACACGCGAGATCGAAGGCGTGCAGGATGGCTCGCAAAACAGCGGGCAGCTCGGAGTACGTACCGCGCAGCCAGGGTTCCGGCTGAGCGGCCGGCGGAGGAGCGGATTGTGTGGTCATGGCTAGAGTCCTTTCTTCTGCCGAAATTCTCGCACAACCACGGCTGGGTCACGATGCTCTCCGTCAACGGCCTCGTTCATCCCGCGCATATCGTCGGCTGTGATCCTTCCGGCGAGCGCGTCGAGCGCGGTCTTCATCTGTGGCCAGCGCTGCAAGGCGTCGTCGCGCACGAGAGGCACGGCCTGATAGGGCGGGAAGTAGTGCTTATCGTCTTCGAGCACGGTAAGACCAAATGCCTGGATGGGGCCATCCGTCGAGTTTCCTGCGATCATATCCACCTGGTGCGAATTGAGCGCGCGGTAGAGCAGGCCCAGGTCCATGGTGCGTGGAGGGCCGGAGAATTTGAGACCGTAGGTGCTGCTCAGGCCGGGGAGACCATCAGGACGCTGCTCGAATTCGTAGCCGACGCCCAGCGTCCATTGCGGAGTGTACTGCGCGGCCTGGCTGAGGGTGCGGAGGTTGTAGCGGCGCGCATCGTCTCCGCGAACAATCATGGCGAAAGTATTTTCGAAACCAAGCGGTGCGGCTACGGTAATGCCGTATCGCGAAGCATAGAGACGGCGCACGGTGTCGAGCACAGCCTGTGAATCTCGATTGAGCGGCTGTTTGAGAATCGCGGTGAGCGCGGTGCCGGTGTATTCGACGTAGGCGTCGATGCGTCCCGAGACCATGGCCTGCTGGCAAATGTAACTGCCGGCAAGATAAAAGCGTCGCTCGACCTTGAGATGGGATTTCGCTTCGATTTCCTGGGCGAGAAGTTCGCCGAGAATGACCTGCTCGGTGAAGTTCTTGGTCCCGATGACCGGCTCGTTGGGACGAGGCGGCCCGCAGGACGCGAGCAGCAGGCTGAATGTAATTGCGACTGCTGCAATTAGCCTCTGCGTCACTTCGCCTTCACCCGCAGCCAGCGTTCGAAGATACCCAGGACCCCGTCCGCAACGAGGGCGAGCAGCGCGGCGGGGATGGCTCCGGCGAGGACCAGCCTATTGTCCACCGATGCAACCCCGCGAAAGATGAGCTCACCCAGTCCTCCCGCTCCGACGGCAGCGGCAACGGTGGCGACGCCCACGCAGGTCACGGTTGCGGTCCGGAGTCCGGCAAAAATGAAGGAGGCCGCGAGTGGCAGCTCCACTTTGAAGAGGCGCTGCGTGCCGGTGAGGCCGAGAGCGTGTGCCACCTCGATCACAGACGGATCGATGCCGCGGATGCCCACGTATGTGTTGCGCAGGATGGGCAACAGCGCGTAGGCGGTCAGTGCGGCGATGGCGATACGGGCGGCACGCTCTCCCAGCCATGGGAGGGGCAGGAGCAGACCGAACAGCGCGAGCGAGGGAATGGTCTGGAGGATGTTGGCGACGGCAATGACCGGCTCTGCCATCCGCGGCGCGCGCGTAAGCCATACGCCGACAGGGATGCTGATGCCCGTAGCGAAGAGCATCGCGGCGCCGGTAAGCCACAGATGTTCGAGAGTGAGCTGGAAAATCTGGCCGCCATATTGCGAGAGGAACGGCGAGCTCACGACTCGTCTCCCTCGTGCGCTATCTCGCCGCGGCGGCATGCGCGCACGTACTCCTCGACCTCGGGCTGTCTCGAAGAGAGAAATTCACCTGCCGCAACATTCGCGATCAGCCGGCCCTGCTCAAGCAGCACGATACGTGTGGAGAGATAGAGGGCCTCGTCAAGGTCATGCGTGACGAGCAGAACGGTCTTCTCCAGCCGTCGCAGCAGATCGCGCAGCATGTCCTGCATCTCGGCGCGAGTGAGCGGATCGAGCGCGCCGAAGGGCTCGTCCATCAGGAGAATTGGCGGCTGTGCGGCGAGAGCGCGGGCAAGGCCCACACGCTGGCGCTGTCCACCCGAGAGCTGATGAGGATAGCGCCGGGCAAAGGTCGCGGGGTCGAGGCCGACGGCAGATAGGAGTTTATGCCCGTGCTTGCGGCTGGCTGAGCGCGGCGTACCGGAGATTTCCGGCACCATCGCCGCATTGCGTTCGACGGTGAGGTGAGGAAAGAGTCCGGTCTCCTGAATGACGTAGCCGATGCCGCGGCGAAGCTCGATCAGATTGACGTCGCGCACGCTCTCGCCGTTGACCAAAACATCTCCGCTTGTCAGCTCCACCATGCGGTTCACGGTGCGCAGCAGCGTGGTCTTACCTGAGCCGCTGCGTCCGAGAATGGCCGTCGTAGTGCCTTCTTCGACGGAGAGCGAGACGCGATCAAGCAGGACCCGCCCCTGCGGAGTCGTAAAGCTCACATCGCGAAATTCAATGGCTGCCGGCATCTGCGCTCAAAAGAGGGAAGCCGGGCAAGCTCGCCCGGCCTTGTTGGAGTCTAACTCTGTTGCATTATTCGCCCTCGGCCGGTGCGTCGGGAGCGCCCGGACTCTTGACGCGGACGACGGTGATCTTCGAGAAGCCTTCCTTGAAGTTCGGCGGACGAAGCCGTTCCGCCATCTTGTGCATGACCTCGTCGTTTACTGTTCGCTCGCGGCGGCGGTTGCGCTCCAGGCAGATTTCCAGCGGAACGTCGAAGAAGACGGCCTGCACGTCGTAGCCGAAGCTTTTCGCCATTTTGATCCACTGACGCCGTTCGTGGGGCGAAAGGTTGGTTGCATCCACGTAGTTCCACGGCATTTTGGCGATTAGGCGCGCGCGCAGCAGCGAGCGCAGGGTGGAAAAAACCAGCCCCTGGTAGCGCTGCTCCGTGATGTCGTCGAACAGGATGCTGCGCAGCATGTCCGATGAGAGCGGCGTAACGCCGCGGCGCTTGAACCACGTGGTCTTGCCCGATCCGGGCAGGCCGATGGTGAGCACCACGAAGCCTTTTGGCCCGTGAGGCTGGCCTGCGGCTTGCGGTTCCGGGGGCGGAGTCGATTGCAGTTCCGGTTGAGTTTCCACTTCGATCTTGCCCGGTTCTTCCGGCGCGCCGAGGGCGGCGGCGATTTCCGGCGAAAGCTGGGGAGCTTCCAAGACTGGCGTTGTCGCGGTTGGGGTTGCAGGCTCCATGGCTGTGCTGTCCGCCTCCGAGGTGGTTTCTTCGGCGTGTGCAGCTGCGTAAGAAGGGCGCAGGGGAGCCGGCTGGTTCGCAGGGATTTCCTGGCCGATCTTTCCTGTGGATTCCGAATCGTTCGATCCACGCTTGGGACGTCGTCTCATTTTTTCGCGCATCCATTCGCGCATAACTCAGGATGTAACACAGACGCCTGTGAGTCGCAATGCGGGGTTCCGGGTTTAACGTTCATTTTGAGTAAATTAAGCCCTCGCAGACATCGGCGGCTTGCCCCCAAATCCCCATTATAGAAATTTCTTATCCCACCATATTGACTACGGTGCTAGCATCGCTAAATGGGGGTTTGTGGCCATTGCCCGCTCGCGGCTGGTCCCCCAGATCAGCGAGACTCCACCGAAGATCTCAAAAACACACGAAGGAGAAAGCTTCCATGGCAGTAAAGGTTGGAATCAACGGCTTCGGCCGCATCGGACGCAATGTTTTTCGCGCATCCCTTGGCAACCCCGAGATTGATATCGTCGCCGTCAATGATCTTACGAACCCCGCGACGCTCGCCCATCTGCTCAAATACGACTCGATCCTGGGCAATCTGAAGAATGAAATTTCCTCTAGCGCCGATTCGATCACGGTGGATGGCAAGACGATCAGAGTTTATGCGGAGAAGGACCCTGCGAAGCTCGACTGGACCTCAAACGGAGCGCAGATCATCATCGAGTCCACCGGTATCTTCACCGACGCCACCAAGGCCAAGGCGCACCTGCAGGGCTCCGTGAAGAAGGTCATTATTTCCGCCCCGGCCACCAATGAGGACATCACCGTCGTGCTGGGCGTGAACGAATCGAAGTATGATCCGGCGAAGCACAACATCATCTCCAATGCCTCCTGCACCACCAACTGCCTGGCCCCTGTTGTAAAGGTGTTGCACGAGGAATTCGGTATCGTCTCGGGGATCATGACGACGATCCACAGCTATACGAATGACCAGGTGATCCTCGACTTTCCGCACAAAGACCTGCGCCGCGCGCGTGCTGCCGCGCTCAACATCATTCCCACCTCGACGGGCGCAGCGAAGGCTCTTAAGCTGGTAATCCCGGAGATGGCCGGCAAGCTGGATGGATTTGCGGTGCGCGTCCCGACTCCGAATGTGTCCCTTGTGGATCTGACCTTTATCGCTGAGAAGCCGGCGAGCGTCGAAACCGTGAATGCCGCCTTCAAGAAGGCAGCAGATGGCGAGCTGAAGGGCATTCTGGGCTATGAGACCGCCCAGCTAGTGTCGGGCGACTTCAAGGGTGATCCGCGCTCGTCCATCGTCGATGCGCCGCTGACGAAGGTGGTCGGCAGCTCAGTCAAGGTCATCAGCTGGTACGACAACGAGTGGGGCTACTCGTGCCGCGTGCGCGACCTGGTGCTCCTGCTCGTCGAAAAGGGCCTGTAGGAGTTACGATTTATCGCGGATTCGGTTCTCAACTGAATCCGCGCATCTGTATCCCGATTTGCCAAACAAATACGCGGAGCACTTCCCCGGGCAATGCGTCAAAATATCTCTGGATCGTCGCCTTTCGAGCCCATCATCGGCTTCTCACGTGCGGTGCGTGTGGGCAACACCGTTCATGTCTCGGGCACAGGCCCCGTTGGCGCCGATGAAGCCGACGCAGCAACGCAAACCCGGCATACACTGGAAATCATCCGCACGGCGCTCGAAAAGGCAGGAGCCCGGATGGAAGATGTGGTCCGGACCCGCATGTATCTCACGCACGTGGAAGATTGGGAAGCGGTCGGCCGGGCGCATGGCGAAGTTTTTGGCGCAATCCGTCCGGCGGCAACCATGGTTGTTGTCGCCAAATTACTCAACGCGGCGTGGCGCGTGGAGATCGAGGCCGACGCGGTCGTTGACGGGCAAATCATCAATCAGCAGGTCATTGGTAGCTAAAGCTAGGCGACGACCAAAACTGAGCACCAGGAAAGTTAACGGAAAATCATGACCAAATTATCGATTCGAGATCTCGACCTTGCGCATAAGCACGTCTTCATGCGCGTGGATTTCAACGTTCCGCTGAGCGATGACGGGCGCGAGATAACGGATGACACGCGCATCCGCGAAACGCTGCCAACTCTCGAATATGCGCTGCGCCATAAGGCGAAGCTGATCCTGGCATCGCACCTGGGAAGGCCGAAGGGCAAGGTGAATCCGAAATATAGCATGCGGCCGTTGGTAGACCGGCTGCGCATGCTGCTGGATCATCACCTGGGCGAGCAGGTGAACGTCGCGTTTTCACCGGACTGCGTGGGTGAGCTGGCCACGGAACTTTCACGGCAGCTTGAGTCCGGACAGGTGCTGCTGCTCGAAAATTTGCGCTTCCATGCTGAGGAGGAAGCGAACGATCCGAAGTTTGCAGCCGAGCTTGCGTCCCTGTGCGAGATCTACATTGACGACGCCTTCGGCAGCGCACATCGCGCCCATGCGTCCACCGAGGGCATCACGCACTTTGTAAAGAAGTCGGCCGCGGGCCTGCTGATGGAGAAAGAACTGAAGTACCTGGGGAAGGCTCTCGAAGAGCCCGCGAAGCCGTTCGTGGCCATCCTGGGCGGTGCAAAAGTATCAGACAAGATCGAAGTCATTGACAATCTGCTGTCGAAGGTAGATGCGATTCTGATCGGCGGCGGGATGGCGTACACGTTCCTCAAGGCGAAGGGGCAGGAGGTCGGTAAATCGCTGCTCGAAGCCGATAAGATCGACGTTGCAAGGGAAGCCCTGGCGAAGGCCGAAGAGAAGGGCGTGCGTTTCCTGCTGCCCGTCGATCATGTGCTCGCCGACAAGTTCGCTGCAGACGCAAAGACGCAGGTCTTCGAAGGTGACGGGCCGTTTCCGGCTGACTGGATGGGACTCGACATCGGACCGAAAACTGTGGATCTGTTCTCTAAGGAGATCGCCGACGCCTCGACCATCGTGTGGAACGGGCCGATGGGCGTCTTCGAGATGCCAGCCTTTGCCGCGGGCACAAATAAAATCGCCAAAGCCGTAGCCGCGAATCAGGATGCCGTCTCCATTGTCGGCGGCGGGGATTCGGTTTCAGCGGTAAAGAAGGCTGGAGTGGCGGAGAAGATCACGCACATTTCGACCGGCGGCGGAGCTTCTTTAGAATTTCTGGAAGGAAAGAAACTGCCGGGGGTTGAGGCGCTGACGAACAAGTAGGACAGCTATCAGTTAAGGTCGGCCAGCGAAATCCGGTCAGCCAGAAAGCGGCAAGCGAAAAAAGAATCCCAGGAAAGAGCATAAGGACAGCAATGCGCAAGCCCGTCATCGCAGCAAACTGGAAGATGTACAAGACTCCCGCTGAGGCGGAGGAATTTGTAAAAGCTTTTCTGCCTCTTGTCGCCGGCCAGACGCGGGCCGAGGTCGTGCTCTGCCCTTCTGCTACATCTCTTGCGGCCGTAGTCGCTGCTGTAAAAGATTCAGACATCGCCGTGGGCGGGCAGAATATGCACTATGCCGAGGAAGGCGCCTACACTGGCGAGACTTCGCCGCTAATGTTGAAGGCGGCCGGCGTAACACACATCATCATTGGCCACTCCGAGCGGCGCCAGTACTTCGACGAGACCGATGAGATGGTCAATCAAAAGATACTCTCCGCGGTGAAGCACAGCTTGACTCCGATCATCTGCGTTGGAGAGTCGCTCGAAGAGCGTGAGGCAGGCAAAACCGAAGAGGTGCTTCTGCGCCAATGCCAGATTGCATTCAAAGCCGTGGAGCCGGAGAGCGCCGAGAGCTTCGTTGTCGCCTACGAACCGGTCTGGGCCATCGGCACGGGCCGCACCGCGACACCCGAGATGGCTGGCTTGGCCCACTTCCACATTCGCAGCCAGATAGCCCGGCTGCTCGGCCGCAAGACAGCCGACAGCATCCGGATTCTCTACGGCGGTAGCGTAAAGCCGGACAATGCGGGGGCGCTGGCGAATCAGCCTGAGATCGACGGCGCACTGGTGGGAGGAGCGAGTCTCGATCCGGTCTCGTTTGCGAAGATCGTGAATTACTAGCCAACCCACTCAAGCCAACAGCAGGCTTGAGTGGGGCACCGACCGGATTACGGGGGAGTATGGCCGAATTTGTGCGCATCCTCAGCAAGGCCGACCTGCCCACAGAGGGCGAGGCGCGGGAGGTCGATTGCGGCGAATACCAGCTCTGCATTGCCCGGGTCGGCGGCGAAATTACGGTGATGAACAATCTCTGCCCGCACAATGGAGGCCCGCTCGGCGAGGGCATCATCGAGAACGGCAAGATCGTCTGCCCCTGGCACGCATGGGCTTTCGATTTGAAGACGGGTGTGGCAGAACACGAGCCGCGGGCCAGGGTTCCAATCTACGAGCACAAGATTGAGGGCGATGATGTGCTGGCAAAGCTGGATTGAGGTCAATCGCAGTTATTCCGAAGCCTGGTTCGGGCGAAGTTAATCCAGGAGCGTTGCGGCGCGGTTGGGATAGACGGTTAGAATCTTGTCCGTACTCGTGAGTTGAAACAACTGGAGCAGGGATTCCCGCGGAGCGACGAGACAGAGCTCGCCCTTTACCGTCTTCATCTTGCCGTAAAGCAATATCAGCAATCCCAGACCGGCGCTGTCAACGTATTCAACCCCACTCATTTCAAGGACCAGTCGTCTTACGCCGCTCTCGACTAATTTGCTGAGCGTGCTCTCGATTTCGTGAAGACGCATTCCGAGCGTCATACGCCCACTGAGGCTGACCACTGCACTTACAGCGTTGACTCGCTCGACTTCTGCGTCCAGGAGCATACCTGACCCTCACACACCCCAAGCTTACAACAGGGGCGGCGATGGGCTGTTCTGCCCGGGCCGCAATCGCATCCACGGCCGGATGAGATGCCGTTCTCTGCCTTCACTGGCCACCCGCTTCCCTGCTACGCTCAGAACAGAATGCCTGACGAGGCCCCAGCGACTCCGAAACCCCAGAACAACGCCGGCCTGTGGTGCCCCAATTGCGCGCGAGTGGTCGACGACCCCCTGGTGTGCGGAGACTGCTCGGCTGTCATCTGTCGCATCTGCGGAACGCCGCTTGAATCGGCTGACGAGTTGGCTTTTGGCTAAGAAAGTGCCGTCGAAAGCCGCTGGACGACCCGCTCGCCAGGCAGTTCCGGTTCCAAGACAGGCGCAGGGATCCCCTCCGGTTACCATCAGCGGACGCTGGCTGGCCTGGGCGCTGATGATCGCGCTCTCGATCGCCGCGGTCTGCGCTTATGCGTCGCTGTGCCTGCTCTTCTACCAGGGACAATGGCAGATGGTGCTGCACCCCGCGAGGATCATCACCACAACGCCCGCCTCGCAGGGGCTGAAGTTCGACGACATCCGCTTCGACTACACCGAGACCGGATCGGCGCGCCTTGACGGCTGGTGGATTCCAGCGGAGAAAGATGCGCGCTGGAGCAAGAGCGTACTGCTATATCTGCACGGAGGTTCGGGTTCGCTTTCGGACTGCTTAGACGACGTTGCCACACTGCACTCGCTAGGCATCAATGTCTTCGCCTTCGACTACCGGGGGTTCGGACGCAGCGCCGGGCCCACTCCGCGCGAGAAGCGCATAACGGAGGACGCCGAAGCCGCCTGGACTTATCTCACCGACACGCGGCATATCGATCCGAAATCGATCGTCGTCTACGGAGCAGGCGTCGGCGCGAGCCTGGCGGCAGAGTTGGCGGCAAAGCATACTCTCGCTGGATTGATTCTGGAGGGGCCCAGCGAGCCGGCGCAGAGGATCATCGGTGCCGATGCCCGAGCTCGGATAGTTCCCGGCTGGCTGATCACCGAGCGCTTCGATCCAGCCGAGACACTGAAAACCCTTGCTGCACCCAAACTTTTCCTCGACCGCAGCGGTATGAAAGCGAGGACCAAAGAGCTTTACCAAATGGCGGCCTTTCCGAAGGAGTATTTTGAATTGAAGCAGGGCGGCTATGAGCCAACACTGCGGCGTTTCTTCGACGAAATATTGCCGTAGTATTGCTAAGACGCAGCGCTTGTCATAGAAATTGCAAGGGAGAATCGAATGTTCAGTTCGATTGAACGGATCAAGCCGTTGGCGGCGCTGGTTGCCCGCCTGGTATTGGGCGTAATCATGGTGGTGCACGGCTCGCAGAAGATTTTTCCCCGCGGCGCGCTATACCAGTTCACGCAGTTTGTCGCCCACCTGGGACTTCCCTATTGGCTTGGCTACGTGGCCGCCTTCACCGAGCTTTTCGGAGGCGCGTTGATCATTCTCGGCCTGCTGGTTCATCTGGCTGCCTTAGGCGTGGCCATCGACATGGCCATGGCGATCATCAAAGTCCATCTCCATCACGGATTTACCGGCGCCGGCGGCTACGAGTTTCCACTCGCCTGCTTCGCTCTGGCCGTCGTTCTCATGGGTACCGGCCCTGGGTATATCGCGGCGGACGGGTATGTCTTTCGAGGCCGTGCTGGGCGATAAAGGGCCGATTTGCCGAAGGAACCTCAACCGTGAGCGAGAAACTTTCATATAAATATGAGCAAAGTTCACTCACTTTTCATCTCCCGCGCCGTTTTCCGCCCTTGACAACCTTCGTCAGAAGCGACTACCTTAGCAATCGGAAGGGGTAAGTGCTAACGGGCCACCTGGTCCGGCTTACGGCGCGCTCCTCACCGGACTAACCAAGTCCATTGAATTCAGCACTAAGAGCCCGCGGGGCGAACCCCGCGCGAAGGAGAAGCAACGCAATGGCAACTGCAACTGCATCCGTAGCGACCACCTTTACTCCGCTCCACGATCGCATCCTGCTCAAGAGGATCGACGAGGGTGAGACCGTCCGTGGCGGCATCATCATTCCCGACAGCGCCAAGGAAAAGCCCCAGGAAGGCGAAGTGATTTCCGTAGGCAAAGGCAAGTCGAACGACGAGGGCAAGGTATTTCCTCTCGACGTGAAGGCTGGCGACCGCGTTCTGTTCGGCAAGTACTCCGGCACCGAGATCAAGATCGACGGCGAAGAGTTCCTGATCATGCGCGAAGAAGAAGTCCTCGGCATTCTCAAGAGCAAGTGAACTAGCCGGGACTGCGCGTCCAGCGACACGCGGCTTCGCCGCAAAACAGATTCTTAAAACCGGGAGCAAAGGCTCCCCTGTTGTAAGGAGAATTCAGAATGGCAAAGCAAATTCTGCATGGAGAAGATTCCCGCCAGGCAATTCTGCGCGGCGTGAATACTCTCGCTGAAGCGGTAAAGGTGACACTCGGTCCCAAGGGCCGCAACGTGGTCATCGAGAAGAAGTTCGGATCGCCCACGATCACCAAGGACGGCGTGACCGTGGCCAAGGAAATCGAACTCAAAGATTCACTAGAGAACATGGGCGCGCAGATGGTGCGCGAAGTGGCCTCGAAGACCTCGGATGTGGCCGGCGACGGCACCACGACCGCGACGGTGCTGGCGCAGTCCATCTACCGCGAGGGCGTAAAGACGGTTGCCGCGGGCGCGAACCCCATGGCTCTGAAGCGCGGCATCGACAAGGCTGTTGAGGCCATCGTGGGTAAGCGCGATGAGAACGGTGTTGTAGTGGGCGGAGCGCTTTCGAAGTTCTCGAAGCCCGTTACCGGCGACATGATTGCGCAGGTCGGTACCATTTCCGCCAACTCCGACTCGACCATCGGCAACATCATTGCCGAGGCGATGAAGAAGGTCGGTAAGGACGGCGTCATCACGGTCGAAGAGTCAAAGACGCTCGAGACCCTGCTTGAGGTCGTCGAGGGCATGCAGTTCGACCGCGGCTACCTGAGCCCCTACTTCGTGACTGATCCGGACCGCATGGAAGTATCGCTCGAAGAGCCTTACATCCTGATCCACGAGAAGAAAATCAGCTCCATGAAGGATCTGCTTCCTCTGCTCGAGCAGGTTGCCCGCAACGGCAAACCGCTCATCATCATCGCGGAAGACGTTGACGGCGAGGCTCTTGCGACCCTGGTGGTCAACAAGCTGCGCGGCACGCTGAATGTGGCCGCCGTGAAGGCTCCCGGCTTCGGAGATCGTCGCAAGGCGATGCTCGAAGACATTGCCAAGCTGACTGGCGGCAAGGCCATCACGGAAGATCTGGGCATCAAGCTCGAGAACGTGAAGATCGAGGACCTGGGCCGTGCGAAGCGCGTGACCATCGACAAGGACAATACGACCATCGTCGAAGGCCGCGGTGAGCACAAGGCCATCGAGGGCCGTGTGAAGGAAATCCGCAACCAGATCGAGAAGACCACCTCCGACTACGATCGCGAGAAGCTCCAGGAGCGGCTTGCGAAGCTGGTTGGCGGCGTGGCCGTCATCAAGGTGGGCGCGGCAACCGAGACCGAGATGAAGGAAAAGAAGGCTCGCGTTGAGGATGCCATGCACGCAACCCGCGCCGCGGTCGAGGAAGGCATCGTTCCGGGCGGCGGTGTGGCCTTTGTTCGCTGCGTTCCCGAAGTGGACGCGCTCGTCAAGACCCTCGAAGGCGACGAGAAGATCGGCGCTCAGATCATCCGCCGCTGCCTCGAAGAGCCATTGCGCCAGATCGTCGGCAACGCCGGTGAAGAGGGCGCTGTGGTGGTCGGCAAGATCCACGAGCACAAGAACCCGAACTACGGCTACAACGCCGCTACGGGCGTCTACGAGGATCTGGTGGCGGCCGGCGTCATCGACCCCACCAAGGTTACCCGCACGGCACTGCAGAACGCAGCTTCGATCGCTGGACTCATGCTCACGACCGAGGCGATGGTCGCCGACATCCCCGAGCCCAAGCAGGCACCTGCCGGCGGCGGTCACGGCGGCGGCATGGGCGATATGTACTAAGCCTGGACAGCTACTAACCGCAACAACCGAAAGCCCCGCAGCGATGCGGGGCTTTTGCTGTCGCTTTGAAGCTGTCCTTCAGGCAACTCTGACCTTTGAAGCATTTGAAGGCAAACCAAAGACTCGTTGCCCGCTTCGATACCTCTTCTCTTCATCTGTCTTGAGCCAGGCCAGCCCTGGCTTGTTGCATCCTTTCGTTCCACATACAACTCCGTTGTTTGGAAAGCCAACAGGGAAACGGGGATGATCAACGTACTCAGGCAATACTTTGGCCTTGGGTTTATCAGAGCTTTCGCACCGAATCAGCATAATGACTCACCTCCTTTCGGAAGGATATCACAAAGTCTTTTGACAGATAACTTATCTTACGATACATTGAAGGGCAGATGTGGAGGCTGGTCTATGACGACACTAGAGAGAACCAGATCGAAGTTCCTGGTAGCCGACCAGGTTTGGATCGCGACAGCTTTGCTGCAAAAAGAACATCCCCGGCGCACAGAATTCAGTGTCAGTGAAATCCAGGAGCGCGCCCGAAAAGAGGGTTTCCTAGACGAGACAACGAATACGTTTTACGTCCACGCCAATCAACATTGCGTGGCAAATCGCATGCCGAATCCAGGAAATCATCGAATGCTTTTCGAGACTGAGGGTGGGCATCGACGGCTCTATAAGCCGGGAGACACTTGTAAGCCGGGGCGTACGGGAAAGATCACACCAGAGAAAGACTCCATCCCGGCAAAGTACCTTTATCTGCTCGACTGGTATAGCGAATGGACGAAAAGCGCATCTCCAGCCCGCCGTTCCATGGATCCTCTGCTTAGGCTAAGAGGTTCTGGAAAGGAGATCTGGAAGGATGAACATGCTGATGAGTATATTCGACGGCTCAGAGAGGGCTGGGAATGAGCCGAATATTCTGGGACAGCAACCTGTTCGTCTATTTATTTAAGGATTACGGGAAGCATTCACAGGAAGTCGCCGAATTAAGAGAAAAAATGTTAGAGCGTGGCGACCAACTCTTGACCTCCACGCTAACCATAGGAGAAATACTCACGAAACCTCAAAGTCTTGGGCAGAGTCTGGCCTGTGAAGAATATGAAGATGCCATTCGCTCAACGGCGATCGTGGTTGATTTCGATTTGTCCGCTGCACGCAACTATGCCAAGTTGCGCGGACAAATCAACCGAAAAATACAGCCACCAGACGCCATTCAACTGGCCTGTGCTGCGACAGCTAGAGTGGATTTATTCCTGACCAACGACAAGCACCTGCACAATCTGCGAGTTGATGGGATTCAGTTCATCGTCTCCGTCGATCGCGCGCCAATTTAGCGGAAGTTTTCGCGGCAATGGTTTTCCTCTGCTACAGCGCACCACAGAGCGTTACACAACTAATACAAACCTCCCCACCACATTTTTCTTCCCGCCGCGTCTAAACAATCAAATACCTGTTGATCATTGTTGACGCTGCTGCGTTCCGCAGCTGTTTCTGCACGCCTGTTTGGCCAAATACGCAAAAGGTTGACCGGTCTGACGTTTGCCTCAAAGGCGCGTCCGGTCCCCACCTTGCGGGCGATGAGCTGTCGAATCTCCTCCAGATTTCGTCACGCCACAGCTATTAGAACTAGAACAATCGCAAGCTCCGCAACCATGAAAGCCCCGGCTTGGAAACCGGGGCTTCTTTTTCGGGGTAGAAGAGCTCACACAGACACGTTCAATTGTTCCAGCAGCTTTTCCAGGTCGCTGGTGGGCGGCAGACAGGAGGCGCCTTTGCAGACGACGGCAAAGGCACTTCCGGAGCGGAGTTCCGGCAGATGCGGTAGCGTTTCCGCGAGGACCGGGGGCAGATTCTCAGCCGTTACCTGATCGGGATGAAGCACAACCACCCCCTTGTTGACCGCATAGCGCGCCCTGGCTGTAGCCGCGAGGCCCCGCGCTTCCATTCCTTCCCCGATCACCACCACCTGGATCGGCGGAAGCAGCAGCAACTCAAGTGCCAGCCCGTAGGTGCCTGCATACAGGCCGAAGTGCTCCACAATGCCGGCAAAATTCTCCAGCGTGTCTTCCCCCTTCTCGCGAAAATCAGCGCGTCCGCTGAGCGCTTCGAGACGCAGCAGCGCGGCTGCCGCGGCGGGGTTGCCCGCGGGCGTCGGCGTGTCCTGGAGAGGCTTTCTTCGCGCCGAGAGTGCGCCCAGCACCGCATTCTTAGTGATCTCCGTATCGAAGAATGCCCCGCCGGTCGAGTCGTAGAAGCGCGCGATCATGCCTTCGCCGATCTCGAGGGCAGCATCGTAGTACTTTCGATTCCCTGTCGCCTCCCACCCGTCGAGCAGCGCGTGCAGCAGGAAGGCGTAGTCATCGAGCACGCCCGCAAGGTAACGGCCCTGAGCCGCGTTTTCCGAATAGGCAATCACGTGCGCCAAGCCGCGTTTCTGTTCCCAGCCTTCATTCAGCAGTCGATCGAGCGTCTTCAGCGCAAACTGGCGCGGCTCGGCCAGATCGAGTACGCGCGCGGCGTCGAGGTAGGCCGAGATCGCCAGCGCATTCCACGATGTATAGATCGTCTTGTCGATGTAGGGCGTGGGGCGTTGCGCGCGAGCGGCGAGAAGCTTCTGCTTCGCCGAGGCCAGTTCCCGTTCCGCATCGTCGGCACTCATGCCGGCACGCTTCGCAGCTTCCTCAAGGGTGAACTTGCGGTGCAGAACGTTCTTTGCCGGATTGTGGTGCATATCGCCCAGCTCGCCGATGTCGTAGAACGGCCCCGCCACGGCCATTTCCGCTGGAGTCAGTACTGCCGCCGCTTCGTCGCGCGTCCACGTAAAGTAGTCGCCATCGTCGTCGAGCGACAGGTCGGCGTCTTGTGAGGCGTAAAAGCCGCCGCGCGCGCGGTCGGTCATGACTTCGTCGAGCCACCGGATAATGTCGCGAGCTACCTGCGCTGCGTCCGCATCGACAAAAGTCTGGAACGCATGCACGTTGTTGCCCAAAAGACCTGCATTGTCGTACAGCATCTTTTCGAAGTGCGGAACCACCCAGCGCTCGTCGACCGAATAGCGATGGAAGCCTCCGGCAAGCTGGTCGTAGACTCCTCCGCGCGCCATTTGTTCCAAAGTGACCACAGCGGCCTGGTGCGCGGCTTCATTACCGGTGCGGCCGGCCACGTCGATCAGCAGATCGATCGCCGCCGGATGCGGGAACTTCGGCTGAGTCCCGAAGCCGCCGTAGCGTGGGTCAAACTGCTTCACTGCGCTTTCCACCAGCTTCTCGACGATGCCGAGCGAGAGCGAGCCGGTGCGGCCCGCGAATGTCTCGCCATGCTCGATCGCGTCCAACACGCTTGAAGCCGATTCCAACGCCTCCTGCCGCCGGTTCTTCCACACGTCGGCCATGGTGAGCAGCACGCGCTCAAAACCGGGGCGTCCGTAGCGATCGTCGCGCGGAAAATACGTTCCGCCAAAAAACGGTTTGCCTTCTGGCGTGAGTATGGCGGTGAGCGGCCAGCCGCCCTGTCCACTGATTGCAGAGACGGCGGCCTGATAGCGGCTGTCCACGTCGGGGCGCTCGTCGCGGTCTACCTTTACGGCAATGAAGTGCTCGTTGATGACCCGAGCCAGAGCGGCGTCCTCGTAGCTCTCGCGATCCATGACGTGGCACCAGTGGCACCACACCGCGCCAATATCGAGCAGGATGGGTTTATCTTCTTTGGCCGCAAGGTCGAAGGCTGCCGCGCCCCATTCGTGCCAGTGGATTGGCTGATGCAAAGCAGAGCGCAGGTACGACGAGGCCGCTCGGTCGAGAGAATTCCGATGATCTGACATTCAAGTAAGAGTCTAATGCCTGCGGCTCGCCGGCGGGCGTCACGCTGAAGCGGTAAGGGACACCGCTCGCAAGAATTTTGCGTAACAGGTTGAAGTAACCAGAAAGAACACCCCCGAAAACATCGCCCACATCCAAAAATTGACGAGACTCACTCCGTCGTGGTCCAGGGTGGTCCATACATGCGCACGCGCCGCCATGAGAACAACTCCAAAGCCCGTACTGGCTGAGATCCACAGTCCACGGTGCCGAAGAATCCAGTTTGCTGAAAGCATCCACGCCATGGGCAGCAGAAAGAATCCGCAGAAGTAGAGCGCCACAGCAAAGGTGAGCACAACCCACAGAGCCAACGTCGAGCCAAGTTCGGTTGCGAGCAGGCGACCATCCGAGCCGGTGACCCGAATCGCCTCTAAAATTTGAAAGGGCATAGCCGCGACCAGCCCGGCGATCCAGCCAAAGAGCGAAGCCAGCAGCGCCTTGCGGAAGCGGACCCGCAGACTCACGCTTCTCCGGTCACCAGGCGCGCGGCGATGTCGGTGTACAGGTCGATAGCCTCCAGCAACTCGCGCTTGGCCAGCTTTTCATGAGGAGTATGCGCCACATGAATCGACCCGGGCCCAATCAGCAGCGGCTCGCCCCACTCCGTGAGCCAGGGGACATCCGTTGTGAATGCCGCCACCATCGAGGGCTCGCCTTCAATCTTGCGGAAGGTCATGAAGGGGATCTCCAGCGTGAAGTCGACCGTCGCCAGCCCAGCGACCGCGTCTTCGATAGCCTTGCGTGTCTCCTCGGACGGCCCCACCAGTCGGATCATCAACTGCGCCACGGCGTGATCGGCAATCACGTTGGGAGCGCGCCCGCCCTCGATCAAGCCCACATTCAAGGTGCTGGGCCCGATCTCCGGATTCACCGGCAGCGGCAGTGCCAGCACCCGGTTGAGTGCCTGAATGAGCTTGTGTGTCGCGCTCTCACCCAGCTCAGGATATGCTGAATGAGCCATCTTTCCCGTCGCGCGAATCTCTGCCCGCAGGGTTCCCTTCGAGGCCAGCGCGATGCGATTATCCGTGGGCTCACCGTTGATCAGGAAGCGGCTGCCGCGCGGATTTCTGTTGGCTATCTTCGCGCCCGCCGAGTCACGCTCCTCGCCGACAACAAAGAGCAGTCCAGCCTTCACGCCCCGCTCGCGCAGTCGCTCGGCCGCAGCAATCTGCGCGGCGATGATGCCCTTGGCGTCGCACGCGCCGCGTCCGTAGATGAACTCATCATCCTCGCTCGACGCAATGAACGGCGGAACTGTATCGGTGTGCGTGGAGAAGACGACATCCGGCGTCTCGCCGGCGATGTAGGCATAGATGTTGAGCCGTTCGCCGGCGCAGCGGCTTTCACGATCCTGCTCGACTGGCATGGTTTCAACGGCAAAGCCCCGCCCGCGGAGAAATTCCGCGAGAAACTTGCCGACCACGCATTCGTTGTAGGTGATGGACTCGATGTCGATGAGACGCCGCGTCAAATCGATCGCGTCGAAAGCAGCAACGGGGGCAGCGGCGGGATTCGTGAGGTTCGCGCTCATCGAATCCCAGCATACCTGACACGATGGAACGGGCGTTGGAAGGATCCGTCCGTTCTAGTTGCCTGTCTTGCGCTCCAGAATTCAGCGGTTCGTCTCGTTTCCGGCAGGAGTCTCCTCCTTCTCCAACTCGACCAGAGTATTGGCGTTGTCCTCGAGAGAGTAACGAACTGTGTTTTTCGCCTTCTGCCCGTCATTCGCAGTGATGTCTTCCGCGGGAACAAGAGCATCACCATCACGGTACATGCGGGAATGAAAAGTCAGAGGGCCGTCCTTTTCGACATGGTACTTTGGCGAGCCGACAACTAGCTCGATGGACCAGGTATCGTCCTTGCCTGCCGCGTTCCGATGTGTGCGCTTGAAATACCAATGGGTGCCCTCGTAGCGGATGACCGTTTCACCGCAACAGGAGGATGGGCAGCTTCGAGCTTGCTGCGCTTAAGGTTGAGCTCCCATGTCCCGGAAAATGAAGGTATCGGCGCGCTCTGGGACGATGCGAGAGAACAAAATAGCCAGAAACTCAAGACAAATGCGCAAGCCGATCTAGACATGACCGGGATTGTAACTGAGGAGCAATCCAAGTGCGGCTGGGCCAGTGCTTACAATTGAAGAGGCCATGCAAGAGACCACAAGACCCTCTGTAAGGACGATCGAAGACCTTCGAGGCCCCGAGGGCCGGCTCGAAGCTCTGCTCAACACCGGCGCGCCCGATGCGAAATACGCTGTGCTCGTATGCCACCCTCATCCGCTGGGCGGGGGAACCATGCACAACAAGGTTGTCTACCACGCCATGAAGGCGTTCCAGGGTTTCGGCCTGCCGGTGCTCCGCTTCAACTTCCGCGGGACCGGATTGAGCGAAGGCGAGCACGACCACGGGCAGGGCGAGCAGGACGACGTGCGCGCAGCGCTCGACTGGCTGGACAACGAGTTCGGCCTGCCGATATTGTTTGCGGGATTTTCCTTCGGGTCTTACGTCGGACTACACGTTTGCTGCGGTGATGCGCGCGTGAAGGGCCTGGTGGCCCTGGGGCTGCCAGTGCACGCCGCGGGGCGCGACTATCGATATGACTTTCTCTCCGGCTGCGAGCAGCCGAAGCTGTTCGTAAGCGGAACGCGCGACCAGTATGGCCCGACGCTACAGGTAGAATCGGCAGTGGCGGGGGCAGTCTCGCCCAAGGAACTGGTCTGGATCGAAGGAGCCGACCATTTTTTCGCAGGTAAACTGGATCGGGTGCAGGACGCCATCCGCAACTGGTGCGAGGCCCACTTTCTTACTTCGGCTTTCCAATGACTTCTCTCGACGCGCTCCATACCGATGCCGCTGCGATCTTCGATCACGCTCTCAAGGCGTGTGATATCCCCCAGGCCTTTGACCGGCACCTTCGCTTCGAAGGCAAGACCCTCATTCGGCAGTCGTCGCCCCTGCTCAAGCCCATCACCATTCCTTTCGATCCTTACAAGCGGATCATGGTCATCTCCTTTGGCAAGGCCGGCCTGACCATGCTCAACGCCCTGCTGGAACGCCTGCCGCCCAAAATGCCGTTTCGCGGCGTATGCTCCGCGCCCGAGATCCCCCGGAAGCGCACGTGGCGCATCCGCTACTTCTCGGGTGGCCACCCGCTGCCCAACGAGGATTCCCTGGCGGCTGCACGTGAGGCGCTGAGGCTGCTCAAGCACGCGCGCAAGAACACCTTCGTCTTCTTCCTCATCAGCGGAGGCGGGTCGGCGATGCTCGATTTGCCGCTTGACCCGAAGATCTCGCTCGATGACACGATTGCCTTTCACGAGACGCTGGTTGCCTCCGGCGCAACCATCACAGAAATCAACACCGTGCGCAAATACTTTTCCGCCGTAAAGGGGGGCCGGCTCGCCCAGGCCGCGCCCGAAGCAGAAAAGCTTTCCCTGCTTCTCGCCGACGTGCCGCTCAAGGACTTGGCCGCGGTCGCCTCGTCTCCCACGCTGCCCGACCACTCCACGCCGCAGCAATGCTTTGAAATTCTTGAGCGCTTCCATCTGCTCGAGAAATTTCCGCAGAGCGTCCGCGAATATTTCGAAGGACTGCATCTCGACTCCGCGCCTCCTCGCGATTCAAAGGAGCAGGCCTTCACGCACGCGCAATTCGACACCCTGCTCTCGAACCACGACTTCGTCAACGCGGCCCGCGATCATGCTCAATCGCTCGGCTATAAAGTCGTGATCGACAATAGCTGCGACGATTGGGATTACCGCGACGCCTCGCGGTATCTGCTCAAGCGGTTTCACGAACTGCGGCGCGAATTTCCCCGGCTCTGCCTGCTTTCAAGCGGCGAAGTGACCGTGAAACTCGATGGCCCTGCCGGATGCGGCGGGCGCAACCAGCAGTTCGCCCTCTTCTCGGCCTTCGATCTCGCACAATACGCCGGTAGTCCGATGGTCGTGCTCAGCGCAGGATCGGACGGCATCGACGGCAATAGCCCGGCCGCCGGCGCCATCGCAGATCCTACGACAATCTCTCGTGCGCAGGCCTTTCACTTCGATCCCGAAGCCACGCTCAAAGAATTCGATACCTGTCCTCTGTTCACCGCGCTCGGCGACACGGTCGTGACCGGCCCCACCGGCAACAACCTGCGCGATCTGCGGATTCTGCTTTCCTCAAAGTAGCCGACTTCCCCTTGCAAAAAGCTGAACCCGAGTTGCCCGTCATGCGTAAGAACAGATGAAGCGGAGGAGGCGTCGTGATTCCCTTTATTGAGCACTGGATCGGTTATGCCTGGCTGGCATTCATTGTTCTCTGGTTTCTTGCCGGAATCGCATCGAAGCGCAGCGTCCGGACACAGACCAGTAGTTCTCGACTCTTTCAGGTAGTGCTGATCTTCATAGGTGCGATGATCTTCAACCTCAATCGTTGGTTTGTCAGCGGATGGCCAACCTTGCCCATCATACCCCGCGAAACTCCCTTCATCCTGGGCGGCGCGATCATTACGATTGCCGGGATGCTCTTTTGCGTTTGGGCCCGAGCCATCCTCGGAACCAACTGGAGCGCAAGAGTCACGATTAAGGCGAATCACGAACTGGTTCGTCAGGGACCCTACCAGATCGTCCGCCACCCCATCTATACAGGCTTGCTGATCGGACTGCTCGGCACGGCCTTTGTCTATGGATTCGCGGGGTGCTTCGTGGGGGTCCTGGTGATTGGCTTCGCCTTCTGGCTGAAGTCCCAGACCGAAGAGCAGTTCATGGTGCAGCAGTTCGGCGAACAGTATCTGCAATACAGGCAACAGGTGCGGGCGCTGATCCCATACATTCTGTAACTGCGACTGTTACTTCAACGCCACCCGCGCGGCATGCAGATGTTGCAGCGGATAAACGTTCGTTTCGTGCTCCTGCAGCGCCTCGATCCCCTCCGCAGCGGCACGAGCAGCCGCAATCGTCGTGATGGTCGGAATCCGCTGTGTCACAGCCGCTCGGCGAATCGCTTTCTCGTCGAAAAACGTGTCCTGCCCATGCGGCGTGTTTACGATGAGGTTGATGCGTTCGCCCTTGATCAGGTCCACGACATTCGGGCGGCCTTCCTTCACCTTGTAGACGCGCTCGACGACAAGCCCCGCGCGTTCCAGCACGTTGGCCGTCCCCTCTGTCGCCACAATGTGAAAGCCAAGCTCGACGTATTGCTTTGCCAGATCGACCAGTTGCGTCTTATCGCGGTCATTGACACTGAAAAAAACTGTTCCCTTCAGCGGCAGGCTCTGACCGGCCGAAAGCTGCGCCTTGGCAAAGGCCTCGCCGAAATTGTCGGCCACGCCCATCACCTCGCCGGTCGATTTCATCTCTGGACCAAGAACGGTATCGACACCCTGGAATTTATTCCAGGGAAAGACCGGCGACTTGACGTAGTAGTAGGCGCCCGTCTCAAGATCGCGGCCCGAAGCCACCTGCTCCGGCAAAAGCTCGCGCAGCGTGCGGCCGGTCATCAGTCGTGAAGCGATCTTGGCCAGCGGAA
>Ga0209040_10000698_pt1 | contig 26095 bp, 26 predicted proteins | sample BogFormECP12_OM3_FD_188240 | JGI IMG/M metagenome (GOLD analysis project Ga0209040, IMG submission 188240) | Bog forest soil microbial communities from Calvert Island, British Columbia, Canada - ECP12_OM3 (SPAdes) (version 2) | ecosystem: Environmental > Aquatic > Freshwater > Wetlands > Bog ... | reverse complement strand
GCCGGCGAAGCGCGGTTATGGCTCAAGAGACGCCGATTCAAATTCCAGAGCCTGTGACGGCGCCGTCCGCGCCGGACGATGCAGTAGCCGCACCGCCAATCGAGGATCCGCAGGTGCTTCCCGTCCCTGCGTCTGCGCAGGCGCTCGGCGAAGAGAAGACGCGGCCCGACGACGCGGGGTTCAGTGGAGAGGCGTTCGCGGCCGCCGTGCGCGACGAGGCCATACGATTCGCGGCGATCGCCGTCGCACGCGCCTTGCGCGAGCGGCTGCGCGATCCCGACGTGCTGACGGCGTACGTCGACAGCGCACTGCGCGCGTGCGGGCGCGCCCAGCGCCAAGTCGTGCGGCTTCATCCCCACGATGCGAACGCATATCGCGCGCAACGAGGGGTCGAGGTCATCGCCGACGCCGGCTGCGCCCGGGGCGAGGTCCGTATCGAAGCGCGCGGCGGCGAGGTCGGAGCGACGATCGAAGAATGCGCCGAGCTGCTCGCCCGCGCGGCGGCGCATGCGTGAGACGAGCGCGAAGCGCCTTTCCCATCACCTACGCGCATGCCGACGGATTCGTGCGTCGCGGCGAAGTGCGCCGTGCGCAGCGCGATTCGATCGACGTCGCCGGGCCCGCGCTCTCGCCCGGCGACGTCGTCACGATCGCTCGCGACAACGCGCTGCCCGTGCTGGCACAGGTCAACGCGGTCGACGGCGACGGCGCGCGCTGCACGCCGCTTGAGCCGGTAGCCGGCATCCGCACCGGTGCCCCGACATGCTGCGACGGCGGGCGTCTCGGCGCGTATGTGGGAGCCGCGTTGCTCGGGCACGTGCTCGACGCGTGGGGTCGCTGTGTTGACGGCGCCCGCGTCCCTGGCCGATCGATCGCTCCGCTCGATACCCGGCCAATTCCGCCGGCGTCGCGCGTGCCGATCGAACGGGTGCTGCACACCGGAGTCGCAGCCATCGACGCGTTCGCCACGCTCGGGCACGGCCAGCGGGTGGCGCTGGCTGCCGGAGCTGGAGTCGGCAAGACCACGTTGTTGCGCCGTATCGTCGAGAACGCCGACGTGGACGCGCGGGTGGTCGCGCTGGTGGGCGAACGGGGCCGGGAGCTGGAGGAGACCGTGCGGCGGTTGCGCGCCTCGCCATCCTGGTCGTCGACGTCGCTCTACTGCGCGACCTCGGAGACCGGCGCGCTGGAGCGCTTCACGGCAGCGCGCAGCGCCAGCGCACAAGCGCAGCGGCTCTGCCGTGATGGCCGGCGCATCCTGCTCGTCGTCGATTCGCTCTCGCGCGCAGCGACGGCATGGCGCGAGCTCGCGCTTGCCGCGGATGAACCGTTGGCGGCACGCGGCTACCCGCCATCGCTGGCAGCTGCGCTCGCCAAGCTCGTCGAGGTCGCGGGCGCGCGGCGCGACGGCTCCATCAGCGCCGTCTACACGGTCCTCGTCGAAGGCGACGATCCGACCGAACCCGTCACCGATGCGGTGCGGGCGCTGCTTGACGGCCAGATCAGTCTTTCGCGACGCCACGCGGATGCCGCACGCTACCCGGCGATCGACGTCTTGCGCTGTCTCAGCCGCGCCATGAGCGATATCGTGACCTCCCAGCACCGGGCCGATGCCGAGATCGTCCGTCACGCGCTTGCGACGCTTGAGAACGCCGACGACCTGCTCGCGCTGGGCGCGTACAAAAGCGGAAACGACGCATGGTTGGACACATGCGTCGCGCTGCGCGACTCGATCGAAAATCTGATCTTCGACGGTGCCGGCATGCGTGAAGACCCGGTAGCTGTGCTTGCGGCGATCGCCGTCGAACTGCGCCGCGCCCCTCGACGATCCGCCGGTATCGCGTGATAGAGCTGCTGCAAGGAGGTCAGGCGAGATGAACATGGCACCCAACGACGTCACAGGCATGCCGGAGCAGCCGCGCCGTACTCTTCCCATCGCCATGCGGCCGTGGCCGCCTGTGCCCGCCTCGCCGAGCTCGGCGTGGCTTGATCCGCAGGGCACGCCGGCCGACAGCGTGCCCGCTCCGCCGGCCGCGCAGGACGCGTCGCCCGAGCTGAGCCTCTCGAAGCTCATCGCGCAGCTCTCGCGGCAACTGAAATCGATCGAGCAGACCTTCACGAAAGCGCTGCAACAACTCGCGAAAAGCGTCGAAAGCGCTCCGTCGTCGCCGTCGTCAAGCGCTGCGGCGCCAAGCGGCACCGCGCCGCGCGGCGCGAATCCATACGATGGGATGATCAGACGCACCGCACAGCGACACGATCTCGATCCGGCGCTCTTGAACGCGGTCATCCGTCAAGAGTCGGGCTTCAACCCGCAAGCCCGATCAAGCGCGGGAGCGATGGGGCTGATGCAGCTCATGCCGGACACGGCAAAGTCGCTCGGCGTGACCGATGCGTTCGATCCCGCGCAGAACCTTGAAGGCGGCGCGAAACTCCTGCGCGGTTTGATCGATCAATACGGCGGCCGGCTCGATCTCGCGCTTGCCGCCTACAACGCCGGCAGCGGCGCGGTCGACAAGTATCATGGCGTGCCGCCGTTCGCCGAAACCCGTAACTACGTGCACGCCATCCTCGACGACTACAAGGCCAGCGCCCTGCGCGCCTGACCCGGCGCGAACGCACTTGACAGAGCGGCGCGCCGCGGGCTAGACTTATCGAGAATGATTCTCGATAAGGTTCGGCCATTCGCGGCCTCCGGCGCGCTGGCGTTTGCGGTACTTTGCGCGGGCTGTTCGTCTCAAAAGCCCGCCGCGGAGCCTTCGCCGGCAGGCAGTCGGCGCGTCCAGGCGGCCGCCACGATCTCGACCATCCAAGCGCTGGCGCAAGCCGTCGGCGGCGATAAGGCCGATGTCATCAGCATCGTGCCTATCGGCGCATCACCCGAGACCTACGATCCGTCGCCGCAAGACCTCGTGGCGCTGGCGAATGCTCAACTCATCATCAAGAACGGCGCCGGTCTGGAGCTGTGGCTCGACAAGGTCCTGCGCAACGTCGCCAAGCCGGGCACCAAAGTGATCGTGCTATCGGATGGCATGCCGGTCGAGGGGGCCAAAGCCGCAGGCGAGCCCGGCAACCCGCACCTGTGGCTGGATGTGACGTACGCGCAAGTGTACGTGCATAAGATCGCGGCGGCATTGCGCGACGTCGACCCGCCCAACGCGGCATACTACAGCGCGAATGAAACGCGCGAGACCGCGCGGCTGCGCGCGCTCGACGCGTGGATCCGCGAACAGATCGCGACCATCCCGCAAGCCAATCGCACGATGCTCACGTTCCACGATGCGTGGTATTATTTCGACCAGCGTTACGGCTTGCGCGACATCGGAGCCATCGAACCATCGCCGGGCCAGCAGCCCTCAGCGGCGTATCTGTCCGCGCTCATCGCGCAGGCGCGCGCCAATCACGTGCGCGCGGTGTTCGCCGAGCCGCAGTTCTCGCCCAAGCTCGCGCAGGCGCTCGCCACAAGCGCCGGCATCAAGACGGTGAGCGATCTCTACGACGATACGCTTGGCACCACGCCGCAGCTCCAGACCTACGAGGGGATGATGCACTATGACGTCGACACGATCGTGCAGGCTTTGAGATGAGCGAACTCCACGAGCACGACCACACGCACGTCGATCCAGCGGCACCGGTCGCGCCGCAAGATCACAGCCACGCGGTCCCTGCCGTTGCGCCGCATCTTCATCGACACGCCGATCACCATCCCGCGCGGCACCAGGCGGGCAAGGCCCCGGCGGGCACGGCGATCCTGTGCGAGGGCATGTGCGCGGGCTATTTCGGCCGCGACGTGCTCGACGAGATCAGCTTCGAGGTCGTGCGCGGTGAGTTCGTCGGCATCATCGGCCCAAACGGCTCGGGCAAGTCGACGCTGCTCAAAGTGATCGCCGGTTTATTGGAACCGCAGTGCGGATTGATCGAAGTGCTCGGCGCGCCGCCCGGCCATGGCCCGGGCGTCGGCTACGTGCCGCAGACCGAAGACGTCAATTGGTCATTCCCCGTCACGGTCTTTGACGTCGTGCTCATGGGCGTCTACGGCAAGCTCGGGCTGTTCCGGCGCCCCGGCGAGACCGAAAAGCGCGCGGCGATGGCCGCGCTCGAAGAAGTTGGCATGGCCGATCACGCGGCATCGCAGATCGGCGAGCTTTCCGGGGGCCAGCAACAGCGCGTGTTCGTCGCGCGCTCGCTCGTGCAGAACCCGCAGCTGCTGCTGCTCGACGAGCCGATCGCAGGCGTCGACGCGACCAGCCAGCATGCGATCTTCACCCTGCTCGAGGAGCGCAAGAAGAAGGGCATGACCATCGTCGCGACCACGCACGACCTCTCGTGCGTCGCCACCTGGTTCGATAAAGTGCTGTGCCTCAACCACCGCGTGATCGCATACGGCCCGCCGACCGAGGTGCTCACCGATGCGACGCTGTCGGCGACGTTCGGCAGCCACGTGCTCGTCATCCCCGAGGCCCAAGCCGCCGTCCGTTCGGCGCAGCTCTAGCCCATGGACTGGTTGCTCGCGCCGCTGCAACAAGAGTTCATGGTGCGCGCGCTCATCGCGTCCACGCTCATCGGTCTGGTGTGCAGCGTGGTCGGCGTGTACGTGGTGTTGCGCAACCTTTCGTTCATCGGCGACGGCATCGCGCATGCGTCCTTCGCCGGCATCGTGATCGCATATCTGTTCAAGGCCAACTTGTACGTCGGCGGACTCATCGTGGCCATCCTCACCGCGCTGGGCATCGGCGCCATCAGCCGTCGCTCCGAAGTCTCGACCGACACCGCGATCGGCGTCATGTTCACCGCCGTCTTCGCGCTCGGCGTACTGCTCATGTCGCGTGCGCGGAACTATATCGTCGATCTGCAGGACTTCTTGTTCGGCAACGTCCTCTCGGTCGACCGCACCGACATTTTGCTCGTCGCCAGCCTCACGATCGGCGTCCTGCTCGTGATCTTCGCGCTGTACAAAGAGCTGCTGTTCGCGTCGTTTGATCCGCTCATGGCGCAGGCGAGCGGCCTGCCGACGACCGCGCTGAGCAATCTGCTGCTCGTCATCCTTGCGGTGACCATCGTCGTGTCGCTTCAGGCGGCGGGGATCGTGCTCGTCGCGGCGCTGCTGGTCACGCCGGCCGCGGCGGCATATCAGCTGACCAATCGTTTCGGGCCGATGATGGCCACCTCGGCGTGCATCGGCGTCGGATCGGCCGTGGTCGGGCTGTATGCGTCGTATTATCTCAACGCCGCATCCGGGTCCACGATCGTGCTCACCGCCACGCTGTGCTTCTTCGCAGCGATGGCGCTCTCGCCCAAGCGTCGCTCGCTGCTCACGCAGGTGCTCGAAGCGCGCCGCCACGCGCAGCAGGAGCAGGCGGCGCGATGAGCGCGACCGAGGTCGAAGGCGCCGTCCACACCGAGCTCGCCCGCGCTGGCTGCCGCATGACGAGCCAGCGCAAAGCCATCGTCGGCGAGTTCACGCGCCTGCGACGCTACGTGACGCCGCAAGAGCTGCACGAGCGCCTCGCGCGCCGGCATCCCGGCGTCGCGTTGGCCACCGTCTACCGCACCCTCGAGGTCCTTGAGAAGATCGGGGCGGCCGCGCGCGAGCCGGGCGACCACGGCGAGGCGTCGTATCTGTTCTGTCCGCCCGCGCAGCATCACCACCACGCGGTGTGCGTCGAGTGCGGCAAGGTCGACGACGTGCCGTGCGGCTCGGTGGACCGCTTCGCGCGGACCCTGGCCCAGCAGCTGCGTTTCCAGCTGCGCCGCCACCGCCTGGAGTTCTACGGACTGTGCCGGCGTTGCGCGCCGGACGAGGCTCACACCTAAGAAACCTTCGGCAGGCGGTGCCGGCCCCGATAGTTAACCATGGTTGACGTTAGCCATGGTTAACACAGGACAGGACCGCTCGCCCGAACGCGCGCGACAGGACTACTGCAAAGCCATCCTTCAGCTCGGCGACGGCCAGCCCGTCAAGCCGGCCGACGTCGCGCGCCGGCTCGGCGTGTCGCGCGCATCGGTGAGCAAGCTTGCGCGCGATCTGCAGCGCCGCGGCTACGTGCGCGCGCTGGGCGGCGGTCAGTTGCAGCTCAGCGCCAAAGGCGGCAAGCTCGCGCTCGCGGTGGTGCGCCGCCATCGCATCGTCGAGACCTTCTTGCATCAGGCGTTGGGCGTGCCGCTGGAGCGCCTTCATGCCGAAGCCGAGCGCATCGAGCACGTGATCTCCGACGACGTCGCGAAGCGGCTCGAGCACCTGCTCGGCCACCCGCAGTTCGACCCCCACGGCGATCTCATCCCCGGCACCGGTGGAAAGGGCCGCCGCGACGGGCCGCTCGCGCAAGCACCGGTCGGCCGCACGATGCGCATCACGCGCATCGCGGATCGCGACGCACGCGTCGTGCGCGCGCTCTCGCGTCACGGTTTGCTGCCCGGCTCCGATGTGAAGATCCTGAATCGCACGCCGCGCACGACCACGCTGCGCGTGCGCGGCGCCGAGGTCACGCTCGCAGCTGCAATCGTCGACGCGGTGCTCGTGGAGCGTACCCGCCGTGAGTGACATCGCCAGGCCGGCGGAATTCACGGAGCTCGACGCCCGCGATGAACAACTGCGTTCGCTCGATAGACAGCGCGTCGCGCAGGCGCGCGCGAGCCACCGGCCGCTGTGGCTGTTCTTCTTGCTGGCGGGCCCCGGTATCTTGGTCATGCTGGGCGAGAACGACGGCCCGAGCATGCTGTCGTATGCGACGACCGGCGCGGCCTACGGCATCGGCTTCTTCCTGCCGTTCATCGTCCTGACGTTCGCGATGGCGTTCGTCGTGCAGGAGATGACCGTCCGGCTGGGCATCGCGACGCGCTGCGGCCATGCCGAACTGATCTTCGAGCGCTTCGGACCCTTCTGGGGATATTTCTCGATGCTCGATCTCGCGATCGGCAACATCCTCACGCTGATCACCGAGTTCATCGCCATCCGGGCCGGGGCCGCGTATTTCGGCATCTCCGCGCCGATCGCGGTCGGCGTCGGCGCGGCGCTGGTGCTCCTCATGGTGAGCGCGCGGCGCTACTTCACCTGGGAGCGCGCTGTGCTCGTCCTGGCGGCGTTCAATCTCTTATTCGTGCCGGCCGCGATGTTCGCGCATCCCGACGCGGCGGCCGTCGCCCGCGCTTTCGGCACGTGGAGCCCGCTTGCAGGCGGCGTGACGGCCGGCTTCGTCACCTTGCTCATGGCCGACGTGGGCGCGACCGTCACGCCATGGATGATCTTCTTCCAGCAAAGCGCCGTGGTTGACAAAGGGTTGACTGCCGCTGATCTGCCGCAAGGCAGATTCGACACCGCGCTGGGCGCGCTCGTGGCCGCCGTGGCGGCGATCGCCGCGGTCCTGGCAGCCGTGCCGTTGTTCACGCACCACGTCGTCGCGTCGACGTTCGCCGGCGGCGCTGATTTCGCGACCGCGTTGCACCCGTACATCGGAAGCGTCGGGGCCGCGTTGTTCGCGCTCGGCATGATCGAGGCCGGGCTGGTCGCGGCGATGACGATCTCGACCAGCTCCGCCTATGCGGTCGGCGAAGTGCTGCGCGCCAAGCACAGCCTCAATGCGAGTTTCTCCAGTGCACGAGCGTTCTACGTGTCCTTGGCCGCGTCCGTGGCACTCGCCGCCGCCGTCGTGCTCATCCCGCACGCGCCGCTGCTGGCGATCACCATCGCGGTCAACGTCATCGCCACGCTGCTCATGGCGCCGGCGCTGCTCTTCCTGTTGCTGCTGGCCAACGATCGCGAGGTCATCGGATCGCTCGCCAACGGTCCGAAGAGCAACCTTATCGGCGGCGCCATCGTCATCGCGATCGCGCTGATGGGCAGTGCGTACGGGGTCATCACCGTGTTCCCGCAGGTGATCCCGAAGTGAACGGTACACCGCGCTTCGGCCGTCGCAAGCTCAGCCCGGGGATAACGGCGCTGTTGTGGGTGCTGCGCATCTACGTCTTGATCGCTGTGCCGCTTGTCGTGTACGCATTCGTCAAAGCGCTTCACTAAGACAGGCGCGCATCGCGGGCGCCGCGAATGACGCGCCCGATGTCGAAAAATCCAACGCCGGCGCCGGTCGATCCAACCGGCCGCATCATGACGCTCGGCTTCGGCGTGCTGGTCGTCGTCGGTCTGATCGCGCTGATCGCGCTCGCGGTCACGCATCGCAACGCCCCGGTGGCGCTCGGGCCAGCGGCGACGGCGACGCCGACCGCGACGCCGCTGCCGCGCCCGGCCGAGACTCCCGGCATGCATTTCAAACCCCAAGGGCATCCGGGCCATGACAAGACCGATCCGAAGCAACCCGGGGTCGCCACGTTCGCGTACAACTCGGATCCGCCGACGTCCGGGATGCATTTGGAGCAGTTCTCGCCCCTGCTCATCAACGCGACGCCGCTGCCGAAATATCTGCAAGTCCATCTGCTCGAACACGGCAACGTGCTCATGCAGTACAACTGCAAGTGCCCGGACATCGCCGGCGCGCTCGCGCAGATCGCGTCGAGCTACAACAACCAGCAGCTGTCTCCCGGCGAGACCCAGCTCTCGTCCGATGATATCCAGCGCATCGAAGAATACGGCAAGGGCGTGATCGTCGCGCCGTACCCGCCGATGAAATACAAGATCGCGCTGACCGCCTGGACGCGCCTGGAGCCGTTCGATTCGATCGATCAAGCCAAGATGATCCGATTCATCAACGCGTACCTCTCGAATACGACGAACGCAGCGCAATGATGAAGACGATCGCGCGCGCCGCCGTGTTCGCCGCGCTGCTGCTCGCCGGTCCTCTGCTGCTGGGCGGCTGTTCCAAGAGCGGCGGCGGCGACGCAAGCCCACCATCCTCATCCTCAGCCGCGGCGCCCAGCGCCGCGTCGGCGAGCACCGCCCCGCAGACGATCACGTTGCAGTTCCTTGGCACGCACTATCCGTCCCAAGGCCATCGCCACTTCGACGAGGGCGAATCGACGAAGTTCGCCTACAATTCGGATCCGCCGACCTCAGGCCCGCATAAAGAAGCCTTCAGCACGTCGTTCAACAACGCGACGCCGCTGCCCGCATACGTCCAGGCCCACCTGCTCGAGCACGGCAACGTGCTATTGCAGTACAACTGCAACTGCCCGGATATCGCCGGCGCGCTCTACCAGATCGCGTACAAGTACGACAGCCGGCTCATCCCGCCGGATCAACTCCAGGCATCACCGGCGCAGGTGCAGGGCGCGGAGGAAGCCGGCGAATCGGTCGTGGTCGCGCCGTACCCGGGCATGAAGCATAAGATCGCGCTGACCGCATGGACGCGCCTTGGCACGCTCGACACGCTCGATCAGGCCAAGATCGAGTCGTTCATCAACGCCTACCTGCACAACCAGGCGAACACCGCGCAGTAGCGCATCCAAGCGAACGCGCCATCACAGGATGGGCGCGGTGATCTGCCCGGTGATCTGCAGTCCGCGCGCGTACTGCGTCGTGTTGAACCCGTTATTGAGCTTGATCAGGTATTGGTTGTTCGTGATGTTGGTCGCCTGGATCTGATAGCCGAGCCGTCCGCGCGATGCGAAGCGTCCATACGACGCGTTGAGCGTCCAGTGCGCCGGCAGCCGTCCTTGGCCGTTCTCGAACTGCACCGGGAAACCGCTGCCGTATTCGGTCTGCAGGCTGGCATACGTCGAGCGGTCGGGCGCGAAGCGCCAGGTGTAGCCCGCATTGAGCGTGTTGGTCTGGTCGTGGTCCTCGAGCGCATAGCCATTCGCACCCTGGAGATCGGCGGGCGAGAACAGAAACGTGCCGCCCGAGATGCCTGACGCGAGACTTTGCGAGAGACCATAGGACAGAAAGTAGCTGTCGCCGTTGCCCGGGGTCTGGCCGCTGAAGCTGAACTCGACTCCCTGTGCGCGACCCGACGTCGAATTGAAAATCGTGAAGATCGGCGTCGAGCCGATCTGCGTCGTGTCGAGCACGTTCGCCACCGCACGCGCCCAGTAGTTGACGTACCATTTCGCCGTCGGCGTCATCTGATGCGAGAAGCCGAATTCGTAGATCGAGTCGGTTTCGGGTTTGAGGTCGTAGACCGGCAGGCCGTTGCCGCCGCTTATGACGACCGCAGAGCGGCGCGTGTCCTCAAGCGCCGGCGCCGCGTAGAGCCGGCCGTAGTAGACGTGCAGCGTGTCGCTGGGATTGAGGGCCTGCGCGTCGATCTCGATGCGCGGGCTCACCTGGTTGCCGGACGTGAAACCCGTGGAGCGATCGTAGCGCAAGCCGACGTTGGCGCTGAACACCGGCGACAGGATGCGTTTGTCTTCGGCGTAGATGCCAAAGTTGGTGCCCGTCTGCGCGACGTTGTCGTCGAAGCGCTGCTGCATCCCCATCGAATCGATGAACTGGATGTTGAACTGGCTTGCGAAATTTTCCGTGTAGGCGGTGAAGCCCGTCTTGATGTTGTCTTTGGGGTCCGTGCGGAACCATGCCGTGGTGAGGCCGTAATACGTCCCGACCCGGTCCTGGAACGTAGATGCCATCGCCGCGCTGGCGAGATCGTTCACAGGATCGGGAAAGAACTTGACCTGCGTGCGGTTGTACCACGGCGCGATCTCAAGGTAGCCTTGTCCGTCGGCGCTTAGCCGGTTGAAGATGATGTTGGCGTATTGGTTGTACTCGTACTGGTTGTCGTCGGTGCCGGGCGGCGAGAAGCTGACGCTGGAAGGGTCGGTATCGATCGGGATCTGGAACGTCGCCAACTGGTTGGAGAAATGCAGCGCCCACGAATCGCGCTTGTCGGGCTCGTAGGTCAGGCGCATGAACTCATTGCTCGAACTTGCGGCGTCATGCACGGGCGGATCGGGCGTCGGTGTGTCGAGGCCTCGATCGCTGCGTTGAAGATTGAGCGAGACGTATGCCTTGAATGCCTCGCCCCCGAACAGATCGCTGATCTGCGTGCCACCGGATGCGTAGTTGCCGCCGGTCAGCACGACATCGCCGCCATTGCTCGACGGCCGCTTGGTGATGATGTTGACCAGTCCGCCCATGCGGCTGCCGCCGAACTCCGCTGGGAACGATCCTGTGTAAACCTCGAGCGAACCGACATCGCGCGGATCGAGCACTTCGGAGAACGACGATGACGTCGTGTCCGGGACCGGCACGCCGTCGATCTGATACGAGATGCCATGGAAGCCGCGCGCCACGGGCTCGTCGTACGAGAACGGCACCACGCCCGGCACCGTCTGCGTCACGTGCGCCAGCTTGAAGTTGTCGGGGAGCGTCTGGATCATCTGCGGCGTGAGCACCGTGACGCTCACGGGATGCCCGGCTTTGGCGACCGCAGTGACCGTGGCGAGCGTCTTCTTGGAAAGATGGAAGTCCAGCACGACGGCGCTGCCGCTGGTGACCGTCGCGACGCCGCTCTGCGCGCCGAGACCGGCGGCCGTGACGGTCACGGTGTACGTGTCGAAGGGAAGGCGCGGGAAGACGTATTGGCCGGCGCTGTCGGTGGTCGTCGTCTGCTTGCTGCCCTCGCCGCTTTGGGCGACGACCGCGGCGTGCACCACGGGGTGTTGCGCATCGTCGACGACAGCGCCGCGGATCGCGCCAAGCGTGCTAGCGGCAGCCGGAGCGAGACAGTCGATGGTCGCCATCGCCGCGACCAGCGCGATGCACGCCAAGAAATACAAGAAAGAAAAACGCATGGAAAGGCCTCCACCGAGTAAGGTGGCGGCCAAAGGGCGGGAAGCCGGTTTTGGCCGCCTATGCTACAAGGGCAGCGCGAACCGGAGGAGGACGGCTGGCGATGTGGCGCGCCAGCAGCGGTGGGGAGGTGGTCTGCGCGCGCAGCGACAGGATGCGCAGCGCCGGAGCACAGTTCACGGGTGCCGGCTGAGCGAGCCGGCCGATCACGACGAGGACGAAGCTCGCGATGTCTGCGACGCGCTCGCAGGCCGCGCGCGCGAACGCGCGCAGCGCCAGCGCCAGAACGGCACCGACCGCGATGTGGACGAACGGAGCGCTCAAGTGACCGGGGCCGAAGATCGCGCCGAGGCCGAAACCATCGTACGACGAGAGCGCCTGTTCGGACAACTCACCGACCGTGAGCGATGTGAGCTGCAATCCGACGACGATGGCGACCAGCCGGCCCGGCGATATCGAGCGCACGGCATCGAGCGCGGGCAGCAGCCAATCGGCGCCGTCGAACTCGTCGCGGACGCTTTCGATGATTCCGCGCGCGATGAACAGCGCCGACACGAGCAAGAGGCCGAAGGCGATGTACGCGAACGGCGTCTGCAGCGAGTGGCTGTACAGCGCGCGCACCGTGCCGAACAGGTGCGCGGACTCGATGTGCAGTTGCAGCGCGTGGCCCAACAGCGACGCCATCAGCGCGATCGCCCCGATGAGCAGCCAGCAGACGTCCCGGCGAGCCATTTGATATTATACGGCTAAGCGCGAGGTGCTACCTCCGCCGACCCCGCGAAGCGGCTTCAGCCGATTCTCAGAAAGCCTGTGGCCGCCCTCACGCGCCGGCCTTGCGAGCGGCCTCCAGCAAGCGCGACTCCGGCATCTCCCCGCTGCCGGCGAAGACGATCGTGCCCTTGGCGTTCACGATGTAGATCGTGGGAAAACCATCGAGCCCCCACGTCTGCGCGACCTTGAGATCGGGATCGAACGCCGACGGCCACGTGATGTTGAAATACTTGTCGAACTGATCCACATCTGCCTGACTCTCGGCGACCGGGCTGCCTTCGGTCGAACCTGCACCATAGGGCGAGCCGGTGACAGATACCATGCCGAAACGCGACTCGGGCAGCTTGGCGCGCAGCGAGCGCAACACGGCCGTCATGCGTTGGCAATGCGGACACCACGTCGCGAACAGCTCGAGCATGTACGGCTTGCCGGCGAATGTGTCGTTGCTTATCGGACCGAGCGGCGTCTGCAAAGAAAATGCCGGCGCCAGGCTGCCTTCCTTGTGCGGCGGAGGCACCGATGGGATCGCGTTGGGCGCGACCGCCGCGCTGGGCAGCTTGTGCATCTGCGTCCACGCGTAGATGATGATCGCGCCGACGACGAGGACGCCGAGAACTATCGGCAAAATGGTCCGCAGCGGCATACCGCTTGGTGCCGTGTCTGAAGGTCGTGTCGATTGCCCCGTCTTCAAATCGTACCTCTCGTCGCGCGCATCATCGTCGGCCTGGTCTTCCTCGCTGCCGGCGTGCTCAAGGTCGGCCACGCGCCCGACCTCGGCTCGACGATCGTCGCCTTCCGGCTCGACCTGCCGCCGTGGTTCGTCGGCTTCTCGGCGATCGCTCTCCCGCTGTTTGAAATCGTGCTGGGCCTGTACCTGCTGCTGGGCTGGCAGCTGCGTATCGTCTCAGTCGTCTCGGTCGCACTGCTGCTCGTCTTCATCGCGGCGCTCGCGTCGGTCGTCATGCGCGGCATCCCGACGCCGTGCGGCTGCTTCGGACCGCGCGAGACCGATCCGGTCACTTGGTGGACGGTGGTCCGCGACGGCGCCGCCCTCATCCCCGCCGGGTATCTCGTGTGGTGGTCGTGGAATGAGAAACCGCGGCCCGGTTGAGCTGCGGTTTCGCGGTCACTCCTGAGTGGTCTCGTTACTTGAGCATGTTGATGGTGTCGGGCCCGATGCCGTGGACCTCGAGAATCGTCTCGCCTTTCGCTTGCGCGTAGTGCGGCAGGTTGGCGGGTACTTCGACGTAGGATCCCGCCGGCAAGGTGAGCATCTTCGCAGCGTCTACCTTGTCGCCGACGCCCACCATGAACGTGCCGCTTAAGACGGTGACCTGTTCGCTTTGCGGGTGCGTGTGCGGCGGGAACTTGAAGCCGTCAGGCAATTTGTACCGTATTGCATATTGGCCACCGGCCTTGTCGGGATCACCCCACAACGTCGCGGACTCAAGACCGGTCATTCCCTTGACCGGTTCCCACTTTACGTTGTCCGGCTGGACGATGACCGGGGTGTCCGCCGACCACGCGATTGTCGCGCTCGTCGCTAGGCCGATGACCGCCGCCGCGACGGCGAGTGCACAAACGAGAAACTTGTCCCTTTGCATGAGTCCTCCTCAGAAGAGAGAGGCAGGTGGGCCGCACGCTTCGCCACCGCCCTTCCGACTCCTCACGCCTACCATAGATAGCGGTGCAATGTCTTCACCAAGTCGTGGACGTCCATGTCCTCGATCGGATACATCGCTTCGGATGAGTTGTCGGGCCCCACGACGATCACTGAGCTGGTGTGGGCGAAGGAATAGCTGGCGCCGGGCTGCTCCGGCGGTATGCGCACGGCGTCGGCACCGAAACGCTTCATGGCGGCGCGCACCGCAGCGGTCGATCCGCCGAGTCCGACCATGGGCGCTTTGAAGAGCCGCACATACGCGCCGAGCACCCGTGGGGTATCGCGTTGCGGATCGAAGCTGACGAAAACCAGCCGCAGCCTGCGAGGCTGGCCAAGCTCGTCATATGCCCGTGCCATCTTGCTGAGGGCTGTCGGGCATTCATCCGGACAGTGCGTGTAGCCGAAGTACACGACTTGCGTCACGTCGGGCTGCTTGGTGATGACATAATCGTGATTGTCGATGTCTTTCAGTGGTGGGTCCGCGATCCCCATCGACGCTTGCACGGTGCCGCCCCTGAGCCAGACGTTCAAGGCATTGCCGCACGCGCGAAGCTGAGGTATCAGCGCATAGGCGCACAATGCCATCCCGACGAGCAAGACCGCCGCGCCCCCCAGGACGATGCGCTTTTCCGCCGCGTCAAACGACTTCCAGGCCGCCAAGCTCATTGGCCGGCGCCGATACGCACGCCCATGACGAACGTGCGTCCAGCAGCGTAGTGGTTGCCCTGCGCATTGTCAAGCGTGATCCAGTACTGGTTGTTGAGCAAGTTGTCGATCCCGGCCCACAGCGCTGCATTGTGACCAAGGCCAAACCCCTTTTGCAACGAGAACACCGTGTGCGGCGTGTACTTGCAAAAACCGGGCGTGTCGGGCGGACAGGCCGACGAAGAGAGGCCGCTGCCGTATTCCTCGTCCATCGAGAACCACCCGCCGCGCGTGTCGTTGAAGACCACGCCGGCCGTGGCGCCCCAGCGCTGCTCGTGGTCCGCCGGCGTCCAGTCCGTCGGCGAGCCGAAGCACGGGGCTAAGAGCTGTGTCTCGCAGCCCTTGTTGACCGAGTACGTATGGTTGAAGCTGACGTACCACTCGCCGTTGCGCACGAGCCGCTGCTGGTAATACGCGGATTGCGTCGCGATGCGGCCGAGTTGGTAGTTGATGTCCTGATGCAGCAGCGTGACGCCCACTTGCGTGTCGTCGATCAGATCGGTCGCGTTCTTCTGCATGATGCGCAGTCCCAGGTCGCCGGCGCCGAGCGGCAGGTGCCCGCCCATCTCATAGACCGAGTCGCGCTGCGGCTTAAGGTCGAACTGCGCCGGGTTGGGCTGCAACGGCAGGTTGAGCAGGAACGCCGCATACGGCGACACGTTCTCGAACGAGAACGGCGTGAAGAACCTTCCGTAGTAGACGTAGGCGCTGGCCCGCGCCGAGAACAGCCGCGTGAACTTGATCCGAGGGCTGAACTGCGTGAAGCCCTGATCGAATTGCGTCGAGAAGACCTGGAACGCGGTCCAGCGCAGCCCGTAGTCAAGCTCGTACCGCGGCCCCATCTGCCAGCTGTCCTGGAGAAACGCCGTCTCCGTGTGGCCGACGTTTGGCGCGTTGTCGATGACGGGATACGGTGCCAGCGGCGTGGCGGGCGCGAGCAGCGGCGACAAGTAGTTCGCCGGCTGCAGGATGATGTCGTAATACTTGGGGACATCCGCGATGTCATATGACGCTCCCCAACGCACGGTGTGCACCCGGCTGCTCAGCGCGTAGTCGATGTTGGCGATGTAATCGTACGCCGTGCGGTTGTCGTATAACGAATAGCCGCACGTGGTCGTCGTGTATGCGGGAATGGAGAACGCGTTGAAGCAGTCCGTCGGTGCCCCGCCGTTGGCGATGTTGACGTTCACGCCGTAGATCCAGTCGTCGACAGGGTCTCCGAAATCCCGGATCTGCGAGCGTTTGTATCCGCCGCCGAACGAGAGCTCGCCGCGGTCGCCGATCGCGTGGCGAAACTGGAGCGCGGCGAACGTATCGTCCTGCGTCTCGACGTCATCGGTACTCGCGGGCTGGCCGCCATTGATATCGAGCGGGATCTGGAACGTGCGGTATGCGTGCGTCACCGTCAGATTCACGAAGTTGGCGCCGCCCTTCCCATACGGCAACGTGTAGCGCAAGAACTGATTGGCGTTGCTGGCTTGGTTGTTGACCGACACCGGGTTAGGAGGATCGAGTCCGCGGTCCGTGCTGCCGTTCTCGACCGCCAGCACGAGCGATCCCCGTCCGACGCGATCGTGGTAGCCGAGCGTCGCGTCGTACGAGGCGAAGGATCCGCCTTGCATGCTCAGCCAGGCGCCGGGTGCCTGCATGCTGAGCGCGTTGCGCGTGCTGATGTTGAGCACGGAGGCGAAGCGCTCGCCATATTGCGCCGGATACGCGCCCTCGAGCACGTCGACGAAGGCGATGTCGCCGGGGTTGAACTCAGTGCCCATGACGCGATTGAGCGCTTGCGGCACCGAGACGCCGTCGACCACGTAGTTGATGTCGCCGTGATCGCCGTTGATGTGCACGACGCCGTTGGCGCCGCGTGCCGCACCCGGCAGTTGGATGAGCATCTCCGGCAAGCTTCCTGCCGATGGGGTACGGCTCAAGATGGTCGAGTTGATCGTCAGGTCCGTTCCGGACGCGCGAACCGGCGCCGTGCGCAGCGCGCTCGCGTTGACCACCGCAAGTGTTTTCACACGCAACTCGAGCGTAACGGTCGCGCCGCTGGCCGGCAGGTCGACGGTCACCTTGCCGCTTCGACCGCTAGCCGTCGCACTCAGCGTGTATGTACCGGGCGACAGGGTGCTGAACCCGAATGAGCCTTGCGAATCGGTTTTCGTCTTTTGTACGACGTTATTGCCCGTCGCCGTGACGGCGGCGCCTGCGACCGGCTTGCCATCCGCAATAACTCTTCCTGCGAGATAGGCGCTCGCGGCACGACTCGTGACCGGCGCCGCGACAACGGCGGCCAGCGTCAGCGCCGCGCACAGCGCGCGGCAGAAGCGAATAGACATCATGATTTCCTCTCGAACGCGATAGAACGGCGCGGCGGTTGTCGCGGCCGATCCGACGATACGACGGTCCTTGGGTTATTCGACCGTCAGGCTATCGAGAGGGACGGAGGCGGGCGGTTATAGAGCTGGCTGAACCAGATGAAGCGTGGCAAGCCGAGGACGGCGACGTTGCGGGTCGCGATCAAGGCCTGCGGACGCGAACTTGGCTGCACGAAGAAGGCGGCGATCGCGGCTGCGATCGTCGGCAGGCGCCGGCCGATGGCGCGCCCCGCGAGCGCCATGAGGAAAACGGTGAGAATGGTTCCCGCGATGCCCGCGCCGATGTCGTGGCCGCAGAACGGGCAGCCCTCGCCGATCTGGGTCGTCAGGCCGATGCCGAACTGGAGCGCCGCGGTGAAAGCGTAAAACGCGCCGCGGCCGCGGAAGGGCAGCGATTCGAGGCCGACGTGCAGCTGGCGTTTGAGATCGCGTCCGCTGCTGGAGCTGCGCCACAATGCGACGGCTTGCTGCACCGCGACGATAGCGCAGACGAGCGCGGCGATGCCGAGATACAAATGTTTGGGCGACAGCGCGATGCTGTCGGCATCCGGGCCCATCGCGAAGAACTCAGAGGCGATGTGCGCGACGATGCTGCCCAGACCAACCAGACAGAGGTAGACGGGCATGAGGCTTCGCGTCGCGTTGTCGCCCGGGCGTGCGCGCATACCCATTATATCGTCACGGCCGGCTCGTCATTTCAGTCCGGTCTTATTGATAATCAATCTCAATAAGTCCTCGTCACTGCGTGGGTCGGGGCACTTCGCTCGCCGCCGCGAGCAGACCGGACTCGAGCCACATGCCGCCGTCGGCGACGAGCACCGCGCCGTTCACATACGACGCATCGTCCGAGAGCAAGAAAGCGGCGGCGCGCGCGACTTCGTCCGGCGTCTCGAGCCGGCCCAACGGCACGCGAGCGGCGATGCGCGCGCGGATCGCTTCTGTTGGGAAGAGCTTCTCCGCCGAACCCGGGGTATTGACCACGCCCGGGCACAGCGCGTTGGTACGGATGCCGTACCGGCCCCACTCGACGGCGAGCGTCTGGGTCAGCGACACGACGCCGGCTTTGGCGGCGGCGGAGTGTATGGTCCCCGGTCCGCCGGTCCACGCATAGGTGGCGACGATGTTGAGGATCGCGCCGCCTTTGCCGCTCGCGATCATCGCTTTGCCCGCCGCGCGCGAGCAATAAAACGTGCCGTTCAGTACGATGTTGATCACCGCGTTCCAGCCGTTGGGCGAGAGATCTTCGGCGCGCACGATGAAGTTGCCGGCAGCGTTGTTGATGAGGCCGTCGACGCGGCCGTGCCGAGCCACGACGCCGTCCACCAGCGCCTGCACCTGCTCCGGCACGCGCACGTCCGTGGGTATCGCTTCGGCCGCGCCGCCGGCCGCCGCGATCGCTGCGACCGTCTCCGCAAGCGGTTCGGGGCGACGCCCTGCCACGATGATGCGTCCGCCCAGCGCCGCGAGGTGCTGCGCCATCGCGCGGCCCAAGCCGGTGCCGCCGCCGGTGATGATGATGGTCTGGCCGGTGAAGTCGGGCATCACCCGCCATTTGACGAAAGCGGGTGAAATCATGGCGCCCACCAAAACTGCGCGGGCATGGACGCCGCAGTCGCGCCGAGGAGATACGCGAGCGGAGAGCGCGTCGCGCTCTTCTTGCCGTGCTACGGCGATCTGATCTTCCCGGACGTCGGACGCGCCATGGTGGCGCTGTTCGCTCGGCTTGGCGTGCCGCTCGACTATCCGCTCGAGCAGACGTGCTGCGGCCAGCCGGCCTTCAACGCGGGTCACAAGGGCGAGGCGCTTGCGGTCGCGCGCCGTTTCGCGCAGGTCTTCGACGGCTACGACTGGATCGTCGTCCCGTCCGGCTCGTGCGGCGCGATGTGCAGGGTGTTTTATCCGACGCTCGATCCTGCGCTTGCCGGCGTCGGCGCGCGCGTGTTCGAGCTGTCGACGTTCTTGGTGGATGCGCTCGGCGTCGTGGACGTCGGCGCGCGCTTCCCGCACACGATCGTCTATCATGACGGCTGCCACGCGCGCCGCGAGCTCAAAGTCGGAGACGCGCCGCTGCGCTTGTTGCGCGCCGTCAAAGACGCGCGCCTCGTCGATCTGGGTGCTCCGGACGAATGCTGCGGCTTCGGCGGTCTGTTCAGCGTCAAGTTCGACGAGCTCTCGGCCTCGATGGGCGAAGCGAAGTGCGCGAACGTGCGCGCGAGCGGTGCCGAGGTGCTCGTCTCCGGGGATTCGAGCTGCCTCATGCAGATCGGCGGATTGCTGGCGCGCGATCCCTCCACGCGCACGATCCGCACGCTGCATCTCGCGCAAGTGTTAGCGGCGACATGACGCGCTACGACAAGCGCGCGGTGCATGCCGACCTCACGCACCCGCACGGTCCGCTGGGTCTGCCGCAGACGATGGAGCGCATCGTCGCCGACAAACACGCAGCACAGACGCAAGTGCCCTGGCAGGAGCTGCGCGCGCGCGTCCACGCGATCAAAGAGTACGCGATCGCCAATCTCGATTGGCTGCTGGTCGAATTCGAGAAGCAGTTCGCCGCGCGCGGCGGCAGCGTGCTATGGGCGCGCAGCGCCGACGAGGCGGCGGCGCTCTTCCTTGATATATGCCGGCGCCACGGCGTACGCTCGGTGGTCAAGGGCAAGTCGATGGTGTCCGAGGAGCTTGACCTCAACGACCGCTTGGAGGCCGCCGGCATCGACGCGGTCGAGACCGATCTCGGCGAGTACATCGTGCAGTTGGCGGGTCAAAAACCGTCGCACATCATCGCCCCTGCCCTGCATCTTTCGCGCCAAGACATCGGCCGGCTGTTCGCCGACAAACTGGGAATCAAGTACACCGACGATCCACAAGCGCTGCTCGCCGCCGCGCGCACGCGCTTGCGCCGCCGTTACCTGGAAGCCGGCTTGGGCATGACCGGCGTGAATTTCGCGATCGCGGAGACCGGCACGATCGTCACGGTCGAGAACGAGGGCAACCAAGCGCTATCCGCATCCGCGCCGCCGGTGTACGTCGCGTTGATGGGCATCGAGAAAGTCATCCCGCGCTTGGCGGACTTGCCGCCGTTCCTCCACGTGCTCGCGCGCGCGGCGACCGGCCAGAAGCTGTCGGTCTACACGCACCATTTCCTCGGCCCCGAGGACGGTCGCACGTGGTATTGCATCATCATCGATGCGGGCAGGACCGCCGTGCTCGCAGATCCGGCGACCCGCGAGTCGCTGTATTGCATCCGCTGCGGCGCGTGCATGAACGTCTGTCCGATCTATCGCCGCGTCGGCGGCTGGTCGTACGGCTGGGTGTATCCAGGACCGATCGGCTCGATCGAGACGCCGCAGATGATCGGCCTCGACAAAGCGGGCGAGCTGCCGTTCGCGTCCAGTCTGTGCGGCGCGTGCCAAGAGGAGTGCCCGGTCAACATCGATCTGCCGCATCAACTCGTGCACATGCGTGCCAAAGCGGTAGATGCCGGGGCCGTCGGATCCGGCACGGAACGCGTGGCGTTCAAATTGTGGGCCGACGCCATGGCGAGCTTGGCGGCATATCAGCGTGCGGCGCGATTCGCACGTTTCGGCGCCGATACGTTCGGGAAGATCGGATGGAAGCCAGGGCTCCTCGGAGCGTGGGCGCGCCACCGCGACGTGCCGCAGCTCGCGCCCGAGACGTTCAAGGAGTGGTGGAGCAAGCGATCATGAGTCGCGCCGGCGCGCTCGCCGTGGGGACGGTCGCAGCGCTGGCGCTGAGCGCGCTTGCTGCCGGATGCGCCCGCACGCCGGCACCCTGGGTGCTCACGTTGCCATCAGGCGAGCGCGTCACCATCCTGCGCGAGCAGCGTCAGTCGTTCGACAACGTGAGCCACGTGCGCAAGACCATCCTCTCGGTCGACTACATGGCTGATCATCCGATGAACGATGAGGCGAGCCTGCAGATGGAAGCGCGCCGCGTCTTCGCGTCCTACAAATCGCACGTCGTCGGCACCGATTACAACACCGTCAGCTTGGCGGCGATGGCCAAAACCGACGCAGGAGACAGCCTGGGGGGCCGCCCGTACTATTTCGAACTGCAGTCCGACGGCCGCTGGATCATGCAGCCGTGACGGACGGGGAGGCGGCGCGCGCCGCGATCTTGCGAGCGATCAAGAGCGCCTTGTCGGGTGAACCCGCGCGCGAGTTACCGGCGCCCGCGCCCGTGTTTCCGGCACAGCCAGCCGATCCAGTCGCGATGGCCGAGTCGTTCCGCAAGGAGCTCGAAGCCCTCAAAGGCGAGACGATCTTCGTCGCAACGCCTGAAGCCATGCCTCGCGCGCTCGGGCTGCTGCTGAGCCAGCGCGGGTTCAACACGGCGGCGGTGCAGAATTCGACCAGGGTGAGCGCGGCGCTCGCGCACGTCGCCGGCGATCGCTTCTTCCAGGCGGCGGGCGCCTCGAGCGAGCGCATCGAGGCCGCCGACTGCGGCATCATCGAGGCCGATGCGTTGCTCGCCGACACCGGCTCGATCATCGCGATCTTCAAGAATCGCGGCGAGCGGCTGCTGCCGTACCTTCCGCGCGTGTGCATCGCGATCGCGGACGTCTCAATGCTGCGTCCGCACATGGATGACGAGGCGCTCAAGCACATATACGGCGCGGCGCGCGACAAGTCGCGCGGAGAGGGCGTCATCATCACCGGTCCGAGCCGCTCCGCGGATATCGAAAAAGTACTCGTGCTTGGCGCGCACGGCCCCGCCGAGGTGATCGTCCTCATCGCTGGCATCCAGCAAGCGTGAACTAGTATCGCGGCAGCGTGGGATCGATCTCGAGGCTCCACGCGTCGATGCCGCCGGCGAGGTTTTTCACGTTTTCGAAGCCGGCTTGACGCAGCATGTGCGTCGCCCGCGCGCTGCGCATGCCCGAGTGGCAATAGACCACGATCTGAGAAGCTTTGTCGAGCTCGCCCATGCGCTCGCCGAGCTCGCGCATCTCGATCCATCTGGTGTATGGCAGCGCGGCGACCGCCAACTCGTCGGGCCGGCGCACGTCGAGCAGCTCGATGCGCTCGCCCGCATCCAGTTTCGCCTTGAGCTGCGCGACGGTCAGTTCGAAATCGTCCACGTCCCCATTCCTCGCGATCGGCGCGTCGCCGCAGAGCTTGTCGTAGTCGACGAGCGCGGTGATCGTCGGATGCTCGCCGCACACCGGGCAATTCGGATCTTTGCGCAGCTTGAGCTCCCGGAAACGCATCTCAAGCGCGTCGAACAGCAGCAGCCGCCCGAGCAACGATTCGCCCACGCCGCAGATGAGCTTGATCGTCTCGGTGGCCTGGATCAGCCCGATGATGCCGGGCAGCACGCCGAGCACGCCGGCCTGGGCGCACGACGGCATCGCGCCGGGCGGCGGCGGCTCCGGGAAGACGCAGCGATAACACGGACCGAGGCGCGCATCGAACAGCGACGCTTGGCCCTCGAAGCGATAGACAGAACCGTAGACGCTCGGTTTGCCCGACAACACGCACGCGTCGTTGACCAGATAGCGCGTCGCGAAGTTGTCGCTGCCGTCGACCACGATGTCGTACGAGCGCAGCAGCTCGAACGCATTGCCGCTGTCGATCTGGACGTCATGGCCTTCCACGGCGACGTTCGGATTGATCTCCGCGATCGTCCGCACGGCGGAGTCGACCTTGGAGCGGCCGGTCATGCTCGTGCCGTGCAGCACCTGGCGATGAAGATTGGAAAGCTCCACGCGATCGTAGTCGACGATGCCGAGCGTGCCGACGCCGGCGGCCGCGAGATAGAGCGCCGCGGGCGATCCCAGACCGCCTGCGCCGACCAGCAGCACGCGCGCTTCCTTGAGCTTGCGCTGGCCGTCCTGTCCGATCTCGGGCAGGATCAAGTGGCGGCCGTAGCGCGCGAGCTCTTGCGGGGTGAACGTGGACGTCTGCGTTGCCATGGAACCCGGCTATTCGACACGGGGCGCGGTCAACCCGCGCCCCGCGTACGCCCTTGGAGGAGCGGCCCGCAGGTCAGGCTGCGGTGCGCTTACCGACCAGGTTCCAGATGAGCGCCGCCAGGATCGCGCCAACGATCGGCGCGGCGAAGAACAGCCATAATTGGCTGAGATACTCGCCGCCCGCGTACAGCGCCGGGCCGAGGCTGCGCGCCGGGTTGATCGACGCGTTGGTGATCGGAATCGCGACGAAGTTCGCCACCGCGAGCGCGACGCCGATCGCGATGCCGGCGAAGCCGGCCGGCGCGCCCTCAGAAGTCGACCCCAAGATCGTGAACATGAGTACGAACGTCGCGATCATCTCGACGAGGAACGCGCCGATAAGCCCGACGCCGAGCGCCGAGTTGTCGCCGAATCCGTTGGCGACCGCCTGCGCCATGCTCGAGTCGTACTTGCCGCTGGCGTAAAGGACCAACACGAGCGTGCCCCAGCCGCACGTGCCGCCCACCAGTTGGGCGATGATGTAACCCGGCGAGTCGGACCACGCGAACTTGCGGGCGACGCACAGTCCGATCGTGACGGCCGGGTTGATATGACAGCCGGAGATCGATCCGATGGCGTATACCATGGCGAGCAGCGTGAATCCGAACGCCAGCGAGATGCCGACGTGGCCGATGGTCTTGCCGTCGTACAGCGCCGTGCCGATGCCGACGAACATCAGCACGAACGTCCCGACGAATTCCGCGATGTAACGGTTCATAGCACCCCCAAAAGAAAAAAGGCCGAGCGTATGCCCGGCCGCTTTACTTACGTCGTGTGCGGTTTCCTACGTTCAGACGTTCTTTTCGATCGGGACGCCGATGAGATTGCCGTATTCGGTCCACGATCCGTCGTAGTTGATGACGTCGTCTAGTCCGAGGAGATACTTCAGAACGAACCACGTGTGCGACGAGCGCTCGCCGATGCGGCAGTATGCGATCGTCGGCTTGCCCGGATCCAGCCCCGCTTTGGTGTAGAGCACGCGCAGCTCGTCGGGGGACTTGAACGTGCCGTCCTCGTTGACCGCCTGGCTCCATGGCACGTTGATTGCACCCGGTATGTGGCCCGCGCGTTGCGCGGTCTCGGTCATGCCGGGCGGCGCGATGATCTCGCCTTTGAACTCAGGCGCGGAGCGGACGTCGACGAGATTGCGCGCGTGCGTGCGTACGGTCTCGAGCACGAAGTCGCGCTTGGCGCGAAGTTTCTCGTCGACCTTGGCGATCTTGTACGACGTTGTGGGATACGAGGGAACATCGGTCGTCAGCGGGCGGTTCTCGGCCACCCACTTCTTGCGTCCGCCGTCGATCAGCACGACCTTGTCGTGTCCGTAATACTTGAGCAGCCAGAGCGCGAACGCGGCGAACCAGTTGTTGTTGTCGCCGTAGAGCACGACCGTCGTGTCGTTGCCGATGCCGGCGGACGACAGCAGCGCTTCGAACTCTTCCTTGGACGGGATGTCGCGCCGGATCGGATCGTTGAGCTGCGATTGCCAATTGAAGCCGACGGCGCCCGGCAGATGGCCCTTCTCATACTCGGTCGTGTCGACGTCGATTTCGACGAAGCGCAGTCCCTGATCGTCGAGATGGGATTGCGCCCAATCGGTGCTGACGAGGGTTTGCGTGGGTGCGATGGTGGTTGCCATGAGACTCCTCTGGTTCTTGCGCGGCAGGGCGGCAGCGAGGCTGCCCCGTACTACCGGCGACGATGGTGGATCAAGACCCTGATTCTGATTTCTCGTTAGATCTGCGCCATATAGGGCGCGTCAACGATAAAGAGATGCCGATCGAAGCTGCCGGTATGGAGATGGCCAAGCCAGGTTCTCCCGATCTTCGCCGGCGCAAGCACACCGTGACCCTCCCCGGCAGCGATCCGCCGATCCCGTTCGATCCGCCCCAAACCGAGCGCTAGCGCCTCTCCGGCCGGCTCGAGCAGGGCGCACAGCGTCACTATCTAATTGCATCCATTGCTATGGTACGTAATGGTGTCAATAAGGACGCAGCCCAAGGGACGCTGCAGCCCGTCAGCTTCTCCGGCCGCGACCGCCGGCCGCTCTACCAGCAGCTCGCCGAGGGCATTGCCGCGCAGATCCGCGACGGCGTGCTGGGCAAGGGCGACAAGCTTCCGCCGCAGCGCGAGATGGCGAGGTCGCACGGCATCGCGCTGGTGACCGCCAGCCAGGCGTACGAGGTCCTCGCCGCCGAGGGGTTGGTGGAATCGCGCACCGGGCGCGGCACTTTTGTGTCCTTCGATCCGCTCGAACCGATGCGCTTCGATCGCAAGCCCGCTGCGCCGGCGACGCCGGCGGACGGCGTGCCGCTGCCCGCACAATCGGTCGGGCGCTGGGATCCGGGCATCCATCGCTACGCGACCGAAACGCGCCGCGTCGCGGCCATGCAGCTGCTGCGCTCGGCGGTGCGTCCGGGCGCGATCGCCATCTCGGCGGGCCACACCGCACCCGAGACCTATCCGGTCGCCGACTTCGCGCAGTGCTATGCGCGCACGTTCCTCGACGATCCGCCGGAGATCCATCAGTATCGCGCCGATCGCGGCGACGAGACGCTGCGCGCGTTCTTCGCCGAACGGCTGCGCGCCCGCGGCGCCGACGTGGGCGCCGACGACATCTTGATCGTGAGCGGCGCGCAGCAGGCGCTCAGCCTGGTCGCCGAGACGCTGCTCGAGTACGGCTGCGCCGCAGCTGCCGAAGCGCCGACGTATTTCTCCGCGCTCGAGGTGTTCGACCAACGCCGCGTGTCGTGGACCAATCTCGCGGCGGATGAAGACGGTCTGATCCCGGCCTCGTTCGCCGAGGCATGCCGGCGCGCCGGCCCTCGCGTCGCGTACATCAACACGGCGGCGCAGAATCCGACGGGCTCCTATTCCGCTCGCGCGCGCCATCGCAAGATCCTCGAGGTCGCGCGCCAGGGCCAAGT
>Ga0209040_10000697_pt1 | contig 26096 bp, 25 predicted proteins | sample BogFormECP12_OM3_FD_188240 | JGI IMG/M metagenome (GOLD analysis project Ga0209040, IMG submission 188240) | Bog forest soil microbial communities from Calvert Island, British Columbia, Canada - ECP12_OM3 (SPAdes) (version 2) | ecosystem: Environmental > Aquatic > Freshwater > Wetlands > Bog ... | reverse complement strand
TCGGACATCGGCGCCGAGCAGAACCACTTGTGCCCGATCAGCTCGTACTCGCCGCCGGCGCCGCCGCCGCCCAACGGGTGCGCGACGGTGGTGTTGGCGCGCACGTCGGAGCCGCCCTGCTTCTCGGTCATCGCCATGCCGGAGATCGCGCAGCCCTTCTCGGCAGCGGGGATCAGGCGGGGGTCGTAGTGCGTCGCGGTCACCAGCGGCTCCCATTCGGCGGCGAGCTCCGGCTGGGCCCGCAGGGCGGGCACGACGGCGAAAGTCATCGTGATCGGGCACGCGAAGCCGGCCTCGGCCTGCATCGCGGTCATGTACATCGCCGCGCGCGCCGCGTGGGCGGCGGGCTCCTCGCTCGTCCAGGGCAGCGAGTGCAGCTCGTGCTCCACCCCGAGCGCCATCAAGCTGTGCCACGCGGGGTGGAACTCGACCTCGTCGATGCGGTTGCCGCAGCGGTCGAAGGTGCGCAGGATCGGCTTGTTCTCGTTGGCGAGCCGTCCCCACAGCTGCTGGGGCTCACCGCCGACGAGCCGTCCCAGCGCGGAGGCTCGCTCCCCGACCCAGCCGGCGCCCTCGCGCTCGACGGCCTCCACGAGCGGGAGGTTGCTGGCAAACACGTCGAGGTCCGCCAGCGGCGGCACCTGGTTGAAGACCGTGTGCGTCTGCCACGGCGCGGCGTCCTCGCGCGAATCGTGCGAGACGGTGGCCATCGTCTAAGTCAAGCAGATGGCGGTGATGTGCGGCAGCGACCGCCGTGCCGCCGCGGACGGCTGCTGCGCGATCGCGCTAGTGGCCTGGCCGGCTACTTGTGCTCGTCGCGTGTGCTGGCGTTCTTGTCGGCGATGTGGCGCTGACCCTCACGCAGACGGTCGTACTCCTGTTCGAGTATCCACCTGCGGATCTTGCGCTCAATCGACCTCTCGAGCTCCCTACTCATGTGAGCATCGTGCATCCGAGCGGCGGGTTGCACATTGGACATCGGTCCCAAATACAGCGCCAGCGGCTGGACACGGGCGGCGCCGCCAGCGTCGGCGTGTAGCCTGCGCCGCGCTAACGGTCGGGATCGTGCGTATGGCGCGCAGGCGAGCTGGAACCAGTAAGCCCCGCGGCGCGCCGTCGCCGCTAGTTCGCGGCGGCGCGGGCGTGGGCCGCCCGGCGGCGAGTCGCCGGCCCGCGGCGCACGGACGCTAGCATCCGGCCCCCCCGACCAAGGACCGAGCGATGGCCAAGATCAAGGTAAGCAACCCCGTCGTCGAGCTCGACGGCGACGAGATGACGAGGATCATCTGGGCCTTCATCAAGGAGCAGTTGATCCTGCCCTACCTCGACATCGATCTCCACTACTACGACCTCTCGATCGAGAACCGCGACGCGACCGCCGACCAGGTGACTGTTGACGCGGCCAACGCGATCAAGCAGTTCGGAGTGGGCGTGAAGTGCGCGACGATCACGCCCGACGAGGCGCGCGTGAGGGAGTTCTCGCTGGAGGAGATGTATCGCTCGCCCAACGGCACGATCCGCAACATCCTCGGCGGGGTGATCTTCCGCGAGCCGATCGTGATCGCAAACATCCCCCGCCTCGTACCGGGCTGGACCAAGCCGATAGTGATCGGCCGTCACGCCTTCGGCGACCAGTATCGGGCGACCGATCTCGTCGTCCCCGGCGAGGGCAAGCTGACGTTGACCTTCACGCCGAGCAACGGCGATCAGCCGATCGAGCTCGACGTCTACGACTTCCCCGGCAGCGGCGTTGCGCTGTCGATGTACAACCTCGACAGCTCGATTCGCGACTTCGCGCGCGCGTCCCTGCGCTACGGCCTTGAGCGCGGCTACCCCGTGTACCTGTCGACGAAGAACACGATCCTCAAGCGCTACGACGGGCGCTTCAAAGACATCTTCGAAGAGGTCTACGAGGAGGAGTTCCGCTCGGACTTCGAGCAGGCTGGGCTGACATACGAACACCGTTTGATCGACGACATGGTGGCGGCTGCGCTGAAGTGGGAAGGCGGCTACGTGTGGGCATGCAAGAACTACGACGGCGACGTCCAGTCGGACACCGTCGCGCAGGGCTTCGGATCGCTGGGGTTGATGAGCAGCGTGCTCAGGACAGCCGACGGCAAGACCGTGGAGGCCGAGGCGGCCCACGGAACGGTCACCCGCCACTACCGTCTGCACCAGCAGGGCAAGCCGACGTCCACGAACCCGATCGCATCGATCTTCGCGTGGACGCGCGGCCTCTCGGCGCGCGCGCGCATGGACGCGACGCCCGAGGTGGGCGCGTTCGCCGAGTCGCTCGAGCGCGTGTGCGTCGAGACGGTCGAAGGCGGGGCGATGACGAAGGACCTCGCGCTGCTCGTGGGCGACGATCAGCCGTGGCAGACCACACAGGAGTTCCTCGCCTCGATCGACGCGAACCTCCAGCGGGCGACGGCGTGAGAGGCGCCTGTCCGCTCAGATCAGTCAACGCACAGCAGACCAGGAGATGAATCTGTGAGCAATCCCGTACGAGTGACGGTCACCGGCGCAGCCGGGCAGATCGGCTACAGCATCGTTTTCCGCATCGCCTCAGGGCAGCTGCTGGGGGCCGACCAGCCGGTCGATCTGCGGCTGCTTGAGATCCCGCAGGCAATGAGCGCCCTGGAAGGCGTGGCGATGGAGCTTGTGGACTGCGCGTTCCCGCTGCTGGCGAACATCGACCTGCACGACAACCCGGGGGAAGCCTTCGCCGGCGTGAACGTCGCGCTGCTCGTTGGCTCGCGTCCGCGCACGAAGGGTATGGAGCGGGCCGAGCTGCTCGGGGAGAACGGCAAGATCTTCACGGTGCAGGGCCGGGCGCTGAACGAGAACGCGGCAGGCGACGTGAGGGTGCTGGTGGTGGGCAACCCGGCGAACACGAACTGCCTGATTGCGATGAGCAACGCTCCCGACATCCCGCGCGAGAGGTTCACGTCGATGATGCGCCTCGACCACAACCGCGCGATCGCCCAGCTGGCCAACAAGCTCGCCGTGCCGGTGACCGATGTCAGCCGGATGGGCGTGTGGGGGAACCACTCCCCGACGATGTACCCCGACCTGTTTCACGCGCAGGTGGGCGGCGAGCGTGCGGCGGACGCCGTGGACGACATGGAATGGATCGAGCAGGAGTTCCTTCCCGGTGTGGGCAAACGCGGGGCGGCGATCATCGAGGCGCGGGGCTCCTCCTCGGCGGCCTCGGCCGCGAACGCCGCGATCGATCACACGCGCGACTGGATCGCGGGCACTTCCGATTGGGTCTCGATGGGCGTCGCCTCCGACGGCTCCTACGGAATCCCCGAGGGCCTGATCTGCGGGTTCCCGTGCGTGTGCAGCGGCGGGAGCTGGGAGATCGTCGAGGGTCTCGAGCTCGACGAGTTCTCGCGCGGGAAGATAGACGCTTCCGTGGAGGAGCTGCTCAGCGAGCGCGTTACGGTCGCCGGGCAGGGGCTGATCTAGGATCTGAGCGAGGCGGGTCGGGCTGCAGGGGGCGCGACCGGCGGTCGCGCCCCTCGCCTGCGCAGTGAAACCGCCGGCGGGCGATCAGCCGCGGGGGAACCAGCCCCGGCCCTGCTTGTGAACCTTTTTTTCCTGCTCCAGCCCGGGGAGCACGCGGTAGAGGTAGTTCTGCTTGATGCCCATCTTCGCCGCCAGCTCGGGGATGGTGATGCCGGGCTGACCCTGGACGAACCCGAGCGCCTCGGCCGCGCGAGTGCCGCTGCCTTTGCGACGACCGGCACGGCGGGCGCCGGTGCGGCGGGGTTTGCGCGGGGCTTTCGGTTTCGCGGTCGCGGTGGCGGTGGCCGTTTTTTTCGCGCGGCTCGCAGCCCCGCGCGGACGACCGGGTCCGCGCCGCCGTGTGGAGGCTTTTGTCGCTGAGGAGGACCCCCCGCCGACCCCGGCCAGCGCCGCGGCGGCGGACTCCAAGCGGGTGTGCTCCTCCACGAACGGCTTGAGCTCGTTCAGCCGAGCCATGATCTCGCGGCGCTTCTCGTCAAGAAAGTCAGTCACGTTGAGTCCTCTTCACTAGCGTCGATGTACCCCATGTCACATCGCTGATCGCTTCACCTTACACCGTTTCAGGGGTGTCGCCCTCCTCCAAACAGGCGCGCAGTCGCTCGAGTGTGCGCTTAGCCTCTCGCTCGGGCATGCCGCCGACGAGCGCGCGGCTGACGATCGCGCCAACCGGCCCGAGCGGGGCGTGGAACTCGTTGCGATAGTCAAAGCGCGTGCCGCCGGGCTGCGCGCGTAAGACGTATTCGCTGCGCGCGCGGGAGCGCGCCGGGCCGCGGCCCTCCCAAACGGCGAGCTCGCACGGCCGACACTCGACCAGCCGCCAGTGAACCTCGACGGTGACGCCGCGCATGTGGATCTGCTGATCCATCGTGAAGCCCCTCCGTGGGGGGCCGTCATCGGCATGGACGAGGCGCCTGTGAATCGTGACCCAGCGGTCGAGCTGGGTCGGGTCCATGACCATCTCCCACACCCTCGCCGCAGGCGCTGCGATCTCTATCGACGCCGTGACGATGCTCATCCCGAACCGCCGTAGGGGAGGTAAGCGCAGCGCGCGAAGACCCCTCGCTGCGCGATCCCTGCGCGCGAGCAGACGCCGCCCCGAGCCGACCGAGGGACGGGAAGTGTCAAAGAGTGGGATTTGACCATGTCATCTCGCCGCGAGCGGTTCATATTCCTCCCATTCGGCGAGCGCGCGTTCGACGGCGGCGTCGAAGGAGTGCAGGCGCACGCCGAGCAGCTCGGCGACGTCGTCCTCGGCCGGGAGCAGGTCGCCCTGCAGGCTTTCCATCAGCGGCAACACCAGGTTTGGATCCTCACTCACAATCGCCGCCGCCACACGCGCCGCGATCGGGGTCATGTTGACGGCCAGCCCTAGCGCGGGACGTCGCACCAGCATCAGCTCGGCGATGCGCTTGAGGATCTCCTCGTAGGTGAGCACTTCGGGTCCGCCGATCTCGAGCGAACGGCCACCCACCGGAGCGTCGGCGCACGCGAGCAGCATCGCGATCGCGTCGCGTTGATCGATTGGCTGAGTGCGGAACCGGCGCCACGCCGGCAGCGTCAGCACGGGCATTCGCTCGACGAGCCGCACGAGCAGGCGAAACGAGCGCGAGCGGGCGCCGATGATGATCGAGGCGCGCAGCGCGACCGAGTCCGCGACGGCGGCGAGCAGGACGCGCTCCACCTCCGCTCGGCTGGCGAGGTGCCGCGAGAGCGGCGGCGCCTGCGGTCCCTGCCCGCTCGAAGGCGCGCTGCTACGTGCCTGCGAGATGGGCGTTCCTCGCGGCAGGAGCCCACCGAGATAGACGATCCGCCTGACGCCGGCGCGCGCCGCCGCGGCGGCGAAGTTGTGGGCCGCGATCCGGTCGCGCTCGCTGAAGGCGGCGGCGCGGGCATCGGTGCTCTCCATCGAATGAATCAGGTAATAGGCCACCTCGACGTGCGCGAGCGCACGGTCGAGGCCCTCGCCCATGAGCGCGTCGCCGCGCACGACCTCGACCTCGTCGGGGTCGATGTAGTGTTCGAGCACGGCCAGCGTGCGGTCGGGTTCGCGCCCGAGCGCGCGCACGGCGTGTCCGGCGTCGAGCAGTCGCGGGACGAGCAGCGAGCCGACGAAGCCGCTCGCGCCGGTGACGAGGATGATCATCTGCGCAGATCATGACGCGCCGGCGCCACCCCGGCCCAGAAGCCCGGAATATGCGCGATCCTGGTCGTGATTGTCACAGGAACGTGACGCGACATCGCCTATTTGGGGGTAGAGATTGGTTTTGTCTGCGATTTGCGAGAAGCCTCTTAGGGCGCCCTTGAGCGAGCACCGCGATGGTGCTTTGATCACTGCCGTTCCATTGAATCCGAGCGAGGGGTCTGGGGGGCTGCATTGGCGCAGAGAACGCAAGGCGGGCGCACGTCCAAGCGGGCGCCGAAGGTTAGCTGCGACGAGTGCTACTTCCGCGTCAACCTCCTATGTGCGCTCGATCTGCCTGAGCCCTGCGCCACCTTCAGACCGCACCAGGCACAGCTCAAGCCGCCGCAGCAGCTTCGCTTCGTGTTCCGCCAGGAGCGGCGCACACGTGCCGCCTGGGCGTTCCCGTCGGCGCAGGAGCAGGCTTCGCTGCACGCCTGACCGTCGCGCTTAGTGGAGGCAGGGAGGGGTATATTGGGAGGTCGACCTGCAAGCTCTCGGCGGAGGCGGTGGAAAGATGGCAGAGAAGAGGAGATCCGGAAGGCTCGTAAACGAGGCCTGGGCGTCTCAGGGGGAGCGCTATCTGCAGCGCCTGCTCGAGGACGACCAGCTGCGCGCGCGCCTGCTGGGAGCGTATGTGTCCGCGCGCAGCGCCTATGGAAGGCTCTCCAACGGCAAGAGCCCGACGCACGCGCTGTTCGAGGATGCGAAGCTGCAGCGGGAGCTGCTCGACGCGGCCCACGCGCTACGCGAGGCGTCCGTGTCGCTGATGGAGCCCGCTCCGAAGCCCAAGAAGCGGCGCCACCGCGTCCGCCGCTCGCTGATGCTGATCGTCGTCGGCGCCGTGCTTGCGGTCGCGCTCAGCGCCGACCTGCGCAAGAAGGTGCTCGACATGATGTTCGGCGCGGAGGAGACATTCGACTACAGCTCGACCACCACGCCGCCCACACCGGCGCCCTCGCCGGTGGCCGGGTAGCCGAGCGCCAACCCAACCGGACGAGGATTCGCAACGTGGACGTAAGCATCGTCGAGAGCGAGCCGATCACCGAGCCGGGCGCACGCGAGGCTGTGCCCGGCCGCTCGCTGTCCGGGGAGAAGGCCCAGCGCATCGTCGACGCGATGCGTCACAGCGTGGCGCGTCGCGGCTGGGCCGGATCGACGTTCGATCACGTCTCCCGCGAGGCAGGCGTCTCACGCGGCTTGCTCCACTATTACTTCGGCACCAAGGAGCAGCTGCTCGTCGAAGCGGTGCGCCGCGACTGCGAGCTGCGTCTGGAGCGGCTGCAGCTTCAGCTCTCGACCGCGCAAACGGCCGACGACTACATCGACCTGATGGCGGAGAGCCTGCGCGCGACGGTGCAGGAGGACCCCGACGTCGTGACGCTCGTGTTCGAGATGTTCACGCTCTCACGGCGCAACGGCGAGATCGCGCGCGAGTACGCCGACCTGATTCGGCGCACGCGCGAGCAGGTTGCGGGCATGCTCGCGGCCGCCGAGGCCGAGGGCGTGCTGCGCCTGCACGCCGGGCCGGAGGCGGTGGCCGAGATCCTCTTCTCGCTCGCCGACGGTATCGCTCTGCGGATGCTCACCGAGAGCGACCGCGATTTCACCTCCACGCTCGACGCCGGTATCGTCTGCGCGCGGGCGCTGCTGACGGACTAGCTCTCAGGCGCCGTAGCGGTCGAATGACGTTCTTATAATCGGCGGCCGATGCCGATCTACGAGTACAGGCGCCCGGACGGCACGACGTTCGAGGTGCAACAGTCCTTCAGCGACGATCCGCTGAAGGTCGACCCCGAGACGGGTGTGCCGGTTCAGCGCGTGCTGCACCCGCCCGCCGTTCACTTCAAGGGCAAGGGCTTCTACAACACCGACTACGGTACCCGCAGCCGTCAGCGCGAGACCGCTGCAGCGGCTGCGGCCGAGAACTCCTCCTCCGGCGATAAGTCCTCCTCGGGGTCGGGCTCTGACAAGGCGGACTCGTCGTCGAGCTCATCCTCACAGGACAAGTCGGCGAAGTCCTCCGAGCCGGCGTCTCAGATGAGCTCCAAGCCGGCCGCCAAGAAGAGCTGACCGCTGCCCGCGCCGGTTTCGGCGTCAGCCGCTCATGAACTGCGCAACGGCGGCGCGGCGGGCGGCTTCGGAGACGGTCAGCCCTTCTTCACCGTCGGGCAGGGTCACCGTGCCCGACGGTCTGAGTACCCGCGTGGGCGGAGTGCCCGCGATCGCGAGCGCGCCGAACATGCCGAGCAGGTTCGGCCCGCTCATGTCGGAGATGATCGCCGGGGGGGCGTTCCAGGCGATCAACGGAAGACGCAGGAAGGCCGCGGGTGATAGCAGCGCGCTCTTCATCGAGTTGAACAGCGCCTGTTGATGTTCCTCGCGCTCGAGATCGGTTTCGTTGGGCGCGCACAGGTTCTCGCGCGTCCGCGCGAGCGCGAGCGCCTCCTTTCCGTCGATGTGATGCGTGCCGGGTGAGAGCCGCAGCGTGTAGCCGCCGCGGATGAAGCCGCCGTCCAGACGCGCATAGACGCAGCCGCTGGTGTAGCTGACGCCGCCCATCGCATCGATTAGCTGGGGGAAGTTTTCGAAGTTGACTTCCACGAGGTGGTTGATGGGGATGCCGAGCCAGCGCTTGATCACTTCGATCGACTCCGCCGGTCCGCCGTAGGCGTGCGCGGCGTTGATCTTCTGCAGCCCGTGTCCCGGGATTTCGACGACCGTGTCGCGGGGGATCGAGAGCCGCGCGGCGTGTCCCCCGCCTGTGCGGATCAGCATGATCGTGTCCGAGCGGCCCGGGCCTGAGGTTTCGGCGTGGGGTTCCTTGCTGTTCTTCTGGCGGCGGTCGGACCCGAGCACGAGGATGTTGTTGGCGGAGGTGAGCGCGAAACCGGCAGGATCGAGCGCGGTCGCGACGTTCGCTGGAGGCGCCACGCGTTCGAAGTGCGAGCTGAGCAGGAACAGCACGAGCGAGAGCGCGATCCAGCCGATCACGAGCGCGAGCAGGCCGAGCAGCAGCCGCTTGCCTGTCACCCGGCGCCGCCAGCGGCCGCGCTCGCGGGTCCCCGCAGCCGGCAGGCGCCCGGCCAGCAGCGGCGCCCCGTCGCGGGGCGCACCGAGGTCCTCGCTGCGCCGCAGCGGCAGGCGGCGTGCGCGATAGCGCGTGTACTGGGGCATGTCCTCAGATTCGGGGCTCATCGGCAGGACCCTATATTTGCCGGATGCTCCCGCCGCAGGCGCCACCAGGGCGCCTCGTCGTGTGTCCGACTCCGATCGGCAACATGCAGGACATCACGCTTCGCGTGCTCGCCACGCTGGCCGAGGCCGACGTGGTTGCGTGCGAGGACACGCGCCACACGCGCCCGCTGCTCGAGCGCCATGGCGTGCGAGCGAAGCTCGTCAGCTACCACGAGCACAACGAACGCGCCCGCGCCGCGGAGCTGGTGCGGCGAGTGGCCGCCGGAGAGCTGGTGGCGCTGGTCAGCGACGCGGGCACGCCGCTCGTCTCGGACCCGGGCTTCGGCGTCGTGCGGGCGTGCCTGCAGGCCGGGCTCGCGCTGGAGGTCCTGCCTGGCCCGACCGCGGCCGTCACGGCGCTCGTGGCCTCGGGCCTGCCGGCCGATCGCTGGTGCTTCGTGGGGTTCCTGCCGCGAGCCCGCGGCGAGCTCGCCCGCCTGTTCGCCCAGTCGAGCACGACGCTCGTGGCCTACGAGTCGCCACGGCGCCTGGCGGCGAGCCTCGGCCTGCTCGCCCAGGCCGACCCGGATCGGCCGGCGGCGGTGTGTCGTGAGCTGACGAAGGTGCACGAGGAGATCCGCCGCGGTCGCGCGGCGGATCTCGCCGAGCACTACGGCGCTCATCCGGCGCGCGGCGAGCTCGTGCTCGTCTGCGGCGCGGCCACCGCTGCCTCGACGGAACTAGAGAAGGCGCTCGCGGCGCTCACCGACCTGGTCGCGGCGGGTGCGCGGCCGCGGCCGGCGGCGGCGGCGGTCGGGCGCCTGGCGGGCATCTCGGCGAACGAGCTCTACCGTGCGCTGACCGCAGGGTAGCCTGGGGCGCGCATTGTCCTTCTACGTGACCACGCCGATCTACTACGTCAACGCGGCCCCGCACCTCGGCCACGCCTACACCACGATCGCGGCAGACGTGATGGCGCGCCATCACCGCCAGCGCGGCGATGAGGTCTTCTTCCTGACGGGCACCGACGAGCACGGAGAGCCGGTCGCGGACGCCGCCCACGCGCTGGGCATCGAGCCCCAGCAGCTGGCCGATCAGAACGCGCAACGCTTCAAGGCGCTCGCGCCCGAGATCGAGGCCAGCAACGATTTCTTCATCCGCACGACCGACCCCCAGCACGAAGCCGTCGTGCGCAGCGTCCTCTCGCGCGTGCGCGAGAACGGCTACGTCTACGAGGGCACCTACGAGGGCTGGTACTGCCCGCGCTGCGCCGACTTCAAGGCAGAGAGCGAGATCGACGAGGGCAACCGCTGTCCGATCCACCACATCGAGCTCACGCGCGAGCGGGAGGACAACTACTTCTTCGCGCTATCCGCCTTCCAGGAGCGGCTCGAGCGCCTGTATTCCCAGCGCGACGATTTCGTCGCGCCGCGCACGCGCTACAACGAGGCGCTGTCGTTCATCCGCTCGGGCCTGCGCGACGTGCCCCTTACCAGGCACAAGCTGACCTGGGGAGTGTCGGTGCCGTGGGATCCAGAGCACGTCTTCTACGTCTGGTTCGACGCCCTGCTGAACTACTATTCGGCGCTCTCCTACGCGCCCGCGCCCGCCGGGTTCGCGCCCGACGGCGACCTAATTAAGCGGCTCTGGCCGGCCAGCTATCACCTGATCGCCAAGGACATCCTGCGCTTTCACGCGGTCTACTGGCCGGCGCTGCTGATGGCCGCCGAGATCGAGCTGCCCGAGCACATCTTCGTCCACGGCTACCTGCTCATGGACGGCGAGAAGATGAGCAAGTCGCTCGGCAACGTGCTCGACCCGTTCGCCGTGATAGAGCGCTTCGGGGCCGACGCGCTGCGCTTCTACCTGCTGCGTGAGGTGCCCTTCGGCCAGGACGGATCGGTCTCCACGACCTCGTTCGAGCTGCGCTACGAGAGCGAGCTTGCCAACGAGCTCGGCAACCTCGCCAGTCGCACGATCGGGATGCTGATGCGCTACCGCGACGGCGCCGTGCCCGACGCAGAGCTCGATCCGGTGCTCGAGCTGGACTTCGCGGGTCTGCCGCAGCGGGTCGCCGCGCAGATCGACGCCGCCGAGCTGACGCTCGCCCTGGACGAGATCTGGCAGCGCGTACGGCGCCTGAACCGCTACGTCGAGGAGCGCGCGCCGTGGCGGCTGGCGAGAGAGACCGATGGCGCCGATCAGCTCGACGCCGTGCTCGCGTCGCTCGTGCAGGGCTTGCACGCGGTCGCCGTTCTGCTGTGGCCCTACATCCCCGCCAGCACCGAGCGCCTGCTGGCAGCGCTCGGCAGCGAGGACGTCTCGCTCGCCGGCGCGGAGCTCGGCGCGCGCCGCGTGGAGCACGTGCGCGAGCTGGAGTCGCTGTTCCCGAAGGAGCCGGCCGCGGGCCCGGCGTGATCGACTCGCACACGCATCTCGACCTGTGCGAGCCGCCGAACGCCGAGCTCCTCGCCGCGGCGGTCGCGGCCGGGGTGGTCCGCATCCTCACCGTCGGCACCGTCGGGGCGTCGTGCCGCGCCGCGCTGGCCGCAGCGGAGGACTTCCCGCAGGTCTACGCCTCCGTCGGACGCCACCCGAACTCGAGCCGGGGCTTCGACGACGCGGACCTCGCCGAGCTGCGTGCGCTGGCCGCGCACGAGCGTTGCGTGGCGATCGGAGAGACGGGATTGGACTTCTTTCGCGAGGGTGCGCCGGCGGCCGATCAGGAGCGCGCGTTCGCAGCGCAGATCGAGCTCGCGCGCGAGACGGGCAAGCCGCTCGTGATCCACTCGCGCGCCGCCGAGGAGCGCACCCTCGCCCAGCTCGCGGCGGAAGCCGAGGGCGTGCGCGTGGTGATGCACTGCTTCTCGATGCCGGACCGGCTCGGCGAGTGCCTGCGCCGCGGCTACGCGATCTCGTTCGCGGGCAACGTCACGTACAAGAGCGCAGCCGAGCTCGCAGCGTGCGCGCGAGACGTTCCCGAGGACAGCCTCCTGGTGGAGACAGACGCGCCCTACCTCACGCCCCAGGCTGTTCGCACGCTTCCCAACCAGCCGGCCTTCGTCACGCACACGGCGGCGTTCGTGGCCGAGCTGCGCGGGGTGCCCGTCGCGCAGCTCGGAGCGGCGCTCGAGCGCAACGCCGCGCGTCTGTTCGGCTGGGCATGAGCGCCGTGGCGCAGGTGCCCGGCCAGACGAGCCTGCAGCGCATGCGCCGCTTCGGCGTGAGGCCCGATCGCGACCTCGGGCAGAACTTCCTCATCGACTCGAACATCCTCGGCGTGATCGAGCGTGCCGCTCGGGTCGGGGATCGCGACGTCGTGCTGGAGATCGGCGGTGGCCTCGGGGTTCTCTCCGAGCATCTCGCCGACCGCGCCGCCCACGTGCACGTCGTCGAGATCGACGAGCGGCTGCGCGAGGCGCTGGGCGACGCGGTCGAGCGCCATGCGAACGTGACGTTGCACTGGGGCGATGCGATGGCGCTCGACCTCCGCGCGCTCGATCCCGCGCCGCAGAAGCTCGTCGCCAACCTTCCCTACGGGATCGCGGCAAGCGTGCTGCTGCGCACGATCACCGATCTGCCTGCGATGCACAGCTGGGTGGCGATGGTCCAGCGCGAGGTGGGCGAGCGCCTGGCCGCCGCGCCAGGAAGCGGTGCCTATGGCGTCCCATCGGTGCTCGCGCAGCTCGCCTGCGAGGTCGAGGTGCTGCGCACGATCCCGCGTACGGTCTTTCACCCGGTCCCCAACGTGGACTCGGTGCTGGTCGCGATGCGCCGCCGCGGCACCCCGTCGCGCGACGTCGACGGCGAGGATGAAGCCGCGCTGCGCGAGCTGGTGGCGGGCTCGTTCTCGCACCGGCGCAAGACGCTCGCCGGCTCGCTCGCGCTCTCGGGGGCGCCGCAGGGCCGCTCACGCGAGCTCGTGCGGGCGGCGCTGCAGGAGCTCGGGCATCCCGCCGACGCTCGCGCCGAGCGCCTCTCGCCAGCCGACTTCCGCGCGCTAGCGCAGCTGCTCGCGCGATGAGCGCCTATCGCGCGCTTGCGCCCGCGAAGGTGAACCTCGGCCTGTTCGTCGGTGCGCGCCGGGCCGGCGACGGGCGCCACGAGCTGGTCACGGTGATGCAGTCGATCTCGCTCGCCGATGAGCTGACGCTCGCTCCGGCCCCACCAGGGGCGCTGGCTGATGAGCTCATCTGCGCTGGCGTGCCCGGTCCGCCGGAGGAGAACCTGGCCGCGCGCGCGCTCGCGTGCTTCAGGCGCGAGACCGGCTGGCAGGGCGCCCCCCAGCGCCTGCAGATCGTCAAGCGCATACCGGTCGCCGCCGGGCTCGGGGGCGGCTCGGCCGACGCGGCCGCGGCGCTGCGCCTCGCCCGGGAGGCCTCCGGGCTCGGCGACGAGGCCCTCCTGGCCGCGATCGCGGTCGAGCTCGGCGCCGACGTGCCGGCCCAGATCGCGCCAGGGCGCTGGCTCGCAACGGGAGCGGGCGAGCGGCTCCGTCCGCTGCCGGCGCCGCGCGCGCCGATCGGGGTGCTGGTGCTGCCGCTCGCCTACAAGCTGTCCACCGCGGCCGTCTACGCGGAGTCCGATCGGCTCGAGGTGCAGCGCGAGCGGCGCGAGCTCGACGCGCTTGCAGTCGAGCTCGCCGCCGCGCTCGGCCACGGCGCGCCGTTGCCCGCCGCGAGCGAGCTGCTGCACAACGATCTGCAGCGAGCCGCCGTCTCGCTGTGCCCGCAGATCGCCGAGGCCCTCGGCGAGGCGCGGGCAGCGGGCGCCGAGCTGGCGCTCGTGAGCGGCTCGGGGCCGACCGCGCTCGGGCTGTTCCCGCGCGCAGGGGAATCCTCCAGCGACGGGCCCGCGCTTGCCCTCCACGCCGCGCGGGCGCTCGCGGGACGTGTGCCGGGGGCCGTCGCGGCCGTGCCGGTCGCTGAGGACTACGGACGGGCCGGGGTGCTTGCCGGGAGCTCCTAGGCGCCGTCGCCGCGCACGCGAGCGCGACCGACACCGCTGTGCGTCACAATCTCGCCGGTACCTATGAGCAGGACGACGATCAACTACATCGTGGGCGGTGGCGCGCTCGTGTTCGGGCTGGGGCTCTACGCCGGGCTGATCCTCGCACCGGCATGGTCGTCCTACTCGCGGCTGTGGGAGCGGCTCGCGGCGACGATGCTGACGCTGTACGTGCTCGTCGTGCTCGTGGGCGTCGGGGTCGTCGGCGCGCTCGCGGCGATCTACTTCTGGGGCTGACCGCCGTGTCAGATCTGCAGGCGCTCGACGCGATCACGGAGGCGGTCGAGTCAGGAGCGGGGCTCCCCGAGGTGGTGCGCGCGGCGGCGCGCGCGCTTGACGCGAGCCTTGCCGTGACCGACGCCTGGGGTGCGACGCTCGCGGTCGCAGCGCGCTCGCCCGCCGAGGAGCGGGCGCTGCTGGCGAAGGGACAAGGTGTCAGCAGCGCGCCGCTGCGCGTCGCCGACACCGTCGTGGGGACGCTGCACATGCGCGCCAAGAGCGAGCCGAGCGCGTCGATGCAGCGCGTGCTGCTGACGATGATCGCCTCCGAGGTCGAGCGCGTGCGCGCGCCCGAGCGCGTCTCCGAGACGGCCGCCGCGGACTTCCTGCGCGTGATCCTGCGGCGCGAGATCTCCGGGCGCGAGGAGCTGCTCGCGAGGGCGCACGAGCTCTCGCTCGACGTCGAGGGCGGCGCGAGCATGATCGTCGCCCGCGCGCATCCGCAGGCGCCGACCGATGAGGGCTGGCGCGGCCGCGTGCGCGCGGTCGCCGAGCGCGGGGCCCGCGGGGTCGTCAACCGCTCGATCGCGGCGCTGTCCGAGCGCGAGGGAACGATCGGCGCGGAGGTGCTCGTGCTCGTGCCCGGGGGCGAGGACGCGACCGCGGCGCGGGCGGCGGAGGCGATCCTGGCGGAGATGGAAGCGGGGCTCGGGGGCTACACGTTCGCCCTCGGGCGCAGCCGCGTTGCCGAGGACCCCGCCGAGCTTCCCCGCGCGGCCAGCGAGGCGCTGCTCGCCGCCAACGTCGCCCAGGGCTCGCCCGACGGGGCCGCGCTCGCGTTCGAGCAGACCGGCGCCTATCGCCTCCTGCTGTCGGCGATGAGCGAGAACCCGAGCGAGCTGCAGCGCTTTTACGCCGAGACCGTCGAGCCGCTCGTGGCCTACGACGAGCAGTACGAGACGGACCTGCTGCTCACGCTCGAGACGTTCCTGGAGGCCGACGGGAACGTCGCCGGCACGGCGCAGCGACTCTTCACCCACCGCCACACGATCTACTACCGGCTCGAGCGCGTGCGCGAGCTCTCGGGGCTCGACGTGAGCTCGAGCGACGGTCGCGAGAAGCTGAGCCTCGGCTTGAAGTCGATGCGCGTGCTCGGGATCTCCTCGGCCGCGGGGCCGGCAAGCGAGATGGGCGCCTCGGGCGGGCGCGTTCCGAGGCGCTCCGGGCGGCGCTCGTGAGCGGGCGGGCGCCCACGCGAGCACGGCCGGGGCGCTCCACGTGCCGCGGCGCTCGGTGGGTCCCTCAGGTCCCGCGGCCCCTGCTAGCGCCTGACGCCGAACTCCATCGCGTAGGTCGCGCCCGGCAGGCCCTGGGCGAGGCTCGCCGGGACGGAAGCGAGCGCGGCTGCGCCCGCGTCGCGGAAGGCGCCGTCGAGGATGATCGCCCGGTGGGGAGGCGAGGCCATCCAGGCCGCGACGATGTGGAGTGGGGTCGTATACAGGCCCGTGCCCCAAGCGAGGTTCTGGCCGACCGTGAACGCGACCGCGGACGTCGAGTAGCGGGTGGCGGCGATGAGCGAGAGCGGGGTCTGGCCGGTGGGGCCGACGTCCGCGAAGTAGTCGAGCGCCACCATCTGGCGGACCTGCCAGGCGGCGACGCGAGCGAGTTCCCCGTTTGCGCGCAGCACGCGCAGGTGGCGCGACGTGCGAACGGCGTTGACCAGGCACAGCGTCGCGGTCTCGACGGCTGCGAGGTCGGCGGCGCTCGGCCGCAGCGCGGCGCCTGCGCAGGGAGCGGGCGTGCTCGCCGCCGCCGGGGCGGCGAGAACCGCGCCGCCGGCGAGCCACAGCACGGCCAGCAACGCGCACAGCCCCTTGTGGGTTCTCGATCTGACCAAGGGCAGCGTGCAACGATACTTGCGCGGCAAGATGTTCGCCTTGCCGGCTCGCGCCGGGGGTGCGGCCGCTGCGCTCGCCGCGTGTCCTGTGCGCGTGGCTGCGAGGGCCCCTTATGATCGTGATGGTCCGCTTGGGGGGTCGTCCAATGGCAGGACATCAGGTTTTGGTCCTGAGAATCGGGGTTCGAGTCCCTGCCCCCCAGTACCTCGCCCGCGGCACGCGGCGAATAGCATCTTCGGCGTGAGCGCCCCGACCGTCGTGATCCTCGCCGCCGGCCAGGGCACGCGCATGCGCTCGAGCACGCCCAAGGTTCTGCACGAGCTGTGCGGGCTGCCGATGGTTCTGTGGCCGATCCGCGCCGCCCAGGCCGCCGGCGCGGGTCGCGTGCTCGTCGTGGACGGCCCCTCCCGCGCGCTCGAGCCGGTGCTGCCCGAGGGTGTGGAGCTCGCCGTGCAGGAGCGCTCGGACGGCACGGGCGGCGCGGCGCTCGCCGCGCTCGCCGCGCTCGCCGCGCCCGGCGATGGGGAGGTCGTGATCCTCAGCGGCGACGTTCCGCTGATCGACCCCGAGTCGATCGCCGAGCTCGTCGAGGCCCATCGCCGGGGCGGCTTCCAGGCGACTATGGCGAGCACGATGCTCGCCGATCCGAGCGGCTACGGGCGCGTCATCCGCGGCGCCGACGGCGCTGTGGAACGGGTGGTGGAGACGAAGACCGCCGGCGACTCGACCCAGGCCGAGCGCGAGATACGAGAGGTCAACACCGGCGTGTTCGTCTTCCAGGAGCGCGCGCTCGCGAACGCGCTGCCGAAGTTGAAGGCCGAGAACGCCCAGCGCGAGCTGTATCTGCCGCAGGCGATCGACGTGCTGCGATCGCAAGGCGCGGCGGTCGGGGCCTACCTCATCGCCGACGAAACGCTCGTGCTCGGCGTCAACGACCGGGCGGGGCTCGCCCGCGTGCGCGCGCTCGCTCAGCGCGCGATCCACGAGCGCCACATGGCGGCCGGGGTGGGCATCGTGGATCCGGCCGCGACCGTGATTGACGTCGACGCGGAGATCGGACAGGACACGATGATCGAGCCCTTCACGACGATCCACGGCGCGACGCGCATCGGCCAGCGCTGCACGATCCGCCACTCCTACATCGTCGACTGCGTGCTCGAGGACGACGTCGTCGTTGGGCCGTTCGCGTACCTGCGCCCAGGGACGATCGTGCGCGCTCGCACGAAGGTCGGCACGTTCGTCGAGGTCAAGAACTCCGATCTCGGCCCGGCGGCCAAAGTGCCGCATCTCTCCTACATCGGCGATGCCGACGTCGGCGAGGGCACGAACCTCGGCGCGGCGACGATCACGGCCAACTACGACGGGCGCGAAAAGCACCGCACAACGGTGGGCGACCGCGTGCGAACCGGCGTCGACACCACGCTCGTCGCGCCGGTGAGCGTGGGAGACGACGCCTACACCGGCGCTGGATCGGTGATCACCGAAGACGTACCGGCGGGCGCGCTCGGGATCGCCCGCGAGCGCCAGCGCAACGTCGAGGGCTACGCCGAGCACGGGCCGCGGCGCCACAAACCAAGATGAGCGATGCCGGACCGACCTCTACACTTGCTGGTGCGATGAGCGCGATCGACACGCGCACGACGGAGTACTCGCGGGCGAGCCTCCCGTTCGACTACAACAAGCGCCTGATGCTGTTCAGCGGGCGCGCGAACCCGCAGCTGGCGATCGACATCGCCGACAAGCTCGGCGTGGACCTCGGCCCCGTGACGCTCAAGACGTTCTCCAACGGAGAGGTCTACTGCCGCTACGAGGAGTCGATCCGCGGCGCCGACGTGTTCATCGTGCAGTCCACCTGCGGAAACCCACGCGCCGGCATCACGGCCAACGACGCGCTGATGGAGCTCATGTTCATGATCGACGCCGCCGTCGGGGCTTCGGCGCACAGGGTGATCGCGGTAACGCCCTGGTTCGGGTACTCCCGCCAGGACAAGAAGTCGGCGCCGCGCGAGCCGATCTCGGCCCGCCTGGTCGCCCGCATGCTCGAGTCGGCCGGGGCCGACCGCGTGCTCACGATGGATCTCCACGCCGGCCAGATCCAGGGCTTCTTCCAGAAGCCCGTCGACCACATGACGGCGCTGTTCATGCTCACGCAGTACTTCAGCGATCTCGGCCTGCCGGACCTGGTCGTCGTGGCCCCCGACGCGGGGCGCGTAAAGCTGAACAAGAAGTTCGCCTCCAAGATCGGTGCCGAGCTTGCGATCCTCGACAAGGAGCGCCCCGCCCAGCAGGTCGCCGAGATCGGCTACGTGATCGGCGACGTTCGCGGCAAGACCGCGGTGATCGTCGATGACATGATCGACACCGCCGGCACGCTCAAGGCCGCCGCCAAGACGGTCCGCGAGGAAGGCGCCGCGCGGATCTACGCCGCTGCCACGCACGCGATCTTCTCCGGCGACGCCTACGAGAACCTGCGCACCGCGGAACTGGAGGAGATCGTCGTCACGGACACGATCCCGCTCATGCCGGGCGTGCCCGAGAACGTCCGCGTGCTGCCCTGCGCGGACCTGCTGACCGACTCGATCAGGCGCATCTTCGTCGACGACTCGGTCAGCGAAGTCTTCGGCGGCGAGAACCAGCTGTTCTAGCTGCCGGGGCGTTCGTGCCGCGGAGTTCGCGGCTGGGAGGGATGTGCACCCTGCGCGCGGGAACCTCCGCGGCGTTGCGGGTGACCGCGTAACCACGCTCGATCAGAGTATGCTCCGAGCCGACTGAGGGCGGCGAAGATCGCGCCGCGCTCAGGTAGCGCCCGCACGATCCAACTTCATGGTTGCTGGCAGGTCATCTACCCCGGGGGGGGATTGCAGATGACAACTATCGGGATGGCGGCACATTCGCTCGCCTCGGTTGTCCGCAGGATCGTAGGCGTAGCCCACGGAAGGCGCGCCGTGGGACTGGCGTGCGCGCTGCCGGTCAGGGCACTCGCAAGCGCGCTAGGGGTCCTCGTCCTTGTGCCGGCCTTCGCAGCGTCCGCGTCCGCCCAGGTCGTCGAGTGGGGAGGCGTTGGCGGCGTTATTCATGACAAGCCCACGGCGGTCAGGGGACTGGAAGAAGCGAGCATCATCGACGCTAGCAACAGCAGCTCCTACGCTCTCGCCGACGGTGCCGTTTGGGCTTGGGGCGAAAATGCGCAGGCCCAGCTGGGCATCGGGTCGAGAACAGTGGACCACGGAGCTCCGCCTGTAAAGGTGAAGATTCCCGCCGACGTTACGATCGTCGCGATCGGCGAGGCTGAGAACAACGGCTTTGCCGTCGACTCCACCGGAGACGCGTGGGCTTGGGGTGAGAAAGAGGGCGGCACGATGTGCATGCGAAGCCACGCGCAAAGCATCGAAACACCGGTGCTCATCCCGACCCTCTCCAAAGTGGTGGCGGTACAGGGAGGAGAGCACCACACGATCTGGTTGCTCTCAAACGGTACCGTCGAGACGTGCGGCCACAACGCCCAGGGTCAACTTGGAGTATCCGGCATCGAGGAAAGCTCTGCTCCGGTTCTCGTTCCTGGCCTCTCCGAAGTTGAGGAAGTCTCTGCCGGCGAGCGGTCGTCATGCGCTCGCACGAAGAGCGGAGCGATCTATGACTGGGGAGCGGACAACAACGGCCAGGTCGGCAACGGCGAAACTAGAGAAGCGGTCTATGAACCGTATCTCGTTCCGCTCCCTGGCCGCGCGACAGAGGTCTCCTGCGGCGGGGACGTGACGGGCAACGGTCAGACACTGGCGCTCGTCAATGGCGAAGTCTACGCCTGGGGAGCAGATCACGCGGGCCAGCTCGGAGACGGTTCTCGCATCAATAAACTGAGTCCCGTCGACACCGGGCTGCACTTCAAAGAGGTAGTGACCTCGGGAGCAACCTCCTATGGGCTCGACTCGTCCGGCCACGTGTGGTCATGGGGATCAGCCGAAACCGGAGACCTCGGGACGGGATCCAAGAAGAACAGTCCCGTCCCCGTCTTGGTGGCCGATGAAAACGTTGTAGCCATTTCCGCAACCGCGAAAAACGTAGCAGCGCTTTCTCTGCCCTAGGGCAGAGACGGTCGACGCCGATGGAGTCGACGACGACGCAATTCGACGTCGGCCGGAGGCGTTGGAGTCGATCAGCCGTATGCGTAGCGGTCGGCGGCCGTTTTCGGGCTGGCCTGTCGACCGACTACCGCCCTCACGTCAACCGCTCCCGCCGCGTGTGAAGGACTCGTCACGGTGCACGTCGCGGTCGAGGTACAGGTGACCGATGAGGCGTGCGTGGTGCCGAACGTGAACGTCGTGGCGCTGCTCCCGGGAGCGAACCCGGTGCCGTTGACGGTGACCGTCGTGCCGCCCGCGGTAGATCCCGCGTTCGGGCTCAGGCCCGTCACGGTGGGGGAAGCTGCGTGCCCGTCTTCCTTGACATCGGTGAAGTCCCTCAGCGGGTTCCACGCACCCTCCGTTTTCAGGCCCTGGGCGACCGGCGTGCAGGTCACGGCTTCGTCGGCCTCGCAGTCTGGCTCTATCCCTTCGAATATGTAGTAGCGCCAGCTGACTTGGGCCTTGTAGAGCGGCAACGGACTTGACGCAGTCGAACGGGTTGGCGGGCTGAGGGCAGACGGCCGACCAGCCAGAAACCAGATACTCGTGCTCCAGGAGCTCCACGAGTCGGCGGACGCGAACATGTCGTCCTGCAGTGCGAAGTTCTCGGCATACGCCCAATAGTTGGGTATCTGGCGAGCATCGTGATAGCCCATCACGTCGATGAGCGCTGCGCCAGCGTCGTGGCGCAGGGCAGGCAGTTCTTCAGCGTCTTCGAGCACGGCTTCTCGGCCACGCCCACGAAGCCGTTCATCGCGCCGCCGTCGATGTCGGAAGCGGCAGCCGCCTGACCGTGGGGGCCGCCCCCGTTTTCTTCGTTGGCGTCGAAGAAAGGCTTCGCGCAGCCTCCGTGCAGCGGATCGGGGACGCAGGTTTCGGGCGGGATCCCGTCGGTGCCGCGATAGGTGCCGAAGTAGGAGTCGAAGCTGCGGTTCTCCTGGCGCTTCCTCGCCAGCCCCAAGGGTTTGCCCTCGGTCGGCGCGATGCTACAGGGATCCTCGGCCGCAGCGTGGGCGTGGCGTCTAGCATGCCGAGCATGCCGTTCCCGCGCGCGTACCCGCCGAGCCGCACGTTCGAGTCCGCCCCGCCGCTCTGAAACGGGTAGCGCTGATCACGATCGCGGTCGTGCTGTTCCTCGCGCTCAGCGGCCTGCTCGCGCGCTTCTTGACGGTCGAGAACGCCGAACGCGACGACGACCTGGCGCTCGTCGAAGCCCAGGCGCGCGGCAACGAACAGGGGATGCTCGACCGTCTCAGCGGCTGTCGCATGCGGCCGGCGTGCGTAGCGGCCGTTCGTGCCAACGCCGGCAATCCGCGGCTGCGCAGGTCGGGCGCGATCAAGATCCTGCAGCTGGAATCGAAGACGGCCTACGCCCTCACCGGCACGACCGGAGAGACGCGGCTGGCGTGGACGGTGATCGGCACGCTGCCGGTCGTCCAGTGCATAAAGGTCCAGCGCAGCGGGTCGTTTCTCAGCGGCGTCAAGGTGAGGCTGCTCGCGCTCAGCGCCCCAATCGGCAACGAAGCCGGTTGCTAGAGTCTCTGCTCGGCCCATGGCGGAGACGACCACCAAGCTGAACGTGAACAGCCGCAGCGCGGAAGGCTCGCGCGCGGCGCGACGCCTGCGCCGCTCCGGCCGCATTCCCGGCGTCGTCTACGGAGGCGACGGCGAAGCGGTGGGGATCGACGCCGACGCGCGGGAGCTGCGACACGCGCTGGCGGGGTCGGGCGCCGTGCTGGACCTCTCGATCGACGGCAAGAAGCCCACCCCGGTCGTGCTCAAGGAAGCCCAGCGCGATCCCCTGCACGGGGAGACCACGCACGTGGATCTGCTGCGCGTGAACCTGAACGAGGAGATCCAGACGACCGTGCCGCTCGAGCTCCAGGGGGTCGAAGACGCCCCCGGCGTAAAGGAAGGCGGGGTGCTCGAGCAGATCACCCGCGAGCTCAACGTGCAGGCGCTGCCCACGGCGATCCCCGAGGCGATCGTGCACGACGTCGGAGAGCTGGCGATCGGCGAGACGATCCTGCTCTCGGCCGTCACGCCGCCCGCGGGCGTGACGTTTCTCGACGACCTCGAGGAGACCACCGTGGCAACCCTCTCTCCGCCGCGCCTGCAGACCCAGCAGGAGGAGGAAATCGAGGCCGAGACCGAGCTCGTCGGCGAGGCGGGCGAGCAGGAGGAGACGGCGCAGGGCTCCGAGGACTCCTCCGGCGAGGAGTAGCTCTTCTGCGACGCCCCTTCGGCGGCGGCGGTGCAGCGATCGATTGGCTGATCGTGGGGTTGGGCAACCCGGGGCGGGAGAACGCGGGCAGCCGCCACAACCTCGGCTTCATGGTCGGCGAGGAGCTCGCGTCGCGATGGGGTCTGAAGTGGACGCGCGAGCGCTTTCGCGCGCGGCTGGCCGAGGGTCGCGCCGGCGCTGGCGAGGGGGGCACGCCGGCGGGCCCGCGCGTGGCTCTGCTGCTGCCGCAGACCTACATGAATGACGCCGGGCGCTCGGTCGGTCCCGCGCGCGGAGCCTTGAAGGTCCCGCTCGAGCGCCTGCTCGTCGTCCACGACGAGATCGACCTGCCCTTCGGAGAGGTGCGCAGCCGCATCGGTGGCGGGCTCGCCGGGCACAACGGGCTGAAGTCGCTCAAGCGCGAGCTCGGCAGCGGGGAGTTCGTGCGCGTGCGCGGCGGCGTCGGCAGGCCCGACTCGACCGACCCTGAGATCGTCTCTGGGTGGGTGCTGGGTCGCTTTCGCGAGTCGCCGCAAGAGGTGCGCGACCTCGTCGCGCGGGCCGCCGACGAGGTCGAGCGGATCGTGCGCGGCGCCGGCGAGGGCCCCGCGCGGGAGGCGAGCTGATGGCCGACGAGGGCGGCGCCCTCCGCAGCCTGCTGGGTCTCGCGGCTGGCGATGAGCAGGCGCTCACGCTCGCGCGGGCGGGAGGCCGCGCGTTCGTCTCGGCCTCGCTGCGCCCCTATCTGATCGCGGCGCTCGCCGACGTAGACGAGCGCGCGCGTGCACGACCTACGCTCGTGGTCGTCGGCGACGATCGCGCCGCGCGCGATCTTGCGGGCGACCTGAGCGCCTGGCTGGCGCCGCGGCGCGTTCGCTACTACCCCTCGCGCGGAGTCGCCTATGAGTCGCACCTCGCGCCGCCGCCGCACCTCGTGGGCCTGCGGGTCGCGGCCTTGGACTCGCTGCTGGGAGCGCTCGCCGAGCCGGAGGGGGACGCCCTCGACGGCGGGGCAGCTCCTGACGGTGACGGGGCGGGCGCTCCGGTTGTGGTCGTGAGCGCGGTAGCGCTGTCGGAGAAGGTGCCCGATCCGGAGCTCCGGCCGCACCCCTTCATGCTGCGGGTGGGCGAGCTGCTCGACCTCGACGAGTGCGCGGCCGCGCTCGTGGAGGCGGGCTACGAGCGCGTCGACCAGGTCGAGGAGCGCGGGCAGTTCGCTCTGCGGGGCGGGCTGCTCGACGTCTTCCCGGCGACAGAGGAGCGCGCCGTGCGGGTCGACATGTTCGACGTCGAGATCGAGTCGCTGCGCTGGTTCTCGACGTTTACCCAGCGCTCGCTCGGCGAGGCCGAGGAGGTCGAGATCGCGCCGGCGGCCGAGCTCGCCGCAGAGCACCGCGAGCTGGCCGAGATCGCGGCCGAGAGCGGCGCTATGTCCGGCGCAGGCGAGGCGGGCGAGCGCCCGGACATCGCCGAGCTGCTGCCGGTCGACCGGTTCGGAGCGCTGCTGGATCTCGTGGGCGGCGAGGCGGAGCTGATCGTCGCCGCCGAGGAGGAGCTCGACCCGGTGTTGAGCGATCTCTGGACAGACGTGTGCGCGGCCTTCGGTGACGAGGACGCGCACCACCTCTACGTCAGCCCGCAGGCGATCCGCGCGACGCTGGAGGAGCGCGCGCGCATCTGGCTCTCGGCGCACGCATCGGGGCAGGAGATCGAGCTTCGCGCGCAGGCTGCCGAGACCGCGGCGCGCTCGCTCGCCGAAGCCGAGCCCGAGCTCGAGAAGCTCATCCGCTCGGGCTATCGCACCGTCGTGACGTTCCCCCGCCGCGGCGAGGGCGAGCGCACCGCCTACAACCTCGGCCGGCTCAAAGCGAGCTGGCTCGCGCAGGACCCCGGCGTCGGCCATCACGCGCTCGAGCCGTCGCTGCGCTTTGCCGCGGCCTCGCTGCGCGAGGGCTTCGTCTCGCCGGCGCTGAAGCTCGCGGTGTTCCCCGAGCACCGCCTCCTGCACCGTCGCCGCGCGGCTCCCGGCGGCGAGGCGGGGACGCGCGCGAGGGGACGCCGCGGCGCGCTGCGCTCCTTCAGCGAGCTGCGCACCGGCGACATCGTCGTTCATGAAGACCACGGCGTGGCGCGCTTCGCGGGCTTTGAGACGCGCACCGTCGCGGACGTCACGCGCGACTATCTCTACCTCGAATACCAGGGCGATGATCGCGTCTTCGTCCCCACCGAGCAGCTGGCGAAGATCTCGCGCTACGTCGGATCTGGATCCCACCCACCCGGCGAGCGGGAGGGTGGGATCCGGTTAAGCAAACTCGGCGGAACGCGCTGGGAGACGATGAAGGCGCGCGCCCGCCGCGCCGCGCAGGAGCTAGCGGGAGAGCTGCTGAGCCACTACGCCGAGCGCAGGCGTCGCAGCGGCTACGCCTTCGGCGAGGACTCCGACTGGCAGCGTGAGTTCGAGGCGCGCTTCCCTTTCACCGAGACGCCCGACCAGCTCGAGGCGATCGAACTCGTGAAGGCCGACATGGAGGCTCCGCGGCCGATGGACCGCCTCATCTGCGGCGACGTCGGCTACGGTAAGACCGAGGTCGCGCTGCGCGCGGCGTTCAAGGCGGCCGCCGAGGGCAAGCAGGTGCTAATGCTGGTGCCCACGACGATCCTCGCCCAGCAGCACTACGGCACCTTCGCCGAGCGCCTGGCCGACTACCCGTTCACGCTCGAGCACGTCTCCAGGTTCCGCTCCCAGGCCGAGCAGAAGGCCGCGGTGAAAGGCTTCGCGGAGGGGCGCGTGGACATCCTGATCGGCACGCACCGCGTCCTCTCCAGGGATGTCAGGGCCAAGGATCTGGGGCTGCTGATCGTCGACGAGGAGCAGCGCTTCGGGGTCAAGCAGAAGGAGCTGCTGCGCCAGCTCAAGCTGAAGGTCGACGTGATCTCTATGTCGGCCACGCCGATCCCGCGCACGCTGCAGATGTCGCTCGCGGGGCTGCGCGACATCTCCGTGATCGAGACCCCGCCCGAAGGTCGGCGGCCGGTGCGGACCTACGTGGGCGAGTACGAGGAGCAGCTCGTCGCGCGCGCGATCATGCGCGAGAAGGAGCGCGGGGGGCAGGCCTTCTTCCTGCACAACCGCGTCGACTCGATCGAGGAGACCGCCGAGCGCCTGCGCGCGCTGTGCCCCGGGGTGCGCTTCGCGATCGCCCACGGCCAGATGGCCGAGGGGCTGCTGGAGAGCGTGATGATGGATTACCTGCGCGGAGGCGCCGACGTGCTCGTATGCACCTCGATCATCGAGTCGGGCATCGACATCCCGCAGGCGAACACGCTGATCGTCGAGAACGCCGACACGTTCGGCCTCGCCCAGCTCTACCAGATCCGCGGGCGCGTGGGGCGCAGCCGCGAGCGCGCCTACGCCTACCTGCTCTACGACTCCGCCGCCGCGCTCACCCCCGAGGCGGCCCAGCGCCTGTCCGCGCTCTCGGACTACACCGAGCTCGGCGCGGGCTTCCAGATCGCGATGCGCGACCTCGAGATTCGCGGCGCCGGCAACCTGCTCGGGGACGAGCAGTCCGGACACGTCGCCGCGCTCGGCTTCGAGCTCTACATGCAGATGCTCGACGAGGCCGTCGAGGAAGCCGGCCCCGAGCACGACGGTGCGCCGCTGCACGAGCCGGTGCGCCTGGACGTCAACGTCGACGCCTATGTGCCCGCCCACTACATCCCCTACGAGCAGGCCAAGA
>Ga0209040_10000695_pt1 | contig 26115 bp, 24 predicted proteins | sample BogFormECP12_OM3_FD_188240 | JGI IMG/M metagenome (GOLD analysis project Ga0209040, IMG submission 188240) | Bog forest soil microbial communities from Calvert Island, British Columbia, Canada - ECP12_OM3 (SPAdes) (version 2) | ecosystem: Environmental > Aquatic > Freshwater > Wetlands > Bog ... | reverse complement strand
AGGGCAGTCGAAGCGCTGCTCGGATATCCGGTGTCCCGGGATTCGGTCAACAGCTGCCTATCGACCGGGGCTCGTGCGGCGCGGTGGGGTCTCGAGCGTATCGCGCGAGGCCGCTACCGGCTGCTGCCGCTGAGTCGGGCGACGAGTTCGAGCATTGCGTCAAGCGCGGCCTCTAGCGGCTTGGTGTCGCGTTTGATCTGAGTGAGGAGCAGGCCGCCTTGTAGGGCGGCTAGCAGCGCGAGGGCGAGGGTGTCGGGGTCGGTGTCGGGCGTGAGCTCGCCTCGTGCGTGCATCTCTCGTAGACCGCTCTGGATGGTGGCTTCCCATCGTTTGAAGCCCTCGGCGACGTGGGCTCTTGCGTCGGGATCGGTCTCGGCTAGCTGGCCTCCGAGAGAGCCGATTGGGCAGCCGCCGCTGCAGTCGTGCTCGCCCTGGTGTTCGATCAAGAAGTCGCGCCAGGCTCGGAGGCCATCCAGCGTGCTGAAATCGAACATCTCCTGCCCGCCGACCATTGTGTCGGCCTGGTGGTCAACCACGGCCCAGACCAAAGCCGTCTTGTCCTCGAAGTAGTGGTAGAGCTGCGAGCTCGAGACGTCCGCCGCCGCGCGTACGTCCTCGATCGTCGTGTGGGCGACGCCCTGCCGGAAGATCAAGTCGGCCGCCGCGTCGACTATGCGCTGACGGGTCTCCTGGCCCTTGCGCGTCAACGGGCGAGGGGAGGGGCTAGTCGTGGTCATACCGCAGATTCTACCAACAGAATGGATCGCACTATCCAATCTGTGTTAGAGTGGAACGCACGATCCATTTCCAGGGGTCGCGACAACCACTCAAAGGGAGAACGCGATACATGTCACTTCAAGGCAAGACCGCCCTTGTCACCGGCGGCACATCAGGCATCGGCCGGGCAGTCGCAGAGCGCTTCGCCAGCGAGGGCGCCGAGGTGATCATCACCGGCCGTGACGAGGCCCGTGGCCGCGAGGTCGTCCAGGCGGTCGGGGGCGCTGGCGGCAAGGCGCGGTTCATTGCTGCCGACCTGACGAGCTTCGAAGATGTCAGACGCCTCGCCGAGGCCGCGAGCGATGTCGACGTGCTGGTGAACAACGCTGGCGTCTCTCGCGGCGGTCCCGAGCAGACGGCGGAGGAGGCGTTCGACGTCACGTTCGATGTCAACGTGAAGGCTCCGTTCTTCCTCACGGCTGCGATCGCGCCGCGAATGGCGGCCAAGGGCGGTGGCTCGATCATCAACATCTCATCGATGGCCGCGACCATCGGCATGAACGGATTGGCAGCCTATGGCGCGTCCAAGGCGGCACTCGAGTCACTCACCAAGGCGTGGACCGCCGAGTACGCCGCCCAAGGCGTCCGTATCAACACGGTCGCACCCGGCCCGACACGCACCCCCGCAGCCGCGGCGATGGGCGAGAGGTTCGATGCCTTCGCGTCGAGCACACCGGCCGGCCGCGGCGCAACGCCTGACGAGATCGCCAACGCCATCACCTTCCTCGCTTCGGAGCAGGCGAGCTACATCTACGGTGCGATCCTGCCTGCCGACGGTGGCCGCACCGCGGTCTGAGAGGGGACGAGATGGATCCTGGTCACCACTCCCGGCAACGTTCGGACACGAAGCCACTCGGCTGCTCGCTCACGATCCTGCTCGCCCGCAACCCGGACAAGGTCGCCGGGTTGCGGGCCAGTGGCGGAGATCGCAGCACTGATCGACGCCGGCGAGCTGCGCTTGGACATCAGCGAGCGCGGGCTTCTGACGGACACCGCGGCCATCCACGAACGCCCCGAAGCGGGCGACCTGCGCGGCCGCGTCGTCCTGATCCCGGAGGGCTGAGCTATGGCTACGAGCACATCAGCCACCGCTAAGAACGAGCACGGGCATCCAAGCATCGTTCTCGGAACGCTCGCCTTGGCGAGCTTCATGAGTGTGATGGACCTATTCATCGTCAACGTCGCGTTGCACAGCATCGAGGCGCACCTGGACCGCCCCCTTTCCGATGTCGCGTGGGTGCTGAACGCATACGCTCTGGTCTTCGGGGCACTGCTCGTGCCCGCCCGGCGGTTCGGTTACAAGTACGGGCGCAAGAACACGTTCATGCTCGGCTTGGCCGTCTTCACGATCGCCAGCCTGGCGTGCGCAGTCAGCCCTGACCTGTGGGTCCTCGTCGCATTCCGTTGCGTCCAAGCGATCGGCGCGGCGATGCTGATTCCGTCAAGCCTTGGGCTGGTCCTGACCACCATGCCGCCAGAGCGCGTCAACCGCAGCGTGCGGTTGTGGGCTGTGAGCGGCGCCGCCGCTGGAGCTATCGGCCCGGTCGTCGGCGGTCTGCTCACGTCGCTGAGTTGGCGTTGGATCTTTTTGATCAACCTGCCGATCGGGATCACCGCGATCGCCGTCGCGTGGAAGATGATCCCGAACGTTCGGCACGACCTCTCGACGAAGATGCCGGACCCGATCGGAAGCCTGATGGCAATCCTCACGATCGGCGCCATCTCCTTCGGCCTGCTCAACGGCCACACCTGGGGCTGGGGGGACGGAAGGATCATCGCGAGCTGGGCCGTCGCGGTCGTGTCCGCGGTGGGATTCATGATCAGCACGCGGCGAGCGGCGGTCGCGGTAATCGAGCCGCAGATGTTCCGAAGCCGCGTTTTCAGCGCGGCGAACGTCGCGATCGTGATCGCCGCGACGATCTTCGGGATGCAGCTGCTCGGGATGAGCCTGTTCCTGCAGCAGGCGTGGCATTGGTCAACGAGCGACACGGGCCTAGCGATCGCGCCCGGACCGGCAGCGATCCTGATGTCCTCGTTCGTAGCGCAGAAACTCAACGAGAAGCTGCCCGTGGGGCTGGTAGTGGCCTCCGGGTTCGGGATCATCGCTGCCGGCCAGATCCTGATGTTGCTGCTCCTCAAAGGCGGCGGACACAGCTATGCCGCTGACATCCTGCCCGGCTGGTTCCTGATCGGGGCCGGGTTCGGGTTCTCGCTCCCGACCATCATCGGCTCAGCGACGCACGACCTGCCCGCAAAGCTCAGCGCGACGGGCAGTGCTGTGGTCAACAGCGGCCACCAGGTCGGTGGTGTCTTCGGCACAGCCATCCTCGTCCTGATCCTCGGCAAGGCAGCCGTGACCGGCGACCCGACGCAGTACTACCACTTGTGGTGGGTAGCGGCCGCCGCCTGCGTCCCTGCCGCCCTGGCATCCCTCGCCCTCACCCCCCGACGCCAGACCGAGGAGAGGACAGGGGCTGTCGTTAGCCCCCTGGTGGCAGCCCCTGAGCGGTAAGGAGAGAACCGTGGCCGCCCGCCCGCCCCCGGCGGCTGTCCACGGACCGCCGCAGGTCCTCCAAACAACCACGACACGACCTCGACGAGACGCAAAAGTCTGAACAGCCGTACCCCGGATCACCAATGACCATGTCTGTACCTAAGGAGCCAAGCACTCAAATGCAAACCACCGCAGAAAAGACCGTGTTGATCACCGGCGCCAACGTCGGTATCGGCAAGGACGTGGCCCGGCAACTGGCGTTGCGTCCCGAGATCGCCCGCATCTACCTGGCGTGCCGGAACCAAGACAGGGCGAGAACGGCACAGGCTGAGCTCGAAGCGGAGACCGGCCGGCGCATCTTCGACATCGTTCTCATGGACGTTGCCGATCCGGGCTCGGTCCGCGCCGGCCTGGCGGGCGTCAACGGATCGCTCGACGCGTTGGTCATGAACGCCGGTGGAATGGGCGGCAAGACGCCGATGGAGTTGACCGCCGACGGGGCCACTTACATGTTCGCGTCGAACGTTCTTGGCCACGTTGTCCTCCTCGAGGCGCTCCTGGCCGAGGACCGACTTGGCGCGGTGGCTGTCTTCGCCGGAAGCGAGGCAGCCAGGGGAGTCCCGAAAATGGGGTTCAAACGGCCGTCGTTAGTCTCAAACTCCGCCGACGAGCTCGCCACTGTGATCGATGGCAGCTATTTCGCCGACCGCAAAACTGACGTCAATTTGGCCTATGGGCAGGCCAAGTTGATCGGCATCCTGTGGATGGCCTACCTGGCCCGCCAACACCCCGACCGCCGATTCATCTGCGTGAGCCCCGGCAACACCACCGGCACCCAAGCACCCAATGACCTCGCATTGCCTTTGCGTATGGCGGCCAAGTACGTCATGCCCGCCCTCGGTCTCGCCCACAAGGTTGACGTGGGCGCGAAGCGACTGGTCGACGGTGTCACCAACCCGACCCTATCGAGCGGCGTGTTCTACGCCAGCGCGGCCAACACGCTTAAAGGTCCCTTGGTCAACCAAACGGACATCTTCCCCGATCTGGCCAACCCGTCGTTTCAGGACCACGCCAACGAGGCCATCCACCGCTTTATCACACAAAAGACACTCGCGTAATTTCAGGACCAGCAGCAGCGGGATCACCGATAAAACAAGCCAAATCCAAGGAGCCGAGCCTCCAAATGCAGACCACCAACCGCTGGCAAGTAGGCAACGCAACCGTGACCCGCGTCGTCGAGTGCGAAGCGGGAGCATTTTCTCCCGGCCACCAATCTCACCGAGGAACGCGTGCGGTGAATCAATGGCCTAACCCGCACTACGCAACGGCGGACGGCAACATCAGACTCTAGCTACACACCTACGTCATCGAATCCGACGGGAAGAAGATCGTTGTCAACACCTGCATGGACAACGACAAGGAGCGGGCATTCGAGGGTTGGAAACCGCGTGAGCCTGCCGTTCCTTCGACGCGCAAAGCGAGGCGTCCCTGGCGCGGTGCACCCCTTTCGGTCCACCACGACCGCCGCGTGCCAGAAGAGCGCATATCGAGGCAGGTCGGCGCCCGCTGGCCTCGACGGCACGCGCGGGAGCGGTTTTAGTCCGACGACTTAGGTTCCTGAGAAATGCGGATGAGAGGACTCGAACCTCCACAGGGGGCGACCCCGACACGGACCTGAACCGTGGACACCGGCGCCAGATCCGTCCGCCGTCGTCCGGAGCGTCCGATTCGCACGGTTCCAGCGCCCATCGGACGGATCTGGAAGGGCGACTGTTGCCAACTGTTGCCACCGAGCCGAGCGCACGTACGGCTGGTCTTCGAGCGGAGTGGTGCTCACGAAAACGGCGCGACGAGCGGGCCCATCGGCGAGCGGCCGCACCCGTTGCAACGATCAACGAGGACAGCTGGCTCAGCGATGGCGAGCGGGCTCTGCGAGATCAGGCGATCGCGGGAATCACTCGCAGCCCTGGGACTCGTTCGAACTCGGCGGCGTTGCCGCTCGCGACGCCCAGTCCATGCGCGAGCGCAGTCGCTGCGATCCAAAGGTCGTGCGCGCCGATCACCTCGCCGCGAGCGGCGAGCCTTGCCCAGACATCCGCGTGCGCGCGGGCGACGGTTTCTGTGATCGGGATTGCTCGCAGCTCGGCGAGCAGGTGCTCGACGAACGCGCTGCGGCGCGAGCGCTGCGCTCCCTTGGCGCGATGGACGCCGTGGAGCAACTCGCTGACGGTGATGACGCTGATCGCTCGGTCCTCGCTGCCGATCGCCTGCTCGACGGCTGGGTTGGCGACCCCGCGCTCGAGGTCGACGAGCATGTCGGTATCGATCAGGACCGCCATGCATCCTCGGGCGGACCGACCGAATCGCGCGCGGCACGCACGTCCTCAACGAAGCGCTCGTCGGGCGGCGGCGCCGTTGCGATTAGCTCGCGAAACCGCTCGGCGGACATCAGTCGCGACTTCGGCGGCGAGATCACAGCGACGTCTGCGCCGCTTCTCGTGACCTCGATCTCCTCGCCGGCCGCGACTCTGTTGAGCAGCTCGGAGAAGCTGCGAGCGGCCTCGGTCGCGGTCATGCGGCTCATGTCCCCAGGTTATCAGATAAATCAGACACCTGCGGCGACAGCGGCGCGAAGCTGCTCATCACCGACGATCCAGACCGTCCGGGCACAAACCGGCTCAAGCCCCGCGCCGATTCGGGATCGGTCATCTAGTCGCGCGAGGTCTGTAGGCGGCGATCGTGCGTTCGGCGTGCTGGCGGACGAATGCGTCGTCGAGGGCTCGCCCGGTAATCAGCGCGCGCAGGTAGACGGGCGCGACGAGGCTCTCGATCATGTCGTGGGGGTCGACGCAGGTGGGGAGCTCGCCTCGCTCCACGCAAAGAAGAAGAAGAAGAAGAAGAAGACGAAATCAAAAAAGGCCTGAAAGCCGGTCCGGCGATCCACGCCGAAGGTTTCTACGAGCCGCTGATCGTCAAGGCCGTGGAAGGCAAAGGGACGGGGATGCTCTAAAAAACGCCTTTCCTCGGACAGAAACTGCTGACCGTCAAAACGAAAAAACGCCCCGGCAGCGTACTCCGACTAAAGAGCGGTGCCGAAGTTCTCAAGCCTCGAGAACGGCTCATACTCAGAAACGTCGGCAACGTGGCTCTGGCATCGAGAACCGCGAAAATCGAATGCACGAAGGCGCTTTTGTACGCCAGCCTCATCAACAACGAACGCTCGAAGACCGACCGTTTCCTGGTCACCACGGCGTTCCTCGTCGGGAACGAAAAGGTCGGCAGGGAAGAACATCTGTGCAGCAGCACCCTGCCACTTGGACCGGTCCAGATCTTCATCAACGAACCGCCATTCACTGGGGAAATGGGCGAGATAAGGCAAGAGCCGCATCAAAGGCCATCCCCGCATGGAGCTGTCGATAGCGTTCCCGAAAGCGGCGGTCAAATGCTCGTACGTGGGGCCCGGCTTCTTGGGGACTGTCACGCCTGGAAAAGCCGGTGCGCCGGTGGCACTAGAAATCAAAGAACTCGGGAGGTTCGCAGGCACGAGGGGACTTCCTGCCGCTTGCCCCCGTCCGTTGACAGTGACCAGCACGATGGAAGCGGAAGCGACCGAGAGCGAAGGAAGGTCGAAACAGAAGTCGTCTGAGCGCGCCGGCGATCGGCCGGAACAGCAGGGGCTGCGGGTTGTCGTGTCGAGGTCAAGCGGCTCCGCTTGACGCGCCCGCCGGGCACGGGAAGGCGGATTGAGGACAATTCTCTCGAAGCCCCCGGGCGGGCGGGTATCCTCGCGGGGATGGTCTATCTCAGTCGATCTCGACGTCTCGCCGAAGCCGCACAGGCGGCGCGTCGCGCTGAAGCGGCTGGGGACGAGCGCGGGGTAGGTGAGGCCTGGCGGCGCTACCGGCTGATCCGTGACGCGGGGCGTGATCCGGACGAGCTGCTCGCGCAAGGCATCGCGCTCAGCGAGCAGGCGCGCACCCTGGCCGGATTGGACCGTCGCTGGTCGTGACCGGGTTCGGCCGCATCCTGGCCGACATGAACCGCGCCGGTGTCTGCTATGTCCTCATTGGAGGCATCGCGGTGATCCGCCACGGTGTGGTTCGCGCCACCGCCGACCTCGATGCCGTGCTCGAACCGACCGAGCAGAATCTGGAGCGTCTGCGTGGGCTGATCACAGAGTGGGGGGCGACACGCCCGGATGGCTCGCCGCTACCAGCCGACGCCGTCGCGGTCGGGAAGTCGATCCACCTCGCCACACCCCACGGCGATCTCGACTTCCTCGGCGAGCGCTCTGAACCGCTTACGTTCTCGGAGCTGCTCTCGAGGTCTGATACGCGCAGCGTCGACGGGGTGCAGGCGCCGATATGCTCGCTAGCCGACTTGGTGGCGCTCAAGCGCCTCGCCGGCCGCGAACGGGACCTCACGGACCTGAGCGAGCTCGAAGCGGCCCATGGCGAGCTGCCCGACAGCCGCACCGGCACGGCCTGAGTCGCGAACCCGCGCTGACCCCGACGCCTCTCTCGCGCTTCCCGCCGTCCGTTGCGCCCGCCCTCAGCGCGGTGCGGCGCCGGACCCCTCCCGATGTTTCGCACGCCGCCGGGGTGCGGTTGGGGGAGGCAGCAGGTAGCTCCATCTGGTGCCGGACCTCGTCTCGGGGACCGGGATCCGCTGCTCGCTGTAGTTGGGGAGCGCAGCGTCCAGTTGACAGCCGTGCCCAGGTTCGTCCGCCGCCTTGACAGGAGCCGTCGCGATGTGCAAGAGTCGATGACATCCCGCACCAAGCGGCGGCCGTTTCGGGTGGAGGTACCGGAAATGGATGCAGATCGCAGCATCAGCTCGCTCGCCGCAAACCGGCGCGAACGGATCTGCCCGAGCGCGCCAGTGGACCCGCGGCAGATTCCGGTCGCGCTCCGGGCAGATGATGCACCGCGGCTCGCTCTCGGGACGAGATCGGCCCACGAGCGTCTCGCGCTCCGATGGAGGCGTTTCGTGCCGGGGTAACCAAGCCAACGAGGGGAAGGGAGCAGGGGATGAAACGTACGGAGATCTTGGGGCTCTGCCTGGTTGCGGTGTTCGCTGTCGGGGCGTTGGGTTCCGGTTCCGCGGTGGCCGCCACGTGCCATCAGCACGAATATGGGACAAGCTGCGAATCCGAAAAGGAACACGCCGAATTCGAGGCGTTCGCCAACTGCCCGTTTGGCGCTAGCGCAGAACTGGACTGCTCTTGGGCTCTGTCCACCTATAAAGAACAGTGGCCATCCAACAAGCTCAAGGAAGCATGGGAAGCGGAACACGGCCACAAACCGCTCGAATCCCCCTCGGAGCTCACAGCGGGCAAGGTGACCGTGCTTCTCGCGCGGGCAATCATCCTGCGCGGAGGTATCGGCTTCGTTGGCGAAGAAGAGCAATGGTTCGGCGCAGAAGAAGCCGAAACGATTCAGGCGGTGCCCGAGGCGGCGCAACCTCTGACCAAAGACGTAGACACCTCGATGCTGTCCCAATCCGAACTGAACCGATACAACTACTACGTTAAAGTGGCCAAAGAAACACGGGTCACAGCGACCGTCGAACTCGCCGGGTCGGCGAGCGCGATCCAAGTGAGCGTGAACCATCTCTTGAGCGAAGAAGGCACCGCGTTCGCATTTCCAGTCAAGCTCAAGCTGAGCAATCCATTTGTTGGGAACAGCTGCTACGTAGGGTCTGACACCTCTCCCATCACCGTCGAATTCACCACCGGAACCTCAGGTGCCCTGCACGGCAAAGCCGGGAGCACCCTCAGGCTGGATCGAAACGGCTTTATCGCCACCGTTTACACCGATACGCTCGTAAACGCCAGCTTCGCCTCTCCGGGGGTCGAAGGCTGTGGTATCGGAGGCGGGGCGGATGAAGCGATCAACGCCGCTCTGGGACTTCCGTCCCCTGCCGGCGACAACACGGCGGTCCTCAACGGGACGCTGAAACTGTCGACTGCTGAAAGCGCCAAAGAAGGTCTGGAAGGCAAGATCTAGCCAAAACTCTATAGCAGCACGCGATGTAAACTGAATGCGAGTCCCAAGGAGCCAAGAGATGAAGCGTTTGAGGGTGTTGCAATACTGTCTTGCAGGCGCGCTCATGATCAGCGCCGTCGCGACAGCAAGCGCGGCGGCGACCGCGCCGGAAATCGGCCGCTGCGTGAAACTTGCGAAAGCAAACGGCGAATTCACAAGCAGCACCTGTACAGTGAAAGAGACGGGTACCAAAATCGGCAAAGGTCCCTACGAATGGGAAGCCGGAGTCGCCGGTCCGACCAAGACATTCACCGACAAAGCCGGGATCGCCAAACTTGAAACAATCCACAAATCTCGGGTGGAATGCAAAGAAAACCTTTCCGAAGGAGAATACACGGGACCGAAAACGGTAGGTCACATGAGCGTCAAATTCACCGGGTGTGAATTCAAGGCCATCAAAAAGCCGTGCACCAGCGCGGGCGCCAAATCGGGCGAAATCGTTATGAACACGCTTGCAGGCGAACTGCAGTGGGAAAACAAAGCGACAAAAAAAGTCGCCGAGGAGCTTTTCCCTGAAGCTGGAGGGCCGGGAGCCGAATTCGTGACCTTTGTCTGCGGTCCTGGCACCTCGCATGTCAAGGGCGCAGTACTCGTGAACGTCCTTGCAGGAAAAATGCTGACGGCCTTTACCTTGAAATTCACCGCCACCGGCGGCAAACAGAAACCGGAAAAGTACGACCAAGGCGAAGCGGGTGAAACTGCGGCCTTTCTTGAATCGGACCTCGTTGGACCCTACGAACAGGCAGGCCAAACAGAGACCGTCACACAGACGAACCCGGAAGCACTGGAGGTCAACTGGCTCGTCTAAGCCGCCCGAGCCGAGCACTCCACAGACCCACGGACGAACGTCCGGACATTGAGGCGGACGCGTGGGGGCCTACGAGGCCCCCACGCCTCTGCTCGCAGCAGTGCATCGCGGCAAGGAGCGACAAGCGATGAACAGGACGCGGTACGAGATCATTGGGAGGGCCTGTGGACCCTTGTGTCTCGCGATCCTGTGTCTGCTTGCTACGGCGCTCTTCAACAGCGCGGTGGCGCTGGCCCTCACACAGCGGGGGCACGAATTCGCCCGATCGTTCACCGGCCCCGCCGGAACGGGAGGGGTCTCGGAACCGGACGGCATGGCCGTCAACGAAGCCAGCGGGGACATATACGTCGTCGACGCTGGCGGCGACCGCATCGAGCGCTTCAACGCAGAAGGCAGCTTCATCGCCGCTTGGGGCTGGGGCGTCAAGGACGGCGCCAAGGAATACGAGATCTGCGAAAGCGAATGCCTTCCGGGGCTGCGAGGCGCCGGAAAGGGGGAGTTGGCCTTTCCGGGAGCGATCGCGGTCGATAACTCGAGGAGATCCTCCGATCCCTCCAAAGGCGACGTCTATCTCATCAGCGACGCTCGCGCCGAACACGCGCACCTGCAGAAGTTCACCGCCGAAGGGGCCCCTCTCACCGCGGTCAAACAGGGCGGCGTCGAAGCGAGATGGGAAGGCGCCCTGGATGGCCTTGCCGTTGACGCCAGCGGCAGGCTGTGGGTCTACCGCGGCCAAGAAGCAACCGGCGAGATAGAACGCTTCAGTGACGCTGCCAGGAGCGTTTTTGAAGGGCCTCCCCTCGAATCGACTGTCCCCTGCCCGGAGGGCGTTTTCGCCGTCAACCCGGTCGGGGAAGACCTCTACGTCGGCCATGAACGTCAGAACAGCGAAGAAGGCTGCCCGGCGCAGCAAGGAGAACCGTCGCGGCCCGTGCTCTCCGCCAAGCTCAAGGTCGAAGGGGAATCGCTGGCAACGCTGACCGCGGGTGTCGATACGCAGGCTACGACGGGCGTCGCCGTCGACCTCTCCACCGGTCGGTTCTCGAGCGGCGACGTGTACGTCGACAACGCGACAAGCGTCGCAGCGCTCACTCCCGAAGGCGCGCTGATCCAGCGCTTCGGCGCCGGGCATCTCCAGCACGGCGCGGGGATCGCGGTGAACGCCAGGACCGGCTACCTCTACGTAGCCGACTCTACGGGCAACAAGATCGACGTCTTCAAGCCGCAGGAGCCGGGGCCACCTACAGTCGACGCCCTCTACGCGGCGGAAGTGACCTCTACGACGGCGAAGCTCGATGCACAGATCGACCCCGGCGGTGCTGCGAGCGCCTACACATTTGAATACGGCCTCGCCGAATGCGACGCCGATCCTTCGGCCTGCGCGAAAGCGCCCGGTGCCGAGCCGCTCCCCGCAAGCTTCGGCGATCAGCCCGTCGAGCTGCAGCTCCAGAACCTGGAGCCCGCCACCACCTACTACTACCGCCTTCTCGCAAGCAACGTTCATGGGCCGGCGCAGGGCGAAGAAAGCTTCGCGACCGTCACAACACCACCCGAACCCCAGGGCCTGCTGCCCGACGCGCGCGCCTGGGAGATGGTCTCCCCCCCGGAAAAGGACGGTTCGGGCATCGACCCGATCACGGACACCGGTGGGGTGATCCAGGCCTCCGCAAACGGCAACGCCATCACCTACGTAGCCGACGGCCCGATCGTCGGGGAACCATCGTCGAGCGTCGCCCCTGAAGTCACGCAGGTGCTCTCCACCCGCAACGGCGAAGGCTGGCTCTCGCAGGAGCTGGTCACGCCCCAGAACGGAGCCGAAGGCGGCGCCGCATACTCGCTGCCGGAGTACCAGTTCTTCTCCCCGGACCTCTCCCTCGGCCTCGTGCAGCCGCCCGTCGACAGCGGCGAAGAACCGTTGGCCCACCCGCCACTCTCCCCGCCGGTGCTCGAGGGCGAAACGCAGGAAAGAACGCTCTACCTGCGCGATGATCAGCCCCTTCAACCCGAACCGTCTGAACAGGCAGACTTCACCCAGGCTGAAGCCAACCGCTCCTACCTCGCGCCCGGTTACCTGCCGCTCGTCGACGCTGCGAACGACGAAACAAACCGGGCCTTCGGTGGCTCACTGAAGTTCGTGAGTGCGACCCAGGACCTCAGCCACGTCGTCTTTCAATCGAGCTGCACCGCGACGCTGTGTCCGGTTGGCCTGACGTCCTCCTCGGGCCCGGAAGGCAACCTGTACGAGTGGGAATCCGGGCGGCCCCTGAACCTGATCAGCCTGCTCCCCAGCGGCGTCGCGGCAGTCGGCCAACCGCGCCTCGGCCAGGACAGCGCCAACGTCCAGGACGCGATCTCGACCGACGGCACGCGCGTGATCTGGAGCAGTGGATCGGAAAACCCACATCACCTCTACCTGCGCGGCACCGCGCCCGGGCACGAACAGACGCTCGAACTCAGCGCCGCCGGCCCCGGCATCGATCAGGCCGAAGCCGGCGAAGGCGAAGTCGGTTACCAGGCCGCCTCAAGCGACGGCTCCAAGGTGTTCTTCACCGACACTGCGCGCCTCACCGAAGAATCAAACCAGCTGCCGGTACCGGGGGCGGAATCGAACCCGGCCGACCTATATGAGTGCGATCTCACGACCGAGGTCAATGGAAGGCTCGAATGCCATCTCAAAGACCTCACGGTTGCCTCAAATCCAGGTGAAAGCGCCGACGTGCTCAACGTCCTGCCAGGCGCGAGCGAAGACGGCTCCTACGTCTACTTCGTCGCCAACGGCAAGCTCACGCCCGAAGCGATTCCGGGGGACTGCATCCACAGTGCGGCCTCCGAAACACCCCCACCGGGGGCCAGGTGCAACCTCTACCTCTCCTACAAAGGGAAGCTCACGTTCATCGCCGCGCTCTCCGATGAAGACTCGCCGGACTGGGGCGCGCTGGACAGCCCGCCGGAACAATCGCCGGTCGAGGGGCGCCCCGACCGCGCTGACGTGACCTCACGTGTCTCACCCGACGGGCAGTACCTCGCGTTCATGTCCAACCAGGAGCTCACCGGCTATGACAACGTCGACGCAAACCCCGAAGCCAAAGGTGCGCACGACGAGGAGGTCTTCATCTACGATGCGCACACCAAGCGCCTGACGTGCGTCTCCTGCAATCCCAACTCCCAAACCCCGCATGGCGTTCACGACGTCACAACCTCCGGCGAAGGCAGGGGACTGCTCGTCGACCGCCGCGGTGACTGGACCACCGGAGAAGAAGGAGCGGCCGAAAAGGACACCGCGCACTGGCTCGCCGGATCGATCCCTGGATCGACCGCGCAGGAACCGTCAGATCTCGCCGATCACCAGGCCCGCTACCTGCTCGACAACGGCAGGCTTTACTTCAACAGCCCAGCCGACCTCGCCAAGGGGGCCGAAAACGGCAAGGAGGACGTCTACCAGTATGAGCCGAACGGCGTAGGTGGTTGCCACAGTGAAGAGGGCTGTGTCGGGCTGATCTCCTCCGGCAGCGCCCTACGGGAATCCGCGTTCCTTGACTCCAGCGAAAGCGGCGACGACGTGTTCTTCCTCACCTCCCAACCGCTGGTCGGACAGGATCAGGACGCGAACTTCGACGTTTACGACGCCCGCGTCTGCAGCAGCTCCTCACCATGCCTCTCACAGTCGCTCGTCCATTCACAGCCCTGTGAAAGCGCAAAAACGTGCAACACGGCACCGCCCGCAGGACAACCGCGGTTCGCAACTCCCTCAAGCGCCACGTTCCTCGGCCCGCCCAGCGTCGCCGGACACGGTACGCTCGCGGAAAAAGGCGCTCTTGCCCGCAGGCCGCTGACCCGGGCGCAAATGCTCGCGGCCGCACTCAAATCTTGCAAGAAGCGCTGGAAGCGCTCTAAGCCCAAACGCGCCGCCTGTGAAGCGGCGGTGCGCAAGAAGTACGCCCCGAGCAGGACGGCGAAGGCCCGCAAGCCGAGGGGGAAGAAGAGATGAGGGATCGACCCTCACCCCGGATCCTCCTACGCCTGGCGGTGGCGTGCACGCTGGCGGCGTCGATCGGCGCGGCGCCAGCACCCGCCGCGACCGCGATGCCCTCGCCGTGGTGGCGACTCGGATCCCGCGCGGCGCCGAGCTACATGGTGCCCGGAAAGGAAGCGCGGATAATCGCGATCGCCACCGACGTCGGTGAGGCACCGGTGATCACGAGCAGTGCGCCCCTGGTCGTAACCGACAAGCTCCCTGGCGGGCTGAAGCTGGCCACGGGAAAGCCTCCGACCACGTTCGTGTGGGCGTCCACAGGCTCCAAACCGTTGAATTGCACAGTGGAAGGAGCCAAACAGCTCAGCTGTGCCACCGAAGTCTCCACAACCTCGCTCGAACCGTACCGGAGCGTGGAAGTGAGGATCCCCGTGGAAGTGGAAGAAGGCGCAGCATCGGGCGAAGAGAACACCGTGACGGTCTCAGGCGGCGAAGCGCCCGGCCGTGGACCGGCTCCGTCCAAGTCGCTGCAGCGACCGATCACCGTGAATGAGCAGGCTACTCCCTTCGGCGTCGAAGATTACGAACTGGCCAACGAAGAGGAGGGCGGCCTACCCGATATCCAGGCAGGCTCCCATCCCTTCCAATTGACGATCGCCTTCGATCTCAACCAGACTCTCGTGAAGGCCAACGGGGAAACATACCCGTCCACTCCGATCGCCCCCCGGGCGCTTCACTTCGCCCTGCCGCCCGGATTGATCGGCGATACTCGAGCCCTTCCGCAGTGTCTCGATGCGGACTTCTCCTCGATCGTGGGAGCGGCGGACAATGCATGTCCGGCAGACACTGCGCTCGGCGTGGCGACCGTCGACATCAACCTGCTTCCCAACTTCGTCGGAGACGAAACCGTGCCGATCTTCAATCTGGTACCGGCGCCAGGCGAGCCCGCTCGGTTCGGCTTCGAGGCCGACAACGTCTTTGTCATCCTCGATACATCCGTGGCCACCGGCGGCGACTACCACGCCACGGTGAGCATCAACAACGCGACCGAGAGCGCACAGATACTGGGCACTCAGTTGACGTTGTGGGGTGAACCTGCGCAGCCGATCCATGCCTCCTCGCGGGGCTGGTCCTGCCTGACCGGCGAAACGGTGAACGGAGCACCCTGCGGCCCCTCCGACGAAAGCGGGACGCCGTTCCTGACGCTCCCGACGTCCTGTGAAGGACCCCTCTCGACGGCCGTTGCAGGCGAATCCTGGCCAGTCCGGACCGTCGGCGAACCAGCGCCCGGCGAGATCTTCACCCTGGTAGGAGAATACGCGCTGCGAGGCGGCCTCGGCGAACCGCTCAAGCACCTGGAAGGTTGTCAAGTGTTGCCGTTCACGCCCTCCTTCGGTGGAGAAGCAGCAGCCGAACAAGAAAGCGGCCCGTACGCCCAGACGCATGCTGCCAGCACGCCAACAGGGCTGAGCTTGGACGCAAAGATACCCCAGCGGACCACCCTCGCAGAGGGAGGCTTGGCCGAGTCCGCTCTGCGCGACACGACGGTCACGCTGCCGCAGGGCGTTCAGCTCAGCCCCTCGGCGGCGAACGGCCTGCAGGCGTGCACGGAGGCGCAGGTCGGCTATCAGGGCCTCAACCCGACGAGCCAGACGCAGGAATTCACGTCGCTGCCGGCGGCCTGTCCGGACCCCTCGAAGCTCGGCACGGTGGAAATCGAAACCCCGCTACTGCCTGGCCCCATGACCGGCAGCATCTACCTCGCCGAACCCGCACCGTCAGGCGAACCGGGCAAGAACCCATTCGGCTCGCTGGCCGCCGTGTACATGGTGGCCGAAGAACCAACCTCACGGGTGCTCGTCAAGTTGGCAGGCGAAGCGAAAGTGAGCGAAACGACAGGCCAGGTCACGGCGACCTTCCACAACACCCCGCAGCTCCCGTTCGAGAACCTGGAGCTGAAGCTCTTCAGCGGTCCGCGCGCGTCGCTCACGAGCCCATCGTTGTGCGGGACATACCAGACGGAAGCGTCGCTCACGCCGTGGTCGGGCACGGCGATGGTCAGCATCGTCTCCCCGCCTGGAGAATCCTTCCAGATCACCTCCGGACCGGGCGGCTCACAGTGCTCGCCGGACCCGCAGGTGTTCGCGCCAGGCTTCCAGGCGGGCTCGACGAACCTCCAGGCCGGGGCGTTCACCAGCTTTGCGCTTGAACTCTCGCGTCCCGACGGCGATGAGGCATTGCAGGGCGTCGCGCTCCACCTCCCCTCGGGCTTCGCAGCGATGCTCTCCTCAGTCCAACTGTGTGAGGAACCGCAGGCGTCCAGAGACGAATGCCCTCAAGGAAGCGAAGTGGGGCAGGCAACGGCGGTTGCGGGTCTCGGCCCCGAACCGTATACCGAGGCCGGGGGGAGGGTCTACATCACGGGTCCCGACGGGGGTGCGCCGTTCGGTCTTGAGATCGTCGCGCCCGCCGTGGCCGGACCGTTCGACCTCGGGACCGTCACCGTCCGCTCGAAGATCTACATCAACCCGGCCGATGCGTCGCTGACGATCGTCAGCGACCCCGTTCCAACACAGTTGAAAGGGATCCCCCTGCAACTGAAGCGAGTCCTGGTGAGCGTCGATCATCCGAACTTCCAGTTCAACCCCACCGCCTGCAACCCGACAAAGATCGAAGGGAGACTGACCGGGGCGGCGTCTTTCGCCGGAGGACCGGGCGCGACGGCAACGGTCTCGTCGCCCTTCCAGCTCGCGAACTGTGCGAGCCTGCCATTCGCGCCGAAGCTCACGGCATCGACATATGGCCAGGCGAGCAAAGCCGGCGGTGCCAGCCTTGACGTGAAGGTCCAAACTGCGGGGCTGGGAGATGCGAACATCGCCAAGGTGGACCTGCAGCTGCCCAAGGCGCTGCCCGCGCGTTTGACGACCCTTCAGAAAGCTTGCACGAGCGCAACCTTCGAAGCGAACCCCGCGACATGTCCTGAAGCCTCGAATATCGGCGTTGCGACGATCCACACCCCGATCCTCAGGAACCCGTTGAGCGGCCCCGGGTACCTGGTCTCCCACGGTGGTACGGCGTTCCCCGACATCGAGTTCGTCCTCCAGGGCGAAGGGGTCACGATCGTCCTCGACGGCAAGACGGTGATAAAGAACGGGATCACCCACTCGAACTTCGAATCGGCGCCCGATGCGCCGTTCACGACGTTTGAGGCGGTCCTTCCGGCTGGTCCGCACTCGGCGCTCGCCGCCAACGTGCCGAAATACCACCTATGCGGCACCAAGCTCGCGATGCCCACGGTAATCACAGGCCAGAATGGCGCAGTCATCCGCCGGATGACCACCATTGCCGTCGGAGGCTGTAAAGCGGTCAAGGCTTCGCGGACGAAGAAGCTCACGCGCGCGCAGAAGCTCAGCAGAGCGCTGAAGGCTTGCCGCAAGAACTACCGGCGCTCCCGTTCGCGGCGAACAGCGTGTGAACGCAATGCCCGTGATGCCTACAAAGCGCGTCCGCTGCGTCGGCCACTCAGGTGACGGCGAGCAGCTCCCACGTCTCGGGAACTCCCTTGAGGCGACGAACGCCACGGCTCGTAAACGTGTAACCCTCGCATGCGCCAACCGCCTACTCGATCCGGACCGTCGGTTCCGTCGCCGAGCGCTGGTCGGGCAGGTTGATCTCGACCCCCGGCGGGGGGTCGACGTGGCCTCCCAGCAGCGGGTCTTCGGTGTCGCGCATCCACTCCTCCAGGCGCGCCCGCAGCTCGCGCGCGACCTCGGCGTGCGCCGGGTCGTCGATCAGGTTGTTCGTCTCGCCCGGGTCGAACACGAGGTCATGGAGTTGTTCTTTCGGTATCTCCAGCTCGGCCCAGCCGTTCGCGATCAGCAGCTCCTTGCTCGGCCCGTCGTCGGTGTTGGCTAGCACGGGCGTGCGCCGGTCGCCCCAGCGGCGGATGAACTTGTGGCGCCTCGTGCGCACCGCCCGCTGCGGCTCGTACGCTGCGTGCCAGGTCGAGCCGGCGAAGATCTCCTCGCGCACCTCCTCGACCTCGGCGCGCAGCAGCGGCAGCAGCGAGACGCCCTGCAGGAACGGCGGGCGCTCGATCCCAAGGTACTCGCACACCGTCGGGTAGATGTCGATGTGCGACACGAGCGCGTCGATAACGCGGCCGCCGTCGAACGGCTCCGATCCGCGCAGGATCAGCGTCACGCCGAGCCCGGCGTCGTACAGCGTCGCCTTCGCGCGCGGGAACGGCATCCCGTGGTCGGTCGTGAAGATGATCAGCGTGTCGCGGTCAAGGCCGCGCGCGTCGAGCTGGTTGAGCACCATGCCGACGCCGTGGTCGAGCGAGCGCGCGCTCGCCTTGAAGGCCGCGATGTCGGCGCGCACCTCGGGAGTGTCGGGCAGATTATTCGGCGGCTTGGAGTAGTGCACGTCGCGCAGTGACCCCGGGTTGAGGAAGTCGCGGTGCGTCTCGAAGAAGCCGATCGAGACGAACAGCGGCGTCTCGCGCGGGCGGCTGAGCACCTCCATCGCCAGCGGCGCGACCGCGGCGACGTGCGTCGTCGGGACCTTGATGACCTCGTCGTACCCGATCACGTCGGGCTGCTTGGAGATGTGCTGCTCGCCGATCAGTGTCGAGGTGTACCCCGCCTGGCGCAGGACGTTGACGATGTGGTGGCGGTAGTCGCGCAACGACCACCCTCGGTGGGCGAGGCCGAGCATCCCGTTGCTCTGCCCGTACTGGCCGGTGAGCAGGCACGCGCGGCTGGCCGAGCAGGTCGGGGCGGCGCAGAACGCCTGGCGGAACAGCACACCCTGATCGGCGAGCGCCTGCACGTTGGGCATCGGCACCTGCTCCCCGTACGGCTGCACGTAGCGGCCCGTGTCGTGCGAGTGCAGGTACAGGATGTTCGGGCGCCGGTCCATGTATTGTCCACCAACTTAGTGCGCTTGTCACCCGGGTACTGCGTGCGATGACACCGATGCTCTCATACCTCGTCTGCGCCACGCCGCGGAGCGGCAGCACTCTACTGTGCCGCGCGCTCGACCAAACCGGCGTCGCCGGCCACCCGAAGGAGTACTTCGAGGCGCTGTCCCGCTCCGGGCTCCCGCGCCGGCCACACGAGTACTTCGACCCCCAGCGTCACGCGAACATCGTCGAGCGGCTCGCGTTCCGCGAGATGCCCGAAGGGACGGCCGAACCGAATCCGCTCTGGCACCCCGACACCTACGACCAGTACGTGGAGTGGGCGCTTGCGGCGGGGACGACGCCCAACGGCGTGTTCGGGGCGAAGCTCATGTGGGGGTACCTGGGCGACTTCGCGGAGCTGCTGCGCGGGATCGACGGGATGGCGCAGCGCACGCTGCCGGACCTGTTGGCGCGCGTGTTCCCCGGCCTGCGCTACGTCCGGATCACGCGCGAGAACAAGGTCCGCCAGGCGGTGTCGCTGTGGAAGGCGGTGCAGACGCAGACCTGGAAGCAGGAGGCGGGCGAGGAGGTGCGGCCGGCCGTCGAGCCGCAGTTCTCCTTCCGCGCGATCAACTTCCTGGTGCGCCAGCTGACCGCGCACGACGCGTCGTGGGACGCCTACTTCCTCGGGCTCGGCCAGGAGCCGTTGAGGCTCACCTACGAGGAGCTGGCGCAGAGCACGGACGCCATGATCGCGCGCGTGCTCGACTACCTCGGGATCCGGCCGCCCGCCGACGCCACCGCCAAGCCGCCGCGCCTGTCGGTGCAGGCCGACGACCTGTCCGAGGACTGGGTGCGGCGATTCGACGAGCACCTGCGCGCACTGGAGACGAGCGTGGATCCCTCCGACGTGCAGCGCGCGGCCGCCGGTACGTGACGAGCAGCCGCCTGGTCGTCCTGCGGGTCACGACGCGCACAGCCGCAGGTGATCGTCGCCCGCGGCGACGGCGCGGCGCGTTCGATCTGAGCCGGGCTCCAAGTCCGCGGTTCAAGTCAACCTCGTCGGCATCGACCCGCGCCTTATGCGCCATAGGCCACCGCGCGCGCGAGTAGTAGCTCGCGCTCGCGGTCGTTGTCGCACAGCTCGGCGGCACGCTCGAACTCCTCGCGCGCCTCAGCCACCCGCCCCAGGCGCGCGAGGATGTCGCCACGCACGCTGGGCAGCAGATGGTAGCCACGCAACGCGGGCTCATCGGCGAGCGGATCGACGAGCTCGAGCCCGGCCTCGGGACCGAAGGCCATCGTCACGGCCACGGCGCGGTTGAGCTCCACGACCGGGGACCCGGTGAGCGCCGCCAGCCCATCGTAGAGCGCGACGATCCTCGGCCAGTCGGTCTCCGTGACGCTCCGGGCCTGCGCGTGGCAGGCGGCGATCGCGGCCTGCAGCGTGTATTGGCCCAGTGCGCCGCCGAGCTCCTCGGCACGCCGCAGCCCGGCAAGGCCGCGTTGCACGAGCAGATGGTCCCAGCGCGCCCGGTCCTGATCGGTGAGCAGCACCGGCTCCCCGTGCGGCCCGACACGCGCGCGCAACCGCGAGGCCTGCAGCTCTATCAGGGCCAGCAGGCCTTGGACCTCGGGCTCGCGGGGCATCAGCGCTGCGAGGATCCTTCCGAGGCGCAGGGCGTCCTCGCACAGAGCCGGGCGGATCCAGTGCTCGCCGGCGCTCGCAGCGTAGCCCTCGTTGAACACCAGGTAGATCACCTCGAGCACGGCCGACAGACGCTCAGCCAGCTCGTCGCGACCGGGGACCTCAAATGGCACGCGCGCCGCGGCGAGTGTGCGCTTGGCGCGAACGATGCGCTGCGCGACTGTGCCCTCGGAGACGAGAAACGCACGCGCGATCTCTGGCGTCGACAGGCCACCGAGCAAACGCAGCGTCAGCGCGACGCGCGCCTCCCGGGACAAGACCGGGTGGCACGTCATGAAGATCAGGCGCAGGACCTCGTCCTGAACGTCGTCGACCCGCGCGGCCAGGTCGGGTCGGTCGAGCTGCTGCAGGATTTCCAGCTCGCGCCCGATCAGCTCGTGCTTGCACTCGAGTGTGACGCGCCGGCGCAGTGCATCGATGCCCCGGCGCTTGGCGGTGGCCATCAGCCATGCGCCCGGCTTGTCCGGGATCCCTGACTCAGGCCACTGCTCAAGCGCGGCGACGAGCGCGTCCTGGGCCAGGTCCTCGGCCACCGCCACGTCGCGCACGATGCGAGTCAGCCCGGCTATCAACCGGGCCGACTCAATGCGCCAGATGGCGTCGATTGCACGATGGGTGGCCGACGGCGTCACGCGCCTAATTCTGGGCGGTCTGCTCGCGCAGCCGCTCGTTGGCCTCGCGCAGCTCAGGCGTCAGCCGCTCGCCGAAGTCGTCGGCGTCGAAGATCTGGCGCAGCTCGATCTCGACACCGCCGTCGAACGGCGCTCGCTTGAGCCACTCGATCGCCTCGTCGCGCGACGCGCACTGCCAGACCCAATAGCCCGCGACGAGCTCCTTGGCCTCGGTGAAGGGACCGTCGATGACGGTGCGCTCGCTGCCGTTGAAGCGGACCTTTGCGCCCCTGGAGGTCGGGTGCAGACCCTCGCCGGCCAGCATCACGCCTGACTTGACGAGCTCTTCGTTGTACTTCGTCATCGCCCCCAGAATCTCGGTGCTGGGCATCTCGCCCGCCTCGGACTCGGGGCTCCCGGGAACCAGAACCATGAAACGCATTTGTGTCTCCTCTTGTTGGATGGCGTGGCTTCTACCCGCACGTCGAACGAGGTCGGCCGAAATCGACACGCCAGGCATCTTCCTCTGTTCGACGTCCGCCGCTCGACCGGCTCTGGCTCACGATCGTGATTGCGTACGGCTTCTGGGCGCGCGTCCTTACGGGCCCGACGCTCAGCCCGCTCGGGCAGCTCGTGACCCGCGTGATCACCCCCAGGCTCGACCTTGCCTCGCGGCCGGTGCCTGGCCCGCCGAAGCGCTTCGCGCAGGGGATAGGGGCCGCGTTCTCGACCACCGCGGCGGTCCTGGCGCTCGGCTTCGGCCTGATCGCCGGCGCGTACGTTGTGCTGGGCGCGCTGACGGTGGCCGCGACGCTCGAGTCGGTCCTCGGTCGTCCGGCTCCACGGACGGGCGGGGACACGTCTGCCCGGGCGACTGTTGCCAAATGTTGCCACGCGGCGTTGCTTCACAGCAGGGTCTCGCCGTTGGCGAGGTCGTCGTCGCCAGGGTAGGCGGCGAGCGCTGCTTCGAGCGCTTTCGTGATTCGTCCGATGTCGCTCTTGGTTAGGCCGTAGCTGGTCGGGAGGAAGATCATCCCGGCCACCCCGCACCTTCTTCAACGGTGTTCTATGAGCGCGTCCGCGCCGCGTGCCAGACCGATCCTGCAAGTAGCAGCGCGACCGCCACGGGCAGAATCCACCACGCGGCCACCATCGTTTCCGCGACGAGCGCGGTCAGTCCGAGCGCGACGACCACTCCGGCCGCGATGCGCCATTCGTCGCCGATGACGAATTCCCACAGAAAGCGCAGGAAGGACTCGATCCTCGTCAAATGCCGATCCCCATCACGTGCGGGCAGCCTCGGTGCTCGCCGAGCGCGCGGGAATCGACGTCCGCCGCCTGAGCGCGGCGACGAGTCCGAGCGAGAACACGAGAGTCGCCGGGATGATCACGAGGAGTGCGGTGTCGCCGCCGGGCCACTTCGCGCCCGCGCCCTCGGCGCCCCAGAACATCCCGAACGACGTCAACATCACGCCAACCGCAAACTTCAGGGTGTTCTCGGGGACACGTGCGAGCGGGGCGCGCGCGAGCGCTCCCGCGACCACAACCACCAGAACGGCGACGCCGGCGGCCGCCGCGGCGAGCCCCACGTTGTGCTGGTTGGCGCCGAAGGTCAGCACGATGAACACGACCTCGAGGCCCTCAAGCAGCACTCCTTTTAAAGCGACCGTGAACGAGTAGGGGTCGAACCGGCCCTGCGGAACGGCCTCGGCGGTGCGCGCGGCCACCTGCTCTTCCTCATACGCCTCGTGCTCATCGTGTAGCGCCTTCAGGCCGGATGCGCGAAGGATCGCCTTGCGCAGCCACTGCAGACCGAAGACTAGGAGCAGCCCGCCGACCACGACCCGTAGGGCGTTGATCGGGAGGGCGGTGAGCGCCGGACCCAGCGCCGCGGTCAGCACCGCGAGCACGAGCAGCGCGACCCCGACCCCGGTTAGCGTTGATCGCCAACTGCGTGTCGTCCCAACCGCAAGCACAATCGTCAACGCCTCGACCGCCTCCACCGCGCAGGCGAGGAATACGGAGATCGCGAGGCCCCACTCTGTCCCTGTCATCAGGATGATCCTACGGGCCGCGAGCGGCGCGCCGTATCTCCGAAGCGTCAAGCTGGCATTACGGGTCGGTATGTGGCATGTGCTGGCCCCGGCATAACCGGGGCCAGCGAGCGCTGTCGACTCGGCCGAATTGGTTGAGCACCGGAAGCGATGGCGCGAAGTACCAGGCGCCGCTGGCGGGTTGGGAAACCGGTGAGCCGGCCTCCGAACCGTCATCGGAGATGCTGACCATGCGCGCCGAACGCAGAGCGCCTGACCGAGCGACTCCTGCTAGACGCGCCGCGAGAAGTCACGATGGAACGAGCCGGTCGCGGCGCTCAACCGACGACGATGGCGGCCCTTTAAGACGATGCGGATGAGAGGACTCGAACCTCCACCTGGTTACCCAGACACGGACCTGAACCGTGCACGGCGCCGCCAGATACGTCCGCCGGCGTCCCGACCGTCCGTTTTGTTGGGTCTTGGGGACGCGTCGGACGCATCTGCCAGAACGTCGGTTGCCAACGTGTTGCCACGGGGACCGGAAAGACCGAAGCGTGTTGGCCGCGTGCTTTGCGGCAGGGGTCGCCGGTTCCAATCCGGCCGTCCCGACCGGGATTTCAGTGCCCGAGATGGCTTGGAACCGAGCAGGGACTGAGCAGTCTCGGAAAGCGACGGCGAACAAGGACGCCGTCGGCGGGCTGGGGCCGGCCATGCGCCCGGTCCGCGGCCCTCGTGCCGATCGCCTAGATTCTGCTGCAGATGACCGCTAGGCCTTCGCGAGTCCAGCGATCCGCTGACGGCCCCGCAGCGGGAGCGCCGGCAGCCGCGGTTGGTCGGCGGGACATCACGCCGCTTCCGGACCTCGTTCACGGGCGCTCCCGGCCCGGCCCGGTGCGGGCCGAGCGACCGGTGTACGTGGACCTGCTGCCCCCCTGCAACGCCGCCTGCCCCGCGGGAGAGGACATCGAGGGATGGCTCGCGCACGTGCAGGCGGGCCAGCACGAGCAGGGATGGCGCCTGCTCACGCGGGACAATCCACTCGCCGCCATCCACGGGCGCGTCTGCTACCACCCCTGCGAGAGCAGCTGCAATCGCGCGAACCTTGACAGCGCCGTCTCGATCCACTCGGTCGAGCGCTTTCTCGGCGATCTCGCCATCGAGCGGGAATGGCGCTTCGAGCCGCCCGCCGCCCTCACCGGCAAGCGCGTCCTGGTGGTGGGCGGAGGGCCGAGCGGGCTATCGGCCGCCTATCACCTGCGACGACTTGGGCATGAGGTCGAGATTCGCGACGCGGGTGCGGAGCCGGGCGGGATGATGCGCTACGGGATCCCCGCCTACCGGCTGCCCCGCGATGTCCTCTCGCGGGAGGTCGAGCGGATCATGGCGCTGGGGGTCCGCTACACGAGCAACCACTACGTCACCGACCTCGAGGCCGAGCGCCGTGAGGGGCGCTTCGACGCGGTGTTCGTCGCCGTCGGCGCGCACCTGTCCAAGCGCGTCGACATCCCCGCGATGGACGCGCGGCCGATCATCGATGCGCTCTCGTTCCTGCGCGGCGTCGCATCCGGCGAGTCCCCGCAGCTGGGACGCCGCGTGGCCGTCTATGGAGGCGGCAACACCGCCATGGACGCCGCGCGGACCGCGCGCCGGCTGGGCGCCGAGGAGGCCCTCGTCGTCTACCGTCGCACCCGCGAGCAGATGCCGGCGCACGAGGAGGAGGCCCAGGACGCCGAGCGCGAGGGCGTGCGAATCAACTGGCTGCGGACGATCAAGGCATTCGAGGGCGGGGAGCTGCAGGTCGAGGAGCTGGAGCTCGACGAGTCCGGGTTCCCGCAGCCGACCGGACGCCTGGAGACGCTCGCCGCGGACAGCGTGATCCTCGCGCTCGGCCAGGAGACCGACACGAGCTTCCTGCGCTCTGTGCCGGGCGTCGAGTTCGAGGCCGACGGCACCGTCCGCGTCTCGAGCTCGCTGATGACGGGCTGCCCGGGGGTGTTCGCGGGCGGGGACATGGTGCCCGCCGAGCGGACGGTCACGGTCGGCGTCGGGCACGGCAAGCGGGCGGCTGGCGAGATCGACGCCTGGCTGCGAGGCGAGCAGCGCGACCGCCCGCCGAAGCATCCGCTGGCGACGTTCGAGCTGCTGCATCTGTGGTACTTCGGCGACGCCGCCCGCCGCCGGCAGCCCGAGCTCGAGCCCGCCGAGCGCGTGGAGGGCTTCGCCGAGGTCGTCGGCGCGCTTTCCCCGAAGGACGCGATCTTCGAGGCGCGCAGATGTCTGTCCTGCGGCAACTGCTGCGAATGCGACGGGTGCGTCGGCGCCTGTCCGGAGGACGCAGTGATCAAGCTCGGCCCGGGCCTGCGCTACCGCTTCGACTACGACCGCTGCACCGGCTGTCGGGCGTGCTTCGAGCAGTGCCCCGTGCACGCGATCGAGATGGTCGCGGAGCCCCGCTGATGCGGGCGACGCTCGACGGCAACGAGGCGGCGGCGTCCGTCGCCTATCGCCTGAGCGAGGTGTGCTGCATCTACCCGATCACGCCCTCCTCGCCGATGGCCGAGCTGGCCGACGAATGGTCGAGCCAGCACCGGCCGAACGTCTGGGGAACGGTGCCTGCGGTGGTCGAGATGCAGAGCGAGGGCGGCGCGGCCGGGGCGCTGCACGGGGCGCTCCAGGGCGGCGCGCTCGGGACGACGTTTACGGCCTCCCAGGGCCTGCTCCTGATGATCCCGAACATGTACAAGATCGCCGGCGA
>Ga0209040_10000692_pt1 | contig 26143 bp, 26 predicted proteins | sample BogFormECP12_OM3_FD_188240 | JGI IMG/M metagenome (GOLD analysis project Ga0209040, IMG submission 188240) | Bog forest soil microbial communities from Calvert Island, British Columbia, Canada - ECP12_OM3 (SPAdes) (version 2) | ecosystem: Environmental > Aquatic > Freshwater > Wetlands > Bog ... | reverse complement strand
GAAGACGCCGATGCGGTCGATCTCGTAGGCCGCCGCCGCGCCCATCATGCGGATGCGCATGCCGTGTCGGATCGCCCCGTCGATGACGCGCACCATGACGACGACGCCGAGGTAGGAATCGTACCAGGAGTCGACGAGGAGCGCTTTTAAGGGCGCCGTCTCGTCGCCCGTCGGCGGCGGCAGACGGTGGACGATGGCCTCCAGCACGCGGTCGACGTTGAGGCCGGTCTTGGCCGAGATCGGCACCGCCTCCGAGGCGTCGAGGCCGATGACATCCTCGATCTGCTCTTTGACCCGGTCGGGCTCAGCGGCCGGCAGGTCGATCTTGTTGAGCACCGGCACGATCTCGTGCCCCGCGTCGAGCGCGTGATAGACGTTGGCGAGCGTCTGCGCCTCGACCCCTTGGCTTGCGTCCACGATCAGCAGCGACCCTTCGCAGGCGGCAAGCGAGCGCGACACCTCGTAGGCCAAGTCGACGTGGCCGGGCGTGTCCATGAGGTTCAGGATGTAGGGCTGGCCGTCCTGGGCGCGGTATTCGAGGCGGACGGTCTGCGCCTTGATGGTGATGCCGCGCTCGCGCTCGATGTCCATCGAATCGAGCACCTGCTCGACCATGTCCCGCTCGGCGAGCGCGCCCGTCTGCTGGATGAGCCGGTCGGCGAGCGTCGACTTGCCGTGGTCGATATGGGCGATGATCGAGAAGTTGCGGATGTTGCCGATCGGATGGGCGGTCATGGGGAGGCGGATTAGCAGGGCGGGACGCCTAAGGAAACCGGCGCACGACCTCTGCGTCGCCATTCCACGCCCATGTCGTGCGCATGGGTCAGGGCGCGAAGCGCCTCTGGCGCTCGCGGCTTACGATCGCCACATTGGCGGTCGTCTGAAGGGGGGCTACGCCGCGAGAGGCGTAACGCACGCCGGTCGGCGCGCGAACATGCTGCTTTCCGCATTGAGCGAAAGCCACGGCCAGGAGGGTCGCGATGGACGAACGCCGATACCCCGTCACGCACACGGACGCCGAGTGGCGGGCGCTGCTCGCCCCGGAGCAATACTCGGTCATGCGCGAGCATGGCACCGAGCGGCCCGGCAGCTGCGCCCTCAATCACGAAAAGCGGCCGGGCGTCTTCTCCTGCGCCGGCTGCGGGCAGCCTTTGTTCGAGACGAAGGCGAAGTTCGAGAGCGGCACCGGCTGGCCGAGCTTCACCTCCCCAGTCAAGGGCTCGATCGAAACTTCGGCCGACAGGAGCTATGGCATGACCCGGACCGAGGTCCATTGCTCGCGGTGCGGCTCCCATCTGGGGCACGTGTTCCCGGACGGGCCGCCTCCGGCGGGCCTGCGCTATTGCATCAACGGCGTCGCCACGAATTTCACGCCGGCGCAGTCGTGACGCCAAACGGCGGCCCCGCGCGGCCCGCAGACAGCGCCCGTTCGCGCCATAGAGACGCCCTTGCTTGACACGACCCGATCGACGTCCTCGGCCCGCCCGGCCGGCCACCCTCCGCTTCGGGCGGGCCGGATCGGCGTGCTGCTCGTCAATCTCGGCACGCCGGAGGGCACAGACTACTGGTCCATGCGTCGCTACCTCAAGGAGTTCCTGTCGGACAAGCGCGTCATCGAGGCGCCGCGCGCGGTCTGGCTGCCGGTCCTTGAGTTCATCCTGCTCAAGCGCCCGTCCGCCAAAGGGCGCGACTACGCCTCGATTTGGAACAAGGAGCTCGACGAGGGGCCGCTTAAGACCGTCACCCGCTCTCAGGCGAATAGGCTCGCCGGGGCGCTCGGCGCTCTTGAGCCCAAGGTCGAGGTCGACTGGGCGATGCGCTACGGCCAGCCGCGCATCGCCGACCGGCTGCAGGCGCTCCAGGCGGCGGGCTGCGATCGAATTCTCCTGGTCCCGCTCTATCCGCAATATTGCGCCGCGACGACCGCGACCGTCGCCGACGCGGCCTTCGACGCGTTGAAGGCGATGCGGTGGCAGCCTACGTTGCGCGTCGCGCCGCCCTACTATGACGACCCGGCCTACATCGATGCGCTCGCCGCGTCGGTGCGCGCTTCGCTCGCCGCGCTCGATTTCGAGCCCGAAATCGTGATCGCCTCGTTCCACGGCTTGCCGCAGGCCTATTTCGACAAGGGCGACCCCTACTACTGCCATTGCGCCAAGACGACCCGACTGTTGCGCGAGTCGTTGGTGTGGGGGGAAGAGAAGATGCCCATGACGTTCCAGTCGCGTTTCGGCCGGAAGGAGTGGCTGAAACCTTATACAGCCGACACAGTCAGGGAATTGGCGCGGCGCGGCGTCAAGCAGCTCGCGGTGGTTACGCCCGGATTCGTCGCAGACTGCCTCGAGACGCTGGAAGAGATCGGCGTCGAGAACGCGGCCTATTTCTTGGAGGCAGGCGGGGAACGATTCGCTCTTATCCCCTGCCTCAACGATAGCGCCGGAGGGATCGGGGTCATTGAGGCGGTCGTGAAGCGCGAGCTTAAGGGCTGGGCGGAGTAACCTCTAGCTGGCAGGGCTGAATTTCCGCCTGCTTCAAAGCCGCGCTTGCGGCTCATCGTCGCGCGCTCGCGTATTTGTGATCGCCGAAGCTGAACCTTGCGCGCCTGTCGCCGTCGTTGCCCCGCCCTCGCGAATTGCCGGGCGCCGTCGGCGGAAGTAACATTGGGATGGCTTTCGGAAGAGCATGGCGATGAGCGACAAGCCGCGCCGAGAGGCGCCCCAGACAAATCCGCGGAAGCTCGTTGACGGTCCCGGCTTTGACCTCGACCGCGCAATGAAGTCCATCGTGACCATTCAATCCTCGGTCCCGGAAGATGCGTACACGGCCCAGATTCTCGGCGAGCAGCGCACCGGCAGCGGCGTCGTCATTCGCGACAGCGGCCTCGTGCTGACGATCGGGTATCTCATCACCGAGGCCGAGTCGGTCTGGATCGCACGCTCGGATGGGCAGGTGACGCCGGGCCACGCCCTCGCGGTGGACCCGGAAAGCGGGTTCGGCCTCGTGCAGGCGCTCGACCGGCTCGATTGCCCCGCTCTCGAAATCGGAAGCTCCGCGCAAGCGAAAGTGGGCGATCCGGTCATCGTCGCCGCGGGCGGCCGCACCCGCAGCGTGCATGCGGCTATCGTCGGCAAGCAGGAGTTCGCCGGATATTGGGAATATTACCTCGACGAGGCGATCTTCACCGCCCCCGCGCATCCGTTCTGGGGCGGCGCAAGCTGCATCGACCGCACCGGCAGGCTGATCGGCGTCGGCTCCCTGCATGTCGAGCAAGTGGTCTCGCCGGGTGGGCAGCGCGAGATCAACATGATCGTGCCGATCGACCTTCTGCCGCCGATCCTCGACGATCTGCTTAACTACGGTCGCGTCAACAAGCCGGCGCGCCCGTGGCTCGGCATCTATTCGGTCGAGACCGGAGGCGAGATCGTCGTGGCCGCGGTGTCCGAGCGTGGGCCGGCGGCGGCCGCAGGCTTGAAGCGCGGGGACATCGTCGCCAGCGTGCGGGGAGAGGAGGTCGCCGATCTCGGCGACTTCTACCGCAAGGTCTGGGCCTGCGGATCGGCGGGGGTAGAGGTTCCGATCGAGATCAGTCGCGAGGGACAGGCGCTCGGCGTCCGCCTGCGCTCGGCGGATCGCTCCGCTTTTTTGAAGAAGCCAAAGCTGCAGTAGCGGCGACTCGCCTCACCGCTCTGCGATCTCGTCGACGAGCTTGCGCACCATGGCGTCGCCGAAACTAGCGAACTCATCGATCGGAACGACGAACGCGCCCGGCCCGCCGATGACGTTCTCACGATAGTAGAGCGGGAGCCCGCCGGGCGGATTTGTATGCAGCGCGAGATATCCGCCGAGCGCGGCGGCGCGCTTATTGTAGATCGTCAGCCCATTGATGACCGCCCCGCCTGCGACCGCCGCGTCGCGCGCCAGGGTGACGGCGCGCCCCTGGTTGCTGGTTCCGTCACCCGAGACGTCGATCACCCGCCTCTCGGCCGCAAACGGGATCTCCGCGAACTGCGCGAAGGAAAAGTCGATGGCCGAGCCGATGGCGGTGCGCCCGACGAATGACCGCGGCGCCGCGGCGATCCGGGCCACGAACTTTCGCGCGTCGTCGGAGTTGCGGAGCATGGTCCAGTCGACAACCAGCTTCTGTTCGCCCTCGCCCGCCCATTCCGCGTAAGCGAGGGCGATCGCACCGTGCGGGCCTGTGGAGATAGCGTCAAGCAGCTTCTGGCTCTGCACGGCTTCGGCGTATCCGCGCCGCTCCAAAGCGAATTCGCCGTCGTCGATACTGCGGGAAACATCGGCCGCGAGCACAACCGCGGCGTCGACAACGATATCCGCTTCAGCCGCTGCGGCGCGAACGTCAGCGGCGTCAGCGAGCACGAGCGCAAAGGCGAAAACGGGAGCAACAAATAAAACGCCTCGCATCGCAGCCTCGCGTCCTTCAAGGCGCCAAGACTACGCGCGCAGCGATGCTTGGCCAAACGGCCAAGTCGCCAAGCTGGCGGAGGAGAGTTCGAAATCAAGGACGGCCCGAAAAGGGCCGCCGCCTCCGGCGGTGCGTCTGCAGCGCCGTCGTCGGACGGCCTGCCTCGCCCTATGACGCATCCTTGATTTCGAACTCCCCTCCTGCTCCCCGTCGGTCGCTGCCTGCTCGCCGGCAATCCCAGAATTGCGCTTCAACACCCTGTCGCCACGACCACACGCATCGCAGCTCTTTTCGTCGTAACAGCATCTTAAGCATAGTTATTTGGATCCGACTGTGACGGCCGTCACACACTAAACACAAATTGTAACAGACACGGCTAGCCGTGGAGCCATGCGGGCGATGGTGATTGTAGAGGTGCTGGCAGCTGCCGAGGATGGGGTTGAGTTCATTGACGCGGCTGGGGAGCACGTAGGTCTCGGAGAATTCGTAGCGCCAAGCGCCATTGCAGCGCTCAACGGCGCTGTTCATTTGCGGACTTCGCGGCGGCAGGAGGTAGAGCGCGACGCCTTCGGCTTGGCAGGCGGCCTCGAACTGGGCCATGAACTCGCTTCCGCCGTCGACCTGGATGGCTTTCACCGGGAAGGGCATGTCGGCGAGGATCTTGTCGCGGAAGTTGGCGGCGGCTTGGGCGGCGGCGCTCCAAGGTAACCCTGGGCGGCTTTGATCCGACATTCGCCGGACGCCGCCTCCCCGTGTGTCCTGCAATGCCCTACAATTCCCCGCACATTTGTGGGTATCCGCCGAAAGTTACACATCGCGGACGACGTAGCTCGAAAATCGGCCTTCAGCAATCGTGAAGGGCGGGAACGGTCCCATTTTTCAGCAGCGTCGGCGTCAGAATCCGCGAGGAAAAACATGCGCTATAGAATCGTAATGACGCGCAACCGGCTCGATGCGATGAAATTTGCTCGCCCTGCCGCGCTCTCGCTTGTTTTTCTCGGTTCAATGACGTTGGCTGGACAGGCCTGTCCACCGCCGACGCCGTGGTCGAAATATGCAACCGATTCGACTTCCATATCGATCTTTCCCGGCTGTGAATTTGCTGCGAATTCATGGGTTTTCACCGACCTTGTGAATCATCCGCCGGTGGTCGATCCGAACTCGGCGAAGTACGTTAACAGCCTGCTCAATCAGATGCAGATCTACTTCGGCGCCGGAGCGCCGACCGCCGACATCAACATTGTCGGTTCTCCGCCCATTTACCTGGCGGGGCCGAGAGCTCCCACCGAGTCGGTATATTCGCCCGACTCCTATCTCGCCAGTTTCTGGACCGCGGTCCCGATTCCCTCGAATTTCGCGCCCGCTCCGGACAGCGACGCCGAGGCCCTGATCTATCAGCAATCGACCAACACCTTGTGGGAGTTTTGGCTGCTTTCACGCTCTGGTTCGAACGTGACCAACTCAGCGGGGAAAAGCACGCCCGGCTGGCGGGCAAATTGGGGCGGCCGGATGCAGAACGTTAACGCCAATCCAGGTTATTGGATCACCGACTCGACAGGGTACAAATTCGGCGCCTACGCCTCCGGCGTTCCGGTGCTGGCCACGAGCATCACGCTGCACGACGTGATGACCGGCCACATTAATCATCCGCTCGCGCTTGAAATTCCGAACCCGGCTGCGGGAGTCTATTCTTTCCCTGCGCAGCGCACGGATGGGGGCGACACATCTCCCGACGCCATACCCGAGGGCACAATTTTTTTCCTGCCGGCGGATGTGGACACTAGTGCGAGGGCGATACCAGATCCCCTGGCGAGGATGGTTGCCCAAGCGGCTCAGCATCACGGGATCATCGTCGCAGATTACGCCAACGCCATCATGTTACGGGCCGAGAACCCGGGCCCGAACTACCCGGGCTGGGCGGCGGCGCATATGGGCGGCAGCCCACGCGGCCACAACAGCGATCCGTGGACGAGTCCTGGCGGCGTTCTGAATTGCCCCGACTATACCGGCCCGGAAAGCTGCTGGCCCATCACCCACATGCAGGGTGTGCCATGGGCGAAGATGCAAGTCGAGACGCTACAGCTGCAGACGGTTAGCTATGCCAAAGCGATCCCAGGTAAACCTGCTGCTATGGGACAGATGCCAAGTCGACGCTGGTATTGACGCGCTACCGGGCGCGGATGAAACTGGCCGAATGCATGCGCCGCATCGGGCCTCGCTGACCGTAAGCCTTGTGGCGGAATCCGTCGGACCCAGTCGCCGGCGAGACGCCGCTCGAAGCGCTGCGCGCCGCCGACGTCGACTATCGGGCGTCCCTTTCCGAGATCGGCGGCCTAATTGCGAGGCTCGCGGCGGAGGAACCCGTACCGGCGATGCCCTGCCCGGATTCTGTCCGGCTCGAGGTGGAGATCGCGCTCGATCGACCTTTCGACAAGGCCGAGGTCGCCAGGCTAGGCGAACCAACGACGCTGACCTGCCCGGACGGCGGCGGCGTGCTAATGCAGATCCGCCGCTCGCCGCCATCGCGATTTCGCTGCCAGGTGGGGCGCGCCTTCGCCGGAGGGGCGCTGGAGGGCGATCAGAAAAATGCACGCGACGATGCGATGCGAGCGCAAGCCCGTAAGCACGCGGAAGTGCTTCGCGAGGCCATTCGCAAGTACGGGTAGGGCATTGATCCGGAGACAGCCGCCGTTGGGGGGTTCGGTCGCGGAGACTGGCGGCTTCGGCCTGCCGCTCGACACCAAAGTGATGGAGGCGCGGACTGAGGAGGCGCTGCCGGAAGGCGAGGGCAAGTGGCAGTACGAACCGAAGTGGGACGGCTTCCGCTGCCTCGCCTTCAAGGATCGCGACAAGGTCGAGCTGCGCGGCAAGTCGGGCAAGCCGCTCGGCCGTTATTTCCCCGAAGTCGCGAGCCTCGTTCGCGGCTTGCCCATCGAGCGCTTCGTCGCCGATGGGGAGCTTGTCATCGAAACCGGCGGGCGCCTGTCCTTCGACGCCTTGCAGATGCGGCTACACCCGGCCGAGAGCCGTATCCGCAAGCTCGCCGGCGAGACGCCGGCGCGGCTCGTGGTGTTCGATCTTTTGCTATCGCCGATGGGCGAGGTCATGATTGGCGAGCCGCTCGCCAAGCGCCGGCGCGCGCTCGAGGCCTTCGGCAAGTCCGCCGTCCGTCCGGGCAAGCTCATGATCACGCCCGTGACGCAAGACATTGACGAGGCGCGCGAGTGGCTGACCGGCATGAGCGGCACCGACGGCGTCGTCGCCAAGCGACTCGACCTTCGTTACGAGAGCGGCGAGCGGGCGATGGTCAAGGTCAAGCGGATGCGCACGGCCGATTGCGTGGTTGGCGGCTTCCGCTACGAGAGCAGGAGCCGCCAGGTCGGATCGTTGCTGCTCGGCCTCTACGATGCTGAGCGCCGGCTCGACCATGTCGGCTTCACTTCGGCCATCTCGGACTCGGAGCGTCCCGCACTGACGCGAAAGCTCGAGGCCCTGCGCGCGTCGCCCGGATTCACCGGGAGGGCACCCGGCGGCCCAAGTCGCTGGAGCACCGAGCGCAGCGGCGAATGGGAGCCCGTCAGGCCCGAGCTTGTCGTGGAAGTGCGCTATGATCACGTCAGCGAGGGACGCTTTCGTCACGGGACAAGGCTGATGCGCTGGCGGCCGGACAAGAGCCCGCGCGCCTGCACGCTGGACCAGATCGCCCTTCCAGTCTCAACGAGCTAGCTGTGAGCTTCCTCACAGTCGAGTCGTCAACCGGTCCGCCCGAGGCTTGGTTGGCCTCGCCCAGGCAAGAGCCACTTGACGCCGTTGAAAGTATAGATGCGAAATTCGTCAAAACGAAAAGGACGGGGAGAAAGTATTTCTCCTCGCCCTTGGAGGGTCTCGCAATGAAAAGTCTGTGGTTTATAGGCTCTGCAGAAGCCGTCGCCAATCGTAGGCGCGGCGATTCGCGCGCTATATACCTCGCTTTCATCTAGCGCGTGCTAACGACGCAATCGAGCTGCTCGCTAGCAGGGCTCATCTAGCGGCCGCTTTACGACGAAGTCAATGACGCCGGTCACGAGTCAGTCACAATCCTCATTGCTGTTGCAATCCTGCAACGATCGCAAAGGCCCTTGCCGTAACTCCGTGCAGTTGTCGTGCATCTCCCTCTTGCATTTTCCTTGATGACAGAGCTTTGGAAATTGGAATCTTGGCCCTGGCCTCCATAGGCTGAGGCAGACGACGCGGACCGAGCGCGACCCGAACAACTCGGAGCCACTATTCCTATCCGGTTCCTGTCACCGTTTCGCCAGCGCGCGCAAGTCGAAGCCGAGGTTGGCCGCGTCCTCGGGCGTGAGCGTCTTCGTCGTGCCGATGATGCGCTTGGCGGCGGCGTGGTCGCCGGTGCGATTGACCGATTCGACGACCGCGAGCTTTCCGCTTCGGAAGCCGAAGGCGGAGAAGTTAGCCGAGGCCGGATCGCCGCGGATCACCCACTGATCGACGCCGTGCGAAAGGCCCGCGATCTGCATCTTGAGGTCGCCCTGGTCGCTCCAGAACCAGGCGAGCGCCGCGTAGGGCGCGGGCTTGCCGGCGAGGCGCGCGGCCGCGCATCTCCCCTGGTCGGTTGCGTTCTGTACGGATTCGAGCCGGGCGCGGAAGCCGAGCGCCGCGTTTGGGAAGTCGGCGCAGTCGCCGATGGCGGAGATGGCGGGGTCGGACGTTTGCAGCTGCGCGTCCACCACGACGCCGTTTAAGCATTCGAGCCCGGCCGCACGCGCGAGCGTGTCCTCGGCCACGACGCCGACCCCGACGACGACGAGGTCGGCGGGGAGGACCTCGCCGCTCGTCAGCTCAACGGACTCGGCCTTCTCGGCTGCTCTAATCGCCGCGACGCCGACCCCGAGCCGGAAGCCGACGCCCGAGGCCGAATGCGCCTTGAGGTAGAAATCCGACAGGATTGGCGACACCGCGCGCCCCATGAGCCGCGCAATCTCGACCACCGTGACGTCCGCCCCCAACGCCTTTGCGGTCGCGGCGATCTCAAGCCCGATGAAGCCCGCGCCGATGACAACGAGGCGCACGCCTGGCTTGAGCCGTTCGCGGATGGCGACTGCGTCCGCGAGGGTGCGCAGCGCATGGACGCCACAAAAATCCACGCCTGGAACGTCGAGCAGCCGATGCTTGGACCCGGTCGCCAGGATGAGATGGTCATAGGGAATTGCGCCGTCGCTCATCTCGACGCGCTCCGCAGCGCGGTCTATGCGCAAGGCGCGCGCGCCGAGCCTGAGGTCGATGGCGTTGTCCCGGAAGAACGCCTCCGCCCTGAGCGGCAGGCCATGGATGTCCATCTCGCCCTTGAGGAAGGCCTTCGACAGCGGCGGGCGCTGATAGGGAAACTCCTTCTCCTCCGAGAGGAGGACGATCGGCGCCTCGAAACCTTCCTCACGCAGACTGGCGGCGGCCTGGACGCCGGCATGGCCGGCGCCGACGATGACGACCGCAGACGAGGACATCGAATGCTTGCTCCCAGAGGGGTCGGCTCACTCGCTTGCGTAGATCCGAAACTCCTTGCCGCCCTCTCCGCTGACTTGCGGCCCCGGGTCGTCCGGGGCCATGGACGCCGGGTCCATCACCCTTCCCCGCGAAGCCGCGGCGGCGCGAGCGCGCGCAATCGAGATCGGCGGTTCGGCGGCGGACGTCTCCGCCGCGGGCGCCTGGGGCGCCGAGGCCGCCTCAGCGGGCGGCTCCGAGGCGAGGGCGGGGGGGTCGGCCGCTGGCGCAGGGGCGGCCGCTATCTGCGGCGGTTCGACATGAGCCTCAGGCTTATTCGACCGATGCTCGACCGGCGGCGACTCGGCCGGCGCCGCGATGCGTTCGTCCGGCGTGCGCCAAACGAAGGAGTCGAGCTCGCCTAGGGGCGAAGCAGGCGCCCAACGGTCGCTGATGAGTCCGTTCGCGACCCAGGCTTTGTCACGCGGCGCCCGAGCTGCGCGGCCGAGCCACTCGCGCGAAGCGCCCTCGTCGCCTTCCGCCCCGGCGATATCGGTCATGAGCAGGCAGGCGCGGCGGGTCGGACGACCATAAGACGAGCCCGACTCGAGAAGCGGCGCGATCGCGGCGCGGGCCGTATCCAGGTCGTGCGCCTCGAGCGCCGCCCGCCCGATGGCCAGCTTCGATTCCGGATCATGCGGCGCGACCCGCGCCAGCGTCTTGGCGCGGGCAAGGCGGTCCTCGGCCGAGTCGCCGCGGCGCAGCCTCGTATAGGCGGCGGCGATCTCCGGGTGGGGCGTCGCGGCATAGGCGGTTTCCAGGATTCTCGCCGCCCGCCGGTAGTCGCTGTTCTCGGCGAGAAGCTTGCCGCAAATGACAGCGGCGGGCACGAGCGTCGGCGCCAGCCGCACGGCTTCTTGCGCAAGCGCAAGCGCGCCCTTCGGGTCGCGATCCAGCTTCTCCTGCGCCATCGCGGTCTTGATGACGGCGCGCCAGCGGTTGGCGGTCGGCCGGTCGATGAGGCGGGCAGCGGCGTTCGAATCGACCGCCGCCAGCGCTCCGGCCCAGTCGCCGCGCCGGGAGTGGTCGTCCAGCACGGCCTGTCCCGCCCAAGCGGCCGGCGCGTCCTCGTTGGCGCTCATCGCATAGTGCCGCGCCGCTTCATGGTCGCCCGCCCGACGCGCCTCGAGGTGAAGCCCGCGCAGGCCGGCGCCTTGGGTTTCGTGATGCTCCAGCATCGCCGTGTAGGCGGCGCGCGCCTGCTCCCAATCCCCAGCCAAATGCGCCGCCTGGGCGGCGAGCAGCTTCGTCATCGGCTCATGCCCGATCAGGTATTTCGCTTCGGCGGCGTGCCTTGCGGCGGCTTGCGCATCGCCCGCGCCGACAGCGATCATTCCCCGCGACAACGCGCGCAGGCCCTTCTCCCGCCGGCGCGCCCGCGACGCGTAGGCGACCAGCGACGGCGCGTTGAAGACGAAGCGCAAGAACCCGACGACGATCGAGACGAGCACCGCGAGCGCCGCGACCGCCCCGAGCGCCAGCATGAGGGAGACCTGGTACTCGACGCCGCCCCAATCGACCGTCACGATCCCGGGATGGTCGGCCAGCCACATCAGGCCCAAGGCGGCAAGCGCGAGCGCGGCGAGGAACATCAGAACGCGAATCATTGGCTCTCCGGACTCGGGAGATAGACCTTGCGGTGCGCGCGAGCCGGTCGATCGAACCCGGACCTCACCCTCTCACGACTTGTCGCCGCCGACCAGTCGTCCCATCGCCGCCTCCCGGATCGATTGCAGCGCCGCCTCCGCCGCCTGTCGCGCGTTAACCTGCGCCGCCCAGGCCGCCGCCGCCTTGCGCGCAGGCTCAGGTAGCTTGGCGTAGGCCGCAAGCGCCGCGCCGAAGTCGTCGCGGCTGCTCGCCGCTTCGATTTGGGAGACGAGCGCCGCCGGATCGTTGCCGGGCGTTTCGGTCAGGTCGCGCACCTGAACGAGCCCGTGCAAATGCGCCACGAAGCGGTCGATGGGGCTCGCGCTTTTGTCGTCCGGCGCCGCGGCCGCGAGCACCTTGGGGGCGACGGCGGCGAACGAGGCGGCGAGCGCTTTCCCCGTTGGCGCGCCGTTGACCAGCACCTTGAGAGGTTCGAGCTTGGCCGGATCGACGCCGAGCCGGTCGAGGGCGGCGAGGTCCGGTCCAAAAGAGGCGCCGCTTCTCAACTTGTCGCGCAGGTCCTCCGCGACGACGCCGACCGCGGCGACATTGTCCTCCGCTTTGGCGCGCCCGGCGAGCGCCTGCGTCTGCGCCGCAACCGAGGCCTCGAGCTTGTCGACCCGCCCGGAGAGAGCCGACACGTCCGCGCTGCTCGCCGTATGAGGCGCGGCCGATTCGAGCTTGGCGACACGCGCCTCGAGCGCCGGAACGGTCCTGGCTGTCGCCTCCGCGTCCGAGTGCAGCCCCTTGACCTCGGCGCCGGCCTCTTTGGCGGCGTCCTCGGCTGCCGCGATCTTCGCCATGCGGACCGTATTTTCAGCCTCGAGCGCGGAGATGCGTCCTGCGAGCGCGGCCGCGCCCGATGCGGAGCTTGAGGATTCGAGCGCGGTCATTCGCTTGTCGAGGCTGGAAAAGGCGTCGCTCTGCCGTTGCGCCTGATCTTTGGCGGCAGCGGACGCTTCTTTCGCCTGTGCTTCGATCACGGCGAGGCGGTTTGCGTCGGACTCCGCCCGTTGCGTTCGCGCTTCTATATTAGCGAGGCGGTTCGCGTCGGCCTCGGCGAGTTCCGCTTTCGGCGGGTAGAGGTAGTAGGCGCCGGCCAACGCTGCGGCGGCGACGATGAGGCCTCCGAGCACGCCGGCAAAGAAAGCGCGGACGGCCCAGCCGCGCGGACGCGGGGCCGCGCGGCCGCGGAGATCGGCCGCGGTTTTTCCAGATGCCGCAGGAAGCGGGTCAAATCCGCTCGCTGCTTCGCCGTCCACGACGCCGCGATCGTGGCGCTGGTCAGGGTCGCCCGGCGCGCCCTTGGCCGTTTCGGACGCAGCGTGCTCGGTTTCTTCGTCTGCCATGCTTTCCCGTGCGTCCCAAAAGCGAGTCTGGCCTTATATATTGGACACCCGCCGCGAAGGAAACATTTGCGCCGTCCCACTCAAAGTCGCGAAAAGCGAGGCCTCGTCGGGCGCCCGCGCAACTTCCGCCGGCGCGCCAATAGCCCGGAGCGGCGCGGCGGCGTCCGCCGACAGGCAGATGTGGCGCAGGCGCAGAAAGTCCTGAGCGGCGCCGGCCTGATCCGCGAGCCAGGCGGCAAGCTCGGCGGATCTGCGCGAATAGTGCAGCGCGGCGACGCAGGATGCGAGCGTGCGCGTCTCGGCCGGCGACCAGGCGTTGCGCGCCCTCGCTTCGTAGGCTTCGACGACGTCAAGCGCAAAACGAGGCTCGAGCGCCCTTTCGAGTGCAGGCTTGCGGTCGCGCCCCGCCAGATAGAGGAGCCTCGCGCCCGGGCGCACGCAGGCCTTAAGAATCTCGACGAGCCGCGCGGCGTCCGGGGCGGGTGGCGCGGCGATCCTCCAGCCGAGCGCTTGCGCGGCGCGCGCCGTCCGCGCCCCGACCGAGTAGAGCGGCGCGGCGGGCGCAGCTTCGCTCAGAAACGCCTTGGCGCTCGTCGCGACGACGGCGTCGAACTTCGTCTGCGGCAGGTCGAACCCCAGCGCGACGGCCTCGACCACGGGAAGGATGGCGGCCGCAAAGCCGAGGCGGCGCAGCCGCGCCGCCGTGCGCTCCGCGTCCTCGCGGGCGCGGAAGAGGGCGACCCGGGGAGCGTTGTCTTTCGGCCTGTCCACGCGGCTCCTCATGCGCCTTCTCGGCGGCGGGCGGCAAGCGCCAACTTGCTTGAGCAGCGCCGGCGCCCTACCCCACCGCGCGGGACATGGAGAATCGTTGAACAAGGCCGTCGAAACGTCCGACATCGCCGCCGCGCGCGCCTGGCGGGACCTCGACTATCGCCCCGACGTCAATGGGTTGCGCGCGCTCGCGGTCCTCGGCGTGGTCGCCTTCCATGCCGACCGGACGCTGGTTCCTGGCGGCTTCGCCGGGGTCGACGTGTTCTTCGTCATCTCGGGCTTCCTCATCTCGCGCATCATTCTGTCCGAATGCGCGGTCGGCCATTTCTCGCTCACGCGCTTCTACGCCAAGCGGGCGAGGCGCATCCTGCCGGCGCTGATCCTGACGGTGAGCCTCGTCTGGGTGGTCGGCTGGTTCTCAAGCGCGCCGGCCCAGTTTCGCGACATCGGCGGGGGCATGCTCGGCAATTCTTATTTCACGGTGAATTTCTGGCTCCTGCGCCTCGCCGGCGTCGGCGGCTATTTCGGCCCCGACTCGGCGTCGAAGCCGCTGTTGCACTTATGGTCGCTCAGCATCGAGGAGCAGTTCTATCTGGTCTGGGCCGCGCTGCTCATGGCGCTCTTCAAGCTGAGGAGGTCTTGGCTCATCGGCGCCGTCGCGGCGATCTTCCTCGTCTCCTTCGCCTATTGCCTCGTCCTCACGCCGCTCGATCCGATCGCCGCGTTCTATCTGCCGTGGACGCGGGCGTGGGAGCTGGCGCTTGGCGCGCTGCTCGCCTACCGCGAGGTGTTCTGGCTGCGCGCACTTCCCTATCCCAGCCGGACGTCGGCGAATCTTGGCGCCGGGCTCGGCGTCGCGCTCATCGTGACGAGCTATTTGATCCTGAGCGAAGTCGAGCCGTTCCCCGGCTGGCGGGCGGCGATCCCGACGCTCGGCTGCGCGCTTGTCATCGCCCATCCGGGGTCGTGGCCGGGCCAGGCGTTGCTCGGCGCCCGAGTCGCGGCGTTCTTCGGCGTCATCTCCTATCCGCTCTACCTCTGGCACTGGCCGCTCTTCGCCTTCGCCCATGTCTGGCCGGGCGTGATCCCGACGCCGGCGGTGTTGTTCGCGCTGGCGGGAGTCGCAGTGGGGCTTGCAACGGTCACCTGGCTTTTCCTCGAAAAGCCGGTCGCAGCGAAATTCCGCAGCCGGCCTTACAGGATCGCGCTGACGCTGGTCGCGCTGCTTGCGGCGACCGGCGTTGTTGGCCGCGTAACTTACGACGCCAAGGGCTTCCCGGGCCGCTTTCCACCCGAGGTCGTGCGCGTCTTCGACTATGACGTGAACGGGGCTCAAGGCGAGCGCCTCATGCGCTGCTTCTATCAGCGCGATGCGCGCGCTTACCCGCTGGAGGAGGAGCGTGAGCGCGCCAAGCGCTTCTTCGAGAGCGGCCGCTGCGGCGTCGTTGACGATCCGACAAAGCCCACGATCCTCGTCGTCGGCGACTCGCATGCGGCGCATCTCTTCGCCGGGCTGACCGCGGCTTATGGCGGGAAGGCCAACATCCTCACGCTGTCCGCCGTGTTCTGCGCGCCGCTCGTCGAGCATGTGGATGAGAACGCAGGCGTCGGCGGCACGCCCCGCTGCCGCGCGATCAACGACTACGTGTTCGGCGAGATCAAGCGGATCAAGCCGGACGTGCTCCTCGTCGGCGGTTATTTCGCATCTTACGACCACGAGGCGAACTGGCGCTATCCCTTCTACCTCGACGCGCTGGTTGAAGGCGCGCGCAGCCTGCACGCCGCCGGCGTCCCGGCTGTCGTCGTCGCGGGCGAGGCGCCGACCTGGGCGCCGGTCCTGCCGATCCTCGTCGGCCGCGACCTCCTCGATGGGGGAAAGGCGGCGGAATTTTCGCGCGTCGGCGTGCGGCCGGATTCGCTCGAAACCGACCGGGCGCTGAAGGCGAAAGACTGGGGAGAGGGCGTCATCTATGTCTCACAGGCGGACAAGCTCTGCGGCGCCGACGGCTGCCGGCGGCTCGTCGGTCCGAACCTGCCAGAGGATATTCTGGCCGTCGACTACGGCCACTATAGCGTGAACGGCTCGATCTTCGCGGTGCGGACAATTCTCGGACCGGCGATCGAGAAGCTGCTTGGGAATCGCAGCGCGAGTTCCAGCTCAACCGTCCACTAGGACAGCCCCGAGCAGGATCGACAGCAGTACTGCCGGAAACGCCATCCATATAGCCGCGCAGCACCCGGTCGACGATCGCCTTCTTGTCGATCGCCATGATCGCCCCGAGCCGCACGTTCTTTTCCAGCATCGGCTCCCTGTCGCTGATGAAAACTATGCCGATGTCGGTGATCGGCGTCGCGACCCCCGCAAGCCCCGGGACGTCAGAATGCCGGGTTTGAGAGAAAGGCCCGGCGCCTGCCCGATGTACTGGTCGAAAACCGAGCGATAGATCGGCTGAATGGTCGGGTTGACGGCGGACCGGCCGTCCGCCGGGTCGAACGAAGGCAGTTTCATGTTATAGGCGATGGTAAGCGTGTCCTTGGCCGCAGCCCGAACAGCGCCTGCGGCGAGAAGGTCGGTGAGAAACGCGAGGGAGCGAGCCGATGGCGGAGAGGTCCTTCGAGCGCGAAGTTCAGGACTTGCGGCTCGGCGCCGGCGAGGTCTCCCGCGGCGAAGGCATTCTCGCGATCACCAAGGCCCTGCTGCAGTCCGGCGTCTCCTACGTCGCGGGCTATCAGGGCTCGCCGATTTCGCATCTGGTGGACGTGCTCGCCGACGCCAGGGACGTGATGGAGGAGCTCGGCGTCCATTTCGAGGCTTCGGCCTCCGAGGCGGCCGCCGCGGCGACGTTGGCGGCCTCGGTCATGTATCCGGTGCGCGGGGCGGTGACCTTCAAATCCACCGCCGGCGCCAATGTCGCGGCGGACGCGCTCTCGAACCTCGCTTCCAGCGGCGTGCGCGGCGGCGCGCTGATCATCATCGGCGAGGACTACGGCGAAGGCTCCTCAATCATGCAGGAGCGCAGTCACGCCTACGCCATGAAGTCGCAGATCTGGCTTCTCGATCCGCGGCCCAATCTGCCGACGCTGGTTCGGATGGTCGAGGAAGGTTTTGAGCTCTCGGAGGCCTCGAACACGCCGGTCATGCTGGAAGTGCGCATTCGCGCCTGTCACGTGCACGGACAATTCGTCGCCAAGGACAACAGGAAACCCGCTTTCGCGCTGCGCGAGGCGCTCGAAAATCCGTCGCGCGACGTCAACCGCATCGGGCTGCCGCCGGCCTCCTTCCTGCACGAGAAGGAGAAGCTCGAGAAGCGCTGGCCGGCTGCGGTGGAGTTCGTCAGAAGCCGCAAGCTCAACGAAGTCTTCGGGCCGCAGGAAGGGCCGGTCGGGATTGTCGCGCTCGGCGGCCTGTTCAACGGCGTCTTGCGCGCGCTGCAGCAGCTTGGCCTTGCCGATATCTATGGCCAGTCGTCGATCCCGATCTATGTCCTGAACGTCGCCTATCCAATCATCGAGGACGAGCTCGCGAGCTTCTGCCTCGGCAAGTCGGCGGTGCTGATGGTGGAGGAGGGGGCCCCCGACTATCTCGAACAGGCGCTGAACACGCTCCTGCGCCGTCGCGACATGCAGACGAAAGTGGCCGGCAAGGACGCCCTGCCGATGGGCGGCGAATACACGGCGCCGATGATGATCGCGGGGTTGCGCGCCTTCCTCGCGGCGCATGCGCCGACCTTTCTGCGCAATCACCCGCCGGTCCCTGATCCGGGACCGGTGCTTCGCGCACGAGAAGGTGAAGGCGCTCGCCAAGGTTGTGCCGCCGCGGCCGCCGGGCTTTTGCGTCGGGTGCCCGGAGCGGCCGATCTTTGCTGCGATGAAGCTCATCGAGAAAGAGCTCGGGCCGCACCATGTCGCAGCCGACATCGGCTGCCATCTGTTCTCGATCCTGCCGCCCTTCAACATCGGCGCGACCACCATGGGCTACGGACTCGGTCCTGCCTCAGCCTCGGCGTTCAACGTCAAAGCGGACAAGCGCGTGATTTCGGTGATGGGCGACGGCGGCTTTTGGCACAACGGCCTGGCCACCTCGATCGGCAACGCCGTGTTCAACAAGCAGGATGGCGCCACGCTGATCGTCGACAACTATTATTCCGCCGCCACCGGCGGGCAGGACATTCCGTCCTCGCGCGCCTTCAACGCGCGCCGCAAGACGAACAATTCCATCGTCGCCGCCGTCAAGGGCGTTGGCGCGGCCTGGGTCAAAGAGATCGACCGCACCTACGATGTCGCCAGGATGCGCGACACATTGCGCGAAGCGCTGACGACAAAGACCGAGGGTCCGAAAATCATCGTCGCGTCGTCCGAATGCATGCTGAACAAGCAGCGGCGCGTGCGGCCGCTCTTCTCGAAAAAGGTCGCGGACGGGGAGCGCATGGTGAAAGAGCGCTTCGGCGTCGATGAAGAGGTCTGCTCCGGCGACCATGCTTGCATGCGCCTTTCCGGCTGCCCTTCGCTGTCGCTCAAGCACACAGACGATCCGCTCAAAGACGATCCGGTCGCCTCCGTCGACAACGCCTGCGTCGGTTGCGGCAATTGCGGCGAGGTCGCGGAGGCCGCAGTCCTCTGCCCCTCGTTCTACCGCACCGAGATCATCTTCAACCCCACCCGCTGGGACCGGAGACTCGCGGCTTGGCGCGAGCGAGTCATCGGCTGACTGCAGCGGCGCCGCGAATCCCGCCGGATCGTCTTCGCTTGAAGCGAGGCGGCTCATGAACGGAGCTGCCGCCGGCGCCCTGCAGCAGGCCTCTCTTGAGAAGCCGCTCACGATCGCCATCCTGGCGATGGGCGGGCAAGGCGGCGGCGTGCTCGCGGACTGGATCGTCGAGGCGGCGGAGCGGCAAGGATGGGCCGCGCAATCGACCTCGGTGCCAGGCGTCGCGCAGCGCACCGGCGCGACCCTCTATTACATCGAGACGCTGCCGCCGCGGAACGGCGTGGCGCCCGTCTTCTCGCTTATGCCGACGCCCGGCGACGTGGACGTGGTGATGGCGGCGGAGCTGATGGAGGCCGGCCGCTCGGTCCTGCGCGGCCTTGTCACTCCAGAGAAGACGATGCTCATCGCCTCGACCCACCGCGCCTATGCAGTGGTTGAGAAGGAAAAGCCTGGCGACGGCGCCGGCGACCCGCTCGCGGTGGTCGACGCGCTCGATTTCGCCGCGCGCCGCATCGTCGCCTTCGATATCGAAAAGCTCGCGGTCGAGCGCGGCGCCATGATCTCCGCGCCGATGCTAGGAGCGCTCGCGGGCTCGCGCGCGCTGCCGTTCGAACGGGCGGCTTACGAGGAGGTTGTGCGCAAGGGCGGGCGCGCGCGGACGCCAGCCTTGCGGCTTTCGCCGACGCATACGACCGTGCAAGAGCCGGCGAGCGCGAGGCGCCAAAGACCGGTCCGGTCAAGCGCCTCGACCCACTGCCCGACGAAGCGGCCATCCCGAGCTCAACCGATTGGTCGGCCGCCTGCGCGCCGAGTTGCCCGAAAGCGCCTGGCCGCTTGCGTTCACGGGCCTGAAGCGCATTGTCGACTATCAGGACGTCGCGTATGGCGACGACTATCTTGACCGGCTCGGCAAGCTCGCCGCGCTCGACGCAGCCAACGCCGGGGCGGCCAAAGGCTTCGCCTTCACCGCTGAAGCCGCGAGGCGGCTCGCCGTCGCGATGGCTTATGACGACGTCATCCGCGTCGCGGACATCAAGGTCCGGCCTTCGCGCTTCGCCCGCCTCCGGGCGGAAGCGGGCGCGGCAGCCGATGAGATCGTCTATGCGACCGAATATTTGCGTCCGCGCGCCGAGGAGATCTGCGGCATGCTGCCCGCCGGCCTGGGCAGCTTCATCGAGCGGAATTCCGTGCTGTTCCGGGCGCTCGATCGTCTCGTGAACCGCGGGCGCCGGGTCCGGATCGGGCGGATCGGCGGCTTCCTGCAGCTCTTTTGCGTCGCCGCGCTGAAAACCGACACGGCGGATGAGCCTGCGCCACAAGCGCGAGACTGAGCATCGCGAGGCGTGGCTTGCGCGGGCGACCGACATTCTGCCGAGGAATTACGAGCTTGCGATCGAGGTCCTGCGGGCGCGGCGGCTCGTCAAGGGCTATTCCGACACGCATGCACGGGGCTTGAACAAGTTCGACCGGGTTATCGCGAAAGCGCCCCAGCTCGTGGAACGAAACGACGGCGCCGCGTGGATGGCGCGGCTCATCGCCGCCGCCCTCCTCGACGAGGCGGGGCAGGCGCTCGACGGCGTCGCGAGGACGATCGACACGCTGTAGGGCGCGTCAGTCAGGCAGCTTGGCCGCGTTGCGCAGAATCCGGCGCAACGTCGCGATGAAGGCGCGATACACCTCCTCCCCGACTCCGTCGAACAGGGTCTGAAAACGACCATGCATCGCCGGCCACACCCGTTCGAACGCCGCGCGGCCATCCTCGGTGATCGACACGTCGCGGATGCGCATGTTCTCCGCCCGGCGCTGTCGGCGGACGAGGCCCTGCGCCTCGAGCGTGTCGAGCGTGCGGCTCATCGTCGACTGCTCGGTGACCGCGTAAGCCGAGAGTTCGTTGATCGTCATGGGCGAAGAGATGCTGAGGACCGCGAGCGCCCGCATCATCGCCGTCGACATGTCGTGGGCTTTCAGCGCCTCCGTCATATTGCTGTTCCAGCGCGCCATGATGCGATTCATGAGGTACGGCGCGAACTGGTTGATGCCGATCTCGCCGAGCGTGGGACGGCTCGCGGCTGGCTCGGCGAGGCGCTGCATGATCTGTCCGGAGAACCGTTGCTCCATGAATTTGCCCCTCGGCGTCCCTTAGTTCAGCGAGGATCCGAGAAGGAAACCCGACGCGCCGCCCAAGCCTGGGCCTGGATGGGTCGAGGCGCCGATATGGTAGGCATTCGGGATGAAGGTCCGGTGATTGACGCTTCCACCAGGCCTGAGGACGCCGGCCGGCAGGTCCGTGTCGGCGAACGCGAAACCGCGCGCTTCGAGGTCCTTGCCAAGCGCCTCATAGGCGGGCGAAGTCCGGAACAGCACGAGCGTCGTCGCCATGATATCGTGGACGAAGCCAGGCGCTGTCGCCGCCTCGGTCCGCAGACAACCGCCGATCGCCGCACTGCGCTCGAGCATCAGCGTCGTCCGCCGCTTCTTGCCGAGCATGTCGGCGGCGACCAGCGCGTTGATGCCGCTGCCGACGATCAGACAGTCGTATTCGCTCACGAGCCCGCCCTTCGCTCAGAGCCCTTCCCCGGCAATGTTTCTCACCCGCTTTTCTTTGCCGTCACGTGACCAGCGCGAGCGCGCGCACGGGCGAGCCGGTTCCGTTGACGAACTTGAGCGGCGCCGCGATCAGGATCGCTCCTTTCGGCGGCAACTGGTCGAGATTGCAGAGGCTCGCAAGGCCATACCGATTGGCCTTGTGCATGAGGTTGTGGGCGGGGAAGGGCGGGTTCATGCCGCCGGCGGAGCCCGCATCGGCGCCGACGGTCTCAGATCCCCAGCCGATGATGTTGCGCGAGAGAAGATACTCCATCGCCTCTGCTGTCGGACCTGGAGAGTGGGGCCCCTTGTCGCCGGCGTTGAGGAACGTCGCGGTTGAGCCGTTGCGCTTGCACCAGTCGGTCCGCAGCACGACCCAGCTGGGCGCGTCGATCGTCCCGTGCTCCCGCTCCCATTCCTTCACGCTCTCGGCCGTGAGCAGATAGTCCGGATCCTTGGCTGCTTCCCGCGAGCGGTCGATGACGCAGACGGACGCGATGAAGTTCTTGACCGGGATTCGGTCTGTCGCGCCATCCTTGTGATCCTTGCCGGTGATCCAGTGCACCGGGGCGTCGAAATGCGTGCCGGTGTGCTCGCCGAGTTCGAGCCAGTTCCAGGCCCAGAACGGCCCGTTCTGGTCGCAATGCGAGATCTCGCGCACCTTCACCGCCGGCGTATTCTTGCCGATCTGCGGCGGCAGATAGATGACCGGCGTCTCCGGCCCGAGCGGCGCAGTGAGGTCGACGACAGCGTTTGGCCGTAGCTTTGCGAGGCGCCCCTTGCGATATATGCATCTGGCGGCAAATCGCGGAGACGGAACGCGGGCATGCGCATCGTTTGAATCGGCGGCGGCCGGGCGGGACTCTATTTCGCTCTTCTGATGAAGAAGCGGCTGCCTGCAACTTCGCCATGGCCGAGCAATGGCTCGCTGACGGCGTTTGCGACGTCGTCGGCGCGGCTCGGCAGTCGCTCGCCGATCCCGACTGTGCGATGAAGATCCGTCTTGGCCGCGGCGACGCGGTTCGGACGTGCGAACTCACCAACTATTGCGAGGGTCTCGACCAGAAGCACAAGCAAGTCACCTGCCAGCTCCGGGACAAGCAGGGCCTCGACGAGCCCGGCGTCATGATGGCGAGCGACGGCAAGCGCAGGCTTGTCGCGCCGGACTGGACGCCAACTTGATCCGGGCCAACGCGTGCGCGAGAGCAAACCGAATCGACAGCACTGAGTCTCGGCAGGAGCAACACCAATAACGGCTAAGGGAGTCGCGATGCTGTTCCGGCGCGGCGCGGCGGTCCTTCTCTCAGCGATAGGGCCAGCGCGGCGCTTCCGCGTGCTTTATGAGATCGTAGTCGCGAACGCGCGCGGTGAACGGCGCAACGCTCCCGGAGTTGAGGGAATAGAGCCAAACCCAGTCGCTCCAGGCGCTGAGCACCTTGCAGTCATCCGGGCTGTCGCCGCTGCGCACGATGTCGCCTTCCTGCAAAGGAGGAATGCAGTTGGCGTCGTCGTAGATAGCGGCGGCATTGCGTGGAACGGCAATCGTCATGGTCGAAATCCAGAGCCTGCGAACGAGGCTGGCGCCCGTGCGGGCGGTCCAGATAATCGGGGCCCCGCGCCTGCGTGAAGCAGACGCGGGGCGAGACCGAGTGCCCTACGAGATGCGGAGAAGCGTAGCGCACGAGGCCTCGGTACGATGCGGCGGCGTCGCATCGGGGTCAATTCGGCCAAAATCGGTACAGGTAGCCCAGACCTACCCCCTCCGTTGAACAAGCCGCGGTCGCAGACGCGATCCCCCGCACTTCTGGCCAGGCCCGCGCGCCAGGCCAGCAGAGCGAGGTCGGCGGCGGCCATCGATCTTTGGGGAAACGCGTCCGCTCTTCTTTTTCTCGGCGCGCCTTGGGCTTATAGCATGGCGCCGCCGAGGGCGGGAAGAAACGCGCGAGCTTGAGGACCATGAGCAAGGAGAGATTGCCGACCACCGCCGCCTTCGTCAGCCAGAAGGGCGGCGTCGGCAAGAGCGCGTTGGCGCGCCTGTTGGCGGTCGGCGCGATCCATCGAGGACGCAAGACGTTGCTCGCCGACTTCGACCTCGACCAGCTCACTTGCGTCGAATGGAGCGCGCAGCGCATGCGCGCCAATCTCGAGCCGGAGGTGGACGCGCGGGCGTTCAAGAGCTTGAAGAAGCTGAGGAAGGACGACGGCGTCGCCGATTTCATCGTCGCCGACACGCGCGGACTCGCCGACGATCTCTCGGGCGAGATCGCCGAAGTCAGCGACGTCGTGTTCCTGCCGACCGGCGTCTCGCAGGACGATCTCAGGCCCACGCTTGCGCTCGCCCGCAGGTTCGCCAAGCGCGGCGCGGAAGGCAGGCTCGTGGTCGTGCTGTCCAAGGTTGGCCGGTCGGAGACGCAGTTCGGCCGCGCGGTCGAGACGATCGAGGACGCGGGCTTCGAGCTTCTCGCCGAGCACTGGCCGCAGCGCGACGGCTTCCAGAGCGACCTCGACTCCGGCCGCGCCGGCAGGGAGGCGCGCAACCCCTATTTGCGCGAGATCGCCGAGCGCATGGAGGAGGCGCTGTTCGCCCGCACCTTGAAGGCGAAGCCGAGGGAGTGAGCGGCCCTCACACTCTTCCGCCCAATGAGCCTTCGAGCTCCGCCAGTTCCTGACCGCCCGCCATCAGGTTCTGCAATTCCTCGTGCTCGACCTCTCCCCGAAGCGCCGTGCCCAACGTCTTCCCGTGATTGAGGACGGTGAACCGATCGCCGATCGCGAGCGCATGACGGACGTTGTGGGTGATGAACACAACGCCCACCCCCTTCTTGCGCGCCTTGTCGATCGTCAAAAGGACGTTTGCGGTCTGGCGGACGCCGAGCGCGGAGGTGGGCTCGTCCAGGATCAGGACGCGGGCGCCGAAATAGACCGCGCGCGCAATCGCCACCGACTGGCGTTCGCCGCCTGAAAGAGTGCCGACGGCCTGGTTCGGTCCCCGAAGGCGAATCCCCATCCGCATCATTTCTTCCATTGCGACGCGATTGGCGGTTTCGAAGTCGAAGAACTTGAGCGGCCCGAAAGCCTTCTTCGGCTCACGGCCCAGAAAGAAATTTCGGGTCACCGACATCATTGGGATCATCGCGAGATCTTGAAAGACCGTGGCGATTCCGCCGTCGATCGCGTCTCGCGCGTTGGCGAACGCGACCTCCCGCCCATCGAGAAAGATCTGCCCTTTGCTCGGTTTTGTGAACCCCGGACATAGTCTTGATCAGCGTCGACTTGCCCGCGCCGTTGTCGCCAAGCAAGCAATGCACTTCACCCTCGTTGACCGCAATGCTGACGCCTGAGAGGGCGATGATCATCCCGAAGTGCTTCTCGATGTTCTTGAGTTCAAGGATGGAAGCGGCCATGTCAGCGTTCCCCTGTGATGATGCGACGGATGTAGGTGTTGAGGACGACGGCGACGAGCAGGATGAGCCCAAGGAACACGCGGAACAGAGAGCTTTCGACGCCCGCGAAGAAGAGCCCCTGCTGAACGACGCCAAAGATGATCGCGCCGAGCGCCGCGCCAAGCACAGTGCCGTAGCCGCCCGTCAGGAGCGTGCCGCCAATGACGACGGCGATGATGGCTTCGAATTCCTTGAGCAGTCCACGGTCCGCGGCGGCCGATCCAAACTCGAGCACCTGGCAGGTCGCCAGCACCGTTGCGCAGAAGGCCGAGAGCATGAACATCAGGATTTTGACCCTGCCTACGGGGACGCCCACGTTCCGTGCGGCGTTGGCGTCGCCGCCCGCGGCGAAGATCCAGTTTCCGAAGGTCGTGCGCGTCAGCAGGATGTGCCCAAGCACAACAAGCCCGACGGCCCAGATAATGAGGGCGGGAATACCGTCGATGACGGGCTGGCCGGTCTTCGGTCCGGTCTTGAAGGTTGCGATGACGCCATTCTGAGCGAGCCAGGCGAAGAGGCCTCCGAACGCCCTGCCGCCGAAGAGGGGCGCCAGCCAGTCATGCTGCGCGAGCGGCTTCAGCCCGCCGATGATCGTCGATCCGTTCGTGGCGATGGGAATATAGATGGTCAGGCCGCGCAGAATGAATAGCGCAGCGAGAGTGACGATGAATGAGGGCAGTCCCGTCCGGAGAATGAGGAAGCCGTTGAGCGCGCCGATCGCGAGTGAGAGGGCGAAGGAGACGAGGATTGACGACCAGAGCGGAAAGCCAAACGCCGTCGTCAAGAGAGCGATGACAATCCCGGCAAAGCCGATCATCGAGCCGACCGACAGGTCGAATTCGCCGGCGATCATCAAAAGACAGGCGCCGACCGCGATGATGGCGAATTGCGCGGAAACCGTTCCCCAGTTCATGACCCCTTCAAGGGAGAACATGCCGGAATCGGGAGCGACAATGGCGAAGAAGAGAAAGACGAGAACCGTGCCGCAGATTGCGCCGAGCTCAGGCCGGATAAGAGCCTTGCGGATGGCCGACACCTCGCGGACCCGGTTGTCAGGCGCAATTGCCGCGCCGCTCTTCTGTTCGAGACTCATGGCGTCCTCCCTTTGATTCATTCCTCCAAAGCCGGCCATTTTGGCGCGCGACCGTCTTTGGGGCGCTAGCGATTGCGAGGCGCACAATCGGCTTTTTGGCGATCCGCCTTTTCCGGCGGGACCGAGCGCCTCGCGCGAGACTGCGCCAGCTACGCGGGCGCGATCCGAGTGAGGCAAGGATAGAGAGGTGCGACGATCTATCCTATGCCGATTGTGATCAGATTTAATCAGTCCTAAGATGAGAGCATCGTTCGGCCGCTGCGTCGTCTTTCGACATCATGAAAAAGGTCAGGCTAGCTGACATCGCGAGCGAGGCTCGGGTCGGGACGGCGACGGTCGAACGCGTCCTCAACGCGCGCGGCAATGTCTCGCCGGCGACAATCGACAAAGTCATCCAGGCGGCGCGTCGATTGGGCTACAAGCCGCCGCTGCCCGAGCGTTACCACGGGGTGCTGCGCATCGAAGTGATCATGGTGCGGCGGGAGACCCCCTCACATGGGGTGTTTCAAGTCAAGCTCGTTCATTTCCGCATATGCCTTGTCCTGGACATTCGGATCCGTAGCGTGAGCCCGTCTTCACTATGCA
>Ga0209040_10000690_pt1 | contig 26156 bp, 27 predicted proteins | sample BogFormECP12_OM3_FD_188240 | JGI IMG/M metagenome (GOLD analysis project Ga0209040, IMG submission 188240) | Bog forest soil microbial communities from Calvert Island, British Columbia, Canada - ECP12_OM3 (SPAdes) (version 2) | ecosystem: Environmental > Aquatic > Freshwater > Wetlands > Bog ... | reverse complement strand
TCCCCCGCACGCGGGAGGTGCCCCCACATCGCTTCGTCCCCCGCACGCGGGAGGTGCCCCCACATCGCTTCGTCCCCCGCACGCGGGAGGTGCCCCCACGGCATCGTCGCCGGCGCGGGTCATGAGGCCTCCAGCTGCAATACCTTGGTGCCCCATGACCACACCTCGTCGTACAACGCAGGCTCGCGAGAAAGCTCGGCCCCGAGCGACGGCACCATCTCTTTGAGCAGCGGCAGCCAGGACTGATACCGGTTGGCAAAGCATCGCTGTAGCACATCCAGCATGATCGGCACGGCGGTCGATGCTCCCGGGGAACCGCCCAGTAGACCGGCGATGCTGCCGTCTGTGGAGCCCACCACGGTGGTACTGAATTCGAGCACCCCGCCTTTGCGCTTGTCTCGCCGGATCACCTGCACTCGCTGACCCGCCACCGTCAGCTCCCAGTCCGAATTCACCGCGCCGGGGACGAATTCGCGCAACATGTGGACCCGGCCGGGTTCGGAGAGCCGCAGTTGACTGATCAAATATTTGAGCAGCCCCATCTGGGTGACGCCGACGCCCAACACTGACAGCAGGTTGTTCGGCTTGACCGACCGCGGCAGATCGGTGATGTGGCCGTGCTTCAAAAACTTCGGCGACCAGCCGGCATACGGCCCGAACATCAGCCACGACTTGCCGTTGACGAATCGCAGGTCCAGATGTAGCGCCCCCAGCGGTGGGGCGCCCGACGCCGGAAAGCCGTACACCTTGGCCCGGTGGGCGGCGGTGAGCGCCGGATTGTCGGCGCGCAGGAACCGCCCGCCGATCGGGAAGCCGGCGAACCCGTTGACCTCACTGATGCCGGATTTCTGCAACAGCGGCAGCGCGTCGCCACCGGCCCCGACAAACACGAATTTGGCGTTCAGTTTGCGCTTTTCGCCGGTGCGGCGATTGCCGACCGTCAGCGTCCAGCTGCCGTCGGACTGACGGGACAGGCTGCGGACCTCGTGACCGAACAGCGCGGTAGTGCCGTTGCGCACGCAAAAGCCGATGAGTTGTTTGGACAGTGCACCGAAGTCGACGTCGGTGCCGTCGTGGGCCCAGTTGAGCGCAATCGGCTCGGCCAAGTCACGTTTGGCGGCCATGAGCGGAAGGCGACGGGCGAACTCGTCCGGGTCGTCGACCAACTCGGTGCCGGCGAACAGCGGGTTGCCCGCCAGCGCGCGCTGGCGCCGTCGCAGATAATCGACGCGCTGGGCCCCGCGCACGAAACTCACGTGCGGGACCGGGTTTAGGAAGTTGCGTACGTCGGTCAGGATGCCGCTCTCTACGGCGTACGCCCAGAATTGGCGAGTCACTTGGAATTGCTCGTTGACGCGCACCGCTTTGGTGATGTCGATCGAGCCGTCGGAGTTCTCGGGCGTGTAATTCATTTCGCACAGCGCGGAGTGCCCGGTGCCGGCATTGTTCCAGGGACTGCTGCTTTCGGCGGCAACGGCGTCCAGCCGCTCGACCAGGATGATTGACCAATCCGGCTCCAGCCGCCGCAGCAGCGCACCCAGCGTGGCGCTCATGATGCCCGCGCCCACCAGCACGACGTCGGCTCTGGCCAGCCCTGACACCCGGATCGTTGGTCCTTCCCTCAACTGTGTGCTGGTCCCCAGGTTATCCCGACAGGTGTGGCGGGCCGACCAAAGGCCGAGCGAAGGCCGCCAACCACATTTGTGCGGCATTCAGCAAAAGCCTTGACCACGCTCTAAGCTGACCTCGTGACTGGCTGGGCGACTGGCTGGGTGCCCGATGTGTTGCCCGGCTATTGGCAGTACACCATCCCGCTCGGGCCCGATCCCCACGGTGAGGGCGACATCGTCGCAACCCTGATCCGACGCGGGCCTCAAGCAGGTCAAGCCGCAGCTGCCCGACACACGGTCCTGGCGGTACACGGCTATACCGACTACTTCTTCCACACCGAGCTGGCCGATCACTTCGATGAGCGCGGCTTCGATTTCTATGCGCTGGACTTGCACAAGTGCGGTCGGTCACGCCAGCCGGGCCAGACTCCGCACTTCACCACAGACCTGGCCGACTACGACGCCGAACTCGAACGCGCCCTGTCAGTCATCGGCGAGCAGAACCGTCAGGTCAAGACGCTGGTCTACGGGCATTCAGCGGGCGGGCTCATCGTGTCGCTATGGCTGGACCGGTTGCGCCGGCGCGGGGCGACGGCACGCGCCGGCGTCGGCGGCCTGGTGCTCAACAGCCCGTTCCTGGACCTGCATGGCCCGGCGATTGTGCGGCTGGGTTTGACCTCGGCCACGATCGCCGCGCTATCGCGACTGCGTACCAAAGGGGTAATCCGCGGGGAGGGCAACGGTGGTTACGGGTCCAGCCTGCACCGCGATCACTACGGGGAGTTCGACTACAACCTGGAATGGAAACCGCTGGGCGGCTTCCCGATTACCTTCGGCTGGTTACACGCCGTGCGCCGCGGCCAGACCCGGCTGCACCGCGGGCTCGACGTCGGCGTGCCCAACTTGATCCTGCGCTCCGATCACAGCGTGCGCGAAAACGCCGGTCCGGCCGCCGTGCAACGTGGCGATGCGGTTCTCGACGTCACCCAGATCGCCCGGTGGGCCGGCTGTATCGGTAACCGCAGCACCATCATTCCGGTGGCGGATGCCAAACACGACGTGTTCTTGTCGCTGCAGAAACCGCGACAGATGGCCTATCACCAACTGGACCGCTGGCTAGATGCCTACCTGAAGACAAGCGACAGCACCGACGCCTCGGCATCCTCGGGGAAAGGCTAACGGCCCAACAAAATGGAAACCTACGACATCGCGATCATCGGAACCGGTTCGGGCAACAGCATTCTCGATGATCGCTTTGCCGGCAAGCGGGCGGCGATCTGCGAGCAGGGCACCTTCGGCGGGACCTGCCTGAACGTCGGGTGCGTTCCGACGAAGATGTTCGTGTACGCCGCCGAGGTCGCCAAGACGATTGGCGGCGCCGCGCGTTACGGCATCGATGCGCACGTCGACCGGGTGCGCTGGGATGACATCGTCTCGCGCGTCTTCGGGCGCATCGATCCAATCGCGCTCAGCGGTGAGGACTTTCGGCGCTCCGCCCGCAACATCGACGTGTACCGCCAGCACACCCGCTTCGGGCCGGTTCACGCTGACGGACGCTATCTGCTCCGCACCGACGCCGGCGACGAATTCACCGCCGATCAGGTGGTGATCGCGGCGGGCTCGCGGCCGGTAATCCCGCCGGCCATCCTCGCGTCCGCCGTCCACTATCACACCAGCGACACCGTCATGCGGATCGCCGAGTTGCCCGAGCATCTGGTGATCATCGGAAGCGGCTTCGTCGCAGCAGAATTCGCGCATGTCTTCTCCGCGCTCGGGGTGCGGGTCACGATTGTGATCCGCGGTGGCAGGATGCTGCGGCATTGCGACGACACCATCTGCGAACGGTTCACCCGTATCGCGTCGAGCAAATGGGAACTGCGTACCCAACGCAACGTCGTCGGCGCGGCGAACCGCGGCTCCGGCGTCACCCTGCAACTCGACGATGGTTGCACGTTGCACGCCGACCTGCTGCTGGTGGCGACCGGCCGGGTGTCCAATGCCGATCTGCTGGATGCCGGCCAGGCCGGTGTCGATGTCGAAGGCGGCCGGGTGGTGGTCGACGAGTACCAACGGACCTCCGCGCGTGGGGTTTTCGCGCTCGGCGATGTGTCGTCGCCGTATCAGCTCAAGCATGTGGCCAACCACGAGGCCCGCGTCGTGCAGCACAATCTGCTGTGCGACTGGGACGACACCGAGTCAATGGCTGTCACCGACCACCGGTACGTACCGTCGGCGGTGTTCACCGATCCCCAGCTGGCAACCGTCGGGTTGACCGAAAATCGAGCTGTGGCAAAGGGACTCGACATTTCGGTCAAGATCCAGGACTACGGGGACGTCGCGTACGGCTGGGCGATGGAGGACACCACCGGAATCGTCAAGCTCATCGCCGAGCGCGGCAGCGGACGCCTACTGGGCGCCCACATCATGGGCCACCAGGCGTCGTCGATCATCCAGCCGTTGATCCAGGCGATGAGCTTCGGACTGACCGCGCAGGAAATGGCCCGCGGCCAGTACTGGATTCATCCGGCCCTGCCCGAGGTGGTCGAAAACGCGCTACTGGGTCTGCAGGGACTTTAGCGTCGAGCCTGCCCTGGATCGCGCTCGCCCTTCTGGCACTGCGGGCACAGGCCATGCAGCGTTAGGCCGGCCCGCTCCGACAGCGCAAAGGAACTGCCCGCCATCGCGTGCTCAAGCGCCGAGCTCAGCTGCCGTGCCGGCACCTCGATAATCGAGCCGCATTGCGTGCATACCGCGTGGTGGTGCGGGGCGGTGGCCAACCCGTAGGTAGTGACACCGTCGTCGAGGGTCAACGCGTGCAGCACCCCCTGGTCGACCAGGGTGGTCACCGTGCGGTAGATGGTCGCCAGATCGGGCGGCGCAGCCCCGGGGGGCAGGGACGCGCGCAGCCGCTGGTGAATCTCGGCCACCGGCAAGTGCCCGTTGACCGGCTCAAGCATCGCCAATACCTGGATCCGCGACGCCATCCGCCGCAGGCCGCGGGCGCGCAGGAACTCACCGATGCGCTCGGTGACGGCCGGATCCAGGGCCGACAGCTTTGTCGTCACCCGTTCAGTGTCCCGCCCGACACCCGGGATTGCCAGTGCCCAGCTGCCGACCCACACGTGATTCCTGCAAGTCAGTTGCATCGAGCTTGTGAACAAACCTACAGTCGTGGCTGTTGCGTTCTGCCCACTGTTGGAAGGACCGACATGGCCGGCAATGAGCTCACATCGCGCCTCGACTCGGGGGGGTCACGGTGGTCCAGGCTGCGCAGGGCCCTTTCGCCCGCGGAGTGGTCGCGTCTCGGATTGATGCTGGCGGTGATCCTCGGCCTGCATCTGGTTGGCTGGGTGACCTTAGTGTTCATCGTGGATCCAGCGCGATTCAGCTTGGGCGGCAAGGCATTTGGCATAGGAGTCGGACTGACGGCCTACACCCTGGGCCTGCGGCACGCGTTCGACGCCGATCACATCGCCGCCATCGACAACACCACCCGCAAGCTGATGAACGATGGGCAGCGCCCCCTTGCCGTCGGATTCTTCTTCTCACTGGGCCACTCCACCGTGGTCTTCGCGCTGGCGCTACTGCTGGCAACCGGGGTCAAGGCGATCATCGGACCGGTCGAAGACGATTCCTCCACGCTGCACCACTACACCGGCCTGATCGGTACCAGCATCTCGGGTGCGTTCCTGTACTTGATCGCCATTTTGAACATCGTCGTCCTGGTCAGCATCCTGCGCGTTTTCGCCCGGATGCGCCGCGGGGACTACGACGAGGCCGAACTGGAACAACAATTGGAGAATCGCGGACTGCTCAACCGCTTTCTGGGCCGCTTCACCAAATCGGTCACCAAGTCCTGGCACATGTACCCGGTCGGGTTGTTGTTCGGACTGGGATTCGATACCGCCACCGAGATCGCGCTGCTGGTCCTGGCCGGCACCAGCGCGGCGGCCGGGCTGCCCTGGTATGCCATCCTGTGCCTGCCCGTGCTGTTCACCGCGGGCATGTGCCTGCTGGACACCATCGACGGCTCGTTCATGAACTTCGCCTACGGCTGGGCCTTTTCCAACCCGGTGCGCAAGATCTACTACAACATCACCATCACCGGGCTGTCGGTGGCCGTCGCCTTGCTGATCGGCAGCATCGAGCTGCTCGGCCTGTTCGCCGGCCAGCTGCAGTGGCGGGGCCCGTTCTGGGATTGGCTCGGCGGCCTGGACCTCAACGCCGTCGGTTTCGTCGTCGTCGGGATATTCGTCGCCACCTGGGCGATCGCCCTGTTGGTTTGGCGCTATGGCCGCATTGAGGAGAAGTGGACCCCGGCGAGCGAACGCTTCGGCTAAAGCACGATCACCACTGTGGCGGTGCGGCTCCCCGGCCGAACCCCCAGGTCGACTGGCCGAGTCGCGGCTTGGACTGATCCTGGGCCGGACGCCGGCGATACTTGGCCGCCAGCATCGGTTCCGGGTCCGACCCCTCGACAAGGGCCAGGCACGGTGCGCGGAATTCGCACGTCTGACAATGAGCGGCGAAGGTAGGAGTGATAGCCGGCTTGCTGTTCATCTGGATCGCCTCGGCACCGATCAGCATGCCAACGGCGCCGATCTCCGCGCGGCTTCGCCGGATCCGGGTCCGCCGCAGCAGACCCGCGGTGAACTGCTCGACATGGGCCGTCTCGTCACTGCGTGAGGTACGCGCCGAGAGCCGCCGGTGCTGGGGAATCGCGCGTCCGCCGCCGCTGGGTTCGCTCTGCAGAACCCGCGCACTTTTCCCGGTGCTCTCTGCGGCAGGCGGGTCGAGCGGACCGGTGAGGCGGACCTGGTTGTGGATCGTGCCCGAGATCTCCATGCCCAGGTATTCCTGCTCCCAGGCCCAGCAGGCCGCCACCGCCGCCTCGTCGCCGATCAGCGCATCCAACTCCTGGAATTCGTCCAGGACCTGGTGGCGCACCACCCAATACTCGTCGGCGGCGTCGACCGCCAGCAAGTCGATCCGACAGGTGTAAATCACCGCGGATCCGTCCGGGGTCGTCAACCCGCGCTCGGCGTCGCGCGGATCAGGCACCAATCCCGAGACATCGTGGCTGATCCTCACGGGGGCGAAGTCGTCGACCGTGCTCGCCCACGCGTCGCAGGCGTCGAGCAGCGCCACCGCGGCCGGGAGGGCGGCGACGGCCGCCCCGACTCCATTGAGCGCGCGGGCCAGTGCCTTGTGCACCAGCGAATGCCTCAGCTCTGGCTGCCAGTCCCAGGTGCCCGGGTAGTAGTAGACGGCAAGCGCGTCCTTGATCACGGCCGGCAATACCGGATCCACATTCGCGATCGGCTCGAGCCCCCGGCGCGACGCGAAATCCCATTGCCGTAGGCAGCGCTTGAACCGGGCGCGGTCGTCCCCGGTCAGTGTGAATGCGGCCACGGCTCGTCAACCGGCCAGCGGCATCGGTCCGCGCCGGCGGCCATCGACTCCAGCTCGGCGAGCAGGTCATCGAAGAACGGGCGTAACCGTCCGGGTTCGGCCGGCCAGGCCCCGGAAAACGACATCCACGCGTCGGGATCGGGTTGGTCGCTGCGCACGGGCCCGGCCGCGCCGTCCGGCGGCACCACCCACCAGTCATACTCATCGCCACGCCGCTCGAGGTACACGACATCATCGCGACCGGGGCGGTTCGCCTCGATCGAGGCGTATAACTCGTCAACCTTCACAGTGCGCCCCGTGCACTTCAGGATAACCGTGACTGGGGTGTAGAAACGTCTTCATGGGCCGCCTCAGCCGTCAGCCCTCTCCGCCGGTGACCACCGATGCATGAGCTGTCGCTGTGCGAAGCGATCGCCGGTGTGGTCAAAACGCATGCCGACGGCCGCCACGTCGATGTCGTCCGGGTTCGGATCGGCGCTCTTCGTCAGGTCGTACCGGAATCGCTGTCGTTCTGCTGGACGCTCGTCCGGGAATCCGAGGATATGCCCGACGCGGAGCTGGAACTGGAATGCGTCGGCGCCGAGGTGAAGTGCCGGTCGTGCGGTGAGCAGTCCGAGATCACGTCGGCCTGGTCGATCTGGTGTCCGCGGTGCGACAGCTGCGATGTCGAGGTGTTACGTGGCGACGAATTCCTGGTGACGTCCTTGGACGTCTCGTGAAAGGTGATCACTATGAATCGATTTCGTGATGGGTAGATTTCATCGCCACGACGACGGAACCGTGCACACCCACGATCACGATCACCATCCGCATGACCATGCTCATGACCATGGGGATCACAGTCGCTACCAGACGGGCAAGCAGCGCATCGACGTGCTAGAGGCGATCTTCGCCGAGAATGACGTTCTCGCCGACGCGAACCGGGCGGCGTTCGAGAGCAACGGGATCCGCACCCTCAACCTGATGAGCTCACCGGGGTCGGGAAAGACGACCGTGCTGCAGGCAACGCTCGACGAACTCACCGGCGAGTTCGCGATCGGGGTCATCGAAGGCGACATCGCCACCGACCTGGATGCGGCCAAGCTCAGCGGTCGCGGCGCCCAGGTGTCACTGCTCAACACCAGCAACGGGTTTGGCGGCGAATGCCATCTGGACGCGCCCATGGTCAACCGCGCACTTCCGGGCCTCGACCTTCCCGCACTGGACTTGGTGATCATCGAGAACGTCGGCAACCTGGTCTGTCCGGCGGAATTCGACGTCGGCGAGCACGCCAAGGCCATGGTCTACTCCGTCACCGAGGGCGAGGACAAGCCGTTGAAGTACCCGGTGATGTTCAGATCGGTGGATGTGGTGCTACTCAACAAGATTGACCTGGTGCCTCATCTGGATGTCGACGTCGACTCGTATATCGCCCATGTTCGCGAAGTCAACGCGACCGCGACAATCCTCCCGGTCAGTGCGCGGACCGGAGCCGGCATGGGCGCCTGGTTCGGCTGGCTGCGACGGTTCGCCACCGATCTCGAAGCCTGAGACATGCGAATGGTATGAATTTTTTTGCAAATGACTTGCATGAGAAACCATGATCCGGCGATAGTTCTTAGCCACCCTCACCGGTTTGTGACGCTGCCCCCGAACCCTCGAAATCGGTTGCTGCACAGGCAAAAAAGACCATAGACAAAGACGTATATAACACCTGTTTACTTAAGCGCGGCTAGGGTACCGTTGACAACGCTTGATGGCAGGCGTAGACCCAAAAACAACGCTGTGCAAGTGGGCCGACGGTCGACTCCGGCAGCGTAGGGGCTTCAGCCCGCCCCGGAAAGCTGCAGCATGCCAACAGAAGCGGCAGTCAAGGCAGAAGAAACATTGATTCATGTTCTATGGATTAATGCGGGTCTTAGTTGCGACGGCGATTCGGTGGCGTTGACTGCCGCCACCCAGCCCAGCGTCGAGGAGATCGCGCTCGGAGCGCTTCCCGGTCTTCCCAAGGTTGCGGTCCACTGGCCCCTGATCGACTTCGAATGCGGACCCACTGGAGGGGCCGACGATTTCCTCGAGTGGTTCTTCAAAGCCGATCGCGGCGAACTGGAACCTTTCGTGCTCGTCGTCGAAGGATCCATTCCCAACGAGAAGATCAAGGACGAGGGCTACTGGTGCGGGTTCGGCAACGACCCCGCCACCGGTCAGCCGATGACCACCAGCGAGTGGCTCGACCGGCTGACGCCCAAGGCTACCGCGGTCGTCGCGGTCGGGACCTGCGCCACCTATGGCGGCATCCACGCAATGGCCGGCAATCCGACCGGGGCGATGGGCGTGCCCGACTACCTCGGGTGGGATTGGAAGAGCAAGGCGGGCATCCCGATCGTCTGCGTTCCCGGCTGCCCGATCCAGCCGGACAATCTGTCGGAGACGCTGACCTACCTGCTCTACATGGCGACCGGCCAGGCACCGATGATCCCGCTCGACGACGCGCTGCGGCCCAAGTGGCTGTTCGGGGCGACCGTGCACGAAGGTTGTGACCGCGCCGGCTACTACGAGCAGGGTGATTTCGCCACCGAGTACGGGTCACCGAAATGCATTGTCAAACTTGGCTGTTGGGGCCCGGTGGTGAAGTGCAACGTGCCCAAGCGCGGGTGGATCAACGGTATCGGCGGTTGCCCGAACGTCGGCGGCATCTGCATCGGGTGCACGATGCCCGGCTTCCCGGACAAGTTCATGCCGTTCATGGACGAGCCGCCGGGCGGCAAGCTCTCCAGCACCGCGTCGGGTCTGTACGGGACCGTGATCCGCAGCCTGAGGGGTATCACGGGTCGCACCCTCGACAAGGAACCGCGCTGGCGCCACACGGGCACCCAACTCACCACCGGAGCCCGCCGCACCTGGTAGGTCGCGGCGCGCTCCATCCTCACTTCAGACAGAGAGCCCTAGGGCGGAGAGCAGTAGTGCGATGACAACCATCATTCCCGAGCCGTCAACATCCAAGCGGGAACCCGGCCAGCTCGTCGAAATGGCCTGGGATCCGATCACCAGGATCGTGGGGAGCCTCGGCATCTACACCAAGATCGATTTCGAGAACAAGGAAGTCGTCGAGTGCCACAGCACGTCGTCGATCTTCCGCGGCTACTCGATATTCATGAAGGGCAAGGATCCACGCGACGCCCACTTCATCACCAGCCGCATTTGCGGTATCTGCGGCGACAACCACTGCACCTGCTCGTGCTACACGCAGAACATGGCCTACGGCGTCAAACCACCGCACCTCGGCGAATGGATCGTCAACCTCGGCGAGGCCGCGGAATACATGTTCGACCACAACATCTTCCAGGAGAACCTGGTCGGCGTGGACTTCTGCGAGAAGATGGTCGCCGAGACCAACCCGAGCGTGCTCGCCCAGGCGGAGAAAACCGCGGCCCCGCAAGCCAATGCGCACGGGTACAAGACCATCGCCGACATCATGCGGTCGCTCAACCCGTTCAGTGGCGAGTTCTACCGGGAAGCGCTCCAGGTCAGCCGCTGGACGCGAGAGATGTTCTGCCTCATGGAGGGTCGTCACGTGCACCCGTCCACGCTGTACCCCGGCGGGGTCGGCACCGTCGCGACCATCCAACTGATGACCGACTACATGACACGGCTGATGCGCTATGTCGAGTTCATGAAGAAAGTCGTGCCGATGCACGACGACCTGTTCGACTTCTTCTACGAGGCGCTGCCCGGTTACGAGAAGGTCGGCCTGCGCCGCACGCTGCTCGGCTGCTGGGGCTCCTTCCAGGATCCCGATGTGTGCAATTTCAACTACAAGGACATGGAGCGTTGGGGTAACGCGATGTTCGTCACCCCGGGCGTGGTCGTCGACGGCAAGTTGGTCACCCACTCGCTGGTCGACATCAACCTCGGCATCCGGATCCTGTTGGGCAGCTCGTATTACGATGACTGGACCGACCAGGAGATGTTCGTCAAGACCGACCCGCTGGGCAACACGGTGGACCGGCGCCACCCGTGGAACCAGCACACCAACCCGCATCCGCAGAAGCGGGACATGGACGGTGGCAGGTACAGCTGGGTGATGTCACCGCGCTGGTTTGACGGCAAGGATCACCTGGCGCTGGACACCGGCGGCGGTCCGCTGGCCCGGCTGTGGGCGACCGCACTGGCCGGCCTGGTCGACATCGGCTACGTCAAGGCGACCGGGCAGAGCGTGCAGATCAACCTGCCCAAGACCGTCCTCAAGGGTCCGGTGGAACTGGAGTGGAAGATCCCCAAGCACGGCAGCAACACGATCGAACGTGACAGGGCCCGTACCTACTTCCAGGCCTACGCGGCGGCGTGCGCACTGCACTTCGCCGAGAAGGCGTTGGAGGAAATCCGCGCCGGGCGTACCAAGACCTGGGAGAAGTTCGAGGTGCCCGACGAGGCCATCGGCTGCGGCTTCACCGAGGCGGTGCGCGGTGTGCTCAGTCACCACATGGTGATCCGGGACGGCAAAATCGCCAACTATCACCCGTACCCGCCCACCCCGTGGAACGCCAACCCGCGCGACAGCTACGGCACGCCAGGCCCCTACGAGGACGCGGTGCAGGGTCAGCCGATCTTCGAGGAGAACACGCGGGAGAACTTCAAGGGCATCGACGTCATGCGCACGGTGCGCAGCTTCGATCCATGCCTGCCCTGTGGTGTGCACATGTATCTGGGGAATGGCAAGACCCTGGAGAGATTGCACTCGCCAACACAGTCACCTGTCGGGGAGTGACACATGGCGGATCGCCCGGAGGAACCCGCGCGAAGCGCAGAAGGAGAAGCGCAGTGGCGTACAGCGGGCGATCGGATCCAGACACTTCTGGACTCCTGCGCGGCGAGTGGGGCCGCTGCGTATGAACGCGCCCAGCAGCTGGTCCGCGAGGTAGTCGGGCTGTACGGAGCCGGGCTGGAGCGGATCATGCAATTAGCCGCCGACCCGGGCATGGCCGAGCGGCTGGCCACCGACGACCTGGTGGCCAGCCTGCTCCTGGTGCACGGCCTGCATCCGCACGATGTGCACCGGAGGGTGTCCGACGCGCTGGATCGGGTGCGGCCCTACCTGGGCTCACACGGTGGCGATGTGGATCTCCTCGAAGTCACCGGCGATACCGTACGGCTGGCGTTCACCGGTAGCTGCAAGAGCTGCCCGTCGTCGGCGGTGACGTTGGAGCTGGCGGTCGAAGACGCGGTCCGGGCGGCCGCGCCGGAGATCTCCTCGATCGCGGTGGTGGCGGCGGAACCCAGGACCGGCCCGAGCGTGATTCCCAGCGAATCGCTGCTGGCGCACGTGCATTCGGATGGACACAGCCATTCCAACGGTCACGGCCCGACCACCTGGCACCCGGTGCCCGAACTGGCCGAGCTGAGGCCCGGCGAAGTCGGGGGTTTCGCCGTCTCCGAAACCACCGTCCTGGCGTGTCGGGTCGGCTACCAGACGTTCGCCTATCGGGACCATTGCCCGGTGTGTGACGACACGCTGGCGGGTTCGGTACTGCAAGACGCGCTGCTGCGTTGTCCGCGCTGTCAGACGGATTTCGACGTCGTGCACGCGGGTGCCGGCTTGACCGATCGGTCGCAAGACCACCTCGACCCGGTGCCGTTGCTGACCCGCGACGGCGTGCTGTCGGTGGCGCTGCGGGGCGAAGCGATGGGGGCTTCAGCATGACGAGTCCCTACGACGTGCTGACACGCATCACCAGCAACCGGCGCGCCCCCGAGCCGGCCGGCGAGCGGTGCGAGATGTGTTCGGAGTCGATCGCCGACGAGCACCAGCACGTGGTGGACGTGGCTGGCCGACAACTGATGTGCGTCTGCCGCGCCTGCTATCTGCTGTTCACCGATAGCGACGCCGAGCTGCGTTACCGCGCGGTGCCGGACCGATACCTGGCCTTCGGAGATTTCGCGCTGGACCGCCGCGCGTGGGAGGCACTCCAAATCCCGGTCGGCGTGGCCTTCTTCTTCACCAATTCCGCGCTCGGGCGCACGGTCGCCTTCTATCCCGGCCCGGCCGGCGCGTGCGAATCCGAGCTGAACCTGGACGCGTGGAACGCCATCAGCGGCGCCGACTCGCGGGTGGGCCTGCTGGCCGACGACGTGGAGGCGCTGCTGGTCCGGGTTCCCGAGAGCGAAGATGCTGGGCCGCAAACCTATCTGGTTCCGATTGACGCCTGCTACGAGTTCGTCGGACGCTTGCGGATGCTGTGGCGCGGATTCGACGGCGGCCAGCAGGCTCGGGCGTTCATCGACAGCTTCTTCTCGCAGATCGCGGCACGCTCCCGGGAAACACCAGTAGAGACACCGCCATGACCGACCGGCATTTGGACATCGCATTCGCAGTTCTCGACGTGGCGCCCGAACCGTACACCGTCAGCCCGGTGCTGACCGCCCGCGTCGGCATCGCCGCCAGTGCAGACGTCCCGGTGCACGCCATCGCGCTGCGCTGCCAAGTCCGCATCGAGCCGCTGCGACGTTCCTACTCCGACGCCGAAGCGGCCGGGCTGATCGACTTGTTCGGGCCCCGCGAACGCTGGGCAACGACCCAACGCACCTTCCTCTGGCAGCACTGCACCGCAATGGTGCCGGGCTTCGCCGGCAACACGACGGTGGCGCTCCCGCTGGACTGCACCTACGACTTCGAGGTTGCTGCCGCCAAGTACCTGCACGCGCTGCGCGACGGAACGCTGCCCCTCCAGTTCCTATTCAGCGGAACGATTTTCGTCAACTCGGAACGCGGGTTCTCGGTTCAGCAGGTGCCATGGGATTGCGAGTTTCGCTACGACATGCCGGTCGCGGTGTGGCGGGAATTGATCGCTCAGCACTATCCGAACACCGGCTGGGTGCGGCTGAGTCACGAAACCATAGCGACGCTGGCAGCCTATAAGTCGGCGCAGGGGATGCTCGACCTCGACCACGCGGTCGCCTCGCTGTTGGACGCCGACCGGGAGACGGCACGATGACCTCGAGCTGGGACCGGGCCCGCGCCGTCGCCGACGCGGTGCTCTACGAGGGCTACCTGCTGTACCCGTATCGCGGGACCTCGAGCAAAAACCAATCCCGTTGGCAGTTCGGTGTTTTAGGCCCACCCGGTGCGGCCGACGCCGGCCTGGGCGAAGACGACACCCTCGCGGCGCAGTTTCCGGTCGACTCGGCCCAGGCGATCACCATGGTGGTTCGCTTCCTGCAGTTGCAGCACCGGCGGGCTGAACGCGAACTTCCCGGCGGCGCGTTCGAGCCCGTCGACGAACTCAACACCCCCTCCGGGTCGTGGCTGACCTGGGACGAAGCGGTCGAATGCGAAATGTCGTTCGGCCCTATTGCATTCGACGATCAGCCGTGGACGATGCCGCTGGTCGCACCCGCGGCAACCGAGATTGAACCGGTCGACGGCGGTCGCCTGGTCCGCGAACGGCAGGAGGTAGACGGCCTACTGACCGTCTCGCACGAGCCGGACGGCGACCTGAGCCGGGTTTCGGTACGGGTCAGCAACGTCGGCGAAAGCGTCTGCGGCAGGGCCGATGGGAAGGACTCAGTGATCGCGCGGTCCATGATCGGAACCCATATTGTCGCCGAAGTTGTTGGCGGCCAGTTTGTCTCGCTGCTCGAACCACCGTCCGCCGCGGCCGACACGGTGTCCCGCTGTACCCAGCACCGCTGCTTCCCCGTGCTGGCCGGCCCGCCGGGTACTCAAGACATGCTGCTGATCTCGCCGATCATTCTCTACGACCACCCCGAGGTGGCCGAACAGAGTAACACCGCGCTCTATGACTGCACGGAGATCGACGAGATCCTGACCCTGCGCGTGATGACAATGACCGACGAGGAAAAGGCGCAGGCCCGGGCCACCGATCCGCGGGCCGCGCAGATCATCGACCAGTGTGACGCCATGTCACCCGAGGCCATGGCGCGCCTGCACGGTGTGCTGCGGGATCCGCACGGGCCCACGATTTCTGCCGGCCTGGTCCCCGAGATACCGGAGGGAGTTGACTGGTGGGATCCGCTGGCCGACAACGCCGTTCGTCCCGAGATCGACGCCGTACTGGTGAACGGGATCCGGGTCGCGCGCGGCAGCCAGGTCCGGTTGCGGCCCAGGCGCAACGCCGACGCGCAAGACATCTTCGTCGCCGGCAAGACCGCCCGCGTCACGTCGGTGCATGAGGACGTCGAAGGCAACAAGCACGTCGCGGTTGTCGTCGACGAAGACCCGGCCGCCGATCTGCACGACTGGTACGGCCGCTACCTTTACTTCTCACCCGACGAAGTCGAGCCCCTGCAGGCTCAACAACTCAGCGTCGAAAAAGACACCATCTGAAAGGAGTTCGATATGGAAGTTCTAGGTTGGATATTCATTGCCATCGTCGCGTTGGTGCTCCTGGTCGCGGTGGCGATGGGATTGATATCCCTGCCGGACGCGCGCCGCTACCTCAAGCTCCGCCGCATGTAGCCGGCTCGAGCAGCCTGATGGCAGCACGCATCCTGGTGGCCGGAATCGGCAACATCTTCCTGGGAGATGACGGGTTCGGATCCGAAGTGGTCCGAAATGTCGAGCTCCCGCAGGACGATCCGAATGTCCGCGTCATCGACTATGGCATCGGGGGCATGCACCTGGCCTACGACTTGCTCGAGCATTGGGACACGCTGGTTCTCGTCGACGCGATACCCAGCCGCGGCAATCCGGGCGCGCTGCACGTCTTCCAGGCAGACCATGAATCTGGTTCCGGGACACTGGATCTGGATGTTCATAGCATGGATCCGGCCGCGGTGTTCGCCAGCCTGCGGGCACTGGGAGGCAGTCCGCCCTACACGGTCGTCGTCGGGTGCGAGGCGGGAAGCGTCGAGGAAGGCATCGGGCTCACCGAACCCGTGGCCAAGGCTGTCCCCCGCGCTACGCGAGCGGTCGAGGAGATCGTGGCGGCGTTGCAGATCTCGCCCACAGCGTTGCGACAGGAGTGCTGAATCATGTGCCTGGGTATACCCGGTCAGGTGATCAGGATGCTGGACGGTTACGAAGGCCAGCTGGCGCTGGTCGACGTCACCGGCGAGCAGCGCAAGGTCAATGTGGGCATGTTGCCCGAGGAGACATTTGAGCCCGGCGACTGGGTGATCATCCACATGGGCTTCGCCGTCGAGAAGACGGACCGGGCCGGGGCCGAGCAGGCGATGGCCGGTCTGGAGTTGATGGGACGGGGCCGCATCGACCCGGCTGTCAGCCCAGGGGGCGGTTGAGATGACCGACACCCCCCTGCTGCTGCGGTCTGACGAAGTTCGGCAGCGCTTCACCGTGACCGGTGTTGTCCAGGGGGTTGGCTTCCGTCCGTTCGTCCACCGAATCGCAAGCGAGCTGGGTCTGGGCGGGTTTGTCGGGAACGATTCGGGCGCGGTCTTCCTCGAGGTACAGGGAGAGGGCGCGCGCGTGGCCGAATTCGGTCGTCGGCTGCGTGCCGACGCCCCGCCGCTGGCGCGGATCAGCACCGTCTCCGTTACCGACATCCCCTTGGACACGGCGGCCACCGTGCACGGGCGTGAATTCCGGATCGTGGCGAGCGAGACGGTGTGGGGCGGTGAGGTACCTAAGACTCCAATTCCGCCTGACATCGCGGTGTGCGATGACTGTGTGGCAGAGCTGTTCGACCCGCACGACCGCCGCTACCGGTACCCGTTCGTGACGTGTACCAACTGCGGGCCTCGGTTCACCATCATCCGCGAGCTGCCGTACGACCGTCCGGCCACCACCATGTCGGCTTTCGCCATGTGTGAGCGGTGTGCCGCCGAATACGACGATCCGGCGGATCGCCGGTTTCACGCGCAACCGATCGCCTGCCCGACCTGCGGGCCGTCGCTGTGGTTCTGCTCTCCGGCCGGTCGGATAACCGGATCGGATGCGGCGCTGGCGGCGACCCAGCGGGCGTTGGCGGCGGGCGCGGTCGTCGCCATCAAGGGAATCGGCGGTTACCACCTGGCCTGCGTCGTCGACGACGAGGCGGTGGTCGGGGCGCTGCGGGCACGAAAGGCACGGGGCGCCAAGCCTTTCGCCATGCTGGTCCGCGACCTCGACGTCGCGCGCCGATATGCGTGCATCGACGACACCGAGGCCACGGTGCTATCGAGTCCGGCGCGCCCAATCGTATTGCTGCGGCGGCGCCCCCGTAACAACATTGTGCCGGTCGCTGACGCCGTCGCGCCCGGCAGCCCGCTACTTGGGCTGATGCTGCCCTACTCCCCCATCCATCACCTGCTGCTGGCGCCCGTGCCGGGTGCGGGCGGGCGGGTCCCCGACGCGCTGGTCCTGACCAGCGCGAACCGCTCCGACGAGCCCATCTGCTTTACCGATGACGATGTAACGCAACGACTTTCAACCCTGTGCGACGCACTGCTCGACCACGACCGGCCAATCCACGTGCCGTGCGACGACTCGGTGGTGCGTGTCGTCGACGGCAGGGAATTGCCGATCCGCCGGTCCCGCGGTTACGCGCCGCTTCCCGTCGACATGGGGTGCATCGGGCGCGAGGGTCCGGCCGTCCTGGCCGTCGGCGGGGAACTGAAGAACACCTTCTGTCTCACCGACGGCTCGCGCGCTTACCTGTCCGGGCACATCGGCGACATGGCTACCTGGGAGACGCTGCGCGCGTTCGAGCGCGCGGTGGGTCAGCTCAGCGAAATACGCGGCAAACCGCTGAGATTGGCCGCCGACCTGCATCCGGAGTATCACACCCGCAGTTGGGCGGAGCGCCACGCGGGCGATCGACCGCTGGATCTGGTCCAGCACCATCACGCGCACATGGTCTCGCTGCTGGCCGAGCACGGGCGCATCGGCGAACCCAGCGTCGGTGTCTCGTTCGACGGCACCGGCTACGGCTGCGATCAAACGATCTGGGGCGGCGAGATTCTCAAGCTCGGGCGCGACAGTCACCGCTTCGTTCGGGTCGGCCACCTGTTGCCGGTACCGCTGCCGGGCGGCGACGCCGCCGTGCGCAATCCGTGGCGGATGGCGCTGTCTCAGTTGTGGATGGCCGACGTCGACTGGTCCCCGAACCTGGCGCCGGTCAATGCGGCAACTCCGGACGAATTGCGGCTCATCCGTTCTCAATTGGAGAGCGGGTCGGGTTGTGTGCCGTGTTCGAGCATGGGCCGGCTTTTTGATGCGGTCGCATCTCTGCTCGGGGTGCGGCACCGGATCGACTACGAAGGTCAGGCCGCCATCGAGCTCGAGGCGCTGGCGGGCTCGGCCCGCGAAAATCCGGCCCTTCCCGGCCCGTCGCTGCCGCTGGCGGTGCGGGCCGACGGGGTGATCGATCCGGCCACCATGGTGCAAACGATGGTGTCGGCGCTGTACGCCGGCACGCAGCCGGCGGTGTTGGCGGCGAGCTTCCATCAGGCCGTCGCGGACGCCGTCGCCAAGGTGGTCGGTCAGGTAGCCGGCGGCGTGCGGCTGGTGGGCCTCACCGGTGGGGTGTTTCAGAACGTGCTGTTGCTGCGCGCATGTCGTGATCGGCTGCAGTTAGCGGGATTTGAGGTGCTGACCCACCACACGGTTCCGCCCAACGACGGCGGGCTGGCGCTGGGGCAAGCCGCGATCTCCGTGCTGACCGCGCTAGAGGAGGCTGAGTCGTGAAGACTACCAGCGCAATCGATCGCGGGCTGGGCGCCGAGCTGGCTACCGACCTTGCGGAGACCGCCTTCACACTGGCCAAGCGGTTCGCGGCAGGCGCCACCATGTGGTCCATCGCGCCGTCGTGGGAGCCCCACGCGCTGCATATCGCGGTCGAGTTCGTGCATCCGGTGATCATGGGGAAGCGGGCGTTGCCAGCGGTTGCGCTGACCGGACCCGACCTGGTTGATCTGGTGCGGGTGTCGGTGCGGCCCGGCGACATCGTGGTCGCCGTCGCCAGCGCGGACAACCCCGACGTGCGCTCGGTGATGCGCCGAAGCCCGGCATGGGGCGCCACCACGATTTGGATCGGCAGCGGCGAGCGACCCGAAGTCGGTATGGCGGACCATGTTCTGTGGCTCGACGACCCGGATCCAAGAGTGCCCGCGACGGGCGGCTTCGTACTGTTCTATCACCTGCTGTGGGAGCTGACCCACGTGTGTTTCGAGCACTCGGGACTGCTCAAGCCCGAATGCTCCGAAACAGTTTGCGTCACCTGTAGTGACGAAGGCCGCCTCGGCGAAGTCGTGACGGCCTCGGCCGACGGGATGGCCACGGTGCGCACCGCGCGCGGTGTCGAGAACGTCGTGACGACGCTGATCGACCCGGTCGCCACGGGAGAACTGGTGCTGCTTCACGCTGGCACGGCGATCACGCGAGTGGAAGAGGACGTCTGATGACCGACGAACCCACCAACTTCCTGTACCCGTTCATTGACGCGCAGGAAGACAACCCTGAGTCGTTGCTTGCCGATCTCGCCGCATCAGCGCAGGCAAAGGCGGCTGAGAGCCTGGCATTACGGCGCACGACGCTGGAGGCCAATGCCGACCTGCTGAACCGGGCCGCTGCCGAGATGGCACGCCGCTTCGCGGCGGGAGGGCGGATGTTCACCTTCGGAAACGGCGGCAGCTGCACCGATTCCACCACCTTGGCCAGGCTGTTCGCCCGGCCGCCGATCGGCAGGCCTGAAAAATCCCTGCCGGCGTGGTCGTTGACCGCCGACCAGGCGATTCTGACCGCGCTGGGCAACGACGTCGGGTTCGAGCTGGTGTTCGCTCGGCAGTTGATCGCCCGCGCGAAGGCCGGTGACATCGCGATCGCAATGTCGACCAGTGGCAATTCGCCCAACCTGCTCACCGCGCTGGCCGAGGCGCGGCAGCGCGGTCTATACACCATCGGCTTCGCCGGATATGACGGCGGCGCATTCGCGAACAACCCAAACGTGGACGCCTGCTTCGTTGTTCGCTCGCAAAGTGTGCACCGGATTCAGGAATCCCAGGCGCTGCTGGGCTATCAGCTGTGGTTGGCAACCCACGAACGGGCCGACGATCAAGGTTTGGGGGCCGCATGAGCAAGTCAGCAGGTGAATACCTGTCGTCGGGGCCGCGATTCGCCGAGGGTGAGGTGATCGATCGGATCGAGTCGTTCCGCAGACGCCGTCCTCGATTGCTCGACGACCACGTGACCCTGGCGCACGGGGCGGGCGGAAAGGCCTCGGCCGCGCTGGTCGACGCTGTGTTCATGGAGGCGTTTCGCAACCCGCTGCTGGAGTCGCTCGGCGACGGCGCGGTCCTCACCCTGCCCAGCGGCGACCAGTTGGCCATGTCCACCGACTCATTTGTGGTGCAGCCCAGACGCTTTCCCGGCGGCTCCATCGGCGAACTCGCCGTGCACGGTACGTGCAACGACCTGGCGATGGCCGGCGCGGTGCCGTCATGGATCGCGGCGGCGTTCGTGCTCGAAGAGGGCTTCGGAATCGCGGAACTGAAGGAGATCGTCGCCGACATGGCGGCCGCGGCCGCAAGGGCGGAGGTGCAGATCGTCACCGGCGACACCAAGGTGGTACCGAAGGGCGCCGCCGACGGGCTGTTCGTCACGACCACGGGGGCCGGTGTCATTCCCGCGGGGCGCAAGCTCTCGGCGAGGGCGGTACGCGTCGGCGACAAAGTGCTTTTGTCGGGGTCGATCGGCGATCATGGCATGGCGGTCATGCTGGCCCGCGGCGACCTGGCCATCGAGGCCGATATTCACTCCGACACCGCCTCGCTGAGCCCGCTGGTGGAACTGCTCATGGCGGCGGCGCCGTCCACCCGCTGGCTGCGCGACGCGACCCGGGGCGGGGTTGGGACCGTCTGCAACGAATTGGCTCAAGCCTGCGGTCTCGGAGTGCTGCTTGAGGAGCAGCGACTACCGGTGCGGCCCATGGTGAATGGCGCGTGCGAGCTGCTCGGCATCGATCCGCTCTACGTCGCCAACGAGGGCAAGTTCGTCGCCGTCGTCGCACCGGAGGAAGCCGAGGCCGGGCTGGCCGCGTTGCGGTCGCATGCGCTGGGCGCCGATGCGGCCGAAGTCGGTGAAATCGTCACTGAACCGGCGGAAAGCGTCGTGCTGCGTACCGGATTCGGCGGCACCCGGATCGTCGACATGCTCGTCGGCGACCCGCTGCCGCGAATCTGCTGAGATGGGAGGAGACCGCGGATGTGTCTTGGGATTCCGGGAAGGATCGTTGAGATCACCGATCCCGCTGAGTATCTGGCGAAGGTAGACGTCAGCGGTGTGCAGCGCACGATCAGCGTGCGGCTGCTGGAAAACGACATGCCCGAGCTCGACGACTGGGTACTGGTCCACGTCGGCTTCGCGATGGCCAAGATCGACGAGACCGAGGCGTTGCTCACCCTGGCCGCGGTCAAGAAGCTGGGCGAGGCCTACACGACCGAATTGGAAGCCTTCGACTCGTCGGCCATAGTGTGAGGGGACACAGATGAAATTTGTTGACGAGTTCCGTGACCCGGCCGCAGCCCGCAAACTGCTCGGTGCCATCGAACGCTTGGCCGGGACCGGCCCAGAACACTTCAAGTTCATGGAGGTGTGTGGCGGGCACACTCACACCATTTACCGGCACGGCATCGAACACCTGCTACCGGACAATGTCGAACTGGTGCACGGCCCAGGCTGTCCGGTCTGCGTGATCCCGATGGGCCGCATCGACGATGCGATGTGGCTGGCCGGCCAACCCGACGTGATCTTCACCTGTTTCGGCGACATGATGCGGGTGCCCGGCTCCAATGGCAGCCTGCTGGACGCCAAGGCGCGAGGTGCGGACGTGCGGTTCGTCTACTCCCCGCTGGACGCGCTCAAAGTCGCGATCGACAACCCCGACAAACAAGTGGTGTTCTTCGCCATCGGTTTCGAGACCACCGCACCGTCGACCGCCGTGACGCTGGTGCGGGCGCGCGACCTCGGCCTTCCCAATTTCAGCGTGTTCTGCAACCACGTCACGATCGTGCCGCCGATCAAGGCCATCCTGGAATCACCGGATCTGCGGCTGTCGGGCTTCATCGGCCCGGGGCATGTGTCGACCGTGGTGGGCAACCGGCCGTACCGGTTCGTGCCCGAGGTGTACCGAAAGCCGTTGGTGGTGGCTGGATTCGAGCCACTGGACATCCTGGCGGCGGTCACCATGCTGCTGCGCCAGATCCGCGAGGGCCGGTGCGAGGTGGAGAACCAATACAAGCGGGTGGTGCCCGAGCACGGCAACCCCGCGGCGCTAACGCTGATGGGCAAGGTGTTCGCGTTGCGCCCGCACTTCGAATGGCGTGGGCTGGGGTTCATCTCGCAGAGTGCGTTACGGCTGCACGACGACTTCGCGGAGTTCGACGCCGAACTGCGATTCGCGATGCCCGGCGTGCGGGTCGCCGACCCGAAGGCGTGCCAGTGCGGCGAGGTGCTCAAGGGTGTGCTCAAGCCCTGGGAATGCAAGGTTTTCGGCACCGCGTGCACCCCGGAGACCCCAATCGGCACGTGCATGGTGTCCCCCGAGGGGGCGTGCGCGGCCTACTACAACTTCGGCCGCATGCATCGCGATGCCGTCAAGCTTGTGGGGCGCGCTTGACGAACAGCATGCAGCGGGACACCGGCGGCGTCGAGATGTTCGCCCGCTACGCCTACGCGCCCAATGCGCTCGGCTATTGCGGTCCGCCACTGGGCGCCACCCTGCGTGACGGCTCGGTCGACGAGGTGCGCAGAGCTGCGACGAAGTTCTCCGGGGCCTGGCCCTACCTGCGGGTGCTGTCCACACTGACCGGTATCGCCGACCCACTGGATTACCGGCTTGTCGAGTCGTATTGGCTCGGCGGTGGCGTCGGCGCCGACCTCGACCCGAAAGACTTCTTCGACGCGCTACTGGCCATCATCGGCCCCCAGGCGGGCCGATATTGGTCGCATCTCACGCCACAGTTGGGGTGCGAGGCGGCCGGCAATCACTGCTTCCACGTATTCGGCGTCTACCCGTGGACGCGGTTCCTGGGTCGCGGCATGGACGAACACCCGCTCGGCGTGCTCGACAACTGCCGGATCACCTGGGCGACAGTCGTTTCCCGCGCCCGTGACCGGGCCGAGGTGTCGTGTCAGAAGTTGGTCTGGGATGGCCGGGCACTGGCGCTGTCCGAACCCTCGGCGCGCGTGCTCGACGTCTGGGCCGACGGGTACAGCGCGGTGCCCGATGTCGCTGTCGGCGACCAGGTCGCGGTGCACTGGGGCCGGCTGTGCGGCCGGCTGCAGCCGGAGCAGGTTCGCGCGCTCGCCGACAGCACGAATCGCCAACTGCGGGTGACCAGCCAACGAGTCGCCCGTGTCTAGTCTCGTGTCAAACTGACCCCATGCCGGGTTCGATCTGCGATGTGCTGCCCGCCGCGGCCGCGCTGCTTGGGGTTCCGGGCGCGGTCGACAGGTTGCAGTTGGCCGAGTGCGTTGGCGATCCCGACCAGGTCGATCGGGTGTTGGTTGTGCTCGTCGACGGTCTCGGCTGGCACCTGCTACCGGAGTTGGCCGGCGATGCGCCGCTGCTCGCCTCGGTTCTCACCGGTGGCGCCGGCCGGCTCAGCCAGCTGACCTGCACCTTCCCGTCGACCACGCCGACCAGCCTGGTGTCCCTGGGCACCGGCGCACAGCCCGGCGAGCACGGCATCCTGGGCTTCACGGTCAACATCCCCGGCACCGACCGGGTGCTCACCCACGTTCGGTGGCGCGACGACCCGCCATACATCCAATGGCAGCCGCTGCCAACTTGGTTCGGGCGGCTGCAGCGGGCCGGCGTCAGTGCGCGCGCCGTGCTGGCGGCGTCTTTCATGGGCAGCGGACTCACCGACGCGGCATATCGCGGCGCGCAATTCGTCCCGACGCACCACAACGAGGACTACGCCCAGCGCGTGGTCGACGAGCTGCGTGCGGCGCCCGGACTGGTCTACGCCTATTCCGCCGACCTGGACACCGCGGCTCATGTGTTCGGTATCGGCTCGCCCCGGTGGCACGAAGCGGCGGCAGGTGTAGACGCCCTGCTGACCCGGATCGTCGAGGCGTTGCCTGTCAACGCGGCGCTGCTGGTGACCGCGGACCACGGCGGCCTCAACGTCCCTGCGGACGCTCGCGTCGACATCGACATCGACCCCCGGCTGGGCGAGGGAATACGGGTGGTCGCCGGCGAGCCGCGGGTGCGCTACCTACACACCGAAGCGGGAGCCGCTGCAGACGTGCAGGCCGCCTGGAGCGAGGTGGTGGACGGCTGGGCCCAGGTGTATAGCCGCGAACAGGCCGTGGCCACAGGGATGTTCGGGCCGGTCAACCCGACACACCTGGGGCGGATCGGCGATGTCGTCGTCGTCTGCACCGGTGACGCGGCGGTGTTGGCAACCGAACACGAGCCTCCGGAATCGGCTCGCCTCATAGGCTTTCACGGCGCGGCCACGCCAGCCGAAATGGCAATTCCTTTAATCGTTTTCAAATCTTGCCTCGGCGGCTGACGAGGGTGTGCTGCACCACACACACCGGACTCCGATCGTTTTCACAGCTCGCTTCAATTGTTTCCCAAATGTCCTGTTGTACCGTTGGGACACTGTGACACTTTGGGGCGCCGGTAAGACTCGACGATGGCAGTTAGCTATCGCAATCGTTGCCGCACTGAGCTTGTTAACAGCCGTCACCACAGGTTGGGCGTCGCGAGGGACCATGCTCGCCCAGGTTGCGTCGCCGCTGCCAGCGGCTTTGTCACACGCGAACCATGTCGACGTGAATACCGGCCACGTGCAACCTGGTGATCGCACCCAACCCGCGAGCTATCTTGCCCACGGCTCTTCACCGACGCACCAGAAGCAAACCAAAAACGCGTGGATGACGCGTGATCGGCCGCCGACGTGGACCCGCATGTCGCCACACTCGACCTGGTCGGCGTTGCCGGCTTCGTTTGCCGTGTCGGAGTTTCAGCCGGCCGGCGCCCGCTCCGGTGCACCCGTGACCGACTTTGCCGGCCAAGATATCTTGACCCAGCTCTGCGTAGCCCGTCGCTGACAGGTCAGCGCCAAGGTCTGTAACCCCCGCGTCTATGTCTTCATGGACGAGTACCGCCGTAGTTAGGCAGAGGCAGTAATGAATTTTGCGACGCTACCGCCGGAAATCAACTCCGGGCGAATGTATGAAGGACCCGGCTCGGGAACGATGACCGAAGCGGTAACGGCCTGGGACCGGCTGGCTATCCGGCTCTACACCGCGGTTGCGGACTACAGGGCGGTGACCTCAAAGCTGGCGGCGCTATGGGAGTGCCCAGCGTCGACGGCAATGACCCACGCCGCGACACTCCATATAGATTTGCTCAACGCCGCTGCCGTACAAGCTGAGCACGCGGCAACCCAGGCCGCGGCGGCGGTGAGTGCCCATGAAACGGCGTTGGCGGCGGTGGTTCCCCCGCCTGTGATCGACGCCAACCGCGCGCTGCGGAGATCGCTGGCCATGACGAACTGCCTGGGTCAAGCCAGCCCGGCAATCGCGGACACCGACGCCGACTATGAACAGATGTGGGCCCAGGACGCCGACGCCATGTACGCCTATGCCGGCGCCTCGGCCGCTGCGTCGACGATGAAACCGTTCAGTTCGCCGCCTACTACCGCGGGGCCGACCCGCCAGGGCGCGGCCGTCATCCAAGCGTCCGGCACCTGGGCTGTGACATCGGCGCCGGAGATGGTGTCGGCCGGCCGCCAAGTGGTCTCAACCATCCCCGAGGCATTGGCGGCGTTTTCCTCGTCACCGCTGACGACGTTCGATGCGTTGCTGTCGTCGGTGTCCTCGTCGCTGTCGAAACTGAGTTCACTGTCCGCGCCGCTGGACGTCGCGATCAACCGCCTGAACTCCCTCAATAAGGCGGCGGCGTTGCGCACCCTCTTACCGGAGCCACACGGTACTACCGGCGTGGCACTTACTGCGGGTTTCGGGCGCGGGACGTCGATCGGGACGTTGTCGGTCCCGCGGGGCTGGGTAATGGAGACGGCGATGATTCCCGCCACCGCAGGGCAACAAGGCGGCTGGGTCTGCGAACTGGCCCGTTTAGTCCGAAGTTGCGACGGGTTTCGCAGTGATTTGCGTAGCTGACCTGCAGGGCAGCGGCGTCGGCGTGAAAAATGTGTAGCCACTAAGATAGCGTGTCATTA
>Ga0209040_10000689_pt1 | contig 26157 bp, 20 predicted proteins | sample BogFormECP12_OM3_FD_188240 | JGI IMG/M metagenome (GOLD analysis project Ga0209040, IMG submission 188240) | Bog forest soil microbial communities from Calvert Island, British Columbia, Canada - ECP12_OM3 (SPAdes) (version 2) | ecosystem: Environmental > Aquatic > Freshwater > Wetlands > Bog ... | reverse complement strand
AATGCCCGGTGGCGGTCACCAACAGCCAGGGAATTGAATCCGAATCCGGCGAATCCACCTTGGCCACTGCCTTACCCGTAACTTCGCTGCCATCGTTGTCCTTCCACGTGGGTCCGGCGAAGTGCCGCCCGATCACCGCCCCTTGCTGGTCATGCAGCTCTGCTTCCGGAGCTTTCAAGCTCCAGGCGAGTTTGCCGTCCGTTCCTGGCTGACACACGTAGATCTGTGAGCCTGACGCGTGCACCTGCAGGACAACCTCCTCGCCGGCAGGAGCTTTGATCTTGTCGGGCACATCGGGGCGCGAAACGCCTCGTCCACTTGCCTGTGTAACGAAAGCAATCAGAACGGCGATTGGAAGCAATCGTGGTATCACGGCAAAAGTTTAACACCATGGGAGGGGCCGTCGCGGTCGTTGGGAAGTGGCGCCCTGCGAACGCGTTCAAAGACATCCGAGTCTAGCCAGGGACAGAAGAGCTTGGACTGCCCCGCTGAAGCGGGGCGCCCGAGCCGTCTGCGCGGCGTGCCGGAAGCGCCGCTCGCTGCCGCAAACTCACGTATAATCAGCGCTCGTTGGTCTGGTCACACGGTTTACACGACACCCAGCGGAGTGCTCATGTTACGAGTTGTTCTGGCTATTTTGGTCATGATTCCTATGTACGCAATTTCACAAGATCCTTCGACATCGTCGCACGGCGATTCCTCCTCCCCACCCCAAGAAACTGGTAGCGGTGAAGTCAAGCCACCAGTCGCCAAGAAGATCCACACGCAAAAGACGGTGAATGGCACGACGCTGGTTGACGATTACGCGTGGTTACGGGAGCGCGCTAATCCGGACGTGACAGCGCTGCTGGAAGCCGAGAACGCGTACGCGGAATACGTCATGAAGCCAACCGAGGCGCGGCAAAAGAAGCTCTACGACGAAATTGTGGGCCACATCAAAGAGAGCGACGACACGGTCCCGTTTCTCAAGGACGGCTACTACTACTACACGCGAACTGAAAAGGCGAAGCAATACTACCAGCTTTGCCGCAAGAAAGGTTCGCTGCAGGCCCCGGAGCAGATCATCCTCGACCTGAACCAGATGGGCGAGGGCCAGAAGTTCATGGCGGTGGGACAGTGGGCGGTCAGCGACGATGGCAACTTGCTGGCCTACACCACCGACAATGTGGGATTCCGGCAATACCATCTGCACGTGCGTGATCTGCGCACCATGCAGGACCTGCCCGATACAACCGAGCGCGTAGTTTCGCTGGCCTGGGCGGCCGATAATCAAACGCTGTTCTATACCGTCGAGGACGAAGTCCAGAAGCGCAGCTATCGTCTTTATAGGCACACGGTGGGCAGCGACGCCAATCAAGACCCCATCGTGTACGAGGAGAAAGACGAGCGCTTCGATGTCGATGTCAGTCGCACCCTGAGCAGACGGTACCTGCTGCTGCTTGCGGGGAGCCACATCTCGACCGATGTGCGCTTTTTGCCGGCCGATCAGCCCGATGGACAATGGAAGCTGATCGCTCCGCGCATCGACAACGTGGAGTACTACGTCGATCATCGCGGTGACACCTTCTATATCCGCACCAACGACACGTCGCAGACGTTCCGCCTGGTGACGGCGCCTGTCGCCAATCCGGGCAAAGAGAATTGGAAGGAACTGGTGGCCAGCCGGCCGGATGTTCCCCTGGAAGACGTCGATGTGTTCCAGAATTTCTACGCGCTGACAGAGCGCGTAGCCGGGCTGCCGGTGTTCCGTGTGGTGCAGTTCAGCGATGGATCGTCCGCGTCGATTCAATTCCCCGAACCCGCGTATTTCGCGACGTCGGCCAACAACGCCGAGTTCAACGCCACGAACTTCCGGTACAACTACCAGTCGCTGGTCACGCCTCCTTCGGTGTTCGACTACAACGTCAACACCAAGCAATCCACGTTGCTGAAGCAGAACGAAGTGCCGGGCGGATTCGACCGCAACAACTACGTTTCCGAGCGCGTCTTCGCGACGGCGAGCGACGGCACGAAGATCCCGATTTCGCTGTTCTACCGCAAGGACCTGAAGAACAAGGCCCAGGCGCCTCTTTATTTGTACGGATATGGTTCGTATGGCTATTCGCTATCGGTTACTTTCAGCGCGTCGCGACTGCCGCTGGTCGATCGCGGCCTCATCGTGGCGCTGGCGCACATCCGCGGCGGGGGCGAGATGGGTAAGCCGTGGCACGACACCGGCAAAATGATGAACAAGAAAAACACGTTCACCGACTTCATCGCCAGCGCGGAATACCTGACAAGTCATGGCTATGGCTCGAAGGCCAGGATCGGCATCGAAGGCGGCAGCGCGGGAGGCCTGCTGGTGGCCGCCGTCACCAACATGCGTCCCGACTTGTTCCGCGCGGTGTTGTGTGAGGTCCCATTCGTGGACGTGATGAACACCATGCTGGACGCTTCGCTGCCCCTGACGGTTCCGGAATACGAAGAATGGGGCAACCCCAACACTGAACCCGCGTTTGACTACATGCTGTCGTACTCGCCGTACGACAACCTGGCCCGCAAGGACTATCCGGCGATGATGGTCCGCACCTCGTTCGACGACAGCCAGGTGATGTACTGGGAGCCGGCAAAATATGTTGCGAAGTTGCGCACGTTGAAGACCGACCAGAATCCTCTGATCTTCTATACCAACATGCACGGAGGGCACGGGGGATCGAGCGGCCGTTACGACCGCATCCACGAGGTCGCTTTCAACTGGGCGTTCCTGTTGACGCAGCTGGACGTGCCGGTGCCGGGCGAGGCGCCCAAACCGTAGCGGCGAATTCAACGTTGGGTGGTCGCCGACGAAATCCACAACAGCAGCTACAATCAGGTGTTCCCGGAGGATGATGATGGCAGTTGGCGTTGTGCGCACTCTTCTCGCATTCGCTTTGATTTGTTCCGCGCTGGGTGCTTTTGCCCAGGACAGCCCGTTTGGGCAGAACGGCCCCGCTCCCACCGGCAAGCAGCAGGCAGCTCCACCCGCGCAACCGACGCAGGTACCCGATATGGTGTGCTTTGGCAACAATCCGCGGTGGAGCTTTCAGTTCGGCGACACGGCGGCCCGCACCCTGGGCATCAGCGAAGGAGACAAGTACTGGATCGGCAAGTTCATGTACGTCGATGGGCAATGGTCGTGGCACGGCAGCGCGGCGGCCGGCAGCGGCGGTGGCCTGACGGCGACCATCACAAAGGGCAAGTGCATTGACAAGACCCAGGCCGACACTAAGGAGTTTCCTTACCAGGGGCAGGTCTATCTTCCGGAAGGCGACATCGTGAACGGCTGCTGCCGCAAGCTCAAGCCGGGCGAGGCGCCAGTTGGCCCACACGGGTATATCCCGTCGACTCCGCCGCCACAGTAGGCGGCGAAGTCCCACAATGTAAGAGGTTCGCGTCGGAATCCAGCGATTTCGTTGCCATTTCGTTAGTCCAACAAGTCATCTACTGGTATGGTGTTATGTGAAAAATTCATGAACCTGGATGGTCAAACCTGAGATGAATAAGCCGCGATTTACTAGCATCGCCCTTTTCGTGTCCGTTTCAATTCTCGTCTCGATCGCTCCCACCTCCGCACATGCTCAGCCCCCGAATCAAGCAGAGAGCCAGAAACACCACTTTCCATGGATGGACAGAAGCCTATCACCCGACGACCGCGCGGACATGGTACTGAAGCGCATGACGCTCGACGAAAAGATGGACCTGGTTCACGGCAACAGCATGCCGGGCTGGGGCGAACCCTGGCCGAATTACTATCTCGGTAATGGTGGCGCAGGGTTTGTGCTGGGAGTTCCGCGACTGGGCATCCCGATCATCCAGATGAGCGATGCCGCCTACGGAGTGCGGAGCAGCGCCGAGAACGGCCGCTACTCGACGGCCCTCCCGTCGAACCTGGCCTCGGCCGCGAGCTGGGACCACGAGGCAGCCTGCGAATACGGCGCGCTGATTGGGCGCGAGTTGCGCGCACAAGGCTACAACATGACACTCGGCGGTGGCGTCAACGTTACCCGCGAGCCGCGCAATGGCAGGACGTTTGAGTACCTCGGTGAAGATCCCATACTGGCGGGAAAGCTAGTCGGCAATCGCATTCGATGCGAGCAGGCACAGCACGTGATCGGCGACATCAAGCATTACGCCGTTAACGATCAGGAGAGCGGCCGCAATGAAGTGAACGTGATCATTGACAAGAGAGCGATGCACGAAACCGACCTGTTGGCCTTCCAGATCGGCATCGCCATAGGACAACCAGCGGCGGTGATGTGCTCCTACAATGCCATCAACGGGGATTTCGCTTGTGAAAACAAATATCTGTTGACCGACGTCCTCAAAGGGGACTGGAAGTATCCCGGCTTCGTGCTCTCCGACTGGGGTGGCACGCACAGCACGGTGAAAGCGTCGCACGCCGGACTCGACAATGAAGAGCCGCTCGACGACTACTTCGGCGCGAAACTCAAGCAGGCAGTGGCGGCGGGCGAGGTCTCGATGGCTGAACTCGATGACCATGTGCGCCGCATCCTGCGTTCCGAATTCGCCAGCGGAATTGTGGATTATCCCACGGAAAAGAGTGTTGTGGATGTGGAAGGTGGATTCGAAATCGCGCGCACTCTTGCAGAGCAAAGTTCAGTTTTGCTGAGGAACGAGAAGAGCGTGTTGCCGCTCGATCGCTCCCAGGTGCGCAGCATCGCGATCATCGGATTCAATGCCAATATCGGCATGATCTCCGGCGGCGGCTCGGCTCAGGTGGATCCCCCGGGAGGAAGACAACCCAAGTGGTTGAAGCAAGTTTGGTTTCCGACGTCGCCGTTGAAAGCGGTGAAGGCAAAGGTCCCATCGGCTGACGTGAAGTTTGATTCTGGAGAGAACCTGGCCTCGGCTGCAGCGCTCGCTAAGTCCTCGGATGTTGCCATCGTGTTCGCGCATCAGTGGACCAGCGAAGGCATGGACCTGCCCGACCTCTCCCTGCCTGACAACCAGGATGCGCTGATTGCACAAGTGGCGTTGGCGAATCCGCGGACCATCGTGGTGCTCGAAACCGGTACCGCCGTAACCATGCCATGGATCGACAAAGTGAGCGGCGTGCTGGAAGTGTGGTACGCCGGCAGCAAGGGCGCCGATGCCGTGGCGAACATCCTGTTTGGCGACGTGAACCCGAGCGCCAAGTTGCCCTTGACTTTCCCGCTCAGCGTGGCAGACCTTCCTCACACCCAGGTCGTGCAGCCGCCGCCCAACGCGAAGCCGATCGAAGCCGGCTTCCACACCGTGCTGACGAAGCCGACTTTTGATGTTCACTATGACGAGGGATTGAAGGTCGGCTACAAATGGTACGACGCGGAGAAGAAGCCGGTACTATTTCCCTTCGGCTACGGACTCTCTTACACCACCTACACTTACTCAGACCTGAAGGTCACTCCCGGCAAAGACACGACCGTGACGTTCACCGTAAAGAACACGGGCAGCCGCGCGGGTTCGGAGATTGCCCAAGTCTATGCTGCTTTTCCCGCCGAGGCCGGCGAGCCGCCGAAGCGCCTCGTGGGCTGGAGCAAGGTGCAGTTGAATCCGGGCGAGAGCAAGCAGGTTACGGTGCCCGTGCCACCGCTTTGCCTGTCGATTTACGACGTGGCTTCAAGTAGCTGGAAATTGCTGCCCGGCAGTTACACGTTCATGGCCGGGGGATCGTCGCAAGACCTTCCCCTGACGCACAAGGTCAACCTCAAATAGTCGAGCGGCCTCGATCAAGAAGTACGAAGCCCAGTCCGCCGCAATGGACTGCGTTTCTCGAAATTAACGGACGATTATCTGCCCTCGCGAACAGCTTGGGCCGAAGTGCCCGGAATCTAACTGCCAAGTGCGACCACTTCTACGGATACGCATCGGACCTCTAAATCATCCTTCCGCATTTCGAAGACAATCCGGCGAGGTATGATCTCGAGAGGTCACCCTGATCATAGAAAGATGAGTGAGAACGGCCAGACGCCAAGAGGAAGTTGGTGGAGAACTCCGCTGTTATATCTGCAGGCCAGGCTGCAGCAGCGTGAAGACCAGGTATTTCTGGTGCTGGCGCTGGTGATCGGTGCGTTGACTGGGATGGCGGTCGTCGCTTTCATCTTGCTGACAGAACGAGCGGGAATGCGGCTCTATCCAGTGGGAGGTGCGCGGTGGCGACGCCTGCTGCTCCCGGTCGCGGGCTCGCTAGGCATCGGCTACCTTCTGTACCGCTATTTCCCCGACGCACGAGGCAGTGGGGTGCCGCAAACCAAGGCGGCTTTATTTGCCCGCGGTGGCCGCATCACTATGCGTACCGTAATTGGAAAGTTCTTCTGCACCTCGGCTACGCTCGCCAGTGGAATTCCGCTGGGGCGGGAGGGACCGTCGGTTCAGGTCGGCGCAGGGATTGCGTCGGTGCTCGGACGCCGTCTGGGATTGAGTCCCGAAAAGGTGAAGCAGCTCTTGCCGGTGGGCGCGGCGGCGGCCATAGCGGCCGCGTTTAATACGCCCCTGGCGGCGGTTCTGTTCTCGTTGGAAGAGATTATGGGCGACCTCCACGCGCCGGTCTTGGGCTCGGTGGTGTTGGCCTCGGCGACTTCCTGGATGGTGCTTCGGCTCCTCCTGGGGAACAATCCGCTGTTCAAAGTTCCGCAATATCAATTGGTCCATCCATTGGAGTTTGCTGTCTACGCTGTTCTTGGCGTGGCCGGCGGCCTGGTTTCCGTGGCCTTCACCAAACTTCTGCTGGGCATACGGGAGCGATTTCTGCGCCTCCCGCAAAACACGGTCTGGTTCCAACCTGTCGCGGGTGGTTTGTTAGTGGGTCTGATTGGGCTGTTTGTGCCGCAGGTACTGGGAGTAGGTTATGGGTACGTCGGCGACGTCCTGAATGGACGGATGGCGCTGAACCTGATCGTACTTTTGCTGGTTCTGAAGCTTTTGGCCGTGACTACAAGTTATGCTTCGGGCAATGCCGGAGGCATTTTCGGCCCTGCACTCTTCATCGGCGCAATGCTGGGGGGTACAGTGGGAAGCGTAGCGCATCGTTTGTTGCCCGCGTATACCGCGACGGCGGGTGCCTATGCGCTGGTCGGGATGGGCGCCGTCTTCGCGGGCATCGTGCGCGCTCCTATGACCTCGGTCTTGATGATCTTTGAAATGACGCAGGACTACGCGGTCATCGTCCCGTTGATGATTGCGAACCTGGTGAGCCTTTTTGTTTCTTCACGACTGCAGCCGGATCCCATTTACGAGGCCCTGGCAGTACAGGATGGGATACACCTGCCTTCGGCAGGGACCCGACAACGGCAGGGTAAGCGCCAGATAATCCGAGTCATGCGTGCTCCGACCGAGTCACTGCCGAGCGAGCTTACAGTTCGGGAAGCCTTGGAACGCGTCCATTCAAGTGAATTCCAAACGTGGCTGGTGACTGACCGACGAGGTTTGGTTGGCGTTATCAACCTCTCGACGCTCGAACTGGAGATGGCGGAAGGTGCAGGCAAGCAACTCGGTGAACTCGTGGGTGGGCCTGTCTTTCCACACGTCCACCCCGACCAGGGGCTTGATTTAGCGCTTGAGCGCATGGGCGCAAACCAACTCCAGATTCTACCGGTGGTGAGCCGTGCTGATGTGCATAAGGTGGAAGGTATCGTGACCCTGCGAGACGTCTTGGAATCCTACGGCGTCAGCCAACCTGATCGGAGTTAGGACCTGACGGCGGATTCTTCGCGAGCCACCTGTAGAATCCGAAAGTGCTTTACTTGCTTCCCGGCTTGGGGGGAAAGTTCTTGAACAGCTTGTTGACTGCGTTGTTGAGGTTTTTGATGTTCTTGTCAGAGTTATCGGAGATGGAATTCGTCGCCGAGCCCCGCCACAGTAACTGGCGACCATTGGCATCGGCAATCTCGACGATTAAGGTGCCTTCTTTGGTTGTATAGGTCTGATAGGTCGTCGTGGTAGGCCCGCCCCAGCCGTACCCCCATCCCCAGGCCGGTCCCATGTTGTAACCGGTACCCACTACCTGCTGGTCTTTTTTGATGCTGTTGCTATAGACCACCCACAGTTGAGGGTTCGATTGCACGAGTTGAAATCCCTTGGCTTGGAGTTGCTGATTGACAGCGTCAATGATGCGCTGGTCCCAAAGCCCCTTGGCTGGATGTGTGCTTGGTTGCCAGGCGTAGGTGTGAAACTTGGAGAAATCCGTGCCGCGGTCCCAATCAACATTAACTTTCTGCGCAAACCCGCTGGCGGAGACTAGCACTGCAAACACGAAAATTGAGAAGATGCGTGTCTTCATTGGCGATGGCTCCCTTTGCGAACGGGTACAACCTTTCAATTGGCGCGACAGGAATCCGCCGACGCTTGCTGCAATCGTACCATCGGTCCGCAGGCCACGTGCAGCGGCGGCCGGAGGACAAGGATTGCCGACTCCCACCACCGCAGAGCTAGTCATCCTCCCCACGTTTGGGCGAGTTGGATTGGCACTCGTCGCAGTTGACCGCGTGCTGTAAGATTACGGCGAGTTGCGCGCCACGGAAAGCGGGTGCTGGGCATGTCCCTGGCTCTGGAATCGCGTCATTGCGGATCGGTCTATATCGTTCGATGTGTGGGCCGTATTGTCACCGGACAAGAGTCTGCGCTCCTGGAAGAGGCCCTCAAGCGAGGTTTGCGTGAGTTCACCCGCCTGGTGCTGAACGTGGGCGAGGTGAATTACGTGGACAGTTCCGGCATGGGGCTGATAGTGCGGTTTTTGTGGCATACGCGCACTCGCGGCGGTGACCTCCGCCTGGCGGGTCCCACCCCATTCGTCACCAAATTGCTGGAGATGACCAAGCTCTCCGCAGTGTTTCGCATTTATCCCGACGAAGAAGCCGCCATTGTTTCGTTCCTCAAGGAAGGCGCGATGACTCCCGCCGAAGAAGTCAATACGGGACCGCGCGTGCTGTTTCTCGATCCCTCGCCCGACACGTGTGCCTTCGTCCGTGCGCTACTGACGCGACATGGGTACCGCGTGCTCTCCACCGGACTGATGGGCGACGCCAAAATTCTGCTGAGCGCGTCAACTGTGGACGTCATCGTCCTCGGCCCAGACTGCGGTTCGCTGTCATCGCCGTCCACGGTGAACATCCTGCAGCAACTCGCACCCTCGGCGAAGACCGTCGTGCTGGAGCGTGAGTTCAAGAGCCGCGCCGCCGACGAAGCAGGGACCGCCCTGCTGGACCGGTTGCAGCCAAGTCCCACAGCTTAGGGCTCGCCACTGTCACCGCATTCGGACTTGCGGCGGTGTTAGCATTTCCCCGCATGTTCTCCATCGGCGAACCGGCATTCCATCTGGCCAGCGCTCTGGCTATCGGCCTCCTGATTGGCGCCGAACGCGAACGGCGCAAGGGAGAAGGTCCGCAGCGTTCTGCTGCGGGGATCCGCACGTTCGCGCTAGCATCACTGCTGGGCGGCGTGAGCGTCGTTCTGGGTGGCAACCTGCTGCTGGCAGTGACGACCGCGGTCATCGCCGTTTTCTCCGCAGTCTCCTACTTGCGGACCCACGAGCAGGATCCCGGATTGACCTCCGAAACCGCACTGGTGCTCACCGTACTTCTCGGTGGACTGGCGCAAACGGAGACTGCGACGGCCTCAGCCATCGCGGTGATGGTGACAGTACTGCTGGCCGCGCGTCTCAGGCTGCACCACTTTGTCTCCGACGTCATCAGCGAAGCCGAGTTGACCGACGCGCTGATCTTCGCAGCCGCGACCCTGGTGGTATTGCCGCTGATGCCGGACCGCTATCTTGGGCCGTTCGACGCCATCAACCCGCGGATCATCTGGAAAATCGTGATCCTGATGATGTCGATCAGCGCCGGGGGCTACATTGCGGTGCGTCTGGTGGGCCCGCGTTTCGGATTGCCGATTGCGGGTCTCGCGTCGGGATTCATCTCGAGCACGGCGACCATAGGAGCGATGGGAGAGCGCGCTTTGCAGGAGCCAGCGCTGGCGAGGCCGGCGGTCGCGGGAGCCGTTTTGTCCACCGTGGCGACCATCCTACAGATGGCTGCCGTACTGGCGGCCACCAGTCGGTCGACACTTTACCAGATGCGCTTTTCGCTGATCGCAGCAGGAGTGGCAGCTCTGGCTTACGGCGCTGTGCTGACGATCATGAGTGTGCGCCAGGAGGCTCCGCCGGCGGCGCAAAAAGGAAGGGCCTTCAGTCTGAGGAGCGCAATCTTTTTTGCGGGAATCATCGCAGCCATGTTGCTTTTGTCCGCCGCCCTCAACGCTTGGCTGGGCAAGGCAGGAGTTTTGGCGGCGGCGGCGGTTGCGGGTTTCGCCGATACGCACTCAGCTGCGGTATCGGTGGCATCTCTTGTGGCCGCCGGAAAGCTTACGGCCCAGGAAGCTATAGTGCCGATCCTGGCCGGTCTCACCACTAACACCGTCAGCAAGATTGCCGTAGCTATTTCTAGCGGAGGCCGCCGCTATGCCATGCAAATCATTCCCGGACTGGTCATCGTGATCGGAGCGGCGTGGGCGGCGGCGTTCTTCTCATAGGGAACTAATCATCACGGCATCGGCGTCAATGCGGAGCAAGGTGGCGTCGCGTCAATCACCGCCGTCACAAACCGAGAACTTGCTGCGCCCGCATTTTTAGCGGCTTCGCAGCACTCCGCTGGTGCTAGAATTTTCAGTCATGGCCTTCCCGATTGATCGCCCCCGCCGCCTGCGCCGCAATGAAGCGATGCGCTCTTTCGTCCGCGAAACACGTCTCAGCCCCGAAGGCTTTGTATATCCGCTGTTTGTCTGTCCGGGAGAAGGCGTGCGCAAAGAAGTGCGCTCCATGCCGGGCGTGTTCAACCTCTCCGTCGACGAAGCAGTGAAGGAGTGCGCCGAGGTGAAGGCGCTGGGGATTCCCAGCGTCATCCTGTTTGGGCTGCCTGAATCCAAGGACGAGATCGCCACCGGCGCATGGGCTGACGACGGCATCGTGCAGCAAGCGGCGCGCGCCATCAAACGCGAGGTGCCGGGCTTGTTGCTGATGGGCGACGTCTGCCTGTGCGAGTACATGTCGCACGGACACTGCGGCATCGTGGAAACCGACACGGTGCGCCGGGAAGTTTCCGCCACCTTGCGTGAGCTGGAATCTCAGGGCAGGAAAGCCGTGGCAGTTAAAGTCGCGTCACCGGCATCTGCCGTAACAGCATCGATGGCGGCCGAGAACTACGAAATCCTCAACGACGCCTCGCTGGAGTTGCTGGCGAAGACCGCGGTCTCGCAGGCCAAGGCAGGCATGGACATCATCGCACCTTCCGACATGATGGACGGCCGGGTGGATGCAATCCGCACGGCGCTTGACGGCGCGGGGTACGAGAACATTCCGATCCTGTCGTATGCCGCCAAGTTCGCCAGCGGCTTTTACGGGCCTTTCCGCGAAGCTGCGGACTCGGCTCCGCATTTCGGCGACCGGCGCTCCTACCAGATGGACCCGGCGAATCTGCGCGAAGCGATGCGCGAAATTGAACTTGATCTCGAAGAAGGCGCTGACATGATCATGGTCAAGCCGGCAATGCCCTACCTCGACGTGATTCGCGAAGCGCGCGAGCGTTTCGACGTTCCCCTGGCCGCCTACCAGGTCAGCGGCGAATACGCGATGATCAAGGCGGCGGCAATCAATGGCTGGATCGACTACGAACGGGTGATGCTGGAATCGCTGACTTGCATCCAGCGTGCCGGGGCCTCGATCGTGCTGACCTATTATGCGAAGGAAGCAGCGCGGTTGCTGTAGCGGGCGCGCAGAACGAGGGCGTCCCCGCCGCGAGTCTCGTCACTGACCCCATCCTACCCGTAGGAACTTTTCTTCCCATGAAGTGCAAAGTTTTGCATCTCCAACGGTCGCGAGGGAGTCTTGGACCTTTGAATCTGCGGAGTGGCAGTTATCCCTTTGTGGTAGTTGGAATGCAGCTATTATTGTGGTAACTTTTGTTGGCTTGTGCCGCTTTGTCCCAACCGCACGAAGACTGGGGTTGTTCCCAGGAAGAGGTTTCGCGATGAAAAAGCTAGTTGCAGCGCTCATGCTCATGATACTTCAGGCGGGGGCGTCCGTCGTCACGTCCGTCCCAGGTGGGACAGTCATTCCCATGCCTGCGGCGAACTACTTCGGTCCCGGACCGCAAACGTTTGGCCCTGGGATCACTTGGAGTTCGACCAACGCCTTCGACTTAGGAGGATCCGTTTTCGGCTTCACGCCTGGGGCATGTCCCTCCAACTGCTACTCATTCTTAGGAAATGGAAGTTGGGTTGGGGGATTGGCACCCATGGCGGGCTTGAACAATTCCACCGACCTCTACGGCGACACTGATACCATGAAGTTTGCGTTTGCAACGCCGGTTGGCGCGGTTGGCGGATTCTTGAATTACGCGCCCGGCGGCAGCAATCCCACCACCATCGCGGTGTGGGATTCGAAGGGGATTCTGATCGAGAACTCCAACCTGAGTTTCTTGACGAGTGGCGGCGACGACACGGGCGCCTTCTACGGATTCCAGGAATCCACCGCGAATATCAGCTATTTCACCTTAACTGACAACTTCATCGGAATCACGAACCTCACGACCGGCCCGCCCAGTGCGGTGCCTGAACCCAGTTCGCTGCTGCTGATCGGCACTGGTCTGTTGGGTGTGATTGGATCTAGCCGTCGGCGTCTTGGGCTCTAATCCTCATCGTGTATCGTACGATCCAAGGCAGACAGTCACAACGTCTGCCTTTATTGTTGGCGTGGCTGGGGACACCGATCACCGAGTGCCAAAGGATCTTCCTTGCCGCCGAACACCCTTGCATTCGGGGCCCGATGGTTAGCGGATGACGAATGTAACGAAACTCTGCGACTTGGGGACATTTTTCATACCGTACCGCCTCTGCAGCAGGAAGGTTCAGGCATCCCGCAACTCAATGATCGCCCACTGTTTCCGCGCACACCCGAGGAGGCTCGGTTCCGACCGGGGATTTCATGCGCAGGATCCAGTGAGGCGAAGACTACGCGCCTGTTTTACTAGGCTGGCTTGAAACCGTCGAGTTGGCGGACAACGAAAGCTGCTGCTCCATCGAGTCGAAATTCGCGGCTTCATCACTCGTCAGGTAGCGATGAGCGGTATTACGCACCGCAATGCCGAAAACGCCGTTACCGTCAGGAACTCGCTCGCAGCGCAACACCATGCCAAAAAACCGCACGCGCAGAGGTTGCGGAGCCTTTGTCAGGTCGGGCGGGAACGTCAGCACATACTCGATGGGAGCGTTGAGCAGGATGGGCCGATTGGTGACGAAAAAGGCGCCGGCGGCGCTCACGTCAGAGGTCTCGCTGACCGTCCAGGGATCGCCTAGCTTGCGCAAGAACACGGGAAAATGCATGTCGAAACGCGGGTTCTTGCGGCGTTCACCTGGGTAAAACGATAAGCCTAAGGTCAGTCCGTCGGGGAGAGAATTCGACTGCATGCTCAGTTTACTCGCACGTGGGTTGCCATCTTAATGGTTGAAGCCCGGCACTCAAGACGGTCAAAAGTGATTGCAGCCAAACAGCTTGGAGCTGGCAGCCTGGTAGGAAAGCTATCGCTTGGCGGAAGAAGCGACCGTACGGAGTGCAAGCCGTTGCGCAAATGAAGAACAAAATTTCCTACCCCGCATGCCGGGGACGGATATCGTACTGGCGGATCTTGTACAGGAGAGCCTTATAGCTGATGTTCAGCATGCTGGCGGCGTGCTTGCGGTTCCAGCCATTCTCCTCCAGCGCGTTGGCGATGGCTTCCATCTCGGCGTCGTTCTTCAGGGTCTTGACCATCTGCTTGAGGTCGGGGTTCTGGGGCTCGACGCGAGCCACGTCTGCGGGGCTCCGTTTCTGGGTCGTGCCACGCTCGAGTTCGGCGATCGCCGCGTTTTCGTCACCCAGCACGAGGTAACGTTTAACAAAATTCTCTAGTTCACGGATGTTGCCCGGCCAGGAGTAATTCTCGCAAGCCTCCACCAATCGCGGAGAGACGGCCAAGAGGGGGCAAGCATAGCGCTCGGCTACCTGGATCATGAAGTGCCGCAGCATGATCGAAATTTCTTCTCTGCGCTGACGCAGCGACGGCATGCTGAGCACAAAACTGCTGAGCCGGTAGTAGAGGTCCTCGCGAAAGGTCTTCTTGGCGATAGATTCCGTCATGTTGATGTTGGTTGCGGCAAGCACACGGACATCGACCTTCACGGGGTGCCGGCCACCCAGGCGCGAAAATTGCCCGTCCTGCAATACCTGGAGAAGCTTGGCTTGGAGAGCGGGCGACATCTCACCAATCTCGTCGAGCAGGATCGTGCCCTTGTTGCACAGCTCGAATTTGCCCGGCTTGGCTTTCACCGCACCGGTGAATGCGCCAGGTTCATAGCCGAACAGCTCGCTTTCCAGCAATTCGCTGGGCATGGCTGCGCAATTCACTTTGAGGAAGGTGCGATGGGCGCGGTCGGAATACTTGTGGATCAACTGCGCCAGCACTTCCTTTCCGGTACCACTCTCTCCCAACAGCAACACCGGAAAGTCGAAGCGAGCCACCTGCATTGCCTGGGCGCGAATCAGTCGCATCTGCTCGGTCGCGGCAAAAAAATAGACACCCTGCACCACTTCGATGGCTTCGCCAGCCCCGGGCACCGTGGGACCGGGATGCTCCATACAGAAGCGCAACACATCGTCCATTTCTTCCTTCTGCACCGGCTTCGACAGATAATCGTGTGCACCGAGCCGCATGGCCATGGCGACCTTGCGGGTGTCACGCACGCACGAAAGCATTATGACCTTGGTGGCCGGACGGGATTCGCGAATGCGCTTGAGCGTCTCGAGTCCGTCGGGCCCCGGCATCACCATGTCGAGCAAGACTACATCCGGTCGATCGCGCTGGACTTTCTCCAGAGCTTCCTCGCCATTGGCGGCGGTTGTGACCTTGTAGGAGTCGAGTTCGAGCACTGTCTGCAGGTAGCGGCGCATGCCGGGCTCGTCGTCGACAATCAGAATATGGCCAGCGCTCATTGCTCTCCCGCAACCCGCTTGCTTTTGGCTCGCGGATTCAGTAGGCACAGAAAAGAGAATTTGCTGCCGCTTCCAGGCTCGCTTTCCACCCAAATCTTTCCGCCGGCAGCCTGCACCAGGCGGCGGGCGATGGCAAGTCCCAGCCCGTGACCTTCGGCCCGGGCTCCCTGGGTGCTGAGGCGGAAATACTCTTCAAAAATCTCCTGCTGGAACTCGGGCGCTATGCCGGGGCCGGTATCGGCCACCGAGATGCGGCAACAGTTGGGATTGGCGACGAGGCGCCGCCGGCGCTCCACCAGCGGCTTGCGCTTGATGGTACGACGCTCCCAGAAGTACGGCTCAATATGCAACCATACCGTGCCGGAACTGGGGGTGTACTTCATAGCGTTGTCGAGCAGATTCGAAACGATGTGTTGCACCTTGTACCAATCAAAAGCAAAGGCGGCCAGCTTTTCGTCGGGAAAAAAATAAAACGCGATTGCCTTGTCCTGAAAGCGCTGCACCCAGAATTCGGCGATCTCGCGCAGGCAGGCATTGATGTCGGCGACTTCATACTGCATCTCGTAGCGGTCGACTTTGAGCGTAGCGTACGTGAGGACGTTCTGGATGAAGTTGGTCAGACGTACGCCATTGTCCTGCATTTCGCTGAGGACCTCGAGTTGTTGCGGTGTCAGCGGTCCTAGCTTCTGCGTTAACAACAAATGCAGGTACCCACCCATAATCGCCAGAGGGGTTTTCAACTCGTGCGCCGCAGCAGCGAGCGCGTCCCGACAGGCTGCGCAGTGGTTTTCCTCGCTCAGTAGCTCAATCGCCTGCTTCGCAGACTCAGGTTTCGCGGAATGCATTGGAATGGGCTCCATCTCCATCTCTTCGTATGGAACCATCTACGTCCAGCGTCCGAGACAGACCAATCCGGGTTTGTTGTCCACAGGCATACTTTCGACAAAATAAGCCTACAGTTTAGAGCAACTTACGCACCGGGGGATCAGGAGCTGGTGTGCCCTTCACTGCACACCTTGGGGGAGACTTCATCATAGCGCACCCAGCGCAATTGTCAATTTAAAATTGCTGGTCGCGCGCAAATTTACGCAACTTTGTTATCATAATGTGAAAATTTATGCAGTTATGGGACGGAAAGTTGTTTCTTACGTATCGCAAATCATTGCAACTTTTGTTCGTACCATTTTGGGCCAACTCCGAGAAACTACGAGTAACCTGCTGTGTTTTTATTGATTTTTGATTTCAACAGTTTGGCTGTTCATGTGCAGCTATGTGACTAGGAGAGTGAAAGTGCGCCGTCCAGTGGCTGTCGCGGAACGCCGTGACTGGGATCGTTTGCCCATTTCGATCCCTTTCTTCGTGCGCGGCAGGAAATTTACTGGCGAAGAGTTCTTGGAATTTGCTACGGCGCTGAATCTGTCGGCCGGTGGAGTCCTACTCGCCACCCGGCGATATCTGGATCCCGGTACCCAGATTTCCCTTGAAGTGCCTGTCGCGTTGGTCAACAAGGCCCAGTTGCCGCGTTCAGTTTCGCTGCTACACGCGACGGTTCTGCGCTGTACTCCGGATCGACAGTATTTTTTGCTCGGTCTGCAATTCGAAGAACCGCTTATCGGAGCATCTTCCGAGCCGGAAAACAATGCACCTTAAATTTTCGGCGAATTTGTGAGAAAGTCACTTCCTCTAAGTGAAAACTTTTGCACTTTTTGAGCAGATGGTCTCCCCCATTGCGCTTCTTCTCCGTCCCAACAGACCTGAATTGTGATAGATTAACTTGATAAACATGAGCAGCTTAGGAGAATATTGCGCATGAATTTGCGATGTGTCGACGTGTGGCCAGCTAAATGCAAATCATTGTCACTTAGTAACCAATATTGATGAATGGAATACCGAGGATCAAATCATGCCGTCATTAGCCAGCGGAGGTTTTGAGGGGGCGGCTCCAGCGCCACAGATGCCCCCGGAATCGGTAATCTTTGGGCAAACTGCTGCCATGAGAGAGGTGCGCCAGAAGCTGGAGCGCGTCGCAGGAGCAAACCTCTCGATCCTGATTACAGGGGAGAGCGGCACGGGAAAAGACATCATTGCTCGACTGCTTCACCTGTATTCTCCCTGGTCGAATGGGCCGTTCGTAAAGGTCAATTGTCCGGCAATTCCTGGATCGTTGCTGGAGAGCGAGTTGTTTGGCTACGAGCGAGGAGCGTTCACGGGAGCGTTTGGGACCAAACCCGGACGCGTGGAGATGGCACACCGAGGCACGCTTTTCCTGGATGAGATCTCGGAACTGGATCCGACGCTGCAAGCCAAGCTGCTCCAACTGTTGCAGGATGGACAGTTCAGCCGCATCGGATCGCAGGAAGACACGAAAGTCGAAGTGCGGGTGGTGAGTGCCACTAATCGGGAACTGCATCAGGAAATCGATGTGGGCAACTTCCGACACGACCTGTTCTACCGCATTGCAGCCATGACGATCCACCTACCCGCGCTGCGGGAGCGGGCAGTTGATATACCGATAATATGTGAATACCTTTTGCAGTATTACAATGATAAACTTAATGGCCGCGCTCCGACGCTTCGCCCCGCGCTGCTGGCGAAGATGCAGCGGTACTCCTGGCCGGGGAATGTTCGACAACTGGAGAACCTGATCAAGCGTTATGTGGTGATGGGGACCGATGACGTGATCGTGAGCGAATTGCTGCAAACTAATGATCGCGAGACTTTCCCCGATCTTACATTTGAGGGGCCGGTGTCGCTCAAGAAGCTGACACAACAGACGGTGCGCAAATTTGAGGCGCGCATCATTCTGAGCGCATTGCATGCGAACAACTGGAACCGGAAGAAGGCCGCCCGGGCAGTTGGTATCAGCTACCGGGCGCTGTTGTATAAGCTAAAGGAAGTCGGGATTCCGCAGCGACGCGCGGCCACGCCGGTGCTGCGGGTGAACGAAGACAAGCCGGAGTAACCCCTGAATGGGGATGGAAGGTAACCTGAATGGACTTGTACGGAAGCAGAGTTGAAATCCTCGCCATACGATTGCTGAAGTGGGTACTCCTGCTCGGAGTTTTGACCAGCTTGGCCGTGGCACAAGACGCGGGCAGCTCCGCCTCGGCCAATGCCGCGAAACCGACCCAGTCGGCCGCACCCGACAACCCTCCCAAGCCGCCTACGGGTATTCGTCCGGACTCATACGTTATTGGCGCTGAGGATGAGCTGTCGATTTTTGTCTGGAAAGAGCCAGAAATGTCGAAAACGATGCAGGTTCGCCCCGATGGCATGATTTCCCTGCCGCTGGTGGGGGAAATCAAGGCAGTTGGGTATACCCCGGTGCAGCTGCAGGATTTAATCGCCGAGTCGATGAAGAAGTTGATCTCGGACCCGCAAGTGACGGTGATGGTCGACAAGGTAAGCAGCCTGAGCTTCAACATCGTAGGAAATATCGGACATCCGGGATATTTCCCGCTGACCCGCCGCATGACAGTCCTGGACGCCATCGCGATGGCGGGGGGCTTTAGGGACTTCGCAAAGACCAAGAAGGTATACGTGCTGCGGACAACGGCGAACGGCACGCAGGAGCGACTGCCGTTTAACTACAACGAAGTGATCAAGGGCAAGAACCCACAGCAGAACATCGAATTGCAGCCGAGGGACACGATCGTTGTTCCCTAACAGGAGGCTATGATGACACGACGGTTGGGGCCAATCCTGCTTGCTATGGGAATCCTGTGTGCTACGTGTGCGTGGGCGCAGAACGACACCGGTACTCCGGATGCCGACGCGCCCACCCAGCCTGGGCCGAAGCCGGCATACATCTATCCGGATGCGACGCCGTCCTTAAACTTCCTCTCCCAGTCACTGGAGAACAGTAGTATCAGCCTGGGAATCGGCGCCGGGTTTTCCTACACCGACTACGGATACGGCTCTTCCACCCCGTCTCAGGGCCGCTGGCTGTTTCACGTTACGCCCAGCATCCGGATCCAGCAGTTCCGCCCGAAGCTTACGTGGCACGTGTCGTATGCCGGGGGATACCAAACGTATACCAATCCGACCGGACAGTCGAATGCGAACTCCAGTTTGTTCGCGCAGAACGCGGGCGCGGGAATCCTGTGGCAGTTGGCTCGGCGCTGGCAGCTCACGGCGAGTGACAGTTTCTCGCATTCCGCCAACCCGTTTGACAGTTATCTGACGACGGTCGGAACCCCTACCATGAACAATCCGAATCCGGTGACGTACTTCTCCCTAACGCAATTCACACAGAACTTTGGGGTTTTAGCGCTGACCCACCAACTGACGAACGTGGATAAGCTGTCGTTTGCCGGTACGTCGAATCTGCGCCGCACGTCTGCTTACAGCCTGTTAACCAGTGTTCCCTTCTACGACCTGACTTCCTACGGCGGACGCGTATCTTACTCTCGTCAGTTGTCAGCCCGGCTGTCGTTGGGCGTTGGTTATGACTACAACAGTCTCGATTTTGGGAAAGGGCAGCAGCGCTCAGGCGTTCAGACGATACCAGTGACCGCGGACTACTTCATCCGTCCGAACATAACGATCTCAGCTTGGGTCGGACCGGAGCACACAGGCACGAAAACCACGGTGGGTATTCCGATTTTAGGTCAGATTGTCACTTTCACCACTCACGACTCCCTGTGGAGCACGGCGTTGGGCGTCAACTTCGGATGGCGAGGTCTTCGCAACTCGTTTCAAGCCGGCTTCAGCAGGCAAGTGATGGATGGCGGAGGGATAATTGCAACTTCCCAGGTGAATATGGTGAATGCCAGCTATCGCCGGATGCTCACGTCGAAAATGGATCTTGTGTTGGCGGCGAGGTACGTACATGACTTATCCACTACCGTCTCGAGCCGCTCGTTCGACTACTCCGGAATCAACGCGGCGCTTACTTATAAGCTGGCGAAATCGCTGCACGCCTCGGCGACATATGCCTTCGTGCACCAGACCCAATCGAACGCGTTTCTTATTGGATCTGGCAGCTCCTACAATGACAGTATTGTTGGCGTTTCAGTCACATACTCGTGGAATCACCCCCTTGGACGGTAAATCATGACGGAAGAATTTGACGACCAGAAATCGATGCGAGGTTTGGATGAGTATTGGGCCATGGTGGTCCGCCGCCGGTGGTGGATCCTTGGTCCGCTCTTTTTGGGATGGCTGATTGTGTTCGCGTCAGCCTGGATTATTCCTCCGAAGTACACATCGGAAACAGTGATCCTGGTCGAGCAACAAAAGGTGCCGGAGCATTTCGTGATGCCGAACGTGCAGGTGGATTTGCAGGAGCGGCTGCAATCCATCACGCAACAGGTTCTGAGCCGGTCGCGGTTGTTGTCCATCATTAACAACCTGCATCTGTATCAGGGTTTGTTCTTCGGCTCCCCTGACGATCAGATCTTGCAGATGCGCAAGGACATCAACATCGATCTTGTCCAAGCCCCGCCCTCCGCCGGAAGACCGGGAGCGTTGACCGCGTTCAAGGTGTCCTATGTGGCGGATAAGCCGCAGATCGCACAGCAAGTGAACACGCAGTTGGCTACGCTGTTTATCGACGAAAACGTGCGAGCCAGCCAACAGCAATCGGAAAGCACAACCAACTTCCTCGACTCGCAGTTGACCGGTGCCGCCGCTGCTCTGGCGACGCAGGAAAAGAAAATGCGGGAGTATGAGGCCTCCCACATGGGCGAACTACCGGACCAGCTTCAGAGCAACCTGCAGATTCTCAACGGAGCGCAGGGACAACTGCAGGCCGCCGTCGACGCCCGAGACAAGGCACTGCAACAGCAGGCCTACTTGAACTCGCTGGCAACGCAATATGACGCGATGGGCGTGACCGAGACAACGCAGGCGACGCCACAGTCGACCTCGCAGCAACTCCAGGCAATGCGGACAGAATTGGCTGAGTTGGAGGTCAGGTACACCCCCGATCACCCGGACGTGAAGAAGCTGAAAGACACCATCGCCAAGATGGAGGAGATGCAAAAGGACACGCAGGAGGCAAAGTCCGACGATGCCTCCAAGGACAGTGACAAGTCGGCTACGACGTTCTCTCAGGCTCAGGCCATGACGCCGGTAATGCAGATCCAGAGCCAGTTGAAATCCAACAAGCTGGAGATCCAGTCCCGCGAAGCCCAGATCGCGCGCTTGGAAACAAAAGTGAACGAGTACCAGGTGCGATTGAATGCCACTCCGGGGCGGCAACAGGAACTGTCCGACATCATGCGGAACTATGATGAATCGAAGAAGAACTACGACCAGTTGCTGGGCAAGACGATGGCGTCTTCCCTGGCGACCAGCCTTAACCGGCAGCAACAGGGCGATCAGTTCCGCATTATCGATCCTCCCAGCATGCCGGAGAAGGCTTCCTTCCCCAACCGCTTCAAATTCTCGCTTGCAGCGTTGGGCGCAGGTCTGGCACTGGCGTTCGTGTTTGGAGTAGGGATGGAATTCCTGGACGATCGCATCCGCAGCGAGGCGGACCTGATCGAAGCTGCGCCACTGCCGGTGTTGGCGGAAATTCCGCCACTGCCAACGGAGCGGGAGACCGCGGCGCAGCGGTGGAAGCCGTGGATCGCAGTCGCCGCTGCCATTCTGGTCGCGATCATTATCCCCACGGGGATCTGGTACGCCTACTTCTGGGGATAGCGAATGTATAAACAATTCTTCGGGCTGAGCAAGAACCCATTTGAGATCAGCCCCGATCCATACTTCTATCATGCGACACCCCGGCATAACGAAGCGTTAGCCAACTTGCACTACGGTGTGGGGCGCAGAAAAGGCTTCATCGTGATCACCGGCGAGGTGGGCACGGGGAAGACGCTACTAGTGCGTTGCCTGCTGGCGGAATTGCGGAAGAACAACATCGCGTTCGGGTACGTGTTCAACCCGCTGTTGTCGACCACCGAATTCTTCCAGTACATCATGGCTGATCTTGGTCTGCAGTACAGCGGGCGCAGCAAGACGGAAATGTTGCTCGACCTGAATCGCTTCCTGATTCAGCGTCATGCCCGCGGCTTGATTACCGCTCTGGTGGTGGACGAGGCGCAGGCGCTGCGGCCTGAGTTGCTCGAGGAAATCCGCTTGCTGACCAATCTGGAGACTTCGCAGCAAAAGTTGCTGCAGATCGTGTTGATGGGTCAGCCCGAGCTGGAAGGGATTCTGGACTCAGCCAGCTTGCGGCAACTGAAACAGCGCGTATCGTTGCGCTGCCAACTGCTGCCGCTGGATCAGGAACAAACCCATGGCTACGTGCTCTCGCGGCTGGAAAGGGCGGGAGCGAAGCCGGAGCCGGCGATCTTCGAGCCCGAGGCGCTGGCGAGGGTTTTCGAGTATTCGCGTGGCATTCCCCGCATCATCAACAACCTTTGCGAGAATGCTATGGTGAACGCGTTTGCCCGCCAGCTGCACACCGTCACCGCTGACATGATTAGCGAGGTGGCTGCCGACTTCCGTTTGACCGGGACCATCTCGACGCCCGAAGAGCCTGTCGGGACCAACGCAGTTCAACAGGAGAACAACGAGAGCCTGCTGCGCTCGCTGTTTCGACTGCTGCGCACCATGGACAATGCCCAGTCGCTGGAAGAGAAGCCCGTTCCGTCCGCTGACGGTAGGAGAGTCTGAAGATGAGTCGATTGTACGAAGCATTGCAGCGTTCTCAAGGTGAAACTCCGAGTGCCTCGCCATTGGCTACTCCTGCCCAACCGGACGTGATCTTGCCGGATGCCCAGGTTCCCGGACTGCCTCTCGACGACATGGCCGCGCTCGATGCCTTGGCGGCCTGCCAGCCGTCTCCAGCGGCGGCGTGGTTGAGCGTGCCGGCAGAGCGAATACTGCGTCCTGTCCCCACTCCCGAACAGCGACTGGTTGCGATCACCGATCCGAACAGTCCGGGAGCGGAGACGTTCCGCGTTCTGAGCACGCGGCTGGCCCACCTTCGGCGCAAGCGGCCCTTAAAGAAGCTGCTCATCACCAGCGCCGTCGGCGACGAAGGCAAATCGGTGGTGTCGGTGAATCTGGCGTTCACGCTGGCACGGCGGGCGGGGGAACGGGTTCTGTTGATCGAAGCCGACTTGCGCCGGCCGACCGCCAGTGCCCTGCTCGCCACGTCGCAGTTGCGCGGGATCAGCGAGTGGCACGAACACAAGCTCTCCTTGCAAGATGCCTTCTATCAGGTCGAGGGCATGCCTTTGTGGCTCTTGTCAGCGGGCAAGGGGATCGAAGAACCCCTGCCTCTGCTGGAATCAGACGCCTTCGCCCAGATGCTGAACGCTGTCTCAGAAGGATTTGACTGGGTCCTGCTGGATTGCACGCCGATGCTCCCGATGGCCGACGCCACGTCCCTGTCGCGACTGAGCGATGGTGTCCTGGTTGTCGTGCGCGAGGGTCACACGCGAAAGAGGACCCTGAACCGAGCTCTCGACTCCATTGAAAAGAGCAAACAGCTTGGTTTCATCTTCAATGAAGCTTCCACGGTACAGATCGGTTACGAGCGGTACTACGGAGGTTACGGCTACTACGGGCAAAAGAAATCCAAAGGCGACGAGGAAGCTGAGAACGATCATACGGCCCGTGCATGATTCGATTGTTCAATGCGTATTTTCCGACACGCACTCTGCTGCTGACGTTGTCGGAAGCGATCTTAGTGACCTCGGGGTTCCTTCTGGCCGTGCTGCTGTCGGCGGGCACAGCAGCAGACGCGAATATCTACCTGTTCTACGAAAACGGCGCCGGGAGGATCGGACTGGTCGTCCTGGTCTTCCTGGTGCTGATGTACTACTTTGACCTTTACAACTCCGCAATCCTGACCAATCGGCGCGAAGTAATCACGCGACTGGTGGGCGTACTGGGCTGCACCTTCGTGGCGCTGGCGGTGTTGTATTACACATTCCCCGAAGCCAGCCTCGCCGGAACCGTGTTGTGGAGCGGCGTCGTCGTGATCGCCATCGCCGTTCCGTTGTGGCGAAGCTGTTTTTTCGTGCTCAATCGCTCCGCGCGTTTTGCCGAGAGCACCGCGATCTACGGAGATGGTCCGCTGGCGGCCCCGCTGATGGACGCAATTTTGCGACGGCCTGAACTCGGAATGCGCATCGCAGGCTATGTCGGCAGCGAGCCGCAGATTGCGGGTATTCCGACCGTGGACCCAAACGAGCTGACGGAGTTCGTGAAGCGCGAAGGTGTCCGCCGAATTGTCGTGACCATGGGCGACCGGCGAGGCAGGCTACCGGTCGGGGAATTGCTTAAGCTGAAGGCCAGCGGTGTCCAGATTCAGGACGGCCCAGAGTATTACGAGACCGTGACCGGCAAGATTCCACTGGAGTCACTCAGGCTGGGCTGGCTGCTGTTTTCCCCGGGGTTTCACGTACGGACGCCGTTACGTCTCTACAAGCGGGTGTTCTCGCTCGTCTTCGGCTCGCTCGGAGTGATCGTCTCCTCGCCGCTCATGGCCTTGGCGGCGCTCGCGATTCGGCTGGACTCCAAGGGACCGATCATTTTTCGCCAGAAGCGCGTCGGCGAGTTTGGAGTGCCGTTCACGGTCTACAAGTTTCGCACCATGTACGACAACGCCGCGGCCCAATCTGCAGCACCGAAAGACCGGAACGATCCTGTCACCAACAACCACATCGGTACACCCGCGCAGGATGACGATCCGCGGATTACCCGAGTCGGATCGTGGCTGCGGCGCACGCGGATCGACGAGTTACCGCAGCTCTTCAATATCGTGAAGGGCGACATTTCCTTCGTGGGACCCCGTCCCGTTCCTCCGCACGAGGAGGAAGAGTGCGCGGCGATCATTCCGTTTTATAAGGAGCGCTGGTTGATTAAACCGGGCGCAACGGGATGGGCGCAGATTAATCGGGGTTACAACGCCACCATTGAAGATCACAAAGACAAGCTGGCGTACGATCTGTTCTACATCAAGAACGTCTCGATCGGCCTCGACATCTACATCCTCTTCGCGACCATCAAGATCCTGTTGCTGGGTAGAGGCGGGCGGTAAGCCTGCGCTTCAGCCCAGAGCAAAATCAGCGGGGGCGTACCCGGGTGGAGCACCGCTTCAGCGCCGCGTCCCGCACCTTGTCTGTTTGTCATCACGAGCGAAGCGAGGGATCTGCTCTTTCTTCGCGCTGCGATGATGCGGGCACCGCACCTTCGCTCCAGTCTCGCCATGCGAGACGACAGAGGATAGCCCACACCTTCAGGTGTGGGTAGCGATCAAAATTGATTCCAGAGTCCCGTCAGGGACGCCGCACAACCCAACAAAATGCCCCGCACTACCTTCGGTAGAACAGGGCAACCAAGGTTAAACCCTGTCTCGGCCGGGCCACACGCCCAATGGATCGTTATTCGGATAGCAGTTCTGATTCCAGAGGCTCCAACTGTTGTTTGGGATCCCTGGTGCGATACACAGTCCATTCTTCTTCCGGCTTAGGCAGCAGAGCGTCGATCTCAGTGCGCTTGCGTACTACGCCCCATTCCTTCGGCGACAAGACTCGAAGCCTAGAGTCTGTTGAGTCAGCCACCCAATACAGAAGTGCGTTCACTTCTCTATCTGCCGACTCCACCAACCGCGCCCAAATCGCACCCATGAGTTTGGGGTCTTTCTCCGCAATGCCGTCCCACACTTTATCCATGCTTTTCTTTAGGAGCACCATCACCCAAGCGCCAAGCCGATCAGATTCCAAGAGTTGCTGCGAGTAATCTCGTGGGTCAGGATTGCTGATTACCGAATTTGCCCATTTCCACCCCTCACCCGAGAGAGTTCGGACTACTGGATGATTACAATTCCAGATGGAAACAGGTGTCTCTGAGTTCCCGGCCAGCTCACGAAACTGCGCGCCCATCAAGCTATTCCACTGGGGTGGAAAGGCGCACTTCAGCAAAGGTGGCGAGTCGGATACAAATGTCGCTTTGCCTGTGGTCCACACCGGGGTCATGTATGAAAAAGCGCCTAGGAAATGGGCGACGAGGTCAGGCCTCACAAAAGCACTCCCAAAGCCCAAACCCCAAGTATCGTAATCGTAACTTCTCTTCCCTAACCCGGCGTAGCCGGAACCAAACAGGTCCAAATTTCGAAAGTTGGAGCCCTTCGCAAACTCAGTCCGAGGGCGCATGGATATTGA
>Ga0209040_10000688_pt1 | contig 26158 bp, 26 predicted proteins | sample BogFormECP12_OM3_FD_188240 | JGI IMG/M metagenome (GOLD analysis project Ga0209040, IMG submission 188240) | Bog forest soil microbial communities from Calvert Island, British Columbia, Canada - ECP12_OM3 (SPAdes) (version 2) | ecosystem: Environmental > Aquatic > Freshwater > Wetlands > Bog ... | reverse complement strand
CTGCGTGCGCGAAGCTTCCAGACCCGCAGCCAGGACCGAGCTGATCCAGGCGCTCGACTCACGCGTGTCCTGCCCTATCACAACGCGTGCGGATACTTCGCGTGCGGCGAGGCGCTGGCCGAGCACGCGTCCAATGGCATATACGGTCCGCCGGTCGAGCGGATACTCGCCGGCGACACCTCGAATTCCGTCAGTTCCGAATAGTTGTCGCATTGATTTGATCAGGGGCAGAACCCCTACTATTTGTACCAGCTGAAACACAAGCCCAAGAAACCTGCTTTACCAGACTCAGCAGCCGCTCAAGGCTGACCTGCCTTCTTGGAGGACTTTTCCGTGATGACAGTTACGTGGATGGGCCCAGGGGGTTGCACGCGCACAAGCGGATCGGCCACATAGGCATGCGTGGTAAACGTGGCGCTACCCACCACCCCGGTGGCATCGACGGGATCGGTCATAGCGCTGACAATGTTGTTGACACGCTTCTCCGGGCCAACGATGGTAACTTTCGACGGAACTGCCTCCATGTTTCTTATTTCGTACCCGCTAAACAGTGTGCCGATTAGGCGGGGTTGAACTTCCACCGTGCGGGTCGCACTGCGATCAAAACTGATATGAAATTGCGCGGGCACAACCTGCACCACCTTGACGTTATGCGGCACCCGCACCTGACTTGTACTCAGGTCATAGGTCTGTTCGCCCGGCCCTGCGCCCTCAAGGTCCAGGATGGCGTGCACTTGCGAAGGCCGGACCTCTTGCAGCAGGTGCTCCGGGCCCCGGAGCGTGATCTCCGCCTGAAAAGGATAGTCGGAGTTGATGAGGAGGTTGCTGGGCGCATGCTGAAATTCCATCGGCACCGTCATCGGAATTTCGATGACTGAATCCCGCCCGACCGCCCACCATAGCATGATGGCGATGGCCAGAGAGATCAGCTTGAAGGGCAGGTTCTTAAGCACGTATTTGCGGAAAAAATTGAGCAGCGATTGGAGCATGGTTAGCGTTCCGCTCCATCGGCCACGTCCTTTTCGCGGGCAAAGCGCTCCTCCGCGTGCTCCTCTGCCAAGTCGCGATCGGTTACCGTGGTGGGCAGTGATGCCGCGGGCACATAACGCCGTAGCACCTCGCTCAAGCGCTCGCGCAAGTATTCCACCGTGATGTCGCGTTCAATGGCGCCGCCGATCGCGAGGCTGATGGCGCCAGTCTCCTCGGAGACTACCACTGACATCGCGTCCGTCTCCTCTGTGATACCAATGGCGGCTCGATGGCGAGTGCCGAACTGCGTCGAGAGCACGGGATTCATCGAGAGCGGCAGGAAGCAAGCAGCCGCGGCAATCCGGCCCTTCTGCACGATCACAGCACCGTCGTGTAACGGCGCGCTCGGACGGAAGATGGTGACCAGCAGGTCGTAGGAAAGATTGGCGTCGAGCGGCACTCCGCTCTCTATGAACGTGCGCAAGCCAATCTCGCGTTCAATGACGATGAGCGCTCCGGTAACCGTCTGGGAAAAGTGATTAGCCGCCAGCACGATGTCTTCGTAGCTATCGGTGCCGTTGAAGACGCCGCCGCGTCCCGCCGAAAGCATCCGTCCGAGCCGCGCCAGGGCATGCCGGATTTCCGCGCCGAAGACCACGATCAGCGCGAAGATCGCGTACGGCAAGATGTTGGTGATGATCCAGTCAATGGTCTTGAGCTCTTCCAGGTGCGCAATCCAGAGGGCCGCGGCAAGGATTGCGACGGCAATCAGCATGGGGATCGCGCGCGTGCCCTTGATGAGCTTGAGGAACTCGTAGATGACAAACGCCACCACCAGAATGTCGATGACGGAGAACACCGACACATGCGGCATGTGGCTGAAGATCTGAAGCATCCCGGTTCCTTGAGTGGCGAGAGCACGGCGCCATTCTATTCATTCTAAATCAGTGGATAGTGGACAGGTAGTAGTTCAGAAGATGCGACCGAAACCGGAAAAGAGTTGCCAACTGCCGGGAATCCCGCTCCGCAAAACTATCCACTGCCCACTATTTCACTCCTGCTCGACCTGGTCAACTTTGGATGTGAACTGGCCCCGGCCGAGCTGCGTGCGAACCTGGTCGCCGCTTGTCAGCCGGGAGGCTTGTTTCACCAGCCGGCCGTCGGCATCGAAGACCAGCGCGTAGCCCCGGGCAAGGATCGCCTTGGGGGATAGCGCCAGCAAGCTGCTGTGCAGCCGCTCCCAGTGGGAACGCCGGCGCAGCAGAACAGTTTCGCTCGCTCGACCCAGCGCCACGGTCACCCGGTCGAGTTCGGTGCGTCGCCCGACCAGCAGCCGGGAGAAGCCGGACCTCAGCCCGAAGGTGCGCGAATCGAGCTGACGGCGCATGGCTCCGGCGCGCACCCGAAGGTCGTGATGGCGGAGCTCCGTTTCGTATCCGTCGAGGCGCTGGCCCAGGCTCTTCAGAATGCGCCATTGCGCTTGCGCCATGCGGAACACAAGGTCGTCTATGCGTTGCTGGCGGCGTGCGATGGAGTCCTGCATGCGCGCGAAGACGGCGTGCTGCGCCAATTGCGAAAGCGCATTGTGCGTGCGGAGCAGCTTGTAGTTGATGGCTTGCGCCATACGTTTGCGTAGCGCAAGCAGCTTGTCCGCCAGATCCTGTTTCGAGCGAATCACCAGCTCCGCCGCTGCCGAGGGAGTCGGCGCGCGCAGGTCGGCGATGAAATCGCAAATGGTGAAATCGGTCTCGTGCCCGATGGCCGAGATGACCGGGACCTCCGAAGCAGCGATCACACGGGCCAGACCTTCATCATTGAAGGCGAAGAGGTCCTCGAAGGAGCCGCCGCCACGCGCGATAACGATGACATCTACTTTGCCATGCCGGTTGAAGTAGCGCACTCCGGTGCTTACCTCCGAAGCCGCAGTGTCACCCTGCACCTGCGCCGGATAAATGAGCACATTGACCGACTCGTGCCGGCGCCGCAGAATGTTCAGCATGTCCTGAAGGGCAGCGCCGCGCGGCGAGGTCACCAGGCCAATTCGCCGAGGCAGCGCCGGGATGAGCTTCTTACGGCTGGGATCGAACAGTCCCTCAGCAGCCAACTTGGTCTTTAGCTGCTCGAAGGCAATCTGCAGCGCGCCTGCGCCCTTGGGCTCGAGGTACTCGGCCTGGAATTGCAGGTCGCCGCGCTCGTCGTAAATCGTCACCCGGCCGCGGGCAATGACTTGCAAGCCATTGTCGGGCTTGAATCGCAGCAGTCGCGCCTGCGTGCGCCACATCACGACGCGCAACTGGGCCGAGCCATCCTTCAAGGTGAAGTACAGATGGCCAGAACCGGCGGGCCGGTAATTGGAGATTTCACCTTCCACATACACGTCGGTGAAGGCGCGCTCCACTTGCGTGCGCACTGCGGCAACCAGTTCGCCCACCGGATAGATCTTGCGCGCCGGCGCTTGGAACGCCAGTCCGAGTTGTTGGGTCTCGGTCATGGAATGATGCGAGTGTAACGCACGAGCCTGTTAGCTAAGAGCTAGCTACCGATGCATCCGATTCACCACATACAACACCAGCGACAGAATGACGCTCAGCAGAATGGAGGTCATCAGGGGGAAGTAGAAGGTGGTGTGCTTGCCGCGGTAGACGATATCGCCGGGCAGACGGCCGATCGGCAAGTTCACCTTGCCCGCAAGGATGAGGACCAGCCCGATGACAAGCAGCAGCCCACCAACGAAAACCAGCATGCGGCCAAGGTCGCCCATGGCTCTAGATTAAATCAGTTCACCGCGGAATAGCAGGGGATCGACCGGGGGCAAGAATGGCGACGCCGGTTTGCTAGGCGGTTTCTTACGACGCCTTCTCGACCTGATCAAAGAGTTCGCTTAGTACCATGCGAATTGGTGTATCGGGTACGGCGAGCACCCCTTGCTCCGGCGCTTGAAACGCCGTTGGGGTGCATACATACGCGCGTTTGGTGGCAGGATCGAGAATCCAAACGTGCTGCACTCCAAAATTCAAGTAATCATCCACTCGTTCGCGCATGCTCCGCAGGCTATCGTCCTTCGACAAGACTTCAATGAGAATCAGCGGTGGAACCGTGATGATCGGCTCGCGAGCTTGATTAGGGCGCAAAACCGTCACGTCTGGAATTCGAAACCGAGTTCGTGCAACCTGGACCCGTTGCTCCACCAGCGGCAAAATGTTCCATTCTTCTTTGTGCGTCCAAAACCATACGAGGATGGCACTTTGCAAACGACTATGTTCCAGCTCTCCCAAGTTCCTCTCCTGCAACTCTCCGTCCACGAAGTCCCGGTCCGGACGGTAACTGGTCGCGAGATACTCCTGCACCGAGACTAGGGTTACGCTCGACATAGACAATCGCTTTCCTCCCAGTATTATGCTCCCCTTCTGATGTGCCGCCGAAGTGTTTCAGCGTTTGAGAGACTCGCCTAAAGGGATGCCGCTCCTAACCCTATTGCGTAATCGCTCCACACGCGATGCGGTCGCCAGAATTGCCCGTCGGATCGGTCTTCATGTCGTCCGCCTTGGCGTGAACCATGATGGACGTGCCGCCATTGGCAAACAGCGAGTTCGCCTCGCTGCCTGTACCAAGGACGACGTCGTCATCCTTCACGGTCGCCTTTGCCGTGCCATTCGGCTTGACAGTGAAATTGGGCATGTCTCCTGCGTGGTGCCCGTCGGGGTTATCGAACCCGTGTTGCTTGTTGGTGGGATTGAAGTGTCCACCGGCGGATTTGAAGTCGGGTGGATCGCACATCGGTTTCTGATGGAAGTGCACCGCGTGCTCGCCGGGCGGCAGGTCTTTGAGATCGAGTTTCACTTCCACACCTTGTCCCTTGGAGACAATGGTTGCCGTACCGACACCATTACCCTTTGCATCCTTCAATTCCACGGTCTTCTTCTTGACAGGCTTTGCCTGAGCAAACCCGGTGGCAACAGAAAGAGTGAGGGCGGTAACAATTGCGAGAGTGCGAACTACGAGCTTGTTTTTCATAACGAAAGTGTTCTATCACGAAAGGGAGGGTCTTGTCCGGCCATTCTGCTAAATCACTTCCACGCGCGCGTGATGGCCAGGCGCGAGGGCGAGTTTGCCGTCGCAGGTCAGGAGCGTCGCGTCGAGCGCTTCTGCCAACGCCACGTAGATGGCGTCGTAGGCAGTGAGATTGTCGCGTAACTCCCAGGCGCGCCACAAAAACAAGCCATGTGGATGGCGACTAACCCGAAGATCCAGCAGGTCTTGTAAAGCCTCTTCAGCGCGAGACACAGCGATAGTTCCTCGCGCCACGTGGCGTCTGAAGACTTGTGCCACCTCCACGTCAAGCAGATGCGGAGCGTGCAACGTTTCTCCCGACGACAATATCCGCTGCGCAACCCGCGCTCCCGTCCATGTTTGCAGCAGCCACTCGATGGCGCTGGAGGCGTCAAGGACGATCACCGCCCATCACGCTCGGCGCGCACGGTGGCTGTTGCCGGTTCAGGCAAGTTAACGGGCTGGCGTCGCCGCATGCGCTTCTGTAACTCGGCCAGGGTTGGACGTTCTGCGACTTGGCGGATTTCAGCCAGCAAGTAATCCGAGAGCGACATGCCTGCCAGGGCGGCGCGGGCCTTCAACGTGCGATGCAACGCGTCGGGAACGTTTCGCAGTTGGATCATGCGTGACATGTGCCAAGCATATTTGCATGTGCAGCACATGTCAACAGGAAAGTTGGCCTAATCTGAGTTTACTGTCCATCCGACCACTCCCGCCCTTCTGATATGCTTTTGGGTTTGTTTCTGCAAGCAAGCACACCGCAACAGAAAGGTCCGCATTTGGCTGTCGATCCTGTATTTCTGCTTCACGGAGGAGCCTGGGCAATTCCCGACGGCGACGTCGAGGCGCATGTCCGCGGAGTGGAAGCTGCCTGCGCGCAAGGCTGGCAGGTGCTGCGTGGTGGCGGCAGCTGCCTCGACGCGGTCGAGGCGGCGGTGGTTGCGATGGAAGAAGACGAGACCTTCGATGCCGGCCGCGGTTCCTTCCTCAACATGGATGGCCGGGTGCAACTCGATGCGCTGATGATGGACGGCGCCACGCTGCGCGCCGGCGGCGTTGGTTGCGTTGAACACATCCGCAATCCCATCCGCGCCGCCAAAAAAATTCTTACCGAGAGCCCGCATGTGTATTTCGTCGGAAAGGGCGCCGAGCGCTTCGCCCAGGAGCACGGCATCGAATTGTGTTCCAACGACGAGCTGATCATCGAGCGCGAAGTCCAGCGCCTGCGCGAAGCCAAGAAACAGGCCTACCTGAAAATGCCGGACGAGTTCGGCCCCACGCGCTCCAGCGACACCGTCGGGGCCGTGGCCCTCGATCGCGACGGCAACATCGCTGCGGCTACTTCCACCGGTGGCACGCTGAACAAGGCGCCGGGCCGCGTGGGCGATTCCTCGCTGATCGGCTGCGGCTGCTACGCCGACAACCGCAGTGCCGCAGTCTCCACCACCGGATGGGGTGAGCCGATGATGAAGCTGGTCCTCAGCAAGTGGGCGGCCGACCGCGTGGAAGATGGGCTCCCGCCGCAAGAGGCGGCGCAACGCGCTCTCTACTACCTCAAGGCCCGACTCAAAGGCCACGGCGGAATCATCATCGTGGACGCCAGAGGAAGAATCGGCCTAGTTCACAACACGCCTCGCATGGCGTGGTCTTTGACCACAAAAGACGGCGTTTCCTCGGGCATCGAAGTCAGGACTACGGGTTCTTAACCTCTGCTCCCTTGCAATTCTCCAGCCCGCCCCGCGTATCAGAGCTGAGCCGCATCCGTTTTTACCGATTTGAAAATAAATTTATGAATAATTGGTTCTAGCGATCTACGGCGTTGGTAGTAGTTCGTCTGCCGCAGTATTTTCAGTGTAATTCAGTCCTGCCCCAATTTGGAATGTTGACGGCCCGGAAAAACTACGCAGCAGGTTCTCTGGGCGAGCAGTTGAGTGATGAATGGGCTTGCCCTCGAACCTCCCACTGTGAACCACGTCCAGCATTTCTGTTGTAGTCAGCCAACCGCGCCGGCATCTGCACCGGCCCTCGCAACATGATCCATCGAATAAGGAGACGTAAATGAAGAGAGGTTTATTGCTCGTGCTCACCGTCTTGGTGATCACGGTTTTGGCGATCAGTAGCTTTGCCCAGGATCAGGATTCACAGGCCAAAGGCACCATCGTCGCTCCACCCAGCAGCATCGGCAAGGGGTTGCACACTCCTTTGTACATTTTCAAGCCCGACGGCGGCTTCACCCCGAATAATCCGCCGGCAAGTGCGGAGACTCCGTCCTCGATCGCTTGCATCTACGGCGTGACGCCACCGACCAACGGATGCCCGCGGAATGGAACCGTTGTTGCGAGTGGTGGAACTAAGGCCATCGCCGTGGTTGACTACGGCCACAACAGCACACTGCAAGCCGACTTCAATTTTTTCAACGCGCAATACGGCTTGCCGACCCAGACCCTGCAATTTATCTGTGACTGCAGTTCGTGTCCGAGCAATAACGGAAGCGGCTGGGACCTGGAAACCGCGCTCGACGTGGAGTATTCCCATGCCATGGCGCCCAACGCGCAGATCATCGTTGCGCAGTTTTGCAGCGACCCATTTGCGGGCGGCACTAGCGCTGCTGAGTATCTGGCTGGTCAGGCTGTAGCTGCAGCCGGCGGTGGCGAAGTCTCCAACAGCTTTGGCTATGGCGGGGAGTTTGACGGCGAACTGGGATACGACCAGTACATGACCACCAATACCGTCGTCTATTTCGCTTCGGCTGGCGACTCGGGGTTAGGCCCGGACTATCCCAGCGTATCGCCGAATGTGGTCTCTGCGGGCGGCACGCGCGTCATTCGTGACAGCAACGGAAACTTCACTGGCGAAGAAGACTGCTGGAACGGTAGCGGCGGTGGCATCAGTACCATGGAGGCTCTCCCCCAATACCAGCTCATCCTCGGCAACATCCTCGGACCCAAACGTGGCACGCCGGATTGGGCAGCTGATGCAAGTCCCAATAGCGGAGTCGCGGTCTACAGCACGACCGGATGCGGCGGTTGGTGTCAGGTCGGTGGCACTAGCGTTTCCTCGCCGGCGCTTGCAGGCATCACCAACGCGGCTGGCAGCTTTGCCAACCATACGGCGTCTGAACTCCAGAAGACCTACACCTGGTACCGGACTCCTGGGCTCTACCGTAAGTACTTCTATGACGTCACCAAAGGCAGCAACGGCTCACCGGCCAAACTTGGCTGGGACCAGTGCACAGGCCTCGGCGCTCCGAGAAACCTTGCTGGATTCTAACCGCACGCTGATTTGAAAGGTTGGATGACTTTGCTTTATGTATGCCCCGCCAACCGGCGGGGCTTTTTTCTGGCTCCTTTCTCAAGCAAATCCTGGATAGATCATTCGAATGCAACCACACTCTTCGAATAGACCGCACCCCGGACTTAGCGTGATATCTAACTCTGTCCCCAATTCACACCGCCTGCGACATTTTCACATTGTGTCCATCTACGGCGTTGGTAGTAGAACGCGAGTTGCCATACAGTACAGTACAAGTATTCAAGTACCATCCGTGAGGAACAGCCTGCTTGTCATCGTCTGAAATGTCTTATGGACATTGTTTTTGACTTGCGCTTGCGCATTTCTGTGACGAGGTGTGTCGCGAACAGATCGGTTACTTCACGAGTCGTACTTCGAATTCCAAAAATCGAAACATTGGGAGAATTGGACCGAATGAAAACACGTAGCACACGTCTGGGTCTGCTGATGGCGCTGACCCTGCTGACCGTATTCTGTTTGTCCGCGTTTGTTCTTGCACAGGACAACAACGAAAAAGTAACGCCGCGGTTCGTGGTGATTGCCCCGAAGCCACCGGCCCCGGGGACGGCGTCGCCAGCTTCCACGTTGGAGGAGTGGAACGGCTCGTTCACCTACAACAACCACCAGTACAACTACGTCATGGTGGGCGCTGATCCTTCCACCAACCAGGGAGCATTGATTCCGACCATCGTGATTCCGGTAAAGATCGTGCTCAGCGATGGCACCACCTTTGACCCGTTGAAGGGCGGCCCATTCAGCGCTCTCGCCCGTACGATCACGTCGCCGATCTTCGATAAGACCACCAATTACACCCAGGGCGGCGTGAACTTGGGCAGCACGCAGTACATCGACGCTTACCAGCGCGGCAACTTCTGGAGCATCGTGCAAAACAACATGAATTCCCACTTGCTGCTGGGAGGCGCGACTGCACGGCTCACCGTGTTGCCGACGCTGACTCTTAACGTGCCGTCGGGATCTGGCCATCTCGGACACCCGTTTAACGGACACCCCGCGGGCGAGGTTGACATCAACTACTTTGACGGTCAGATCAGCACCTACATGACCCAGCAGCCGCAGATTCAGCCCAACACGATACCCATGTTTATCGTGAACGACGTGTACCTTACCGAAGGTGGCTGCTGCATCGGTGGCTATCACAGCGCCAACGGTTCTCAGACCTACCTGATGTTCGACTACGTGGACTTCCCGGGTGATTTCTCGCAGGACGTCTCCGCGTTGTCGCACGAAGTGGGCGAGTGGGCCGACGATCCGTTGACCAACGGTGGAAATGGCTCGCCGTGCGGAATCCTGGAGAACGGCGATCCGCTGGAGAACACCAAGAACTACGGCGGCTATCCCTACATGCTGAATGGCTTTACCTATAACCTGCAGGACCTGGTGTTCCTGCGCTACTTCGGGGCAGACCCGAACGGATCGGTGAACAGCTGGTGGAGCTTCCAGAACTACCCGTTCACTAAGATCTGCCAGAATGGAAGCTAGACCTTAGTCTGCAGTGCGGCAGTATCGCCCGCTTCGCAAGAGGCGGGCTCTTTTTTCCCTTCGCTTTCGTCCCAGCTGTCATTCTCGGCCAAGCCCGCTCGCAGCGGGCGAGTGGATCGATCTGAATCGCTGCCGGCGCCTTCGATTACAATCGCCTGTCCGCTCTTGAAAGCCATCGCCGCATGAAGAAGCAAAGAAACCAACGCGCCGACGCCACTCGCTGCGTGCATTCCGGAGAAGAGCGCCACGGCCAGGCTGCGCCGCTGACCACGCCTATCGCGCAGGCTTCGGTTTTCGTCGTACCCGGCGTGGACGGCCTGCGGCGATACGCCGAGGGCGACCGCGAGCTGTATCTCTATTCCCGTTACGGCAATCCCACGGTCGCGGCTGCCGAGGAGAAGATTGCCGAGCTGGAAGGCGCTGAAGCCGCGGTCGCCACCTCCAGCGGCATGGCGGCAGAAACCGTAGCCGCGCTGGTGGCGTGCCAGGCGGGCGACGAGATCGTATCCATGCTCGACGTGTACGGCGGAACGGTAAAGCTGTTTGAGCAGGTGCTCGCGCGCTGCGGCATCAAGACGCGCTTCATTCCCTATCACGACATCAAGAATGCTGCCCGCTATTTCACTCGCAAGACGCGGATGCTGTTTCTGGAAACGCCCACCAATCCGACGCTGCGTTGCGTTGATCTGGCTGCGCTGGCCGAGATCGGCCGAAAGCACAAGGCGTGCGTCGTGGTAGATAACACCTTCGCGACTCCGGTCCTACAGAAACCGCTTGAGTTGGGCGCCGACATCGTCATGCATTCGGCGACCAAGTACCTGGGCGGCCACAGCGATCTCACGGCGGGCGCGCTCGCCGGCTCGAAGAAATGGATGAATGCCGCGCGCCAGACGATGATCCTTACCGGCGGATGCCTCGATCCAGGCTGCGCCTATCTGCTGCTGCGCGGGATGAAGACCCTGCACGTGCGCGTGGAGCGTGCCTGCCGGAATGCGGCGCAGATTGCCGAAGCACTCCGGCGACATCCCAAAGTCGCGCAGGTTTACTACCCTGGTCTGAAGGATCATTCAGCCCGCGAGCTGGTGCGCCGCCAGATGAAGGACTTCGGGATGATGGTGTCCTTTGACATTCGCGACGGAGGTCGGGCGGCCGAACGCTTCATTGACAAGCTGAAGCTCTGGTACCTGGCGACCAGCCTTGGCGGCGTGGAATCGACGGTGTCCTATCCGGTGCTGTCGTCGCACACCGGGCTGAGCGCGAAACAGTTGCAGTTGCTGGGCGTGTCGCCGGCCACGGTTCGTTTGTCCGTCGGTATCGAGGACGCCGGCGACTTGATCGCGGATCTTGAACAGGCACTGGGTCACACCTAGCAAACAGGGGTCGCGTGTGAAAGGATAATGTCTCCATGAGGGATGAGCACACCGAGCGGCGGAAGAGGCGCGCAAGCAGAAGGAGCAGGCTTTCTTCGATTTGGCCGGGCGATTCCGCGCCGCGAGTGATCCCAAAGAGGTGAAGCGGCTGGGGATCAGCTGGGGCGCTTCGTGTTTGTTGATGAGTCCACGAGAAGCGGCTGCCTGTGACCAAGTTGCCTCTCCGCCGTCAAACTATTAAGCATGCAGCAGTTACTCGCGCTTGGTCCCAGTTTGTTGACCCCGAAATTCTCCGCGTAGTAACATCGCAAGTCCGCCGAATAGTGAAGGTTTTTTGGCAGTAGATGAGACTTCCTAACCGCGCCATCTTCCCCGTCGCTCTCGCAGCCGCACTGTTGACCGCGGGGTGCGACACCACCCAGCCGAAGAAAAGTTCGTTACTTCCGGCCCACGCCACTGCTCCCGCTGTCACGGGAGCCGTTGCTCTCAAGGCCGATCCCAAGGCCGATGCCATCCCGGATGTCCAACAAGCCCCCAGCCCCAAGCCCGACCCGGCTGAGACGCTCATCGCCCTGGCAGAGAAGGAATACGCAGCCGGACAGGCAAACTATAAGGCTGGCCATCTGGAAGCTGCCAAAGCTAACTTCGACCAGGCGTTCAACACCCTGCTTTCCAGCAACTTGGACATTCGCAATGATGAGCGGCTGGAACGCGAGTTCGACAAGATCGTCGAGGCCGTGCACGAACTGGAAATGGCAGCTCTGAAGCAGGGGGACGGCTTTGCCGAGCAGCGTTCTGAGCCCGCGCCGATCGACGAAGCTAACGACATCACCTTCCCCGTTGATCCCAACATCAAAGCCAAGGCCGAAGCCGAGATTAAGACCACCAAATCGGACCTGCCCCTGGTGCTCAACGACCAGGTGGCAATGTTCATCAACTACTTCTCCAGCCCGCGCGGGCGCGCAACCCTGGAGCATGCCTGGGCACGGTCGGGCCGCTACCGCGACATGATCGCGCAGATTCTCAAGCAAGAGGGCGTGCCCCAAGACCTGATCTATCTGGCGCAAGCGGAGTCGGGCTTCCAGCCTCTGGCGCTTTCGCGGGCCGGGGCGCGTGGAATGTGGCAATTCATGGCTCAGTCCGGGGCTCTCTACGGCCTGGAGCGGAACTGGTGGGTGGATGAACGCCAGGATCCCGAGAAAGCCACGCTGGCCGCGGCGCGCCACTTGAAGGACCTATACAAACAGTTTGGCGACTGGTATCTGGCGATGGCGGCCTACAACTCCGGCGCCAGCACGGTTCAGCACGCGGTAGAACGCACCGGATATGCGGATTTCTGGGAGCTTTATCGCCGCGGCGTGCTGCCACAAGAGACCCGAAATTACGTGCCCATCATCCTCGCCGAAACCATCATGTTGAAGAATCCCGGGCAATACGGCCTGGAACTTGTCACGGCCGAGCCTCCGCAACAGGTGGACCAGGTCACGATCAACTATCCTGTGGACTTGCGGTTGGTAGCCGAATGTGTGAACACTTCGCTCGACCATTTACAGGAGCTGAATCCCAGCCTGCTGCGGCTGACCACTCCCAGGGACCAGGGCTTCACGCTGAGTCTGCCTGCCGGATCGCGCGAGCGGTACGAGAACGCCATCGCCGCCATCCCCATGGACATGCGGACCTGGTGGCGCTATCACGAAGTGCAATATGGTGATTCGTTGGCCTCCATCGCCCACAAGTACCATACCTCGACCTCCTCCATTGCCGAGGCCAATAGCCTTGCCAGCGAAGAGGTGAAGGCCGGCTCGAAGCTGATCATCCCCATCGCTCCCGGCAAGCCGGCCGGCGAGACGGTGGCTTATTCGCACCGCGCTACGCACTACAAAGTCCGCAAGGGCGACACGCTGTATTCCGTCGCCGACGACTTCGAGGTCCCTGCCGATAAAATTAGGAAATGGAACCACTTGCGCGGGACCGCCCTGGTTCTCGGACGGGTGCTGCTCATCTACAAGCCGGCCAGCTCCGGTGGCCCGGAAGTGGCATCCTCCAGCGAAAGCAGTGCTCCGGCCACAGGCAAGGGAAGCCACAAAGTGGCCACGACCCCCAAGAGTGCTAAAGCGGTCAAGTCGGCGAAATACCACAAGGTAAAGAAGGGCGAGACTCTCAGCAGCATCGCCGAGTCGTACAACACCTCGGTTGCGGCCCTGAAGCGCGACAATCCGAAGCTTGCCGCCAGTCTGCGGGCAGGCGACCTAGTTGTGATTCACAAATGACCCTTCGTCTGGAAGCGGCATAGTGATTCGTCACTGATCCAAACTTGCGCTCTTCCCTTCGCGCGGCTCTTCTGTTACAACAAGCCGGTTACGGTATTTTGGGGCGCGTGATCACCGCGTGGCGATCACTCCGCGTGCTATAATCGCGCGCTTGTCGCGGTTCTGTTTTAGTATAAATCTGAATTCAGCCTTGCGAGCTGCCTCCGTTCACTGTGCGGAGTCCGGCAACATCAGAAGGAGATGACATGACGTTCGACGAAACGCTCTACGGTCGTAAAGACGACGAGATGGATGACTACGGAGACGGTTCCTATGGCGAATCCCTCGAAGATGAGGAATACGAAGAGGAAGAGGAAGAGGAAGAGGAGCCGGAGTCCGCTGCTGTCGTGGTCGAAGAAGTGGAAATAGACGAAGGCGAGCCGGAAGTCACCACGGAAACGCGTGCGCCGGCCGCGCGTCCGCCGCGCAAGAGCTCACCCGCGAAGAAAGCTGCCAAGAAGGCGGCAAAGAAAGCTCCTGCGAAGAAAAAGGTCGCTAAGAAAGGTGCGCGAAAAGCTAAGCCGGCGAAGAAAGCCGCCAAGAAGGCGGCAAAGAAAGCTCCTGCGAAGAAAAAGGTCGCCAAGAAAGGTGCGAGAAAAGCTAAGCCGAAGAAGAAAGCGGCCAAGAAGGGGGCAAGAAAGGGAAACCGATAAAGACGGCTTCGAAGAAGGCTGCGAAAAAGAGCCCGAAGAAACCTACGAGGAAGTTTGTCATGGATCCGGTCAAGAAATAGGACAGGAAGGCAGGTCGAAGCCAATAAGGCGGCCAAGCGTCATCGTTCGTCAACCTTGGTACACACATTGAGCCGCGGTTTGCACCGCGGCTTTTCTCTTTGACGATGCTCGATTCCCGAAATGGACCGCACATCGCCTTGAGACCTAGCGCACAACCACTCGGTGAGTAACGCACATTACAGCGTGACCCCCGTAACTGCACTCTTAGCGGTCTTCAATTACATTAATCTCGTTTTTCATGTGACGACTTGTCGCGCCGCTCGCCGGTCAGTGATTCAGACCCCCTGTTCCTCTGACAGCTAACGGCGCGACGTTTTTCTCTGTGGCTGATTCGTTTTGTTTTGAAGGGACGCCGCTTCAGCCGTACCCTTCAGCACATCAAGGTAATCCATTCCGTTCCATCCATCTTCTACAATCGTTTAACTGGCATGTCACAAGCAGTCGGCCGGAGTGTGTCGAGTGTCTGACTGGCGCAGCCAAACGCCACAAGCAACGCGAAAATGCAGCTCATTGCTGTTGCTCGTTTCCCTGCTGGCAATCGCAGCCGGAGCGCAATCCTCCACGTCCTCGCAACAGTCCGATCCGCACATCAGCATGAACATGCAAATGTCAGCCGACTCCATGCAGCACACGGGTCACGGTATGGATTCAGCGGGCCGCTTCTTCATGCGTGAATCTTCTGGCACCGGCTTTCAGCCTTCCGCTTGGCCGATGCCGATGCTGATGACCAGTGCCGGCGACTGGCGCCTGATGTGGATGGCGCAGGCGTTTCTCGTGGACACACAGCAGACCGGTTCGCTGGGCGCCGATAAGTTCTACTCCACGAATTGGGGAATGCTCAGCGCGGTGCATCCTTTCGGTGGAGGTGACGTCATGCTCCGCACCATGCTCAGCCTCGAACCTGCAACCATCAGTGGCGAGTTCTATCCATTGCTCTTCCAGACTGGGGAAACCGCTTATGGCAAGCCGATCGTCAACGGCCAGCACCCGCACGATTTCGTGATGGAGTTGAGCGTGCAGTACGCGCACAAACTCGGCGAGTACGCACTCTGGGATGTGTACTACGCGCCGGTCGGCGATCCGGCGCTGGGTCCGGTCGCGTATCCGCATCGCGCCTCCGCCTCGGAGATCCCCCAGAGTACGCTCGGACATCACTGGGAGGATTCGACACACATCCTCTACAACGTGATTACAGCAGGGCTGTCGTACAAGGCTGTTCGACTCGAGGCATCGGGTTTTCACGGCGCCGAACCGGATGAGAACCGCTGGAACATTCAATACGGCGCGATGAACTCCTATTCGGGCCGGTTGACGTTTACGCCGACGTCGAGGTGGGTTGCGCAGGTGTCCGCTGGCCATCTCACCCGGGTCGAGGCCTTGGAAGTGGGCGATGTCGTTCGCACCACCGCATCCGTCGAATACGTTGTACCGCGGCCGCACGGAAACGCGTTCGCAACCAGCTTCATTTGGGGCCGAAACTGGAAGACCGCCGGAAAGTACGGGAGCAACGCCGTGCTGGCGGAAACCGTTGTGCCTTTCAAGGAGAAGAACTTCATCAGCGGCCGCTACGAATGGAGCCAGCGCGACGAGTTGTTCGCCAACGATCCGGCACTCGCCGAGAAACTTTTCGCAGAGACGGGCAGCCGCTGGTTCGACATTAGCTCGTACACTGTGGGATATACCCGCGACATCGGTATCTTCTGGCACGTGGAAACGGGACTCGGGGCAAACGTCATGTTCTACGGCATACCGGATGCCATTAAGCCGTACTACGGGGACCACCCGCTGGGCGTGAATGTGTATCTGCGCTTGCGGCTGAAAGAGGACCGGTGACTTGTTTTCGAGAGCTGTCATGGTCCAAAGTAGCTGATACTGTCCAGCAGCAACTGCGTTGGATTGGAGGCGAAGGCGGCAATCGAGCCGTTGATGGTGGGAACAATCGCCATGTTGGAGGTGACCGCTCCATCGATTGCGTTCAGAGTTGAGACCCCTGGCTGGAGTTCGCCAGCAGGCCACAGCGTCAGATAGCCCAGTCCTCCTTGGGGCACAACCGTTGCGTTCAACACAAAGGCTTGCGCCGCGCTGGCCACCCAGCACGGGTTGCCGGTCACATTGACGACGATTGTGCCGCTGAACAATCCTGTAGTTTTCCGAGTGTCCAATACGCGGCATGGGAACGTCGCGTACAGGGAGAGCCCGGCAGGTGGCGCCAGGGCAAAATAGCCGTTCACGTCGATTACCACGTCCGAGTCGTTGCTGACATAGACGTCGATGTCACCACCGCTGCCCGCCGGCACAATGGCCGCATTGGCGGTGGTCAGTCCGGTCGTGGCGTTCAACGTAGAAACGAGGGGCTGGTTCTGTCCGGCCGGCCAAGTGGTCAGGTAGCCCAGAGGCCCTCTCGGCAGGGCTGTAAAGTTCAACGAATACGCTTGTGCGCTCCCCGGTATGTTGCAGCTACTTGAGGTCACGGGGAAATCGCGGCCCGCGGCGCCGCCCTGCAAGAACGGGCCACCCAATGGCCCATTGGGGCCGCGAGTATCTACCACACGGCATGGGGTAAGCGGATAAAAAGCCAGCGTGGAGCCCGTCACCGCCGCGAAGTAACCGTTGATATCCAGAACGACATCGGTCATGTTGCTGGCGAATATGCTGATTGCCCCACCTGCCCCCGCCGGCACAATGGCTGCGTTTGCCTTCACTCGTCCATCCAGCGAGTTCATGGTGGAAACGGCCGGCTGGTCTTGACCCGTAGGCCACACGGTTACATAGCCCAAAGGTCCGCCCGGCACCACGGTGACATTCAACGAATACGCCGCCGCCGTCGGTGGTATGCCACACGCACTGTTGGGAATGGTGAAGTCCCGCGCAGTGCCGCCGCTGATAGGCGGACCGCCGAAAGGCCCGTTGGGATTCCGCGTATCCGCTACGCGGCACGGCGTTACGGGGATGAATTGCAACGGGTCGGAATTTGCGCCCGCGATTACCGAGACCGTGTAGCTTTGCTGATTGGCGACGTAGATCATATTGCTCGTCGGATTGACCGCTATGGCATCGGGAAAATACCCGACGCTGACGCTGCCGGCGACGGAATCGTCCAGACCGTCGATCATGGTCAGCTTGCCATAGGAGTTCGTGACATAGATCTTGTTGGTCGCGGCAGCCACCGCGAGTGGCCCGGGAGAGACTCCCACGTCAACCGCGGTGGAGGTATTGTTTGTTCCATCAATCACGCTTACGGTGCCATCGCCAAAGTTGGAGACGTAGATCTTGTTGCTCACCGGATTGACGGCAACCGCGAAGGGAGTGTCGCCAACGGCCACATTGGTAATGAGCTTATCCTTGGCCCCGTCGATCACACTCACCGAGCCGAGATTGGGAACATAGATTCGGTTGGTTTGGGAGTTGACCGCAACTGCGTAGGGATCGCCTGCAGCGGGCACAACGGTCGTGAAGTACTGGCCCGACCCATCGACTGCGATCACCGTCACTGTGCCGTTGCTGAAGTTGGCGACATAAGCCTTATTGGTTGTCGAATTGATGGCGATGGCCCGGGGATGAGCACCGACCGAAACCGTGGCGATTATGAAATTGGTGGATCCGTCGATGACCGTCACGTTATTGCTGTTCTGATTGACGACGTAAATTCGGTTGGTGACCGGATTCACCGCTATCGCCAGAGGCGTAGTACCTCCCGTGACCACGGGCGCGGTGGAATAGGTGACGCCGTCGATGACGGTCACCGCTGCATTGCCGCCCTGATTGACGACGTAGATCTTGTTGGTCAGCGGATTGACCGCCACCGCGGACGGAGATTGTCCAACGGGGACGACCGCGGCTGTTCCGTTGGTCAAGCCGTCGATGACAGTGACATTGTTGCTGTCCTGATTGACGGCGAAGATCTCGTTGGTAGTTGTGTTGATGGCCAGCGCCACGGGGGTGGATCCAACCGGTACACTCGCGATAAGGGTTTGAGCGGGAGCCGGCCGTGACAGCAATGCCCAGCTGAAGGCAAGACACAACCGCAAAGCACGGCCCGCTGGCATGGGTTTCCTCGCAACTTCTCTGAGTCGGGCGCGAGGGTCCGCGCGAGGGCCGGCGCGATGTCGCTCGACAGCTTGGTTCCAGGCTTTCGCCCAGCGCATCAACGGTTCGCGTTCGAGCACCTTGCCGCGTTGCAGCAGGTTGCCGTTGACTCTCGATGTTGCCTCCATGATAGCGCCGCCGCGGCGCGTGGCCAACGGCTTTGCCGTGCCGAAACGAAAAAAAGTACAAGCCGTTCCGTTTTGGAACGCGCGGCGGTGCTTACTTCTTCAACCTGAGGGCTCCGTTCGCGGCGGGCCTCCTAGCTCCGCTCCCTCCGGTTCCGTCATGCTGCTGCCACGAAGCGGCTGCGGTTGTTTGCGGAAAGGTAGCGGTGAGGCCGTATGGTTTTCAGGGCCCGCAGCCACCCTCTCGCCAGAGTGGGGCGAGAGCTGTGGGGCACCCGCAGGGTCGTTCACCGCCGCGCTCGCGCTCTCACCACACTGGGACGACAGCGGCGGGGCCGACGCATTCGCATTTTCCTCCACGGCTCCATGGGTGGCCGGTTCTTGAGCGACGTTATCGTCTTCGGTATTAGGCGGAATCTTCGGCTCCCGTTGCCCGAGATCGCCGTTGAGGTGCGCGGGGGAAACCGTGTTCCTGCCGATGTACGACGTCTCCCACTGGTCGTCCGCGCGATTAGGCCAGGTCATTGCAGCCTTCTGCCGGGCGTCGCTGGGCAGCTCCCACTCTGCCGCAGTCGCGCAGGTGGCGGCCATCTCCAGCTTGACCGCGGGCAGATTGCGTTGCGCGGTGCGCAGCGCCGAGAGCACAATGCGGGCGGTGTGCACGTGGATGGCGCCCTCCAGCATGGCGTGAATGACTTGCATCAAGGCGGTCTGGATGGAGGTGGCGTCCTCCAGCAGGGGCATGGGGAACAAGCGGCAGCCGTGCTCATACTCGTTGCGAAAGTTCTCGTGAACATGGAAGCGCTTGGGCAACAGCGTCTGGGTGGCGGTGTGGTAGTGACAGTGAGTTTGGCCGCGCCGGGCGGGCGAGCCGCAGCGCAGGCCGCTGCTCATCACGTGTTCACAAAGTGGATATGGCATAGAAGGAGTTCTCCAAGAAAAAATTTGTACGAATAAAATCTTTGTTATGACGACCTTGCCAGTAAAGTCGTCGAATGACGGGACTTACTAGCACGAGGAAGTGCCGTGTTTTCAATGGATTACATTGCCCGCCGCAAAGTCTTGATACGACTCGACTTACCAGTAAGCTCGTGCAAGTAAAGAAGTTGTGCCAAGGTTTTCCAGCAGAGGCGTGAATAGGTCTATGAATTGACACGATGGCACACACCTCAACACACCTAGGATTCAGGCCAGGGCGGGTCGGCCTGACTCTCCCCGTCCGCTTTGACTTCCACCGAGGCACATGGCTTCTTGTTGCCGGCGGCGGCCACGTCGGCCGGGATGGACCGGTTGGTCACCTGACACTGCCGCCGGTCGGGACGGTCTTCCCTCAGCACTCTGGCTTGCAGAAAGATTTCGCTGAGAGCATCTAATGCGGCTGCCACGTGCTGATGGACCCAGGCTCTGGAGCGTCGCAGCATCTCGGCGATTTCATCGCGCGAGAAATCATACAGTCCGATGAGCGTGATCATTTCCGCGTGCTCATCGCTCAAGCGCGCCAGGCACAGCTCGACGTCGCGAACGAAGACTACCTGTTCTTCGAAGCTGGGAACGGCATGATGAGAAACCTTCGCACGGAAGAACTCCCGTCCCAGCAGGGAAGGCAGCCTTCCCACCTGGCACGAGAGCTCGAAGAAGTGCCGCATGATGGCCAGCGTCTGCCCACGAAAACACAGCATTTCCGGCCGGGGATCGATCTCAAACAGGTCTTCCTGGCGCCAATCTTCTTCACGAAACACTGGCAGCCGCGGCTTGCGGATGGTTGGCGAAGAAGCTCTCATTGCGCCCTCCCGCAGGCCAGTTCGAGCCGCGCCTCTCCTTGCAAGAATGGGCGCTCATCTTTCGGCGTCCGAGGCTTGCGCAGGAGTAACTTCGACTGCAGGGCCTCCCCTGGCAGCGGCAGATTGAACAGTACGTGTCCACAGGGTTGGCAGTACGTATCGGACGAGTCGGCGCGGCGCAATCGCAACGAACCGCACCGTTCGCAGTATTTCAGTTCGTAGGTAATCGCCTGCATCTTTTCCCCCTAATTTTGGTGCCCGCAATAGACGAAAGCCCCACGAAAGGCCTCTGGTTTCTATCCGGGACCTGTTCGCAGGGCTCGTTTCATTTACGATGACCTGCTATTGGGTTATTTGGTTCCGTTCGGAACGGGATGATGGCAGCACGCGCTGGCGACTTCCGTTATGAGTGCGAGTTCCAGGGTGGCTCGCCCCGCGCCTGCCAATCGGGTGTCAAGGGATCAACCGCTCTGCCTGTCGGCGGCTGAAATAACCCTCTTCATATCCGGATTTCAAAATGCATCCGTTCTTCACGACTACGCTCAGTCTTCCCGAGAAACGCACGTCCCGCAGCAGCTTCTGGATATCTACCGAAAGCAGCTCGGATCCATGGATCTTGCGCCGTAACTCGGCAAATGTTCTTTCCTCGACAGTTGGTTCCGCTTCTTTCATACTCCGTTCACCTCGGCCAGAATCACAGAACCTCGATGTTTCGACTGTGGCACGGGGGACCTACTCAGTCAACAAGAATATTGCTCTAGGAATATTACGAAAGTACATGTATAGCTTTTAGGAATATCATCGACATGAGACTGCGAGACTTGCAGGACCGACTGCGGGCGTACATCCGGGCGCGAATCAGCCGGCGAGAGTTGACCGGAAGCGGTTTGTCCCGCCAGGCCGGTTTCCAGCAGGGACACCTTTCGAATTTCCTTAATTCCCGCCGCGGTCTGAGCCTGGAATCGATGGACCGGCTCCTCGAAACCCTGCAAATCGAGGTGCTCGATCTGGTGGACGCCGACGAGATTCAGCGGCGAGCCCTGCTGCCCGCCGAAGGCGCCGGCTTGGAGAGCATTGCCGTGGTCTCCGCCGAGCACGCAGCTCGACTGCCGCGCTTCACCTCCGAACAGGTTGGCGGCACCGTAAGCTTTCGGAAAACGTTCTTGCGTAGGTTGAAGCCCAACGACATCTGCGATCGCGCCGACTGGCTGCGCTTCGTGACCATCAAGCTCGATCCCAAAACGGTGCGGGCCATGTTTCCGCGCAGCGCGGCGGGCGCCACCCTGCTGATCGACCGGCATTACACTGCCCTGGATCCCTACCGACAGCATCAGCCGAACCTGTACGCTGTCCGTCTGCAAGCCCGCTGTGCCATCGGCTACGTTTCGCTCGCGGGCGACCATTTGGTGTTACGGCCTCGCAACCCGCAATTGCCGGTTGAACTGGCTCGAATCGATCGCACCAAGAGCTATTCCGACTACATCGTGGGCCGGGTGTGCCACGTGGCCATCGAGGTTTGAGTCTCACTCTCTGCTATGATTCCTCCCGGGAATTCTTGCCCATCGGCACTACACGCCGCGATTAAGGGAGGCCAGCAGTCATGGAGGAAGCGAGCAGCATCAGTGTGGGAACGCGTCGTACCGAAGACATCGCGCTCGACCTGATGAAATTCATTGCTGTCACCACCGGATATGGAAAGACCGGCTCGCCGGGAGCGGGTTTTCAGGGCGACACGGTCTCCAAGGCTGAGGACTACGCGCGCCATCTGCTGGATCTCTACGGCCAGTGCCTGGCAGCGGTGCAGGGCAAGAAATAAGACGCCTCCTCTCTTCGTCCCGCGCTTGTCACGCTGTCCGGTGATTGCGGTCACTGCTGAGCGGTACCTCAGTGGGCGACCATCAGCATACGAGGTGCGAGATGGCCAGCCTAGATCCCAAGTTCCACTTAGAGACGGTAAATATCCATCGCGAGCACGAGGAGTTGGTGAAGCAGTTGGACCAACTCGATGCCGCCCTGGACAAGATTGTCTGCTACTCAGAAATCTTCACCGACCTCGCCACCGCTAATCAGGCCATCAGCCGCGGCAAATGGCTGGCAGAGTGGCTCCCGAAACACTACGCGCACGAGGAAACCACGGTGCTGGAGATGATCGCCAGGATGAGCCCGGAACTCGCCTCGTTTGCGCGCGAGATGAAGCGCCAGCACAAGGAAATGCGGGTGCGGCTGGAGAGCTTTCGCGAACATCTCGCTCACCTGAATGAATCGCGCGACTTCGAGAACGCGGTGAATGAGTTAAAGCAGGAAGGCAGCTATCTGACTCGCATGATGCGTCTGCACATGGCCACCGAGGAGAAAAAGTTTGCCAGTTTGGAGAATTAGCCGGTCCGATTCGTGGCTGTCAACCTACCGGATCACGCTCGCAAGTGCATTGCTAACTTAGATAGTTCGGACTGGCGTTCCACGGCAGCTACCGCAGGTGCATCCTGTCTTCGATGACAGTGAGGCGCTTGTCAAGATCATTACAGATGCCGATCAGGCGGTCCATAGACTCCCCAAGTGCGGTGAAGCGGTTCTCCATTAGCGTGAAGCGATTGTCGATCGACGCAAAGCGGGTGTTCATGTCGGTGCGGAGGTGGTCCACCGCATTGCTGTTCATCCACATTCCCGCGGCCAGCACGAGCATGGGAAGTCCGACAGAGATCAGCAATTGAATGCTGGTCATGACGACTTCATTGTAGCTTACGATCCTTTAAGAACTCCAAGGAAACTGATTCTCCCACGTTCGCTCCGCCCCTTGGTCCCTGCGCACAGCCGAAACTACGAGTTGGTCTTCTTGTGGCAATCCGCGCACTTCACCGGAGCAGCTTTGCCATTCGCGTCTTCCGTCCTGTGGCAGTCGATGCACAGCCCTGAAGTTACGCTGGGATTGTGGAAGGCAGCCTGCAACTTGGTGGTGACCGGCGGAGTGGCAGGGTTGGTGTGGCAATCGGTGCAAGCCTCTTGCGGTGATTTCAGCGGCTTCTGCGGCTGTGAAGGATGATGACAGACGTCGCACTTGCCGGCCACTTTCAGGTGCGATGTGTGATCGCACCTCACGGCGCCCATCGGAGCCTTGAGGATGATCGGGGCCGTCGGAGCTGTCTGCGCCAGTGCGCCACCGCACAACAAGAAGGCGAAACACCATCCGAACGATAGCCCGAACGCTTGGCTGACTCTCATGACGCCTCCCCAAGGCAGAGATCGGCGCCGCCTTGTGCTCGGGCGCACCTGCGAGCACTTTCAATTCTAGGCAGCTATGACCTGCCCTTCTGTGACGCCGGATTCACGGCGGTGTGATAAGCGTAGCCGGACTCTTTGCCCATCTCAGAGAAGTTCCGGGAGACCAATCCACACTCGGCAGTTCCCCGCGACTCCATTAAGTCCGGTTCGGGTTGCCCGGAATATCCTTTTTTTCAAGCCACAAGTAGAACCGAGGCAAACATCTAATAGAAGTGTTTACATGAAGTAGCTGTTCTTCGGCGCTTCATCCCAGCGCGCCCGGTTTCGGAACGCAGCGCAGTCAAAGATGAAACCCGACGGAGGAGTGGATGATATGACTCGATCTCGTTGTTGCTTAATTCTGTTGGGCCTGATGATTTTCGCCACGGCCCTGTGCTCGTTCGGCGAAGTTGTCATTTCCGTAAATTTTGGCCCTCCCGTGTTGCCGGTATATACGCAACCTTTCTGTCCAGGGGCTGGTTACATCTGGGCGCCGGGTTACTGGGCGTGGAGTCCGGACGCGGACGGATACTACTGGGTGCCGGGAACGTGGGTGCTCGCCCCGCAGCCTGGTTTTCTCTGGACGCCGGGCTACTGGGGTTTTTCAGAGGGACTCTACCTTTGGCATGTCGGTTACTGGGGTCCGACGATCGGTTTCTACGGAGGTATTAACTACGGCTTCGGCTACACCGGTAATGGCTACTATGGCGGATACTGGCACGGCCGCGACTTCTATTACAACCGGGCGGTTAACAACGTAAATGTCACGAACGTGACCAATGTGTACAACCAGACCGTAGTCAACAATGTGAACGTCAACCGGGTGGCTTACAACGGAGGCCCGGGCGGAGTCCAGGCGCAGCCTACGCCGCAGCAGGCGGCGGCTGCACAACAGCAACACCTCGCCCCAACCCAAGCACAGGTCCAGCACGCCAACGCGGCCCGTGCCAATCCTGCCCAGTTCGCATCGGCAAATCAAGGACGCCCTGCGGTAGTCGCCACCCCGCAGCCGGGTGCCTTTAACGCCCCTGGAGCAAAGCGAGGCACTCTGCCGGTGGCGAACAACCCCGCGGCCAATCCGGCAGCGCGTAACAATGGCGTGCAGCCGGCTCCACGTTCGCCGATGAACAATCAACAGGCGAACGTACCGCATCCCCCGCAGAACAACCAGGTGCCGCAGCCGCAGAATAATCAGCGGGCCCGGACGCCGCAGAACGTGCCGCATCCGCCTGCCAACGATGCGCACCAGGCGCCTCCCGCGCCGCAGGTGCAGCAGGCTCCGGCGCCGCAGCCCAATAGCGCCCACAACAACCGGCCCGTCCCGCAGCCAGCTCCGCAGGCACACAACGCTCCGCCCCCAGCTCCTCAAACGCGCCAGGCTCCTCCTCAGGAACATCCGGCTCCGGCCCCTCGTCCTCAGCCGCAACAGCAGACCCGACAGCCAAGCAATCCACCGCCTCATCAGGCTACGCCTGTGAACCATGCTGCCGCACAACCGCCTCCGGCGCCGCACCCTCCTGCTCCGGCTCAACATCAGGCAGCACCGCCGCCGCAGCAGGCTACCCATCAGGCGCCGCCGCCGAGAGGCAAAGAGGAGGAACGGCCTCGATAGATCGAAATTAGTGAAGCGAATCCCCGCTACGGTGCAAACGTAGCGGGGATTTTGCAGAGAGGAATGGCGCCGCAGCAATGCTGCGGTGAAGACAAAATCAATGTAAATGCCCAATCGGACAATCGGCCACTCGCACACAGAGTTCATGCCCGAACACCCGGCTGGCAGAGCAGCCGAAAACACCCACCCACACCCCCGAACACCTGTATGTGATGCGCGTCACAGACTTGTTAGTACGCCCATCACAGCCCGCTACGACATCGCCCGCTATCGTGGGAAGTATCAATTTCCTAGGTAGATGACAGACCGCGCGACTTGCCGATCTGGGGGACAGAGATTAAGTGAAAACAACGGAATATTCTGCTTCGCCGGCCACCAGCTTTCATACGAGTTCATCCGTGGCCGGCGAAGATGATGTGCGGACCTCACCTGAGGCTGAGGCGCTCGCTGGAGGCAACATGCCAAGAAATAAAGTGACGCTCGACGGTAATGAGGCTGTCGCCTACGTGGCCTACCACGTGAGCGAAATTGCAGCGATTTATCCCATTACGCCCTCTTCGCCCATGGGCGAGTCGTCCGACGCCTGGGCCGCCATTGGCGACAAGAACATCTGGGGCGCGGTGCCGCAGGTGGTCGAGATGCAGAGCGAAGCCGGCGCGGCGGGCGCGTTGCACGGCGCCATTCAGACCGGCGCGCTGGGCACCACCTTTACCTCGGCGCAGGGCCTGCTGCTGATGATCCCCAACATGTACAAGATTGCGGGCGAGCTGACCAGCACCGTCATTCATGTCGCTGCGCGCTCGATTGCCACCCATGCGCTGTCCATCTTTGGCGATCATCAGGACGCGATGGCCGTGCGTGCCACAGGATTTGCGCTGTTGTCTTCGAACTCGGTGCAGGAGGCGATGGACCTGGCGCTGATTGCGCACGCTGCAACGCTGGAGTCGCGCATTCCCTTCCTGCATTTCTTCGACGGCTTCCGCACCTCGCACGAAGTGTCCAAGGTTGAAGAGCTGAGTCTGGACGATATGCGCGCCATGATCGATGACGACCTGGTGCGCGCGCATCGTGCC